>JAABUR0100005462.1_pt1 | contig 16236 bp, 18 predicted proteins | sample 5560091 | NCBI WGS metagenome assembly JAABUR01 (sample SAMN10711879, study PRJNA513375) | rock metagenome | isolation source: Antarctica rocks | place: Antarctica: Victoria Land, University Valley sud | reverse complement strand
TTCCGATCTTGCCAATTATTCAACTTTAACGGACGATTTGAGCTTCGATAGTAAGGGAAATGCTTTTATCTCGGAAGATCTAGTTGGTGTCGTGCTGAGGCCAGCCAACACGACGCCTGCGAATAATTATACGAGACTGATTTCGCCATTGGTCGGCGCGAATGCAAATTCGTTTGGTCGGACTGCACGTGATGTGTGCACCTTGTATTCGCTCTTTGATGGACCTGTCCCTGGGATTGCGCGGATCGATGTGGGAAAGGAGGGTTTCTGCGGCCAGGGTATCTGACTGTTCCGTCATGGAAAGGAGAAATGTCAATGAGGCGGGCCCCTAAGCGAGCTTGAACTTAAAGAAAATCTAGCGTCATGAATGCTGTATGTTCTGTCTTGTTCAGTCCTTCAGCCCTCCAGGATCAAGTTTCTGATTGCAACGGGCAGCCATACTACAGTATCCCCTTGCGCTGCCCACCTAATGCGCCGAGACTCCAGGAAATGTCGATCTTTTCTTCTGACCCGTAGGTACTTCCGTACACTGCCCCATGACCCATCCTTCGTGCAGACTTTGCCATATTCTACAGCGGCCTAAAACACATCTATTAAATGGATCGAATCCTTGGGTAGCTGCATATGCACCCGCCACTTGACGTGGAAGCCGGGCCGTTGAATGAATCCACCTTCCCGCGCCCTGTTCACTACCTACCTACCAGGTAGGTACCTACCTTACCAGGTACTAGAACCTCGATAGAAATTTTGCAATCAACTTAACTGGAATCGATTCTTGCTTCTTTGAGTTAGCTTTGTTTGACGCTCTAGCTCAAAATTGTTTAGCTTGACTAACTTAAGAAAGCTAGTTTTCCGCTCGACCGGGGGTTACAGTTGGTGTGGGGGGGGTGGAATAGCCGAGCAGGGGCCGGAAATTTATTTGTCTCGCATATGCAAGGCCGGGGGTGCATTTCGTAGGGGTTGGAAAAGCTGAGCTAGGGCCGGAAATTATTCTAGCTCGATGCGAAGCAGTTACCTATGTTCATCACTCAAGACAGCTACAATCTTTCTTAGATCCTCCCTCAGGCAAGCGCCCAAAGAACCCCAAGAACACCGCCGCAGGTGCCAAGGGCAAAGGTAAGCATAGCACAAGCTTCGCATATGCACTGCTAACGCACTTCACCGTCGTCGCTGCCGTCACACGTCGCTCTGAACGCATTGCGGCAAAGTAGAACAGAGTTCGTGTTTTGCATATGCTTCTCATACGCTGTAAACGTACAATAGTTAGACAAATTCAAAATGTTGATTCGGGATGGGAATGTTTTTGAGCATATGTTTCGTATAAGCAAAACATTGAGCTGAGGTCGGAAAAAAAAAAAACTTCCGGGTACTATTAGAAGGTAGAAAGGTAAAGACCTAGTTGAAAAACATGATGTTTGAAGCAAGGTAAGGTAGGTAGGTAGGTTTATCTTTCGGGTGAGAGGTTATCTCTGAAGACGGCTAAGATGGCTTGGTACAATAAAAACCAACCCGAAAGTATGCAAACTTCAGTCAATGGTTATTGAATAGATTATCGGATAAGTTATCAGTGGAGATAAATAGTCGTATTAGGTGAAGGTACTGATAAGGTATCTGGAAGATAAACGTCAGACTCCGCCGCCCTGTAAGGCCGAGATTTAAGCACCTAACGCAGCTACTACCTTCATACACTCAGTAAGCAATCAAGTAATTCTCTACCCATTACATGCATCTACTAGTAGCAGTTCATCCGAAATCAACCCGCTAGCTGTGCATGAAGCTATCGTGAGTCGATAAACAACACTAGGGGCGAACCTCATAAGGGTTTAAATCCGAGAGCGATGTGAATATCGAAACGGACATAGCATCCAGATCTGACGTCTTTGTGGGCTTGGTCCTCAAGTTCATGGAGCTTATCCATCGGATAAGAGTCGAGCAAACCGCGATTCGACATGAGCTTTGCCCAATTGAAAGACGCAACCATCCCATTGGCAGTAAGAGCTTCCCTCGTCTCGACGACTCTATCCGAGCTCACGATATCCTCGTCCACGCGGACAAGTCCAGCACCTTCCATAAGTGTAGGAAGTGTACTCCAGCCGTAAGAGAATTTTTCTCTAAGGCTCTCGCGCATGAGGGACCCCACCAAGCGAGCTGCAGAGACTGAACAACCTAGTTTACCTCTGAAATGCCGTCCATCCGCAAAGTTACATTCCTCCCATTGGAGAGCTCCACCGGGTTTCAGGAGCTGAATGAGGTTGCGTACAGCGACGTCCCAGTCCACGGGATTCATTGCTGCCGTGAGAAGACGGACATGAACGACATCGTACCGACTGTGCTCGCTGAGTGGTGGCGGTTGTTTGAAGTCCATGATCGAAAGCTCCACATTGCAAGGCAGGTTTGCTGGCGCGGGGAACAGTTCTTGGGAAATATCGAACCCACGAAGAGTTGCCTTGGGGTATGCTTTTGCAAGTTCCGTTAAGAAAAGGCCAGTCCCAGTCCCGATGTCCGCTACAATGGCAGAGGAAGATAAATTGGTGGCGATTGATGGATGGAGGAGGTAGCTAATGTTGCTATGCCATTTTGAATGACTTTGTCAGCAGAGAGCTTGAGGCCAGGTCAAAGGCAGAATAGCTATACCGAGTCAAGAGCTCAAACTGCTCGTCTAATCTTTACTTTCCGTCAGTTTGGATCAGACATCTATTTGACACCATGTAAGCTACCTGTGGGATTCTGCCGCGTTGCGACCCATGTTCTCAGTGTAAACGTCGGACATTGTAGACGCTAGCGAATTTGGGCAATGGAGCCTCTCGGTGCAGGGGGTGATGGCAAATGTCGTAAACAGCCGTGAAACGATGACTCTGCGCCAGCAAGAACGCATGGGATATAAGTCGCCCCACTCTTTTTTACAGCTGTCCTCTTTGTTCGGAGATCGGTACTAATACAGATCCGTAGGATCATAGTGACGGTATAAAAGTCATGCAATACAAAGCTGAGCTGCTAGTCGACACTCACGGCTACAGGGAAGTTGGCGTCATTGGATCGCCCTCGCCGAGGTGTGCTCAGGTGCCACATCGTCGTCATCTTCTGGTCGTCGCTGCACAGCTATGCTCAGCTGGAGCACGGGCACCAAGGATCGACGGGTGTTGGCGGAAGAGGAGGAAAGAAGTCCACAAAACAGAAAGTGGGTGTGAAAAGAAACAGTGCGGGGCTTAACGGGAGCCAACCAAGCGTTACCGCGGCCCGTCTTAAGCTTGTTCAAGATACTACCTTACCGTTGCAGGGGTAGATAATGTCAGCGTGCTCTGCATTGTCTCTAGCGTGATCCAAGATTCTCCGAAAAACTAACACTATTTACCCCTGCAACGTAGTATATAGCGTGTCAGATGCATCATGCAACGCTATCTTTCTGTCTCTCTGCGACTGTAAATGCGCCGTATGCAGGCTTGCTCCTGTCAGTGCTATGCCTCAGGGAAGATTTGCTCAGTACAAGGGTAACGAATATTCTTGAATTGAAGGGAAATGCCCGATTGGATCCGGTCTCACCAGGATCGGCAGCATACTTTCCCTACCCAAGCAATGTGCAGGATAAGTATGTCGTCCAGCTTTGAAAACAAGGGAGCTGGATGATTGCAATCCATGTACTGGCGAGTGTATCAATAAATTACACTCACCCTCTTGCCGCTGAAACCGTGTCTTTTTTTCCATTCTCAACTCATTTGAACTCACCACCTACTTTCAGGTCTTCATAGTTGTGATCTTTACTCTCTGCTAAATGAAAAGTCGTCGTTATTTACTCTTGAGACTATTTGCGTAAAGATTTTATTAATAGGTCCTTTTACATCGTTCCAGTCACTTCGTCCCACTTGAGCTCAAACAGCTGATATGGCAGCCGTGACTGCGCCGGCTGCAAAGCTGATCGTGGTGAATGTGGTCCTTTGTGTCATTGCCACGGGTTCATTTGTACTTCGAATGATCTCCACAAAAATTCGTAAGCGGAAGTGGCAGGCTCACGACATCTTGTGCTTTATCTCCTATGTACGTGACAATACGGCCTTGTAGCTAAAGCCTTCTGATGGATCCTATAGCTTTGTTTGATCGGGTATGCAGCAGATCTCATAATCGGTGAGCCATCTAAATTTTCCAGCTCCGATTCGTCACGGTCGCTGATTTCACTCAGGCGCGGTACATGGTGGATTGGGTCTTCACATCACGCGACTTCCTCTTGAGAAGATCATTACTTCGCTCAAGGTGTGTGGTCAGAATGAAGAAACACATGATCCTGAAGGTCTCTGAACTTACATCTCCTGGAGGTCTTTTTCGCTTCCGAATTCCTCTGGAGTACCGGCGTGTGCTCCTTCAGACTGGCCATTCTTCTTCTCTACATTCAGATTTTTCAGATACCAGCATTTTTCCGAGCCGCAGCTGCGACGGCAGGGCTCGTCAGTATCTATTACGTCGCTTGTATCTTGACCATATGCCTCTCCTGCCGTCCCATCGGCTACAATTGGGATAGAACAATCGAGGGGACATGTGATAATACGGAAGCTGTGGAAATCTTCTCAGCTGCATTTAACATGGTAGTGGACGTATGGGTCGTCAGCCTGCCATTACCAATCGTTTGGAGATTGCAGATGGCAAGACAAAAAAAGATCGGTATCAGCGCTACTTTCGCCCTTGGCCTTGCGTGAGTACAGTCTGCCATTATTGCCACAGGGAAGGCAGACATAGCGACTGATTGAATACATCACAGGATTGCGGCTATCAACCTTGGTCGTCTTATACAAACGGTCCAGTGCGACGCGGCAGACTTCACGTATTGTTTGCTGACATCGTCTATGATATGTGTGGCCGAGATGTCTACTGGAGTAGTAGTCGCTTGCGTACCCACATTTGGACCAGTCTTTTTCCCCCATCGCTTTGGACCCAACGTCAAAGCTGTCTATCAGCCCAAAGGCAGCCGAGGTACTCCATTACACCAGTCGTCTAGTCGAAAACCTCTTCGAGGCCAGGAATTAGAAGATTCCGGCGAACGATCCTTCTCAAGACATGAGAGGGATGATGTCGAGCTCAAAGCTGGTCTCAAAACAGGAAGTGGCTATCAAGCTCACGCTGAGAGCACCGGTGTATTCGAAAGTTCTGATCATGATGTTGACGCGAACGGGATCAATGTAAGGAAGGATCTTGATGTGCATGAGTCACCGCGATCATAGAGAGGAAAACGTCTGGTCAAGAGGAATTGAAGACCTTGAGCTATAGCAAATGCACCGAATTCAATGATGTCATAGCCTAGCAACAACGATGCCTATGTAAAAAGCGCGGTCTCCGTTCTCTAAGAAAATTACAATACAGTAATAAATTACCCAATGAGTACGATGGTGTGAAGGCGACTTATTCTTACGCGCTAATGCGTGCAGTGCATTCAGTCTGCCCCCAAGTCAATAATGCCTCTCTCTGATCTGCCACAGATGTGGGTCAGCCGTGATCCCCACAGTTGGTCAGCCATTCTTCCGGCGTTGCATTCAATTCATGTTAAGAAGCTGACCAGATCTCAACAACCATCAACCATCGCTGTCTGCCCTTAGCCTGAGGTTTGTTCATTTTGTTAGAAAGAGGTATCACAGCAAGTTTTTGCACTTAGACAGCCTTCCAGCAAATGTCTTCAACAGAGGCCCCTCCATTCGCTGTAGTTATCTGCCATGGCTCCTACCACACACCCGCCCCCTACCAGCTTTTCGTGTCAACTCTAAAAGCACAGGGTATCGAAGCATACTGCCCGCAACTGCCCTCGTCCGACCTCCGCAAAATGAACGTCGGCGATATATCTAAGCCAGACTACGACAGAGAACCACCAGTAGGAGGGTATCCACAACCCAATGACGATGCCATAGTCCTCAATCAGCTCTTGAGCGAACTCATCACAAAGTCGGGCAAGAACGTCATTTTGGTTGGTCATTCAGCGGGAGCCTTCACTGCCACCATGGTAGCGGTCCCCGAGTTTCAAGCCAGAATTCGTAATGAAAGGGGAGAGAAGGGGGGTATTATCGGTATTTTCTACGAGTGTGGATTTCTAATTCCAGTGGGCGAGTCGACGCACAGCTTCTTCCAGCCCAAGGACGGTAGCGAAGCCGTAATCCCGCCATACTGCCAATTCCACGTGGGTTCCCTCGATATCGTAGCCTTCCCTATAATCACTAAATCCCTTTCATGTCCACGTCCCGCCGTCTCGAACATCAGGCTGATTTACTTTCAAAATCCAGAAACACGGCTTTGCCGGCGTCGCTTCCACAAAAGATGGCGCAAATTACTTCTTCAATGGTCTCGACGACGCCACAGCCAAACACTACGAGGCAACCTTGACAGCATCCGCAAACCCTACAACTGTTCTGACTAACGACGCGTACACTGCTCTACCTTGCGCCTATCTGGTGACGGAAAATGATAAGGCCTTGCCGCCAGCTTACCAGGATGGCATGGTTGCGATGCAGAATCAGAGGCCTGGCGTTGACATGACTGTGTATAGATGTCCCAGTGGGCATTCGCCGCATTTGACGTGGACTGAGGGATTGGTTGAAGCGGTGAGCGATTTTGAGCGAAAGATTGCTGAACGCTGAGATTATGTGATGCATTCACGATTCGTAAATCTCTTGCACTTTGTTAGTGATTAATACTGCCAGATCGTATTACACTACTTTTTCAAACCGCAGATAAGCGCGAAAGCTATTGCAATTTATAACTAGTTTACTAAAGTTTTATTTAGTAGCAACAGTCTGATTGACTGATTTATCATTTCATTGCAAAAACGTCGAGCTATGAGAAATGTCAAAATGTCTGTACTAATTTAACTGAAGCAGTTAAAACAGCTGAATATGACAGCGAGGTGGCGACAGCGAGATAATTCTTCAACAAATGATTCTTGTATGCTTATATAATATAAAGCGTTGTTTAAAACAATAAGAAGCCGCTAGAGTGTTTAAAACACGCTTTTTCTAGAAAAAACGGTTTTATTCGTACTCTAACTGCAACTACGAAGGTTACTAAGGTATGTTTCTAACTAGAAACTATGTTTCTAATTGAACGACTACTTCTTCTGCTTCTATTATTGCTTCTACTGCAGCTTGTATTGCTTCAACACAAATCTCATAGGAAGCTGCATGACAAGTTTCAACGGCGATTATCCGTGCGCCTGTTTTAGACAGAGATGATAGTGGTTTGCACACTTCCAGTATTGATCGCAGCCCAATCTCTCTCAATTGAGAGAAGTGCCGATACGCTTCTACATGCAATAAACGACGAAAAGCCCGACAGAGGCAGGGGAGGACCTTATGCGTCTAGCAGACTAAAGCGATGTTTATCTCTCTGTTCGTGAGCATCCTGAATCTGTTTGATGTCTTTAACATCAGAAACTGTCTCCTGGACTCCACGACTCGCGCTCTCTTGCCGGCAGGATTCTTGTAAAGTCTACCGTTCTATGACCTGCAAGTCCGTACAGACTCCTTTGCTTCTCCAAAAAGCTATTCTTTACTGCGGTCCTTCCTTCAGCGGGAGCAAAGCAAGATCCGTACCAACGCCCTCAATTCTGTCATTGCTGCCATCTCGAGCAGAGACAATGTTAGGTTACCGTAAAGACCCACGGAATCAGCCCCTGTATTCCACGACGGAAAGAGCTGGAAACGGTGCTCTCCATGATCAAAACTTATATGTAAATGACAGTCAAGAATTCAGAGTAAAATCCCCGCGTCTAGCATATTTTAGTTCATTCCCAAACCAAACACACAAAAGCTACCAACCTCCACCCCCTCCATCATTATCATATCAAAACCAAACCAACCAACCAACCAACCAACCCCCACCTGCAAATATGTAAACCCCTCTCCACCCACAGCTCTGCCTCTTTCCCAAAAAAAAACCCATCAAACCCCATCTCCCTAGCAACAAAAAAACCCTAGAAACCACTCACCTTCAATACCCTAGTAGCTCTCCCATTCCCCAGACTCACCACCGCTCTCCCCGCCTTCCAAAAAGCCCACCCGTCATCCCCTCCACAAACACCACCGTACCGTTCATCCAGCACACGGACCGACCCCGCAGGTGATATCTAACCCCCTTTTTCTTCTCTATTCTCAGCGTTTAAGATTCAAGATCTAGCCAACCCATCCCCCCACCCAACCGGGAAGTCAGAATGAGTGAAGTGGGTTTTCCCCCCCCTCATACACCAGCACCTTGATAGGATCTTACTTTTTTTTTAAAAAAAAAGAAAGGAGCAAGTCAATTAATTTCGATTCGCTTCATGCGTCTCAAGTGTTTTTTTTTTGGTGTTTGATTGTCGTTTTGATGGCTTGAATATATATATATATATACTGTGTATGTTTTTAGTCTGTATAGGCTGCGGTTGTTGATGTGTGTGTGTGGTTTTGGTGTGATGGAGAGTTGGATGTGGGGTGGGTGGTGGGGGGAGATAGGGGGGAGTGAGGAAGAGAGGGTATAGAGAAGAGAAGGTTGTAGGAGCGGGAATGTGGAAAAGAGGCGGTGGGGGTTTGTTGGATGGTTGGTTGGATGAGGTAGGTGGATGGATGGTTGGGTGTGTACTGTACGTAGGTGAACGGACGCTAAGGTTTTTTATTATTTTAATTCTCTTTCTTTCTTCTCTCTGCTCGCTTCAAAATAGTAATACTGCATCTCCTCCGTCTTTCACTCCTTCGACCCAATACCACCACCCCGCCTCCTTTCCCCCTTCGACCCAATACCACCACCCCACACCCGCTCCAGACAAGAAACGCCATCCCCAGCACTTCTCGACCTGCATCATAAATTCCAGGCCTCGCTACTCGCCCACCCATCACCCCTTCCTTCCCATCCACCCGCCCCTAGCAACCCTCCCTCTCCAAACCACACCCTCTCCCTACCCCTCGCACGCGCAATTCCTCAGTGCACGCTACCCCCCTCCCTTTCCCCATACACCCGCGCTACTATAACTCCGGCATCTCATCTCAGCGCACGGAGCTAGGAATGGCCGTCGTGATGGAGTAGAAAGGTGGTTGGGAGAGATGTGGGTTGGGGGCTTGGGGTTGGAGATTCGGAGGGTTTTGGAGCGTGAGGGTGGGGGGTTGGGGGGTTGGGAAAGAAGGGGGAGGGTGTGGGGTTTTGTTGGGGTTGGGTGGTGGGGGCGAGGGCGGTGGAGTGGGGGGTGGGTGAGAGGGACGGGGGTGGTGAGGGGGTTGTGGGGGGGGGGTGGGGGGTTAGATGGTGGTGTGGAGTTGAATGGTGCAAGTGGGAGGAGGTAAAGGAGGATAGGTGTGGTTGTTGAGGCTTTTTGAGGGAAGGGGGTGTGTGGTGAATTTTGAGGATGTTTACGAGTATATAGTACTGATTAGTCGATATGTTCGCTATAATACTCTAACAACCCAACCCCAGACAGTCACCCACCCGCAAATAAACACACGCCATCACTCCAGCATCCCTCCCCCTTCACTCAGGCACCCTCGCCCCCACACTCTTCAACCACTTGCATCTTTTGCCCCTCCCGCCCTCCCAAGTCCTCGCATTCACGAGGCTAAAATCGTTGCTTAGACCCGGATTCTGGAACTGGGTTACGACTTGTCCATTAAACGTGCCCGCGTTATAAGGCACGCCGCCCGTCTGGTTCATGTTGATCTGCCCGGGCCGGTGCGGCGTGTAGAGCGGCCAGTGGGTTATTGGGTTTGGAGATGGTGGGGAGGCGGCGATGGAGGGGGGGATGGAGGGGTTGGAGGTTGTGATGAAGGCGCCCCAGACGGCTGTGTGACGGATAGGTTAGACTTGCTTGCTACCGCCATTGGAAGGATTGAAGGGGGAGGGGAACTGGGGTACGTACTTTCGAAAGCTTTGACGAAATCAGGCCCGAGAAACGGGCCGGGGTATACACCTGTGTACGCGCCTATGTCTTGCCCGTGCGAGGCGCCGATGACGGAGTACTGGTACTTGTAGGCTTTGCGGGCGTTGCAGGAGAATGCTTCGGCGAGCCAGTAGGAAGGGCAGACGAAGGTAGATTCGGCGTAGAGGTTCTGCTTTGGGGTTAGAGAAAGTGATGGGAGGTGTGGGAGATGCGAAAAGGAAGCAAAGAAAGGAGTTACCATTGCGCGCTGTTGCTGGCCGGTGCCGTATGTGCTCTCGTTCAAGGCGGTGGGGCCGCTGAGGCCGGAGGTGGCGAAGCGGGGGGTTGTTGGGTCGACGGGGGCGGGGGTGGAGGGGTAGTGCGTGAGGAGGGCGGTGATGTCGGCCTCGGTGAAGAGAGGAAAGTATAGGTGGGCGAAAGCGATGAAGTCGTCTTCGGTGGTAATGTTTTGGGGAACGAATTGTGAGCCTTCGTTTGCGGTATTCTGAGTTTCGTTGTTAGTATAGAGAACGTGGGGATAGGAAGATCAAACTTACGCCTGTAAGTATATTGATTCCATTCACTTGCTTGGCGGGTAGTTGCACACTTGGTCTCTGCTGGATCAAAGACCCGTCCGTGACTGGAAGGAATGCCCAGGTGCCATACCTGCCGGACGAAGACACGTTGACGTTTGCAGCCTGCAGTAATGTCGTGCTTGTGTTTTGAAGACAGTCAAATACCGTGCTATCGGCTACTGATGAAGGGAGACAGCCAACCGCCTGGGCAAAAGAGTTGTAATATTGCGTGGGTACAGCATCTGCATAACCGTATTGCTCGGGTAGGAAAGGTGATGCGGCGATGAGCTGGGGACGTTAGCTAATATATGAACAACGAGCAAAGTGGGACCAACATTTTTGAAAAGCGAGTCTTTGAGACCGCCGTCATAAGCCATGGCTTGCATCATGACTGAGCCTCCTAAAAGTCGAGCAACAATTAGCAAGTGTCTTAATACTCTAGTAAAGTGACTGGCATACCTCCAGCGCTTTGTCCACTGATAGTAACTTGCGAATGATCTCCACCAAACAAATGGACATATTTCTGAATCCAACGGAGAGCGAACGTTTGGTCGAGTAAGCCGGCATTGGCTACTCCACACTTGTGAACCTCGTCGGAGGACAAGAAGCCAAAGGCGCCTAACTGGTGTTGTGGTTAGTACGGACTCGTTGCTTTTGCTGCGGGTATATGCTTACGCGATACTGGATTGCGATGCCGATAAAGGTATTGTTGTTGGCATTGATCATGGGCGAGAATTGCATGTCACCTTTGCCTAGGCCATATCCACCACCGTCTGAAAGTGATCAGTTTATGGAATCTGAATTGACAGATGAGGTAGCCTCAGTAGCAGCGCTTTTAAGACCTGTACCCTCCACCATTCGCGTAAAGTGTGCTAGCGACAGGGCTGGAGACATTAAGAAGTAAACCAGTGACTTACGAATCCAAACCAGAACAGGTAAATTGGTTGCATTTTGAGGAGAGTAGACATTTAGAAACAAGCAATCCTCGTCACCAGAGTTGTCGCCCCCGGGACTCCTATCACAAGGCGTCAGGTCATGATGCTAATAAGTGTACAACTGCTACTCACAATGGAGCACTGGGAGCCTGTGGACATCTCGGAGCAAAACTATCAGCTGGAATCACGGTGTTTCGATTAGTCGCTGGCGTTTGAGGTGCCTGCCAGCGTAACTGGCCCGTCGGCGGAGCTGCATAGCGTATCCTATCTCTCCGTGAGTATGGACTCAGATGATCGCACAGGAAAACCGATTACCCTTGCCATGAATTTAGTCCGCTTCCAGAATTCCAGTATCCCTGGTATACCTCATATCCGAGATCCACCGTCAAGTTTGTGGATGATACATCTGAACTCTGCCGTTTGCTGAACGCAGAATCAAAAGGCCCCTTGCTGAACGGAGCAGCGGAGACAGTTGCTGCCAAAGCTACGCAAACACCAGAGAACTTGAAGAAGTAGTATTGCATTTTGACGGGTTAGGTCTGGGAAGTTGTTATGAATGGAGGGCGTGGGGAGGAGAAGCTGGCTTTTGAAGGCTCCTCGCGCTCTCAACGCCCGAAAAGGCATGTTTGAGCTGGCATCACCAGATACAAGTGGGGGGATTCGACTATTCAGAAGGTGACTATGGTAGAGCAGTGAATATCACAAGAATAAAGAGAAAGCTGGAGACGATATCAGCTGGAACCGCGAAAACCGAATGCGGAAGGAAGCGAACGAATTCTCGGAAGAGGAGGGCAACGAGAGCGACGAAGACTTCGTTCACTGGACTTGGAAACAAGAAAAAGGGTCAAATGCTAAGGTAGACGTAAGGGAAAAGAGCCATGTGGTTCATTGACATTCAGCCTTGAAGTATGATAGTTTATGAGGACCCCGAGTCCTCGACACCCTCTCGTCAGCGCGCATGACTTAAACGGTATTGCGGGGAAGGATACCAATCATGATGCGCCAATGGAACGATGGTGCTTCCAAAGAGGACATTGTCGGATTGAGACCTTCCATTCCTGGAAGCATTGCATTGTCTCTACATGGTATCGCCGAAGGATCGTGACGAGAATTGATATCGATTCAGACGTTGGCGCGTGAGGGGTGGGGGCGTGCCCTAAGCCCTGGGATCCGTGCCGACTGCCAAGATATCCGTGGCCCACCCTTAGCTCGTCCTTCGCTTAGGATGAGTTTACATAGGGTGGGCCACGGATAGGGTTTTAGCCCGGTACCTTATTGTACGACCCGTGATGCCCGAAAAGTCTTGTTTTGTCTATGATTCCTACTGCGTTGCGGTTGTTCATTGAACCCTTTGGGGGCCTTGTGCTTTTTGAGCATCTACTAGCCCTTAGAGGCGTAATACGAATATGCAAGAATCGTATTCTTCTTCAACTTGTGGGAATACGAGGTCATATGGGGGCATCTTGATATTTTGCTTGTTGCTGTTCGGAGGCTGTCTAGGAGGTGGAAGGACGGAGGCAAGCTGCACTTTCTACGCCCAGTTTATGCACTGTCAGCGTTCTGCTTCAGCTCATGCATGGGATAGAATTTGAGCACCCACACACAAGGCTATTTCCACGCCTCGGCCCTCGCAAGGACGGTAAGGCTGACACCATGATCCCGTCGTGGTTGGACCATTCAGGTGGAAACTCTACTAGCGGGCCCCAGCCCTACCAGCCCTTTCAAACTTCGGCTTTGAAGCTTCCTAGCTCTTGAATCCTGACAGGAGGCTTTCAAGCCTCTTGGCTTTTATATGCCGTTTGCTCTCAACAGAGGCCTATCCACGGTTTCCATTTGGATCCACCGCTACCCTCGCTCCGAAGGCATATATTCACGGCTTAATCTGATCCATCCAGGATGACCTCATTTCTGCGTCGTTTCTGGCTCGTTTCTGGCTCATCCGGATATAACTGATGCATCGCTTCATCTATCCACGATGACTGACTCGGCTCAGTAACCACCGGCTACGTGAACCTGACTTGACTGCACCGCTTCCCTTCATCGAAGGCACATATTCACGGTGTTTCTGATTGGCTCTATCGCGTGGAGGCTTTCGATTGATGACGACGAGGATAGACATGGACGATGAGTTAACGTACTCAGGAACGGAACAACAACTTAGGCAGCTTGCACTAACCCGGGCTCATAACCTGTTGGAATACGAGGTCATATGGGGGCAGACTGATATTTTGGTTGTTGCTTCCCTATGGCACAAGCCTCACAAACTGATTCTGGGGTGTCCTGTTTTTCTAGGCTATTAGCCGAATCCACATCGATGCCACTGCTCATGGTGGCGAGGCGTTTGACGTCGGTCATGTTCAGATGAGCTAGACGATTAAACCAAAATATCAGTCTGCCCCCATATGACCTCGTATTCCAACACAACTATGTCTTCGTTCGAATCATAGTCAGTACTCGATTAAAATCCGCTTTCCCTTCCTTTGAATTAGTCGGCTCTGGTACCTCTGCGCCACTGCTTGTCAAAAGTTGACGGAGCATAACTCAGTGAGAGAAACTACTGGTAAACACTACTGATAAGTTGCGGTGGTTTGGTCAGTATAATAGATGCTCATTAGCCGTTCCTATAGAAAAATTCCAGCATTCGCAAAATATGTTACCTTCGTTCGCTAAGCTTTTAAGAATAGCCATCAACCGAGTGTCTTCTCCTTACTCCCCTCGTCCTTCGATGTACCCTCCTGCAAGTTGACCACTTTGACTGCCTCTACCGTGAAGCCTAGGTTTTTTCCAAGATAAATAATATCATGGTTAGCGTATGGTTCCACGTAAACGTCAACTGCATTCCTATATTGCCTCATTTTTTTCAGCGAGTTCCATTCCTTCATCGTAAAGCGCTTCCAAGCCCCCAATCTGGTTCCACAGTGAGACGCTGATAGAGAAAGAATGACTTCGAGATGAACAATAGAAAGATGCACTGAACGATGCATCTGCGGTCACACCGATCATCTCAAGCACAGAAGTTGCTCGGAAGAAAGTAGGTCTTGAAATTCCGGTTTCGCTCGACACTCATCGGGTCGCGGGCTGCTTTCAAACCGATTATCGGGTTTCAAAGTAATGCAGATGTACTAGAAAGTAAACTTCCGCTGTCGTCAGTAGATTCGATCATGTTGAAGCAATAGGAGTAAGGGGAGTGGGGGTGTAGAGCAGTAGGAACAGTAGTAGTACATTACTCGCTAACCTAAATCATACTAGCGCGTTTGCGTTACGCCCTCCGCACTGTTGTCAGCTTGGTTAAGCAATTTAAGTGATTTGAATGAACCAATTCTTCAGTACAGCATCAGATACTGAATGCAAGGTAAAAAAGCCAACTGACATTTTCCCGTTTCAGATTGAAGACTTGGTTGGTAGAGAATCCTCGAGCATTTCGACGCCTTTTCATCTCCATAATTAATAGAGTCTTCCTACGTCTACTCGTCGGGCTTGTCGCAAGGAGAATCGGTGGTACCCAGTGCTGTCCGGTGAAGCACGAGACAATTTCTGAATCGACAAAGTCCTCTGACCTTGTCAAGGAAGACGACAATGTATCCAGTGTATGCAGGATTCGACTATTCCAATTCCACCAACTTTGCCTCTGGCATTGGCAATTTTGTTGCAGATCGTTCGCTCGTATGGGATTGGCTGCGAGAGCATGGTGCTGCATTAACAGAATGGCTGAAACAACCACGTAGGTTCTCCTGACTCTAATTGCGACGATGAGCATGGGTTTGACTACTTGAGGCCATGAACGCTAATGGCTAGATAATAGATATATTAGCGCTCATCATGGCCTGGTGGATTACGTTCATAGTGGTTGTGATACTACTCTTCTGGGTCGGCTTTAATCTTGTGGGTGTTGGTGCAGGTTCGTGGAAGACATTCTTTTGATTTGTCGAGATGCTCACCATGGTCAGGTACACTCGCTGCAGCATTTCAGGCTTGGGCCTATGGCGGCTTCACACCAACTGGAGGTGTCTTTGCTACGTTCACTTCGTTGGGCATGCTTGGTTATCTTAGGCCCCTTGAAGTTGTCGCAGGGGCAACAATTGCGACGGTAGTTACGTTGATTGTCTGGGCTTGCGGCGTGGGACGATAGACTAAGAAGGTCTGCACTGATACGCATGCAGCGGAAGTTTGAGTTGTGTTGAATTGAGACTGAACGCTTCCGCGCGTTGATATCTTATTCTTCTACCATCATGTTTCCCCATTGGCAGTAGAATAACCAGATGGTAGGTATTACAGTGGCGACCTGACAGAGTGAGAGAGTCTTATCCGCACTCGAGTTTTCAAGCGCAAACATGTAAGCCAAGCAAACGAGGGATTTTGAGAGAAAGAAAAGATTTTACCCGAGTGCAATACATTCATGCGAAGAACATCGCTCGAGTCCTAATTGTTGACCTCGCTCATAGATCTAGTTATGGCTCCCTTCCCTCCAGGTCCGGCTCTCCTCCATGCTTATGCGCCACTGGCCTTCTTATACCGTCTAATATTTTCGAGTCGAGCCTTGATTGAGTGGGTGCACTGTTCAAGATCGGCTCTATGGAAGGAGATTACTACCTACCACATGTTCTAGATGAACACGCAACGTGAACCTCGGATCGGCTATACGCGTCGATTCCACACTCAACCGATTTATCTGAAGGCTTCCATGACATAACACGTGGGGATATGGCTGGTGCAACTAACGGTTTCGCTTACTGGATTCAGGACAAGATTGGCCGAAGTGATGAATTCGAGACTCTGGCTTATATGGGTATCCCCGATCTCAGTACTGCAGTAATTCTTCTTGCTGCTGTAAAGTGTGGTTATAAGGTAAGTATACGAGAGAAAATAGTTGATAAAGCTT
>JAABUR0100005459.1_pt1 | contig 16240 bp, 20 predicted proteins | sample 5560091 | NCBI WGS metagenome assembly JAABUR01 (sample SAMN10711879, study PRJNA513375) | rock metagenome | isolation source: Antarctica rocks | place: Antarctica: Victoria Land, University Valley sud | reverse complement strand
ACGGAGTGTCACGAAGTGACGTGCGTGATGCGGGGCGGGCGCGGTGATCCTCGTCCTGGCCCTCGCGACCGCCGGGGTGAACTTCGGCGTCGGGCTCTACGGCGCGATCCGCTGGTACCGCGTCGAGCCGACGCGCCACTTCTGGCCGGCGCTCCGCGCGGCGCAGGTGATCGCGGTCGTCTTCGCGCTCTACGGCACGGTGCTGGCTGCCTTCGGCGAAGGGCCCGAGGACGGCCTCTTCCTCCTCTACGCGGCGCTGCCCGTCGCGGTGAACATCGTGGCCGAGCAGCTGCGGATCGCCAGCGCGCAGACCGTGCTGGACGCGCGGGGCCTGGAGAGCGCGGCGGCACTCGGCGACCGCCCCGAGGAGGAGCAGCGCTCCGTGGTGCTCCAGATCCTGCGCCGCGAGCTCGGCGTGATGGCCGCCGCCGCGCTCGTGGTGGCGTTCCTGGCGCTGCGTGCGGCGGGGACGGCGTAGGCGTCCGCCTACCGCGGGTTGACCACGTCGACGAACAGCGGCACGAACCACGTGAGCGAGAGGCAGAACGCCACCGTGTAGAGCGCGACAGCCAGGGCGCTGCCCTGTCGTCGGGCCCGAATAGCGCCCGACGCCGCCAGCGGCCAGCCCAACATCGGGAGGAACACGATGGCGATCAATGCTGCCGCCATCACGAGGGGCTCCAGCAGGAGCGGCCGCGTCTGAGCCCACCCCTACGCCTCGCGTTGCCTCGTGCTCCGCATTGGTACGGGAAGCCTACCTCAGGGTCTGAACGCCCCTTGGTAGAGCCGCAGCGGCGCGGGGTCACCCCGGGTGCTCATGGGTGGATTGGTTCGAAGCCCGCCACCTGCGCGGCCACGGCGTCTGTCGCTACGCGTGCTACGCGCGTCCAGCCGCCGCCCGCGGCACGTTGTATGCGGCTGCCATGCGCAGCGCGTCGGCGACGACCTCGCCGACATCCCTGCCTTCGTTCGCTGCGCGTTCGCCGAGGCTCGCCAAGGTGGCGGAGGACATGATAAGGCGATCGACTGCAATATCGCTGGATCGATGCCCGGTGCGGACCTCCGTGAGCGCCGGGATCGGTATCAGCAGCGATCCGTCGAAGCGCGCGTCGAGGAGCCGCAGGTACCGGGCGAGGAGTCGCTGGTCGGCTCGTTGGACATCGTGTTCATCCTCCTTCAGCGGTCGCGTGGAAGACCGCAATCTGTCGTGGGGTCGACTCCCAACCGGTCATGACGTGCCAACGCGTCGTGCTTGCGTGGTCCGACGAGTTCGAGGATCAGCCCGAGCGCCAACCTGCGAATGCCACCGGACGAACGCACGTTCGAGCATGGGCGCGGCGGGTCTCGAACCTGCGACCTCTCGCGTGCGAAGCCATCGCCTCAGCCGCTGAACGCCCCTCGGTAGAACAGCAGCGGCTCGGGGTCGCCGGGGGCGCTCCAGACGTGCGTGACGGCGCCGATCCCGATCGTGTGGTCGCCGGCGGGGTGGAGCTCATGGACGTCGCAGGCGATCCAGGCCAGCGCGTCGTCGAGCACGGGGAGGGCGTGCTCGATGCGGTGCGTGACGGCCTCGAACTTCTCGGCCTGGACGCGCTTGGAGGCGAACACGGCTGCGAGCTCCTCCTGGCCCGCGCGCAGCACGTTGACCGCGAAGCGCCCCGAGCCGCGCACGGCCGTGAGGGTCCGCGACGCGTTGTCGAAGCAGACGAGCAGCAGCAGCGGATCGAGGCTGAGCGAGGAGACGGCGTTCGTGGTCAGGCCCGAGGGGCCCTCCGGCCCGTCGCAGGTGACCACCGCGACCCCCGTGGCGAAGTGGCCGATGGCCGAGCGGTAGGCGATCGGGTCGACGGCCATCTAGTGTCCCGAGTCCGCAGTTCGCTGGCGATATCCGGGCGCCTCGCCGCACCTGACGCCCGGCGACGGCCAGTCAAGTAGGACAGTACGAATCGGGCCGTCGCCGGACGTCAGCCATCGACGATGCATCCCGGATATCGCGACCGAACTTACGACTCGGGACACTACGTGCCCGCCCGGTGACCTCGAGCTCGGCGTACTGCCCGAGGTTCTGGTGGTTGCCGATCGTGCACACGAGGCGGTAGCGGCCCGGGAGGAGGCGGACGGTGACGCCGGGGGCGCGCTCGCCGGGTTGCATCGTCGCCGTGCCCGTGTAGACGATCGGCGTCGCGCCCTCCTTCTCCGTGGCCTCCTCGACCTTGACGTTGTGGGTGAGCTTTCCGCGGTTGCGTGCGAGGATGCGGATGCGGCCCGCGCGAACCTTGATCGCTCCGGGGGCGATGCGGTACTCGTCGAGGCGCAGCCGCAACGTCGCGTCGCGGTCGGTCACCGGATCGGGGCTGCCGCCGCCGCAGCCCGTGACGAGGGTCGCCGCGCCGAGCAGCGCAAGGGTGGCGCGGAGCGCGGAGGGCATCACTCCGCCCATGATGGCCGTTTCGTATGCTCTGCGCCGTCATGCGCCGGGTCCTCGTCACCGTCACCGTGCTCGCCGCCGTGCTGCTGACGGCCTGCGGCGACAAGAGCGACCTGCCGCCTGACGAGTCCGCGTCGGTCAAGCAGGGGGCCGAGCTCTTCTCGCAGCGCTGCAGCGGCTGCCACACGCTCGACACGGTCGGCGCGGAGGGAAGCACCACCAACGTCCGCGACCGCGAGCGCAACGACGGCCCGAACTTCAACGTGCGCAAGGAGACCGGCGACAACGTCCTCTACGCGATCCGCAACGGCGGCTACTCGGGGGCGATCATGCCCGAGAACATCGTCGTCGGCAAGGACGCGGAGATGGTCGCCGGGTTCCTCTCGAAGTACGCCGGGCGCAAGTAGAAGTAGACCTGGCGACTGGGCGACACGGGGCAAGACAGCGCGCGCAGTCGCCCGATCGGCCTGGACTCCTAAGCTCCGGCGCGGATGCTCGACCTCAGGCTGATCCGCTCCGATCCCGCCGCCGTCCGCGCGGGCCTCGCCCGTCGCGGCGATGTCGATCCGGGCGCCGTGGACGCCGTGCTCGCGCTCGACGCCGAGCGCCGCAGCGCGACCGAGGCGGCCGAGACGCTGCGCGCCCGCCAGAAGCAGGACGCCCGCGCGGTCGCCGCCGCGCAGAAGGCGGGTGAGGACGCCGGCTCGGCGATCGCCGCCGCACGCGAGCTGGCCGAAGCGGTCAAGGCCCGCGCCGCTCAGGCCGCCGACGCCGACCGCCGGCTCCTGAGCGCGCTCAGCCTGCTCCCGAACGTCCCGGACCCGACGGCCGCCGACGCCGACGAGGTCGTCCGCGAGATCGGCGAGCCTTGGACGCCGGACTTCGAGGCGCAGGACCATCTCGCCCTCGCAGGCGCGCGCGTGACATGAAGCGCGGAGCGCGTCTGAGCGGCTCGCGCTTCGCGTACCTCCGCGGCGACCTCGTCTTCCTCGAGCTCGCGCTGGTGCAGTGGACGCTGCGCAAGCTCGAGGGGCACGGGTTCGAGCCCGTCGTCCCGCCGGTGCTTGTGCGCGAGGAGGCGCTCTTCGGCACGGGCTTCCTCCCCGACACCGAGCAGCAGATCTTCCACCTTCCCGCCGACGGGCTGTATCTCGCGGGAACGAGCGAGGTCGCGCTCGCCTCGATGCACGCGGGCGAGATCCTCGACGCGGATTCGCTGCCTTTGCGCTACGCGGGCTTCTCGCCGTGCTTCCGCCGGGAGGCCGGGACCGCGGGGCGCGACACACGCGGCATCTTCCGCGTGCACCAGTTCGACAAGGTCGAGATGTTCAGCTTCGTCCACCCCGACGAGAGCGTCGCCGAGCACGAGCGGCTGCTGGCGATCGAGGAGGAGATCCTCGCCGACCTGCGGATCCCCTACCGCGTGGTGAACATCGCCGTCGACGATCTCGGTGCGAGTGCTGCCAAGAAGTACGACTGCGAGGCGTGGCTGCCGGGCCAGGCGCAGTACCGCGAGCTGACCTCGACCTCGAACACGACCGACTTCCAGGCACGGCGGCTCGACGTGCGCTTCCGCGGAGCGGAGGGCAAGCCTGCCGTGCTGCACACGCTCAACGGAACCGCCGTGGCCGTCGGCCGCACCCTGATCGCGCTGCTGGAGAACGGCCAGCAGGCCGACGGCTCGGTGGCGCTGCCCGAGGTGCTCGTGGCGCACGGCGCGCCCGCGCGGCTCGAGCCGACCGGCTGACGCTCAGCTGTCGCTCGTGAGCAGCGCGACGATCGGGTCGCCGGCCTTGATCACGCTCTCGTCGGGCTCGTCGATCCCCTCCCGCAGGACGGAGGCGGCCAGCTGTCCCCCCTCGCCGCCGCGGGAGCGCAGGACGCCCGCGGCGGCGCGGATGCCGGCGGCGCGGCGGGGAGCGTCCGCTCCCGGCGAGAGCTCCCGCAGCCGGCGCACCGGCGTCGGCCTTCCCGCAGCGGTCCAGCCCGCCTGCGCCCACGCGTCGACCGGCGAGCAGAACCGGCGCCCTTGGCCGTAGACGCTGCGCGCGAACGTGAGCTGGCGGCCGATGCTCGTGCGCGCCCGGCGAAGCTCCGCGTCGGAGGTGGAGATCCGCTTGAGCGCGCCGACCCAGCGGACGAATATCGGCTCGTCCTCGGTGAAGTAGCCCGCGCTGACCCAGGTGAAGTAGAGCCGGAAGAGCTCTTTGCGGCGGGCGGCCGGCGCGGTGCGGAGCGTCGCCAGGCAGGGCATGGCGTTGCCGCGGCGGGCGTCGCCGAGGCGCTCGGCCCGGCCGATGGCCCTCCCGCGTGCGAGATCGAAGGCGAGCGTGGCCTTGGTGAAGGCGCGCGCGTCGCGCCTGCCGGCAGCGGCGGCGGAGCTCGGCGTGCCGGCTCCGAGGCCGGCGCAGAGCAGCGCGAGGAGGACGACACGGCGGCGAGGCATCCGGGGATGTTCCCAAGTGCCGGATGGTGACGAGCCGGTCGGGCCAGAGAACCCACCGGGCGAATCGCCGGTCCGTTCCACCGTTCTGTAAGCTGGCGCGTCCGCGTTACTCGTGTTTTGCGGCGATCGCGCCGATAACGTCTCAACCGGCCAGAACGGCTGATTGATAATCGGGAGAGGCAGATGACCATCACGAGCATCGACGACCCGCGCTACGTCAAGGCGCTGGGACATCCATTGAGGGTTCGCATCCTGGCGCTGCTGGAGGAGGAGACCTCCTCTCCGGTCCAGCTGTCCAAGAAGCTCGGCGCGTCCCTCGGAACCGTGGCCTACCACGTGCGCACGCTGCACGAGCTCGGGCTGCTACAAGACGTCGGGACCACGCCGCGCCGCGGCGCCGTCGAGCACCACTACAAGGCCAACCCGCGCCCGCAGTTCTCCGAGGAGGCATGGGAGGGAGCGTCGCCGATCGCCAAGCAGGCGATGACCGACGCGACGCTCGTCCAGATCCTCGAGTACTGCCGGATCTCAGCGGGCGCGGGCGGCTTCGACCGCGGTGAGGCGGTGATCGCGCGGTCTGCGCTCAAGCTGGACGAGCGCGGCTGGAAGGAGATGTCCAAGGCGTTCTCCAAGCTGCTCGACAGCATGGAGAAGATCGAGGCTCAGGCCGCGGGGCGCCTGGGCGGTGGCGCCGGCGCGCCGCCGCCGATGAACGTCGGCGCCGTGCTCATGCTCTTCGAGGCCCAGCGCTTCTCCGACCAGACCGCCGGCGAGGCGGCGGGCTCGGCGGGCGACGCGGAGGCATAGCGGACCGGGCGGCGGGAGCTCAGAGGCCGATCTCCACCACGACGGTGGTGGCCTTGACGATGGCTTCGGCTCGTACTCCGGGTTCCAGACCGAGGTCGTCAGCGGCTTCGCGGGACATCAGCGACACGACGCGGAACGGGCCGCAGGCCATCTCGACCTGCGCCATGACCTCGTCGCGCTTGACCGACAGCACGATGCCGGGCATCCGGTTTCGGGCGCTCGAGCGGCCGGGCTGACGACGCTCGCGCAGGAGGCGCGCCACCACGGCGGCGTCGATGACGCGACGGCCATTGTCCCGGTCGAAGGTGAGCTTGCCGTCGCGTTCCCAGCGTCGGAGGGTGTCGATGCTGACGCTCATGGCCTGAGCGACCTCGCCGATGCTCAGCCGTGGCCGGGGGGTGTCGTCGGGATCGATCGGCGTGCTGCTCAACCTATGCAACTCCTAGGACATCTGTCGGTGGTACCGTGCGCCGTCGCAACGAAGCCGAGGGCCGACGAGGAGACGATGTGGTGCGCCAGGCGACAGTACTGGCAACGATGATGATGGGGCTGGCGGTCACCGCCGGCCCAGTTCGAGCGGACGAGATCCGCGTGCAGAGCACGACGGACACGATCGACGCGGGGCTGCTCGACGGGCTCCTCCGTGACGCCTACGCGAAGGCGCAGCCGGGCGACAAGCTCGCCTACGTGGGGGTCGGCACGGGCGCCGCGCTCGCCAACGCTCGCAACGGATCGGCCGACGTGGTCATCACCCACGCCCCCTCGCTGGAAGCGCAGTTCGTCAAGGACGGCTATTCGCTCGAGCACTTCGGCCGCGCGATCTTCTACTCCGACTATGTCATCGTCGGCCCCCCCAACGACCCTGCGGGCGTTCTGACCAACGCCCCGCACGACGCGGTCGGCGCCTTCGAGAAGGTCGCTGCCGCGGGCAAAGCGGGGGCCGCGACCTTCGTCTCGCGCGGGGACAACTCGGGGACCAACGTCCAGGAGCAGATCATCTGGGGCCTCACCGGAAGTGGTGTGGCCAAGCGCAAGGCCGGCAACGCGGCCGACGCGACCAACCGCTCCGAGCCGAGCGACGGGTCCACCGCGCTCGCTCCGTGGTATCGCATCACCAGCAAGGGCCAGGCCGCGAGCCTGCAGGACGCCGACGTCTGCGCGCCCGACCAGGCCGCTCCGAAGTGCTACACGATCGTCGATCGCGGGACGTTCAACCGGCTCGTCAACTCCCAGACCGTCACCAAGCTCAAGGTCGTCTCCGAGAAGAACGTGCCCTCGGCGCGCGGCGGGGAGAACCTGCTGATCAACCCGTTCAGCACGTATATCGTCAACCCGGACAAGATCACGACCGACCCGAAGCCGAACGTGGCGGCCGCGACGCGGTTCGTCGACTTCCTCACGTCTGCGGACTTCCAGGCCGCCGTCAACGGCTTCCCGTCGGCCAGCGACCCGGCGTTCCGCGGCGACGCCTTCCCGAAGGTCGACGGTGCCCCGCCGACCGTCGGTGTCCCCGGTTCGGCCGTCACGCTCGACCTGACGTTCACCGACAAGCTGCCCGGCGGTGGCGCCATAGCCGGGCTGCCCGTCCAGCTTCAGCAGTCCAGCGACGGCAGGAGGTTCAGCGACGTCGGGACGCCTGTCGCCACCGACGCGAGCGGCAGGGTGAGCCTGCGTCCCGTGCTGGGCGGCACGACGACGTACCGCGTCAGCCTGTCCCGTTACCGGCAGTTCAGCCCGAACGTGTGGGCGTCGTCGCCGCGACTGCGCCTGTCGGCTCGACCGTGCCGGAGGGCACCCCGCTTCACGGCGATCCAAAGCTGGAGGACAAGACCCGCCCCAGCGTCACCAAGGTCACGCTGAGTGCGAAGCGGCTCTCCCTGGTCCTCAGCGAAGCCGGGAAGGTCAAGGCCACGATCAAGCGCCGCACGACGCGCAGGCTCAAGGGCAAGGCGCGCACGAGCTACGTCACCGTCAAGACGGTCACGCTGAAGGCGACGAAGCGGGGAACGACGAGCCGATCCTTCAGCGCGCTGAGGGCCGGCACCTACCGCATCACCCTTCGAGCGACCGACGCCGCAGGAAACGTCAATAGCCGTACCGTGAAGCTCGTGATCACATCCGCCAAGCGCAAGGGTCGCAGAGCCCGCTGAGGCACGTGGCCGGACAGCTCGGCGCCGCGGTCTGCGCGGCGCTCCTGCTCGGGCTCGGCGCCGTCGCGCCCGCCCGCGCCGCCGACGTGGGGCTGCGCGTGACGATCGACGGGGCGGAGCCCGTGCTGGTCGGCCGGAGCGAGCTGGCGAGCCTGCCCGACCGGGGGACCCTGCCGGTGACCGTCCTCGACCGGGACGGCCGGCCGGAGGGCGGGGCCACAGCCGGCGGCGTCACGGCGGCCGCGCTTGTCACCTACCTCCAGCTCGATCCCGGCCAGTGACGTCGCTCGTGGTTCAGCAGCCCCTGTCCAGGAGCACGGTCACGCTGTCGCGCAGCGAGGTCGTCGACGGGTTCTTCGGCGACCCACGGCACCCCGATGGCATCGCGGCGACCTTCGATCCGCGCTACAACGAGAACGGTGTGCGCTTCTTCCGCCCGCAGCGCGACGCGGAGGACCGCAACCAGTCCGACCGGGTCGACCCGGCACGCGACGCGGACGTCGACGTGGTGATCACGACCGAGGATCCCGCCGGCAGGCTGCCGGCCTTCTCTGTGCTCGTCGAACGCTCCGACGACGGCAAGACGGTGACGTTCACCCCGGACGCGCCATCCGGAACCGCCTATCGTTGGGACTTCGGCGATGGGGCGCGCCAGCCGCCGAGCGCCGGCCCGGCGACGCACACCTACACCCGCGACGGCACCTACGCGCCGACCGTCACCGCCCGTGCGCCCGATGGCCGCCGCGGCGCTTCGAGACCCATCGCGAGGATCACCGTCGGGACTCCGCCCGGAGGCGGGACGGCGACGACGCCCGCCCCCGCCGGGAGCACGCCCGCCGCGAAGGGCGACGGGGGCACGGGCGGCGGCGGCAGCAGCGAGGCGAGCGGCGGCGGCACCGCCGGCCCGAAGTCCCCGGCGACCGGGCCCCAGCGCACCCCGCGCGCCGGCTCGACCGCGGCTCCACCGGGCAAGAGGACGGCGCGCTCAGGCGCCAAGGCGACGGCGACGAAGCGCCCGGCGGCCGCGACCAAGCCGGCGAGGAGCACGACGGCCGCGACCACGCCGGCGGCGACCTCATCGACCGCCACGGGCGAGCCGGCGCGGGGGGCCAGCCGATCGCCCTCCGCGGCCACGGATCGCGACGCCGAGGCAGCGTCATCGAAGGCACCGAAGAAGCGCCGCGCCGCGCCCGCCACTACGACCGCAGCCGGGCCGGACGTCACCGGAACGCTCGTCGCCCAACGCGGTGACGACGTGACCGCAGCCCTCGCGGCGGCCGACGCGCTCGCCGACCGCCCGGACGCACCCCGGGACGCAGCACGGGCAGGAGCCGGAGGCGGCAGCTCGAGCCTCGCCGGCGGCATCGCCGGCGGCGGGCTGATCGTGGCGCTGCTGAGCCTCGGTGCCGCCCGTGAGGGTCTGCCAGGATCGCGGCGCATCCGCCCCGCATGAGCCTGCCCGTCGCCTCCATCGAGGACGTCGTCTTCGACGTCGTCGACACCCTCCGCCTGCCGGTGCTGATCGCCGCGCTGCTCGCACTCGCCTTCGTCATCGTCGAGCTCGGCGCACTGGGCGCCGAGGTGCGCCGGCGCCGTCGCCGCGACACCGACACGCTCGAGCGCGCCGCGGTCGCGGCGCGGCAGGCGCTGGCCGCGAGCGATCGCGGCCAGGCCGCCGACCGCTTGCGCGCCGCCGCCCCGAGCACCGCCATCGAGCACGTCGTCATCCTGCTCCTGAGCCACGTCGGGCAGCCCGGGGCGGAGAACCGGATCGCCAAGAGCCTCGCCGACTTCGACCTCGCCTCCCTGCGCCGCTTGGAGCGCACGCGACTGCTCGTCCGCGCCGGCCCGGCGCTGGGCCTGATGGGCACGCTGATCCCGCTGTCGCCCGCACTCGACGGCCTCGCCCGGGGCGACGTCGACCAGCTCTCCGACAACCTGCGGGTCGCGTTCTCGATCACGGTGCTCGGCCTGCTGATCGGGGCGATCGCGTTCGGGATCTCACTCGTCCGCGACCGCCTCTACGCCCAGGACCTCTCCGACCTCGAGTTCATCGCCGCCACGCTGACCGATCCGTTGGTGACATGAAGGTCACACCACGCGCGCAGCGCCACGCCGACCGCGCCGGCGACCCGCTCGACGGCCTCGTGAACATGTTCGACGTCGGGCTCGTGCTCGCCGTCGCGTTCCTGCTGGCCGCGCTGAAGTCGGTGAACCTCACCGACCTGCTGACCGAGAAGGACGTGACGATCGTGCGCCGCGACGCGGCAGGCCAGACGATCGTCGTCAAGCGCGGTGAGCGGCTGCGCACGCTGAAGCTCGCCGACAAGCCCGCGGCGGGAAGCGGGCGGCCCGTCGGCACGGTCTACCGGCTGGCCGACGGCCGCTTGGTCTACGTCGACAAGGCGCCCTGATGTCGGCGTTGCTCGACGGGATCGGCGACGGCCTGCGCCTGATCGGCACGGGGGACGACGAGGTCGTCTCGATCACGCTGCGCACCCTGCGCGTGGCGTTCGAGGCGACCGTGATCGCGACGGTCGTCGGCGTTCCCCTGGGATGCGCGCTCGGGCTGGGGCGCTTCCGCGGCCGCCGCGGCGCGCTCGCAGTCGTGAACGCCGGCATCCGGATGCCGCCCGTCGCGCTCGGGCATGTGCTGTGGCTGCTGCTGTGGCCGGACTCACGCTGGGGCGGCGGCCCGCTGTCGCGGCTCAACTGGATCTACACCCTCGACGCCGTCGTCCTGGCCCAGACGCTGCTCGCGCTGCCGATCGTCGCGGCGCTCACCGCTCGGCGGTGCAGGGCGTCCCGGGCGGGCTCGTCGAGCAGTCCCAGGCCTTCGGCGCCGGCCCGTGGCAGCGCGCGAGCCTCGCCCTGCGCGAGGCGCGCATCGGTGTCGTGGCGGCGATCATCGCCGCCCTGGGCGTCGCGATGGCGTCGGTCGGGGCGATCATCGTCGTCGGCAGCTCGCTCGGCACCGCCACGCTGGCCACCGCGGCGCTCACGCAGTGGAACGTCGGCGGTCAGGACGCCCGGTCGGTCGCCTACGGCACCGTCCTGCTCGGCGTCTTCCTCCTGCTCGCCGCCTCCCTGACCCTCGCTCAGCAACGCGAAACCCCGTGGATCCCGGGCCGCACGTCCTGAGCACGGAGGGGCTCGTCGTCGCGCGCGGCGACCGCGTGCTCCTGTGCGACGTCCAGCTGACGCTCCGGCGTGGCGAGGTCGTCGCGATCCTCGGACCCAACGGGGTCGGCAAGTCGACGCTGCTCGCGGTGCTCGCCGGCCTGCTTCCCGCCGCCGCCGGCCGCGTCGCCAGCGCGGGGCGGATCGCGGCGGCGCTGCAGGCGCCGGTCATGGCTCGCCGCAGCGTGCAGGCCAACGTCGAGGCCGCCCTGGGGTGGTGGGGCGTGCCGCGCGGGGAGCGTGCCGCGCGCGCGACCGCGGCGCTCGAGCTCATGCGCGCCGGCACCCTGGCCGTGCGCCGCGCCGACGAGCTCTCCGGCGGTGAGGCGCGGCGCGTGCATCTCGCGCGCGCCCTCGCGCTCGACCCCGCGGTCCTGCTGCTCGACGAGCCGTTCGCCGGCCTGGACCCGCCGACGCGGGCCGAGCTCCTGCGCGACGCCGGCGGCGTGCTGCGCGACCCGCAGCGCGCGACCCTTGTCGTGCTGCACGACCGCGCCGAGGCGTGGGCACTCGCCGACCGCGTGCTGGTGCTGCTCGACGGTCGCATCGCCGCCGACGGCGCGCCCGGGTCGATCCTCGAGCAGCCCCCGAGCCTGCCCGTCGCGCGTTTCCTCGGGTTCACTGGCCACATCGCCGACCGCGACGGCGCCGTCCGCTGCCTGCGACCGGCGCAGGTCGCCGTCGACCCGCGGGGCGAGGTCGAGGGTGTCGTGCTGCGTCGCATCCCGGAGGAGGACGGCGTGCTCTGCGAGCTGCGCGTTCCCGGGGGCGAGCTCCAGGTCCGCGCCCCCTACCCCGGCCCCGAGGACGGGCAGACCGTTCGCGTCCGCCTCGATGGCGGCGTGCACTTCGGCGGCGAAAGGGTACCGGCATGAACTTCCTCTACGAGATGGTCGCTCAGGCGCTTGACCGCATCGCCGGCGCCGACGCCGAGCTGCTGGCCACGACGTGGCGCACGCTGCGCCTCGCGTTCGGAGCGACCGCGGTGGCGATGGTCATCGGGCTGCCGCTCGGCGTCGCCATCGGGCAGGCGGCACCGCGCGTGCGACGGCTCGGGTTCGTCGTCGCCAACGCGGGCCTCGGGCTGCCCCCCGTCGTCCTCGGCGTGTTCCTCGCGCTCCTGCTGCTCCCGGCCTCGCCGCTCGGCGTCCTGCGCTGGACGAACACGATCTGGGCGGTCTTAGCGGCTCAGGTCCTGCTCGCCCTGCCCATCATCGTCGCGCTCAGCGCCACCGCGATCGCCGGCTTGCCCGACGGGCTGCTGCATCAGGCGCGCGCCTACGGGGCCCGCTGGCCGGCCCGCGCGCTGCTCGCGCTCCGCGAGGCCTGGGTCGGCGTGCTCGTGGCGATCATCGCCGCGCTCGGCTCGGCCGTCGCGGAGATCGGCGCCGTCGTGATCGTCGGAGGCAACATCAGCCAGCAGACGAACACGCTGGCCTCCACGGTGCTGCTCGAGCTCGCCGCGGGGACCCCGCCGGCGCGACCGCCGACGTCCTGGTACTGCTGGCGGTCGTGCTTCTGCTCGGCGGCACGCTCACGCTCGTTCAGCAGCGCGAGACCCGCCGCCGCCCGAGGCGCGCCACGTGAGCACCGAGGAGCTCGGCCGCCGGGAGGCGCTGCTGCGCGCCGGGCGGCTCGTCGCGGGCGCGACGCTGCTCGGCGCCGCGGGCTGCGGCAGCGGCCCGGGGGAGGGACCGCAGGCCCGGGACGTCGCCCGCCGCAGCATCGCGATCGACTACGCGTCGTTCTACGCGCCGATCGAGGATCTCCGGCGCCTCGTGCAGGAGCGCGCGAAGCGGCGCGGGGCGTTGGTGCTGTTCAGCGCAGACCCCTCCGGCGTCGCCGTCCAGCGCACTTCGCTGCGCAAGCTCACCGGCGAGACCGGAGGCTTCCGCGTCGTCGTCGTAGCGGCCTTCGATGCCGCCGCCGTCGCACCGATCGTGGCCGCGGCCGTCGACCGCGACGTGAAGGTCGTCAGCTACGTCACGCCGCTGGCCGGCCAGACCGCCGCGATCAGCGTCGACGGAGCGGGTGCGGCCGGGCTCCTCGCCGCGGACGCCCGTGCCTGGGCCGCGGCGAACGACGCCCGCTCGGCGCTGGTCGTCGCTCCGCCCGAGCGCTCGCCCGTTCCGGACCCGTTCCTCCCGTACGCCTCGGGGGCGTCACGGGCGCTCGTGGAGGCGCTGGCCGACGGCCCGCTGCGGGTCGCCGCCACGACCCGAGCGCTCGGCGCGCCCGACGGCGAGCAGGTCGTCCGGGCCGTCCGGCGCGAGCACCCGAACGTCGACGTGGTGCTGACCTGGAACGACGCCACCGCGCTCGGGGCGGCGCAGGCGCTTCCGCGGGGGGGCTACGTCGGGGCGCTCGGCGCCCCGGCGATCACCGGGCCGGCGGTGTTCGAGGCGCTCGCCGGACTAGGCCCGCTGCGCTGCCTCGTCGCTCCGCGTCTCTCACAGCTCGCCGACGCGCTCGTCGACCTCCCACTCGATCTCGCCCAGGGTGGTCAGGCCCGCGATCGCGTCGTCCCGCTGCGCGTGTTCCACCGACGCACCGACGCAGCGCGCGCGGCGCTGGGCGACTACGCCGCCGGGTGACCGTCGGGCGGTCTCGACGGCACGCGTCGTTTTCAGGCCGGCGCCCGCTCGCGCAGCCCCGCGACCACGTGCCCGCCCAGATACTCGGCGTCGCGGGCGATGCCGGCGAAGCGGCCCGAGCCCCAGGTGTGCAGCCATGGCAGGCCGAGGACGTGGAGGCCGTTCACCGAGGTCACGCCACGGTGGTGGGCGGGGTAGCCGCTGCCGTCGAAGGCCGGCACGTCGACCCAGCTCCAATCCGAGCGGAAGCCCGTCGCCCAGACCACGCTCGTGATCGCCTCGTCCTCGAGGTCCAGGACATGAGCGCCGTCGCCGTCCGGCGGCGCCCAGACCGGCACGTAGTGCTCCTCCGTCGGCGCGTCGACGCCCTGCTCGTCGATCCAGCGGTCGATCGTGTCCTTGATCCGCTCGGAGGTCGCATCGGCGGCGTCGAGGCGCATCGCCAGGTCGCCCGCGAAGTGCAGGAGCCCGGCGTCGACGGCCTCCAGGCGGCCATGCAGGCGCATGCCCTCGGTGGCGAACTGACGCAGATCGATGTCGCGCCCGCCGTCGCGGCCGGTCACGTAGTGGTTGGCCTCCTTGCGCGCGCCCAGGCCCTCGGGGTGGCGCTCGATCGGGAGGTCGTAGTGGCCGATGTCCTCCATCCAGGCCACGACGTCGCGGCCGCGGTAGAAGCGCGCGACCCGCGGCGCGTCGCCGACCGCGAGGTGGGCGGTGCGCCCGGCGAGGTGGAGGTCCTCGGCGATCTGGGCTCCCGACTGGCCGGAGCCCACCACCAGGACCGCGCCGTCGGGGAGCGCCTGGGGTGAGCGGTAGCGCGAGGAGTGGACCTGCGTGACGTGCGGGGGCAGCGCCGCGGCCATCCCGGGGACGGTGGGGACGTGGTAGCCGCCGACGGCCAGCACGACCTGGTCGGCGGTCAGCTCGCCGTGCGACGTGGAGAGCGCGAAGGTCCCGTCGGCGTCCTGGGCGACGCGACGGACGGCGACGCCCTCGTAGAGCGGCGGGTCGAAGGAGGCGGCGAACGCGTCGACGTAGGCAATGATCTCCTCCTTGATCATGAAGCCGTCGGGGTCGTCGCCTTCGTAGGGGAAGCCGGGGAGCCGGCACTGGAAGTTCGGCGTCACCAGGCAGAAGGCGTCCCAGCGCTGCTCGCGCCAGGAGCAGGCGACGCGATCGCGCTCGAGCACGAGATGCTCGACCCCCCGCTCTCCGAGCACGCGCGAGAGCGACAGGCCGGCCTGCCCGCCGCCGACGACGACGACGGGACGCGGCCGTCGATGCGCTCGGGCGCGGGGAAGCGCTTGGGCACCGGCGCGGGCTGAACGCGCTCGACGACGACGTGCCCCGCTTGGCCCGCGCCGCGGGCCACGATCGCGTCGGCCTGCGCGGCAGCCGCGCTGCACGCGAAGCCGCGAAGCTCGCGGACGCGCTCGGACCCCGCCTCGAGCGCCGCGACGCTGCGCCGCACGAACTCCTCGACGGGGTAGGCGGCGCCCGCCGTCAGGGCCCGCTCGATCGTGCGCGACGGCGACAGGCAGCGCTGCTGAAGCAGGTCAGCCAGTCGCCCGCGCCGACATCGGCGGGGCGCGGGATGGCGGCGACGTCAAGCTCGGCGCCGCAGCCTGATGCCTCGGCGAGCATGCCGGTGGTGCCGACGATGCCGGCCATGGAGACGTCCTTCGCCGCGCGGGGGCGCGCGGCCGCGACGGCGTCGAGCATCGGGCGCAGGTCGGCGGGATGGCGCCAGCTCGTGGAGTCCCACTGGCTGCGACCGTACGGCTCGCGCCACCGGCCCTCGAGGTCGGCGGTAAGCGTCAGCGCGTCGCCTGCCCGTCCACCGGCGGCGGGGACGGGGTGCTCGGTGCGGCCCAGGCCGGTGACGCTGAGCGCGCCGGCGACGCGAGCTGGAGATGGCCGCCGAGCAGGGGAAGGCTGAAGGCGCGCGCGCCGCGGTGCAGGCCCTTCAGGATGCGTTGGGCGTGCGCCTCGTCGCGCGCGCCGAGGGCGTCGAGCGCGCCGACGGGCGCCGCGCCCATCGCCGACAGGTCGTGGGCGGTGACGAGCATCCCGCACCAGCCCGCCCACTCCGGGTCGTCCTCGACCATCGTCGGCGTGACGGCGTCGGTGCAGGCGACGACGTCGGTGCCGAGCACCGGGACGCCGTCGTCGCCGAGCCAGCCCGCGGGCGTGGCGAGGTCGTCGCCGAGGAGCCGAGCGATCGGGGCCTTGGTGGCCTCGGCCAAGCGGGCGATCCGGTCGATCGCGAAGCGCATCAGGCGATGTGGGGCGCCCGCCACCTCGATGGCGCGGACGTCCTCCCAGCCCAGGCGGACGAAGAACGCGCGGTAGCGCTCCTGCACGTGGGCGTCGAAGCGCAGCGCGCCGGCGGCGTGCGCCGCCTCGCACGCCGCCCGGACCAGCGCGCCGCCGATCACGCCGCGCGGCACGCCGGGAAGCGCGCGCGAGCAGACCAGGCGGGAGCCGCGCCACCAGCCGAGATGAGGATCGTCGGTGGCCGGGTGCAGCCGGACGCCGCCGAGCACCGTGCCGTCGTGGCCGACGGCCAGCAGCGTCTGGGTGTGCGGGTCAGCGTCGAACTCGTCGGTGTCGTGATGCATGAAGAGCCCCTGCT
>JAABUR0100002534.1_pt1 | contig 16240 bp, 13 predicted proteins | sample 5560091 | NCBI WGS metagenome assembly JAABUR01 (sample SAMN10711879, study PRJNA513375) | rock metagenome | isolation source: Antarctica rocks | place: Antarctica: Victoria Land, University Valley sud | reverse complement strand
GATGACACATAGTTTTAATCCTGGCGCCGGTGCCAACCTGGTGGGCCACCGCGACGTCTACGCGACGGCGTGTCCGGGAGTCTATTTATATAATGCGCTGCCGGGGGTCCGCGGGATAGCCTCGAATTACTATACTTACTATGCCGGTCTCTACCATTACGATTATTCCTACCAGGGCCAAGGGGTCAACGGGACGCCCGGCAATACGGTCAATCTGAACGCGTTCCAGACGGCCCAACTCTACGTCGACCTGAAGAACGAAGGCAACGACGCCTGGTCGAACGGTGGCGGCAGCCCGGTGCGACTCGGCACCAGTCGGCCGCTGGGTGGCGCCAGCAGCTTCTACCATTCGAGCTGGCTCTTTCAGGGTCGGCCGACCACTTTTGGCGGGCGGGTAACGAACGGGGTGCTGGATACCTCGGCGACGACGATCGCGCCAAGTGAGACGGCGCGGTTCAGCTTCACGATCCAGGCACCGAACATCAACGGCAGCCTGCAGGCATACTACCAACCGTTGGCGGAGAACTATACTTGGATGCGTGACCTCGGGATTTTCTGGACGGTCAACGTTACCCCGGAGACGTGGGCGTACCAATGGGTCACCCAGACCTATGCCGTACCGACCCAGCCGGACACGGACGGCAGCGTTTCGTTGACGGTCAAGAATACCGGCAACGTCACCTGGACGAACAACGGTGATGCCAACACGGTGCGTATCGCGCCGTCACGGCCGAACGACCGGACCAGCCGGCTGTACCACGCGAGTTGGCAAAGCCCGACCCGGGTTGGCTCATTCGACGCCAAGGTGGTGAACGGCGTGCCGATTACCACCGCTACGCAAATCGCCCCGGGCGAGACGGCTCGCTTCACCGTCCCGGTCCATACCCCGGGCTCTCCGGCGGTCAGTAACGAGTACTTCAATCTGGTCGCCGAAGGCAAGACCTGGCTGAACGACGTCGGCGTCTTCTGGCCGCTCAACCAACCGGCGCAAGCCAGCGCCGGGCAGGGCTACCACGTCCAGTGGGCGGGTCAAAGCGTCAGCCCGACGATCAACAAGTCGTCGAATCCGGTCGGCAGCCTCTCCTTCGACTATACGAACACCGGCTCCTATGCCTGGACGAAGAACGTGCTGCGCCTCGGCACGGCCAACCCGCTTGACCGCACCTCGATTTATCGGAACGGAGCGCCAATCGGTGCCAGCTTCGCGACCTTCGGCTTGACCTCGTCGTCGACGCCGGCGCTTCCGTCGAACGCCGCCAACTGGTTATCCGCCAACCGGGCCGCTACCTTCGCCGGCAGGGTCAACGTGGACGGGTCGCTGGACACTTCCGCGACGACGATCGCCCCGACCCAGAAGGGACGCTTCATCGTCGCCCTGGACGCCCGGAACGTCCCGCCTGGTACCTACCGTGAATACTTCCGTCCGGTGGCCGACGGCTGGGCCTGGCTGGAAGACTTCGGCGTCTACCTCGACGTGACGGTCCAGTGACGTGACGGTCCAGCGGTAGCGCGCTAAACTCAGGCCATGCTGCTAATCGACCTTGCCATCGTGGCGATGCTGGCGACGTATGGGTACTTCGGGTATCGTCGCGGTGTCATCCTGCAAATCGTCGAGCTGCTTCAGCTCCTCCTCAGTTTCGGGCTGGCCTTCGCCGTCAACACCCCGCTGACGAATGCGCTGGCGCCCCACATCCGGGCCGGCAAGGGACTGGTCGCTTTGGGCATTTTCTTGATTACCTGGCTGCTCCTTGAATTATTGCTCGGGGTGGCCTGGCGCCTCGGCAGGAAACGACTGCCGAAGTTACCGGAGAATCAGGCGACGCATCTGGCGGGAATCGCGCCGGCGCTCCTGAAGGGCGGTATCCTGATTGCGATCCTCCTCGGAATCGTCCAGACCGCCAACTTGCCACAGTCGTTCACGGACCGGATCTTGAACGCTCGGCTGGCCCAGCCGTTCCTGGCCGCCGACGATGCCTGGAAAAAGCAGTTCGAGTCGATCTTCGGCCAAGCTTTCCATGACTTGCTAGCCGCCAAGACAATCCGCACCGGTGACGATACCAGCGTCCCGCTTGGGTTCGCCAAGGCCGGTGCCAAGCCGTGCGCGAACGACGAGGCGAAGATGATCGAACTGGTCAATCGCGAGCGGACCTCGCGCGGCCTGAAGCCGGTGCGCCCGGATGATGACCTGCGCGGGGTGGCGCGGGCGCACAGCGACGACATGCTGCGCCGCGGCTACTTCGCCCACTCCTCGCCGGAAGGCATCGATCCCTTCCAGCGGATGGCGAGCGCTGGCATCACCTATGAATATGCCGGTGAAAACCTGGCCTTCGGACCCAACGTCGATACGGCGATGAACGGGCTGATGAACTCGCCCGGCCACCGCGCCAACATCCTGAAGCCGGAGTACGGCAAGCTCGGCGTCGGCTGCCTGGACGCCGGCATCCGCGGCGAGATGTACTCGCAGGAATTTACCGGGTAATCATGGTGTCATGAAACCTTTCGTCATCGGGATCGCTGGCGGCAGCGGGGCCGGTAAATCGACCCTGGTCAGCGGTCTGCAGGAGGCACTGTCCGGCGAAGCGGTCCTGATCCAGCAGGAGGACTACCTCAACCCGGAGGAGGCGATTCCGGAGTTGAACGGCTTCGATAACTACGAGCATCCTGATGCCTGGAACGGACCGCAAGCCGCCCGCGACGTCGCGGAATTGAAGCGAGGACACCCGGTCCGGGTATTCGCCAAAGACCATACGAAGGGGGTGGCTTACGGTGAAAGAAACGGTCAGTGGGTCAGCCGCGAACCGAAGCCGATTATCCTAGTGGAAGGCTTCTTGATTTACTGCTACCCGGAACTTCGCGAGGAAATCGACTTGAAGATCTACCTCGACGCGCCGTTCGAGACGCATATTCGCCGCCGCACCCACTTCATCTTCGATGAGTATCGGGAGCGGGTGCTCCTGCCGATGCACCGGGAATACGTCGAACCGAGCAAAGCGTCTGCAGACGCTGTCATTGATGTCACCGATAAAACGAAAGAAACGGTGCTGGAAGAAGTACTGGCCCTGATCCGACAGCGAACCGATTCGCCGGAGTGAAGATTTTCGACCAAGTCCGGGAAATGCTCACGCCCTACCGGGGTAAGAAACTGGTCATCGCCGTCTCCGGCGGGCTTGATTCGGTAGCGCTGCTTGATCTCTTGCTGCGGTTGCGGGAGGAGCTCGGTCTGCGCTTGGTCGTGGCGCACGCTAACCACGGCCGGCGGCGCTCGACGAAAGACGCCGTGTTCGTGGAGAAGCTGGCGCGCGGTTACGGCCTGGATTTCGTCACGACGGAGCTGTCGCCGGAGACGGGGAGGGGCGCCGCCGCCCGGATCGGGGAAGCGCGGTATCGCTGGCTGGAACAGGTGCGGAAACGTCAGCAAGCGGATCATATCGTCACGGCGCACCAGGCCGACGACCAGGTGGAAGCCCTATTTCTTAATTTGGCGACCGGCAGTGATCTGGCCGGCCTGACTGACATGCAGGTCGAAACCGGCTACGTGATGCGGCCACTGCTGCGCATCCCACGCCGTCGCCTCAGCCGCTACGTCCGTCGTCGCGGGCTGGCCTACCGGAGCGAAGCTACTAACCGCAGCGTCCGCTTGGCTCGGAAACGGGTTCGTCACCAGCTCATCACGTCATTACAAAGGATCAACCCACAACTCGTCGAAACGGTCAGTCAAAGCATGCGTGTGTTCGACGAGGAGTATGAAGTCCTGCGCCACCTGGCCGAGCAGGAGCTGGATCGGGTGACGGAGCGTCGCGCTAAAAAATCGTGGACGTTTTCGATCAAGCGGCTGGCTGGTTTGAAAAAAAGCGTGCGTCACCTGGTCTGGCGGGAGGCGATCCGGCGTTTTCACGGCGACCTGCACGGCTTTCGCTTGCCACACTTCGAAAACCTCGACGACCTGCTTAAGAAAAAGGCGGTTACGCGGATTCATCTGCCGCACGGGCTGGTGGCGAGTCGCGACGATCTGGTTATCCGGCTCGTCTACGGCGCGGCGAGCGAACCACCGAAACCGGTCACGCTTCCGGTGCCTGGGCGCGTGACGTTCGGCGACATCGTGGTCGAAGCCCGCGGTGGCCGGGCCAAAGGCGATGTGACGGTTGCGGCACGGGTCGGGAACGAACTGGTCGTCCGCCCGCCGAAGGCGCGGGATCGTTTCAAGCCGGTCGGTTTGCGGGGTACGAAGCTCGTGTCTGATTTTCTCCTCGAGGCCAAGGTGCCGCGCGACGAGCGGCCGTGGGTACCGGTAGTGACAACGCCGGAGGGCGAGATTGTCTGGGTCGCCGGTCACCGCGCCGACCGCCGCTTCGTGCCGGAGAAAGGTGAAAGGGTTGTGCGTCTCTCGCTTAAATAAGAAGAAAGAACCGCTAGGGACCGGATGGGGTCGGGAGGGTTCGGGGCGCCGGGAGCAGGGTCTAGAATGCTCGGGATTCGGCGGGGTCAGGGTCTAGAATGACGGACTCAGGGGTCTATGGGCGCGGGGAGAGTAGCGTACGTGATGTGGTTTGACCAGATGATGCTGTAATAGCCCCTCTCACGCTCTTCGACAAACCCATCGCTAAGGATTTCCACTACCTCCAATCTGCGGGTACTTGAGTCGGAGTAGGTGACGTTCAGCTCAAGGGCTCGGTCTTTGTGCCTGGGGCGCGGGTCGAGCAGGAACTCCGCGATGGAGCGGGGTGGTTCGGAACTGGCCATGGTCTTCCTTCCGATCGGGGACCTGGATGTGAACAGCTCATTAGCGGAGTGCCAAAAAGCTTTTTACTATACCAGTCAGCCCACGTCACTGTCAAAAGCCTCGTTGTGCCGCGCATCACAGTATCCCTTCTCCTCATTCCCGCACTGAACCGAGATGCTGAATCGAGTCCAGCACTAAAGGTTCAGCATAAACTTTGGCGGGAATCCGATTCTGCCATACGGTTTGGACGAGCCTTGGTTCGAAAGAAAGGTTTCTCAGTCACGATAACCAGGCGCTGGTAATCCTGGCTTCCAAAAAGCCTCCAAACTCATTTCAAAACCTCATTCCGGCCTACGTCCCTCCGTGACGGGTTGCTCATCGACCCAAAACTCCTCGAAGTAGCGCTGCTACTCCTTCGTTGTTTTGTGTCGCGGCAGCGAAGTCACGGATCGGCTCGTCATGAAAGCAGGTTTTGAAATGAGTTCTTGCCTCCTGAGGTCTGCTTCTGTACCGCGCTAGCCTGACCCTTTATACTTACTGAGTACATTTATGCGTGGACTACGAAATCTTCTTTACTTGATCGGCGCCGTCTTGGTGGTCGCGATTATCTATTCGGCGACGGCGACGAACACGTCCGAGGCTGCCCCGGCGCCGATTTCCAAAATCGTCGACGACATCAAGAACGGCCAGGTGCAAAAAGTTAAGACGGCCGGCCGGGACTTGATCGTCGAAGAAAGCGATGGCAAGAAACTAAAAAGCCAGTATACCGGCGAGTCGCTGCCGAAGTATCTGAAGGACCTCGGTGTCTCCGACCAGCAGCTGGCCAAGATCGAAATCACCGAAGGCTCGGCCAAGGATTATTCTATCTGGGTCAACCTGGCCTCGTTCCTGATCCCGATGCTTTTGATCGGTGCCTTCCTCATCTTCATGCTGCGGCAGGCCCAGGGCTCGAACAACCAGGCGATGAGCTTCGGTCGCTCGAAAGCACGCCTGTTCAACGCCGAGTCGAAGCGCGTCAACTTCGGTGATGTCGCCGGCGCTCACGAAGCCAAGGAAGAACTGAAAGAAGTCGTCGAATTTCTGAAGTACCCGGCCAAGTTTTCCCAGCTTGGGGCGCGGATTCCCTCCGGCGTCTTGTTGGTCGGTCCGCCCGGGACCGGCAAGACCTTGCTCGCCCGCGCCGTCGCCGGCGAGGCCGACGTGCCGTTCTTCTCGATTTCCGGTTCCGAGTTCGTCGAGATGTTCGTCGGCGTCGGTGCCTCCCGCGTGCGAGATCTCTTCGCCAAGGCGAAGCGGAACGCGCCCTGCATTATCTTCATCGATGAAATCGACGCCGTCGGCCGCCAACGCGGTGCCGGCCTCGGCGGCTCGCACGACGAACGCGAGCAGACCCTCAACCAGATCCTCACCGAGATGGACGGCTTCGAGCAAGACACCAACGTCATCGTGATGGCGGCGACCAACCGGCCCGACGTGCTCGATCCGGCCCTCCTGCGCCCCGGCCGTTTCGACCGTCGTGTGATCATCGACCGGCCGGACATCAAAGAGCGCGAGGCGATCCTAGTCGTCCACTCCAAAGGCAAGCCGCTCGCCAAGGACGTGGACCTCCACGAGATCGCCCGGGCGACCCCGGGCTTTGCCGGCGCCGACCTCGCCAACCTTTTCAACGAGGCGGCGATCCTGACGGCGCGTCGCACCAAGCGGAAGGTCGGTCAGGCGGAACTGACCGCCTCGATCGAAAAGGTGATGCTCGGTCCGGAACGCCGTTCGCGGGTGATGAACGACAAGGAAAAGAAAATCACCGCCTACCACGAGGCCGGTCACGCGCTGGTGGCGACGCTGTCGCCGCGCTGCGATCCGGTGCACAAGGTTTCGATCGTTTCTCGCGGCATGGCGGGTGGCTACACCTGGTACCTGCCGGGTGAGGATAAGCACTACCACGCCAAGCCGGATTTCGAAGACGAGTTGGCGGCGATGCTAGCCGGCCACGCGACGGAAAAAGCCGTCTTCAAAGAGGTGACGACGGGGGCTTCCAGCGATATCCAAAAGGCGACGGAGCTGGCCCGCCGCATGGTGGTCGATTATGGAATGAGCGAAAAGCTCGGTCCGATCGCCTACCGTGAAAAGGACGAGATGATTTTCCTCGGCCGCGAACTCGGTGAGCAGAAACACTATTCCGAGCGTGTCGCCTCGGAAATCGACACCGAGGTGAAGGGGTTGATCGACCGGGCCTACAAGCAGGCGGAAACGCTCATCGCCAAGAACCGGAAGAAGCTGACGGAAATCGCCGAGAAGCTCTTGAAGGAGGAGACGATCGAAGGAGCGGATTTCGACAAGATGTTCCCCAAGGTCAAGAAGCTACGGAAGCCCAGCGTAGCGTAGGGCTCGCTTTCCCTAACACGCCTCCCGACCAATCCGCTTACGCGCCCCCCCCATTTTTTCGAGGTCGCCGGACGAGAATTTTACAGAGAGCAGGAAACGCTTGTTTTATTCTTCGAGGCCGCCGGCCGAGAAGTTCGGCATAATCAGGGAACTTCTCACACGCTCGAAGCATTAGTAGCTTTACAAAGCGCTATCATTTTGCTATCATCGATTGCTTCTAGCTTTTTAACAACCTGGCCAACCAACCCATAGCCACTACCAATCGAAGGGATTACCGTATGCGTACCCGGGATAAAGTTTCATTGGTGCTCAGAATTGTCCTCATGATTGGCATGGTCGGCGAGACCATCTTCATCTATCAGGCAAACACCACCAACGACAAGCTCGATGGCATCGCCACACTTCTCATGTGCCTCACTGCATTCATCGTCGTGAGTGTGCAAAGCTTCAAGGGCAGCGTGCGAGATTAGAAGTAGACAAACCAACATTCGATGAGTGGCTGTGGTCAGCGGGGGTGTGGTGACGGTCATATTTGATACTTTGAGCTTGCTCAGATCAATCAGATATCCGTGACCAGACCCCCGTACCACCCCTCGTTACCCTCCGAGGCCCTAGGACGAGAAGTTTAGCTAAATTACGCGAACTTCTCACGGAGTTTATACCGCGCGCCCGCGGGTCTCAGAGGATAAATTGGTTGATTGGTCAGGTTCCTTGAACCAGATTAATCTCGCTTGTCATTCCGAGGCCGGGACAGCCGGCGAGGAAGCTGTGATCGGTGACAAGTTTTCGCTTTACTCAGGATCACGATAAGGGCGCCTATCCGCGGTATACTGGGGCGGATGGGAGCACGCGTTGAAACAAACCGCTAAGGCATTTTCCCGCTTCGGTATTTTTTCGGCCACCCTCGGCGGGGCGGCTTTTCTGCTGGCGTTGGCGCAGCTTGGTTCGCGAGGGCTGGGACTGGTGCGCGATCGTGTCCTAGCCACGGGGCTCGGTACCACCGGCGAGCTCGACGTCTATTACGCCGCCTTTCGCATCCCCGACTTCCTCTTCAACGTCCTGATCGCCGGCGCGATCTCGGCGGCTTTCATCCCGATTTTCGCTGGCTACTTGGCAAAGAACCAAACCGAGGAAGCGAACCGTGTCGGTTCGGCGATCATCACGATCGCCCTGGCCGTCCTGGTCGTCGCGGCCGGTATCGTCTTTCTCTTTGCCCCGCAGATCATGCCGGTGGTGACGCCTGGCTTCAATGACCTTCAGCTCGAGCAAGTCATCGTCCTCACCCGCATCATGCTTCTTAGTCCGATTCTCTTCGGGCTCTCCGGTATCTTCGGTTCGATCCTCAACTCACACCACCGCTTCATCGCCTACTCGATCGCGCCGCTTTGCTATAATCTCGGGATCATCGCCGGCGCCCTCTTGGCGCCGCACTACGGCATCGTCTGGCTCGCCGTGGGTGTCGTCTTGGGCGCGGCTTTACAGATGCTGGTACAGTTCGCGGGGGTCCTCAAGACCGGTTTTCGTTACCGGCCTCGCTTCGACCTCCATCATCCCGGGGTGCGGCGCATCTTCATCCTGATGGTTCCCGCGACGATCGGCCTCTCGATTGTCCAAATCAACTGGCTCTTCGAGACGATCATCGCGACGACCCTCCGTGAGGGTTCGCTTTCCCAGTTCAGCTTGGCCTCTTCGCTGGCGATGCTGCCGGTCGGCGTCGTCGGCGCCTCGTTCGCGACGGCCGTCTTCCCGATCCTCGCCAAGGCGGCTTCCCAGCGCAAGACCGGCCTGTTCGTCTCCAGCCTGGTCGACGTGATCCGGCGCATCATGTACTTCGTCATTCCGGCGACGATTGCGATGATGGTCTTACGCGCCCAGATCGTCCGACTGATTTACGGGGCCGGGAAGTTCGACTTCACCGCTACTCGCTACGTCACCTCGCTGCTGGGGATCCTGGCCGTTTCGCTCTTTGCACAGGCGTTGATTCCCCTGCTCACCCGCGCCTTTTACGCGCTGCGCAACACCAAGACGCCGGTCTATATCTCTTCCTTCGCGATGATATTGAACATCATCCTGGCCTTTACGCTCTCGTACTACCTTGGTGTCGTCGGCTTGGCGCTGGCACTTTCCATCGCCAGTATCATCCAGCTCGCGCTTCTCTTCTTTTTCTTATCGGCGAAGGTGCCGGAAATCGAAGATACGGCGATGATCAGCGCCATCGTACGAATCCTCGGCGCCTCGCTACTGATGGGACTCGCCATGTACAGTGCCCTTTACCTGGTGGCCTACCTGGCCGAGGGCTTGGCGCGAGAGTACACGGTGCTGTACTTCGTGATCCAAGCCGGCGTCTCCTCCCTGGCGGGTCTGGTCGTCTACTTGTTCGTTACCACCAAGCTGGATCTGCCGGAGGCGCGGACGGTCGTCAAACGGCTACCATTCTTTCGGCGGAGCGCCTGAAGTAGAATGAAGGCACTCGTGAGATATAAAAATGGCTAGAATTCATTTCAAAACCCTGCTTCGGCCCGTGGCTCTTGCTGAACTTCGCAGCACGGCACGAAACGACGACGTAAGGGCGACGTCCTCGGAAGACGTCGCCCTCGGAAGGTGTCGCCCTGGCCAACTGACGGCCCCGGAGAATCTCGTCACGCTTGCTTCGAGCAAACCCGCGGGAAGGAGGCTTTGAAATGAGTCCTTCTCAACGCAAAACCAGTCCTCCCCGTCGCAAGCGACGGCCGGCCCCACCTCCCCCGCGTGACCCGCTGGTTTCACCGGAGACGGCAGCGGCGATTACCGCGGTCGTTTTGATTCTGCTCGGGGCCGTGCTCCTGCTGGCGCTGCTGGGGATCGGCGGACCACTCGGCGAGGGTCTCGCGAACTGGGTCAGTGGTGCGCTCGGCGTGACCAGCTGGCTGTTCGCTCCGCTACTTATCTGGTTCGGCTGGGAAGTCTACAACGGCAACCTGGATCGCCGGGAAGTAATCGGCAGCTTGCTAGTGATTTCCAGTCTGGCTGCGGTGATTTCCCTGTTCGATAAGACGACGACCGCCGAGGCTGCCCTCGCCGGACGCTACGGTGGTCTGGCTGGCTACAGCCTATCCCGTACCGCCAGCGCCGCCCTCGGCATGATCGGCAGCCTACTCCTCTTTACGGCCACGGCGGCAATCGGTTTCTTTATGGTGACCGGTCGCGGCATTCGGAAGAAGACAGAAGAAGGAGAAGCGACAGAGGACGCTGCCAAGCCAGCCCCGACCCCGCCCATTGCCAAAACACCGCGTCACGCTACCAGTGCTAAACTGCCACCCTCGGCTGAGGATTCGGCAAGTTTCGAGCCGCGCGTCGTCGATACGGCCTGGGAACAGCCACCCCTCTCCCTCCTGAGCGCCGCCTCTTCGGCCGCGTCAGCCGGGGACACCAAGGAACGGGCGGCGATCATCGAACAGACCCTGCGCAGTTTCGGGGTGGAAAGCGCGGTCGAGAACGTCAACGTCGGACCGAGTGTTACCCAGTACGAATTGCGTCCGGACGCCGGGGTGAAGCTGAACCAGATCACCGCCCTGGCCAACGACCTCGCCCTGGCGCTGGCGGCCCACCCGATCCGTATCGAGGCGCCAATCCCGGGCAAGTCGACGGTGGGGATCGAGGTACCGAACCAGAAACCGGCGGTCGTCCGGCTCCGGCAGCTCTTCGAGTCCGACGAGTGGCGGCGTTCCGGGGTCTTGCCGATGGCGTTGGGTCGTGACGTCTCAGGTAAAGCCGTCGTCGGTGACTTGGCGACGATGCCCCACCTCTTGATCGCCGGGGCGACGGGCGCCGGCAAGTCGGTCGGCATCAATACCATCCTCATCTCGCTCCTCTATACGCATTCGCCGAAGCACCTGCGGCTGATCCTGGTCGACCCGAAGCGCGTCGAGCTGACGGCGTACAACGACATCCCGCACCTGATCACGCCGGTAATCGTCGAGGCTGCCAAAGTCGTCAATGCCCTGAAGTGGGTCGTGTCCGAGATGGACCGGCGCTACAAGCTTTTCCAAGAGCACGGCGTCAAAAACCTCGCCGAGTACAACCAGGAACACAAGGAGGATGTCGTGCCGTATCTCGTGGTCGTGATCGATGAGTTGGCCGACCTGATGCAGGTGTCCGGCAAAGCGGTCGAGGCGACCGTCGTCCGCATCGCCCAATTAGCGCGCGCTACCGGTATCCACTTGATCCTGGCCACCCAGCGGCCGAGTGCGGACGTGATCACCGGGTTGATCAAGGCGAACATTCCCAGCCGGATCGCCTTTACTGTCTCCTCCCTCGTTGATTCACGAGTGATCCTCGATACGCCGGGGGCGGAAAAGCTGCTCGGCCGTGGCGACATGCTCTACGCGCCGGGCAACGTCGCCAAGCCGGTCCGCGTGCAGGGAGCCTTCCTGGAGACCAGCGAGGTGAAGAAGCTGACCGATTTCCTGAAGGGCAAGGGCGAGCCGAGTTACGAGGAAAACGTCACCGAAAAGCAATCGTCCGGCGGTCTCGGTGGAGACTCGGACGATGAAGCTGATGATCCGCTCTATGACGAGGCACGCGCCGAAGTGGTGCGTTCGCGTAAGGCTTCGGCCTCGTTCCTGCAGCGTCGGCTGAAGGTCGGCTACGCCAGGGCGGCGCGGCTTCTCGACATGCTCGAAGAAAACGGCGTCGTCGGACCCGGGGAAGGGGCCAAACCGCGCGACATCCTGGTCGAGGCTGACGATTTCTGATGCCGTCGGCTGCAACGCTCCAGCAGGCCCAAGTTATCTGGGATTACATGCGGCTCGGTCAGGAAATCGTGCCAGCTGAGATCATTGTTGCCTTTGGTAGTCATGACCTACGGACAGCGGAACGAGCAGCTGAACTTTACCTGGCCGGATACGGTCATCTAGTTGTCTGCACCGGTGGACTGGGTAGGATCACGAGCCAACGGTCCCGTCGATTGGACTTTGCGGAAAGTGAAGCCAAGACCTATGCCGCCATCATCAGGCAGCAAGGCGTTCCGGAATCAAAAATTCTTCTCGAAGAACAGGCGCTAAATACCGGCGGCAACATTACCTATACCCGTGGTTTATTAAAAGAGAGAAAGCTCGATAAAAAAGCTATTCTGTTTGTACACAAACCTTATATGGAACGCCGGACCAAAGCGACGGTGGACAAGCAGTGGTCGGAGGCACATTACCAGATAACCTCCCCACAACTGTCCTTAAGTGAGTTTTGTAATGATGACTATCCAGTCGACTACGTCGTGGGCGTGATGGTGGGTGACTTTCAGCGTCTTACCTTATTTGCCGAAAAGGGTTATTTAGTGGCTCAAGAAATTCCTCGACCAGTCCAAGAAGCCTACAAATCACTCGTCGCCGACGGTTATGACCAACACCTGGCGAGCTAGGTCACTTCACCAGTCCTAATCCGAAGAATGGGTAGTCGTCGACCGTCAGGTCAAGCCGGAACAACATCGGTTTTTCGGTATCAAGCAAGCGGCGAGCGTCACGCAGCGTCTTCTCTGCAGCAGCGCCCTGGATAGTCGCGGAGGTTCCGTCACTGGCTACGGCTCCGACTAAACAGGCCTCCTCTCCTTCGGTGTAGTTGATGCTGAAGTACGACTCTGACCCAACAGGCTCGAGTCGGTGAAGGGTGAGCGTACCCCGTACTCTTTTCGGGCCGGGCCAACGCTTACGTGCTTCCTCGCGAACGGTACCGGCAAAGAAGAGTCGGTCGCCTCGGGCGAGGTCGGCCGTCCAAGGATTGTTCGCGAAGAAGTCTTCCAGCGAGTGTATTAATTCGAGCTCGGATTCCGCTCGGTTGGTCTCGGGCGGGCGTTCCGAGTAGCCCGACCCCATTTCCTCCCTGACTCTGATTTTACCCATCGCTTTTCCTCCTGAGATAATACTTCTTCATTGTGAGTCAGTTTTATTAGTTTGCCAGACCTCTATCATTCAAGGGCGAATCGCAAAGTGCTAACCAGGCATCATACATGCTTACACTGTACAATGGTCAGGTATGTCTGACCGAGAAATCGAGGTCCGGTTCTTAGAAATCGACGTGCCGGCGCTGGTGGATAAGTTGCGGGCCTTGGGTGCCGAAGAACATCCCGAGCAGTTGGCCCAGGAAATCATCTTCTACGATCGAGAGATGAAGTGGCGCGACCAAAGGCGGCTCGTACGGCTGCGACAAATCGGTGACCAAGTGACGATCGCCTATAAGCACCACCAGGCGGAGGCGGTCGATGGTGCACAGGAAATCGAACTGACGGTCGACAGCTTCGCGCAGGGCCTGGCCCTCCTGACCGCGATAGATCTCAAGCCGCTACGCCGCCAGGAAAAGAAGCGCTGGACGTTTGAGCTTGACGGTGTCTCCATCGATATCGACACTTGGCCGAAAATTCCGGCGTTTGTGGAGCTGGAGGGGGAATCCGAAGCGGCGCTACAACGTACGGCGGCGAAGCTCGGACTGGACTGGCAAGACGTAAACCTGCAAAATGCGCGGACGATTATCGAAGAGGTCTACGGGATCCCGGTTTCGACGTACGAAACGTACACGTTTTCCGAGGTCGGTTGATGGCTGATTCAAACGGGAGTGCCTTTTCGCGAGACATTCTAATTAGGAGAGGAGACAATCTTGAGTCAACGAGCTCAGCTAGTGGTTTATATCGGAATCGCGGTTGTCATCGTGACGATGCTGGGAATCTGGGCCGTAATCAAAATCCCTTCGTCAGTTTTTGCATTTTACCCGCTATGTAAGACTGCAAACTACCATGTGATCAAGGAACTGCCGGTCGTTAAACAAGCGCCACCGCGAACTACGACTGCCTTTCGGCACGATAATAAATGCGAGGAAGTATATTATCCCGCCTTGTCATTCCGACGAACCGAGGATCCCCCGATCATAGTCCAAGCATTCGCAACCGAAGCTTCCAAGGAAGAGGTACTTCGGTTCTATGGTGACATTCTGGGTGACTGGGAAAAAGGAGTCGGCCCCGAAGAGGAAAATGGGATGCTTAAATTTAGCCGATATTTGAAAAAAGATGGTGAAGTGTGCGCAGAGGTGTTTGTGTACTACGGTAATCGCGTGCACGCAAGTTTTCGTTTCGATAGGGTAGAGGGCGTGCCCGACAACATCGCCACTCCGCCCCCTCCTGGAAAGACCGTAACAGTCTGGCTTGAAGGCGGTAAAGGCTGCAGGGGTACGAGGTAGGAAACTGGAACCGCCGTGCAGACGGCCGTAGAATGGTCAGGTATGCAGGATATTCTGACCGGTATTTGTGATGGCTGATTTCAAGAAGCGTGAACTCTCGAGCGACCAGCCGCTCGGCAAACAGCTTAAGAGTGTACGCACCCATGCGAGCTTAAGCATTGAAGAGGTCGCCTCGTTGACCAAGATTCGCGCCAAATTCATCGAGGCGTTGGAGACCGGGGATTATGAGAATTTCCCAGCCGAGGTATACGCCCGTGGTTTCCTGGAAAATTACGCGGACTTCCTGGGCTTCCCGGCCGACGAAGTACTCTTACAGTATCGCCGGGAGCGCGGGCTCGGCAAACGCGAGGCCGCCAAACCGTTGCCGATGCCGCGCGCGAGAGGTTCGCGCTCGCGCCTCACGATTACGCCGCGGACGATCTGGGCGGGCCTCGGCGTCGTGGGCCTGGTGGTGGCCGTCGGCTACCTGCTGACGCAACTGAGCGGGTTCGCTTCGCCGCCGCGGCTCGAGATTTACAAACCGGCGCAGAACGAGACGGTATCATCCGATACGGTCGAGGTTGCCGGGAAGACCGACTCCGGGGCTGAGCTGTCGATCAACTCCCAACCGGTACCGACCGACCCGGACGGCGGTTTTTCCGCGCAAGTCCGTATCGCGCCGGGGGCCAATACCATCCGGGTCGCGACCAAGAACAAGCGCGGACGCGAACGTGCCGTCACCCGATCGGTGATCGTCGCGGGCGGTTCGACGACGCCGACGCCGACGCCGGCCCCGGCGGTTTCTACCGGGCTACTACTGACCCTGCGGATCGGCCCGAACAGCGCCTTCCTGACCGTGACGGTCGACGGCAAGCAGGCGTTCCAAGGCGTCTTGTCGCCGGGAATCGAGCAAAGCTTCCTGGCCAATTCACGGATCCTCGTGACCACCAGTAACGCAGGGAGTACAAGCGTCTCGATCAATGGCCAAAGCCAGGGCCCGCTCGGCCGCGAAGGACAGTATCGCCAGGGAGTGGAGTATCTTCCGCCAGCGGCCACGCCGGCTCCAGCTGCTTCTCCTGGCTAGTCTTGCTCTCACGAACAACAACCCTATCGTTCTCAGGAGCGGATTAGCAACCTGACCGGCGTTAAAAAAGCTTGGGAATGGCTTTTCTTGACGTATGCTCGAATCACTTGACCTTAAGTATACAAATGTATACTATACGGGTGTTGTCTCGATTCCGCACATTGATGGTTTGACAATACCAACCGACTATATATAATAAGCAAGAAACTATAAAGCACTAACGGAGACCGGTACGATGAGTACAGCAACCCTCGAAAAGAAAGACCTGAAGGAAGACCCCAAGAAAACTGGCATGAAGGACTATAATGCGATCAACCCGGATAAGAAGCGGGCGGCCGAACTAGCCTTGCTGCAAATCGAGAAGCAGCACGGCAAGGGTTCGATCATGCGTTATAGCGATGACGCCAGGGTGCAGATCGAGTCGGTCTCGACTGGCTCCTTGGCAATCGATTTGGCGCTGGGCATCGGCGGCGTGCCTCGTGGCCGAGTCGTCGAGATTTACGGCCCGGAATCAAGCGGCAAGACGACGCTGGCTTCACACATCATCGCCGAAGTACAGAAGTTGGGTGGTCTGGCCGCGTTCATCGACGCAGAACACGCCTTCGATCCCGATTACGCTCATAAGCTCGGCGTGGATACCGACGAATTACTGATCTCCCAACCCGATAACGGCGAACAGGCGCTGAATATCACCGAAACGCTGGTTCGTTCGAACGGCATCGACGTCATCGTGATCGACTCGGTGGCGGCTCTGACACCGAAAGCGGAGATCGATGGTGAGGTCGGCGATTCCCACATGGGTCTGCATGCCCGCTTGATGAGCCAGGCCCTCCGGAAGCTGGCCGGCGTGATCAAGGACACCAATACGGTCGTTG
>JAABUR0100005458.1_pt1 | contig 16245 bp, 7 predicted proteins | sample 5560091 | NCBI WGS metagenome assembly JAABUR01 (sample SAMN10711879, study PRJNA513375) | rock metagenome | isolation source: Antarctica rocks | place: Antarctica: Victoria Land, University Valley sud | reverse complement strand
CGGCGTCGTCACCTTTGCCGTCTACGCCATCTGGTTCCGCCCCATGCAGCCGGAAACGTATCTGGCGCAAGCGCCGCAGTCCGCCTGGCTCCTGCGGTGGCTACCAGGGGTCTACAGCGGACCAATCGCCGCGCTGCGGCCGGTGCCGGAGATCTTCTACGAGCGGCGGACCGGCCGGGAAGCCCTCTCGCTCGGCGACGATCCCGGCTCGGCGGCGAGCAAGGACTGCCGCGTCATCCTGCTCAGCCGCTCCTCGCCGTTGTCGAGTTGTGGTATCTCCGACGACGAATGGACGCGGGCGAACGCCCTGTTCGGGCAGGGCTGGCGATCCGCGTGGATCGTCCGGCAGGGCAAGCTCGGGGTCGGCGGATCGGCGGTCCGCGGCGGTGTCCGGGGCGCGTGGCATGGCACGACCTGGCGCAACCCGGCCGCCCAGTCTCCAAGCTGGCAGAGCTGGCTCGACCGGGGGCTCACTCCCTGTGTTGAGAACCGCTGCGCGCCTCAGGCGTCGCTCGATAAAGTGCGGTCGGTCCGCAACGGCATCGAGTACACCGGCTGGATCGCGGCGCCCGGCGGTCCGCCCAGCGCCGTTTACCTGATCTTCGGCGACGGCGTCACCATCCCGATGTCGTTGGGGACGGCCCGGGCCGACGTCACCGCCGCGATCGACCGGCTGGATCTCTCGGATGTGGTCGTCATGCGCGCGGTCGTGCCGCTCGACACGATGCCGTGGCAATCAGGCGCGGTCTGTCCGACCTCGCTGCGGCTGGTCGACAGCACCGGCACGAGTGTGGTTCAGGTCGCGTTCGCTTCCATGGAGTGCGGGATCGTTCCGCCACCCGCGGCCGCTTCCAGCGGCTGACCGGGAGACGACGACCGACCGCGTGTTTGCCGTATCATCCGACGGGGTCATGGCAGTTGCGCGCCCCACAGCACGCGCTCGCGGACAGCACCACCGGCGAGGGGAATCGGCCGGGGATCGCATCGCTCGGGGCAATGCGGCGGGCGACATCGCGGAGGGTCAGACCCAGACCATGTCACCCGTGACGACCGCCACGATCGCGATGCCTTCGCGTCGCGCGGCCTGTGGTCGAGCGCTCCCCGCGTTCCACGAACCCACGAGGTGATCGTCGAACCCCCCACGTCCTTTGCGGGGCCCCGTCCCGATCGCGACCCGGCGCCTCCCCGGTGCTTTCGGCGGCATGCGTCCGGTACCTCGTCCGCTGACGACCGACCGCCTGGCCACCCATGGAACGCCCGGTGAGCGGCCAGGTCGCGGCCGGAACGGCATGCCGCGAGCATGTCCGCCTGTCGATCCGGCGTGGTATCCGAGTGGACGCCCGATCCGGTCAGCGGCTCAGCTGGGGGGTGCTGTGGATCGCCTTCGCGATCGTGCTGCTCCTCGGCGCCCGCACCCCGGTTCGCCGGACCGGTGACGCCCACCAGTACTACGCGATGGCCTTTGCCCTCGCCGACCTGCGGCCGCCGGCGCTCACCCCCGGTGAAATGACCGCGTTCAAGACCTGGCGGGATGCCCAGCCGTCGACGTCGTTGTTCCCTGGAGGAGGGGTTCTCGACCAGCCGAACCTCCTGGTGGGTGACCGCCAGGAGTTCTCCCACTTCTGGTTCTACCCGCTACTGGTCGCGCCATGTCTGCGGGCTGCCGAGGCGCTCGGGCTGCACCCCGGTCGCGGCTTCCTGATCCTGAACGCGTTGCTCCTCGGTCTGGCGCTCTGGCGGACCGGAAAGGGGTTCGGACCGGCGACCGCGATGTTTCTGCTCGCCTCGCCGGTGATCTGGTGGATCGACAAGGCCCAGGTCGAGCTCTTCGAGTTCGCCCTGCTGGCGATCGCGATGGCCGAGGCGCGGCGGGGACGGTTCCTCTGGGCTGCCGTGGCCGCCGCGGCCGCGGCGACCCAGAACATTCCAATCCTGGCTCTTGTCGCCGCGCTCTGGGCCGCGGCGGCGCTGCGCTGGCTCGATGACGGCGGGATCGGCGCCATCCGCGCGGGCCGTCTGCCCGCATTGCGCCCCGGCCGGTCGACCGTCGCCCCGATCGTGGTGGCCACGCTGCTCGGAGCGATGCACCCGGTCTACTACCTGGTGCGGCTCGGGGTGATCACCCCGCAGCGCCTCAACGGCGGCTACGAGCCGGGGTGGCCGGGAACGCGCCGCTTTCTCGCGCCGCTGGTCGATCCCGACCTCGGACTGATCGCCTGGGCCCCGCTGCTCGCCCTGATCGCGGCGATCGGTCTCGGGATGATCCTTTACGGCCACCGGTCTATCCGCCGGGAGAGCTGGTTGCGCCTCACCGCCTTCTGCGCGCTCGGCTCCGGAGCGCTCTTTCTCTTTTCCTTTAGCCAGACGCCCAACCTCAACAGCGGCGGCACGGTTCACCTGATCCGCTACGCGATCTGGCTGCTGCCGCTGATGCTCCCCCTCCTGGAGCCACCGGTGCGCTGGCTCGCCACCCGGCATCCGGCGCTGCCGCTCGCGCTGGCCGCCGTCAGCCTCGTGGGCTACGGCGCGCTCTTTGCGCCCTCGACCATCGAAGTCTCGACCAGCCCGGCGCCGCAGTCCCGCTTCCTCGCCGTGTGGTTCCCCGAGGTCTATCTCTGGCTGCCGCGCACCCTGACCCAGGTCCCGGAGGTCTTCTACGAGCGGCAGACCAATCTTGAGGTCGCCGCCCTCGGCGATGATCCCGGATCGGCGGCGACCGCGGGGTGCCAGGTCATCCTGCTCAGCCGGTCGTCCCCCTTCAGCCCCTGCCAGCTCTCTCGTGGGGAATGGGACGCGGCGACGGCGCACTTCGAGACGGGGTGGCGATCGGTCTGGATCGTCCGCGCCGGAAGGTTGCACCTCGGTCACGGGGTGCGCGGCGCCGACCGTGCCGCCGCCTGGCCCAGCCCGACCTACAACCCCGCGGCTGGTCTGCCAGCCTGGGCGTCGTGGGGAACCCGCGAGCTGACCGCCTGCCGCGTCCAGGCCTGCCAGCCGACGGTCGGAATCGACCAGATGCGGTCGGTTCGCGACGGGGTCGAGGTTCGCGGCTGGGTCGCCCCGCCACCCGGTGAAGGGCCGCCCCAGGCCGCCTTCCTCCTCTATTCCAACGGCACGGCGACCCCCCTACGACTCGGTCCGGCCCGTCCCGAGGTCGCCGGTGTGCTGGGACGGCCCGAGCTGGCCGGGGCGGTCGCCGTCGCCGGTGTCGCCCACACCGATGACATCCGGTGGCGCGAGGGCGCGGTCTGTCCCACCGCGCTGCGGGTGATCGACGCCGGGGGCGCCAGGCTCGCCGATGTCCCGGTCGCGCCCGCTCAGTGCCGTCTCGTCGCTCCGCCAGTGCCGCCAGCCGGGACGACGTAGCGACGGGGTCGCCAAGCATCGGCGGATGGCCGGGCGCGGCGTGTCGGCTATACTCCCCGCCGTCGACCCAGGGTCTTTGCTCGTCGTGCCGCCGCCGGGTGCCGGTTTCCCGCGGTGCCCCGGATCGCGCCGCGCGACCGCACACCGGCGATGAGCGCGGGGAGCGAGTCCGGAGCGCCTCCCGGTGAACGGGGCGGCGCCAGAGCCGCGGTCGACCCGACGCCTCGCCGGACCCGCCCAGGGGTCGCCCACATGGGCGCCGGTCAGGCCGCCGCGGAAGTCGCCGCGCAGGATGAGGAGCACGATCGCCGGATGGGGCTCCCTTCGGCGCCGGGCGCGCAGACGCCGGTCGCCGCGACCTCGACCATCATCGCCCCCGATCCACCCTTCCAAACCGGGAGGCGTCGCCGTCTGCCAGGACAGCGGCGGCCATCCGCACCCCGACCGCGCCGCCCCGGCGCTCGCGTTTGCCCCCAGCCGCGTCTCCAGCGGAACCGATCCCCGCTCCCCTCACGCGGCGCGCCCCCCGCCCCGCGAGGACCATCATGGCCCCTGCTCGACCGGTTTCCCCCCCTGGCGGACCTTGCGAGCCGCGGACGCACCTGGCCCGGCGCCCCCTATGCGGTCAGCACCCTGCTGCTGCTGCTCGGCTTTCTGCGCTACGCGCCCGGCACAGCCTACTCCCAATCGGCCGACGCCTATCGCGACTGGGCCTTTCCCGCCTTTCGCTACTCCGATCTGATCTGGCTGTATCTGCGGGACGGTCTCGACCGCCACCCGCTGCCGTATGTCGACTATCCACTCGAATATCCGCCGTTGACCGGCGTGCTCTCCTATCTGCTCAGCTTCGCGCCGGGGATCGGCGCCACGTTCGCCCTGACCTACCTCACCCTCGCCGCCTGCGCCCTCGGCACGATTGCCATCCTGCGGCGATTGCCCGGCGCAAACCCCTGGGTCTTCGCGGCGGCGCCGGCCCTCTTCTTCTACACGGGCTATCAATGGGACGGCGCGGCGGTCTTCGCCGCCGCCCTGGCGCTGCTGCTCTTCCACCGCGAGCGGGACCGCTCCGGGGCGATCGCCGTCACCGCCGCGGTCTGGCTCAAGCTCTTTCCGGCGGCGATCCTGCTGGCGGTGCTGGTCGAGCGGGTCCGGCAGCGACGCTACCGGGCGGCCGCGACCATCCTCGCCATCTTCACCGCTGGCAGCCTGCTGGTGAATCTCCCCTTCGCCGTCGCTAGCTGGGACGGCTGGCGCTTCTTCTACACCTGGAACCGCGATCGGGCGGCGGACGGCGGCATCTGGGTTCTGCTGCACCTTGGCATTCACCAGGAAACGCGCCTCAGCCTCCTCGCCACCGCCCTCGGCGTCGCCGCGCTGGCCATCGTCGGTCTCCGGTCGCGGGGGCCGGTGCTGATCCCGTTGAGCGCGGGTCTGCTGCTCTGGTGGCTGCTGGCCAATAAGACCTTCACCTCCCACCTGATTCTCTGGGTCTGGCTCGCCGTCGCCCTGATCCGTCCCGCCTGGTGGGTCTGGGTCGCACTGGCGATCGTCGATATCGCGGCGTTCCAGGTCGTCAACTTTCTCAACCTGCCGAACGTTGCGCGCTATTTCAACGATCCGTTCACCATCGCCGGGGTTCATCACCTCTACGAGCCGCTGCAGCTGCTGCGACTCCCCTTTCAAGCGGCGGCGGTCCTGACAGCCATTACCCTCATGCGTGACAACGACGGGCCGCTGAGACATCGCCGGTCGCCCGCCGCCATTGCCCCGGCGAGCTCCATTCGTCGCCGGCGCCTACCCGATCGGACCGCAGCGCGAGGGCTTCTGCGGCGCGTCAGTGACCCGACCTTCACCGCCCGCGCGGCGATCGGGGCGCGGGGCACGGCGTGGTGGCGCTGGACGGTCGGGGCGACGATCGCCTACGCCGGCGCGACGGTCGCCATGACCTGGCCCTACGCGGCGCGGATGGCCTCCGCCACCCCGCCCGGACCCGATCCGCTGCTCCAGATCTGGCTCGCCCGCTGGATTCAGCACGCCCTGATCCGGCATCCGCTGACGCTCTTCGACGCCAATGTCTTCTACCCGAACCGGCTCACGCTCGCCTACACCGACGCCAACATCCCCGGCGCGCTGCTGGCGGCGCCCATCTACCTCCTGACCCGCGACCCGCTGTTGACCAACAGCCTGCTGCTGCTCGGCACCTTCGTCCTGGCGGCGGGGGGCATGTGCGCCTTCGTCACCCGGATCGCCGAAAACCGGGTGGCGGGGTTCGTGGCCGGTCTCGCCTATGCCTTTGCCCCGTTCCGGCTCGTCCACCTCTGGCACCTGAACTGGCTCTTCGCGGCCTGGATGCCGTGGCTGCTGCTGGCGCTCGTCTCGCTGGTCGAGCGCCCGAATCGCCGCCGCGCGGTGGTCGCCGGGGTGATGATCGCCGTTCAGGCCCTGACCAGCTTTTACTTCGTGCCCCAGGTCGCCCTGCTCGTCGGCGGGGTCGTCGGCGTCGCGCTGCTGGTCGACTGTAGGACCAGGACGCGACACCTGGCGGGAATGCTCGCCCTTGCCCTCGGCATCGCCGCGCTGCTGACCGTCCCGCTCTACCTGCCCTACCTGCGCGTCCGCAACGACCAGGGGCTGGCGCGCACGCTGCACGAGGCGGAATACTGGAAAGCGACTCCCGCCTCCTACCTGAGCATCCCCCCCGACGCCGATCCGCCACTGCGCTGGCCCGGCGAGCGGGCGGCCGACAACCGGGCGACGGGGTTTCAACGCACTCCGGACGGTCACGACCACCGGGAAACGGTCGCCGAGGACGCGCTCTTCCCCGGCGCCATCGCCCTGCTCGGCGCGCTTCTCGCCCTGGCGGGCTGGCGGCGGCGACCGGCCTGGACGCTGCTCCTCGCCGGGGTCGGGTCGATCGCCGTGGTGCTCTCGCTCGGACCAAGCCTCGGTCCGCGCTCCGGGGGTGGCATCCCCCTTCCCTACGGTTTCCTGTTCAAGCATGTCCCGATCTTCGCCGCGATGCGCGTGCCCGCCCGCTGGGGCGGCGTGGTCGATGTCGCCGTCGTCGCCCTCGGCGGTCTCGGGCTCGCCTGGGTCTGGGAGCGGCTCGGACGGTCCCTGACGGGGTGGTGGTTGGGAACACCGCGGGCGCGGCGCCTGGCCGGGTCGGCCCTGGCGACAGGGGTGGCAGCGCTGCTGCTCGCGGAGCTGATGCCCGGCTCGGTGGCGATGGAGACGGTCGACCAGAGTGCCGCGGTCAAAGCGCCCTACACCTGGCTGGCGACCCAACCGGACGGCCCGCTGATGGAGTTTCCCGCCGAGGACCCGGTCGAAGGACCGCGCGCCAGCAGCGCCCGCCGCCATGCCGACCTCGCCATGTACTGGTCGACGATCCACTGGAAACCGCTCGTCAACGGCAACTCCGGCTTCGTCCCCGATGGCTACCGCGATCTGATCGCCGCCTTCATCAACGACCTACGCCGCCCGGACGGTACGGTCGCCCGCCAGATCAGCCACGTCGACGACCGCAACGTCGCCCTCCTCCAGCAGCTCGGGGTCCGCTATCTCCTCTTCCACCGCTCCCAGTACACCGCCCGCGACTGGCCCGCCGTCGTGGCGGCGCTCGGCACCCTCGAAGGGGACGTCCAGAAAGCCGGCGACTTCGGCGAAGCGACGATCTACCTCGTCACGCCACCGCAACAGCCGATCCAAGAACCGACCGTTTCTATCTCTGCTCCCCGCATCGTCCGGCCAGACGCCTCATGGGCTCTGACGCTAACAGTGCGAAACGACGAAGATCACTCAGTCGTCTTCAACGACATGCGCCCACTGGAGCTGCAAATCACCTGGTACGACGAAGCCGGCCGATCGGTGCTGCACGAAGAACAATGGCTGCAGCTTCCGACCGTCGTAGAGCCCGGATACCTTACCTGCGCCCCGCGCGCGTGCAGCAACGGTCGAGACCCCGGAGAGACGCCAACGCGGCGGCACGATGTCGGCCAGCACCCAGCCAATCCAGGAATCTACACCATTCGGGTGAACCTGAGCGGCAACACTCCGTCAGGGTGCCAAGCGATGGTTCGCTTATCTGGCTCATCAGTGTCAGGAGATGGAGTGAGCAATCTCATACCTTTATGTGGTCCGATGACCACCTAAAAGGGTTTGAGATTTCGGAAGTGCCGACAAGCAAGTCGTGAAACGAGGGGTAAACCTTTTGGAAGCACCGCGTCTTACAGTCATCGTGCCCGCCTTCAATGAGGAGGCGACAATCTCGGATGTGATTAACAGGGTTCGAAAAGTGCAGATAAGCAAGCAAATCGTGGTTGTCAACGACGGTTCTACGGATGGAACGGCTTGCGTATTAGAGCGGGAAGCGCTTCATGGGGACATCGAGGTCATTACCCACCAGAAAAATCAAGGAAAAGGGGCAGCGGTACGCACCGGACTGGAGCAGGTACGAGGGAAGGTAGTGATTATTCAAGATGCTGATCTAGAGTATGACCCCGATGAATACGCTGACCTGTTAGCGCCCATCGAGCGAGGCATCACTGAGGTTGTCTACGGTTCCCGGTTTCTTGGCGCTCCGCGGACAGCGATGCACTTCTGGCACGCCCTAGGTAATCGGTTCTTGACATTAGTCGCTAACGTCCTATACGACACAACGCTGAGCGATTTGGAGACCGGCTACAAAGTGTTCACCGCCGAGGTAGCGCGCTCGTTGCGATTGCGATCCAATGGGTGGGGTGTTGACCCGGAAATCACCGCCAAGATTCTTCGACAGGGGCACCGAATCTACGAAGTGCCAATTTCCTATGCTGGCCGAGAGTACAACGAGGGGAAGAAGATCACTTGGCGGGATGGAATTACAGTTCTCTTCACGATGCTGCGTTACCGCATCTGGTGAAGCATCGTTATTGGATGTTCTTTCGAGCTACCACTACAAGACTCTGGCCCATCGGGGGCTCCCAGAAACGCTCTACTTTCGACAACCATGGCATGACGGCCCGGTCGAAGATACGCACCTCGCGTGGAGAAATGGTAACGCGTCTAAGAACTCTCCCGGCTATAAACCAGCTAAGAACCCCTGGCAAATTAAAGTAGCGGAGGCTGACAGTTTGAAAACCTGACTGGGAAAGGCGAGTTTGAAGCGATGATTTGCTATAGCGCCTCATGTGTCCGAATGCCTTATCTAGGCTTCCACTGATCGATTGCACTGCCGGGACGAATAGAAGAAGTGTCCCACCCGGCCTCAGAGCCTCGCGAGCAGCGCCCAGGAACGCATCCTCATCAGCGACATGTTCCAAGACGTTGATGGCCACGAGTGAGTCGGCGCTCAACCCTACCGCGAAATCTTCAAGATACCCTTGATGAACAGTAACTGACTCGTGACCTCGGAAGCGATCGCGAAGCACGGGGAAATTATTCGAGGCAGGTTCAAGAAGGCATAGTGACTCTGGACCAGCCCGGTCGTACAGGAAGCTACTGAACGTACCCACTCCTGCTCCGACCTCGACAATATGACTTCCATAATGACCGTCAAAGTATTTAGAGATGGCCGCGTAGTATTGACGTGCCTGAGACATAGCGTCGAGTTCCGTACCGGAATAGTTGAAGTCTGAGTTCAAATGGATCACTCCCATAAACCAGAATGGCCGACCGACTCTAAATCCCACATGCACAAGTGTGAAACTGGATCTCGTCGTGCCTTGAAACCGTTACGGAGGTCTCTCCTCCCCTCCTAAATCGTAGCGCATATGCTTTACCCGACGGCAGCATGGTGAGGAGGAGTGCATCGTTTATCGTTCTAGTTGTGTCCATGCTCCGACAGTCGTCCCCGGAGAACTATGAATTATCGGTCGGCCGCGCCAGGACAACACCGATTCAAGCTCATTCCGCTGGCTCGTTTCCAAGGCCACTGGTGCGCCGACGCCGTCGGCATTGCGACAATGGTTTTGGTGACCTGCGTTGCCGCATGGCCTTTGGTAGTTGGCGGCACGGTCATTTGGCTCGACAGCGCCACGCAATCGTATCCATGGTACTCACTTCTTGGCTCACAGCTGCGGTCAGGCAATCTTCCCCTGTGGAATCCATACATGTTCTCCGGCACGCCGTTTGCCGCCGACGTGTTGTCTGGGTGGATGTACGTCCCGGCAATGGTGCTCTTCACGCTCCTACCCTTCGCCATGGCGGTAAAAGCATTTATTGTCAGTCATTTATTGCTGTCTGGTCTTGGAGTCTACGCGCTCGGGCGAAGCGTAAAACATACACCGCTAGGTGCCGTGACAGCTGGGATCATTTACGAGTGCTCGGGGATGGTGTTCACCCTCTCCGTCGCCAACTCATACGTCGTGGAGTTAGCCGCGTGGACTCCGGTAGTCCTCCTATTTTCTGAACTGGCAATCCGCACCGAGGACAGACTCCGTCGACTGTGCTGGTGGGCCGCGACAGGCTTCGCACTGAGTCAGGTCCTCTCAGCGTTTCTCGGGCAGCGTTCCTACTACGCCACCCTTGTTGCCCTAAGTTACATAGGTTTTAGGACGCTGATCATTCCTGCTTCAATCCGCCGATCGCCGATAGCGCGAGTGCGAGGCTTCCTGGTTCATAGTGCCGCTATCCTCTTGATTGGCCTGGGATTGGCGGCAGGAGGCGTCCTGCCCCGCCTTGAGTACACATCCCTTTCGACCTTAGCTGAAGGATATTCGTCTCCTGAGCGAGGGGCTGTGGACGTAGTCGGCGGAAAGTCGCCGTCAGCGGTAGCAAGCGCTTTGATGGATAGAGATAGGAGCCCGTCCTTCCCCCCGTACTATGTGGGAATAGCACCCCTCGCTCTGGCACTGCTGGCGTTGGGAACCATTCGTGTACGCGCCGCCACGACGTTTTTCATACTCTTGTCTGTTGGCACGGTCATTCTGGCGATGCCAGGAACGACAATATTCCACTCAGTTCTTTATGCGCTGCTACCACGCTTTGAACTCCTCCATCAGCACTCTCCTGACCGCATTCTCCTTTTTAGTTTTTTGGGCATCGCTATCCTCGCAGGTTCAACAGTCAGTTGGATAGAGCGGTGGAAACCCAATCCGAGCACCGCGCTGTTAGCTTCGTTGTTAGGTTTGGCTGTGTTCAGCATGCCATGGCTCACCGTGGCGCTCGACAGTGATATCGGCGTCATCTTGATACTGCTGGTAGCTGTCCTATTGTCTATTCGCGCACGTTGGATCATGTTGGGGCCGCGCCAAATCCTTCTGGGCCTACTGGCTGTACTTCTCTTCGCCGACCTTACAAACGTAAATTGGTCGTATGCTGTACAAGCTGGCCCTAAGCACCTCTTCTACAAGGTTGACCTCAACCGCTATTTTTCTCCAAATGGAGTGGCGGATTTTCTCAGACATGAAAATCCTGCTCTTACAAGGTATATAGGATTCGATACGTCACTTCAGTATCATAACTATGATCAGATCTATTATTATCTGATGCAATTTGGAGAGGATGAAACGCACGACTTGCTGTCAAATAATCGAGGGTCGCTATTACACCTGTCTGATGCCCAAGGCTACCACCCAGCCCAGCTGAAGCGTTATCAAGAGTTCATCGACACGATGAACGGAGAGATACAGGAGTACCACGGTCTATACGTCTTAGAACCAGGCTTGCAGTCGCCTCTGGCCGATCTCCTAAACATTCGGTTCATCGTCATTCCTAAAACCGGCGTGGGTCGCCCAGACCTACATAGTCTGGCATCTTCCCTGCCAACCGTATACGAAGATGAGCATGCAAGGGTGCTTGAAAACACTTCTGCCCTCCCTCGCACCTGGATCGTTCATGATGTCAGGCAGATGAAGGGTCAAGAAGCGTTAGCTATGTTAGCGTCGGGTGGTATTGATCCACGTACGACGGTCCTCCTTGAGGAAACGCCGCCGTCGGTCGATTCAGCTGCTACTGGCGCACTCAGTCGATCGCTCATTACGTCGCATAGCAATGATCGTATAGAGGTTTCGACCAGCGACAGTGCTTCCGGAATGTTAGTCCTCAGCGAGGTCTACTACCCGGCGTGGAAGGCGTATGTCGACGGCCGACCCACACCGCTATATGTGGCAGATCATGCGTTGAGAGCGGTTCGCATCCCGGCTGGCGACCACAAGGTGGAGTTGAAATACGAGTCAACATATCTTCGCGTCGGCATCGCCTTATCCTTCCTGACCGCAGTTCTCGCAGGCACCCCTTGGTTGCTCATCACCTGGCGGTGGTGGCAAGGTTTGCGGCTGGTAAGGCGGCATCAGAAGTGAGAGTGGCGGGTGTTGGAGACAGGCACAAATCGGATGACCTCCGGTGAGAACCCAATCGATCGAGACCGGGGCGGTGGCTTGGGATATCCCACCAAGAGAACACTAAGGTCGTTAGGTAAGTACTGGTCAATGCCACTTCGCGTTCACACTCGTCGCAACGGAGCCGCTCGACGGTGGGCGTCACCCGTGTTAAGGACCAGTGCCTATATCGCTGTCACACTCGCCATGACGTGGCCATATGGTGCTCACGCCGGTGATGCGTTGGTCAAGCACTGGGCACCGGATCCGGCCCTAGTAGTTTGGATAACGCGGTGGGTTCAGCACGCCATCATCACTGACCCCTCCCACTTCTTCGATGCAAACATCTTTTATCCCTTCCACAACACGCTGACCTACAGCGAGAACGGTATTCCGACGGCTCTCCTGGCGGCACCAGTATTTCTGTTGACCAATAACGCGATCACCGCCAATACCTTCGTGGTACTTGGCTCCTTTGTGATCGCGGCGCTGGGGATGGACGAACTTGTTTATCACCTTACTCGGAACAGATCGGTCAGCATCCTGGCGGGTCTGGCCTTCGCATTCTTACCGTATCGGTTCGCTCATATGTGGAACGTGTACCAGCTCGGCAATGCGTGGACGCCGTGGGTGATCCTTGCAGTCTTTATCTTGATTGAACGCCAAACACTGCGCTGGTCATTAATCGTTGGACTCGTCGTGGCCATACAAGCACTAACAAGCATCTATCTCGCTTTTCAGATCCTTTTCGCCCTTGCCATCGTCATTATCGTCGCGCTCGCCGCCGACCGGAGGACTCACTCATGGAAGTTTGCCGCACATCTTGCGATCGCTGCGGTCGTAGCAGCGCTGCTCACTCTTCCACCCTATCTCCCCTATCTGGGTCTCACGGATCAGGGGGGGGCACGCACGATCACAGAGTCAGACTACTGGAAAGCAGACCTAGAATCGTATACGCGAAAAGTGGCCTGGGATGAACAGCCGTCCCCCGCAAATACTCCGGCAGACCATGACGCGCAGCTAGGGTTTGAAGCATCGCTTTATCCTGGAACATTCGCGTTGTTGGGCGCGCTAATAGCTCTTGTGGGTTTCCGGCGGAGAAAATATCCGACCATTGTTCTCTCCCTCATTGGGCTAACCGGCCTCCTGTTATCCCTCGGACCTAGCCTAGGTCCGCGGCCGAATTATTCGTTGCTCGACGGATGGACGAACCACGGGCGGTCCTCCTTTTTCCTTCCCTATCGGTTCCTGTTCGACAACGTCTCGTTATTCCGCGCGATGCGCGTCCCTGCACGATTCGGTGCTCTAACGGACTTCGCCGCCGTTGGCCTCGCCGGGTTTGGATGGGTCGATGTTTGGGACCGCCTGGGCATTGGGAAGCGCAATCGTTCACGCATGTCGCACCAGTGTTTCCGGTTCAGCAGTTCAATGCCGCATCAACGCTTCTTGTCGGCGAATGCTCACCATCAAATGCTGGCCTGGGGGCTGGCAATCGCACTTGCAATTCCGCTACTCGCCGATCTTCATACTGGCCCAGTTCCTATTGAGAAGATCGACATGGGCGATGCAGCAGCAGCTCCTTACGACTGGTTGGCACACCAGCCCAACAAAGGGCCGATTATGGAGTTCCCAGCGCTTTCGATTCCCGAGACACCGAGCTGGCGACAAGTACATGGAAACACTGCCGAATCCATGATCTGGTCGACGCGACAATGGCGCCCCCTGGTAAATGGTTACTCGGGTTTCTTTCCGACAAATCATGTTCGCCTTGTAAACGCATTTTCTACCAATATCCTGCGACCAAATGGGACCAGCGCGAGGGTCAGTCACATAGATCCGAATAACGCCACCTTACTCCAGCAACTGCGTGTCCAATATGTCGTGGTTCACCGCAACGAGTACTCAGCGGAGGACTGGCCAACTGTTGTCTCGCAACTAAATCAAGCGGCGGACATCGTGAAGAAGGTCGCCGAATTTGATGATGCCGCCGTATACCGCGTCGCTCCATTGTCAAATGCTGAAGAACGACTTAACACGACTCTGCTGGTGCCTACGATGGGAGCACCGCGGGCGGCCTGGCGACCAAGGGTCATTATTAGAAATCCAAACCATCGCTCGTTGTTACTTGTCCAGGAACAGCCCATTAAGTTCAACGTCTCTTGGCACGATAATGACGGACGTCTCGTTCGTCACGATTCCGTACAGTTAGACATGCCCACGGTGCTGAGAGGCGACCAATTAGTCTGCTCACTCGGGGGATGTCAAGCGACGGTTGAGACAAGCAACGCTTCGACGTTAACCGACCATCCTGACAGTGGCGGAGGGCTCTTTCAGCCAGCTCCCGGGAAGTATCAAGTGCGCGTAGAGATTACCGGGATGAGCGCCCTTGCCACGCGCTGCACCGTAGATGTGGAGATTCGGCCGACTATCGTTGACGATCACGCCAATCGCTGGTGGGCATGCGATCAGACCGTTGATGCAACCCCTGCCCTCGTCGAGGCACCCTATGCCGCTACACCGACTTTTCTCAGGGTCGACGGTCAGCTCACCATCTCTACTGTATTCGTCAGTCCGGCTGATGCCGAGATCCAAGCGTGGTTCTTTCTTTCAAGGCCAGGCTCATTGGTTCCTTGGTCTGATTTCATCCAGCAATCTCATACCGTACGCCACCTAGTGAGGAAGGATCGCGCCACCGAGTTTGGGTGGGTCGAGCCGCTTGATGTGCCGGATGGGGTCTACGATCTGACCGTCTGGTTCCAGCGGCGGGAGAACGGCGAGTGGACGCACGAGCTCGGCGGCAACCTGGGTCTCGGACCGGTTGTGATCGCGCGGAACCGTCCGGTCTCGGGGCCGTTCCAACTCGTCTCGTGGGGGGTGCCGGCTCCGGTCGCGCCGGGGCATCAGGCCGTCGTCCGGCTGGCGGTGCAGGGGTCGTCGTCGACCGAGCGCTGCCTGGCGACCTGGACCCTCCGCGAGCAGCCCCATGGCGAGACGCCCGGGAAGGCGCTCGCCTGGGGGCAATCGCCCGACTGCGGCGCTGTCCGGCCGCGGGTTCCCGAGGGGCTCGCGCCGGGACGTTACGTGCTTGAGATCGTCGCGATCGCCGCCGGTGACGAAGAGGTGCAGCGCAGCGATCGGATCGTCCAGGATCTGGTCGTGGTGGACTGGTTCGGATGGTAGCGTCCCGGCGATCGATTCCCATCCTCCAACCAGACGCCGGCACCGGGACGGGCCAGTGATGGCCATCGTCGACCGGACCACACCCTCCGCCCGGACGAGGAGCGTCCCCACCACCCGCGATGCGGCGTTTGCTCGTCTCTCATCGGCGGCGACGTGGTTGCTGGCGGGCTCCTGGCTGCCCATCGCGATCATCGGGGCGATCGGGGCGCGGCGGTGGAGACAGCTGGGGTCGCCGGTGAGTGGGCTCGACGGCGGTCAATGGCTCGCCCTTGGCCGGGGGTTGCTCGGAGGGCAGGGGCGCTCGACCGAAGGCGCCTATCCGCCGCTGGTGCCGCTGCTGGTGACGGCGCTGCGGGCGCTGGTCGGGCCAATGGCGGCGGCGCGGGTGGTCGGGATCGGGTCGCTGGCGCTGGTGATGATTGCGGTCTACCTGGCGGCACGGGGGGGATCCAACCCCTGGTTCGCGACGATGGCGGCGGCCACCGTCGGGATGGCGAGCGTCGTCGCCGAACCGGTCGCCTACGGCGGCTATCCTCAGAACTACGCGCTCGCCGCGCTGGTCGCCGGCGCCTACACGCTCGGCCGGTTCTTCACGGCGGGTGGGCGGTGGCGGCTGGTCGGGGCGGCGGCGGCGATGGCGGCGGCGGCGCTCGCCCACCATATGTACTTTCCGGTGACCGCGGTCGTCGCGGTCGGAGTCTGGCTGATCTGGCTGACCACGCGCCCCGTGGCGGGGATGGCGCGACGGCGAACGCTCGCCGCGGTGCTCGCCGGAGGGGTCGCGACCGTCTGCTACCTGCCGACGGCGATCGCCTTCCGGATGGCGGGCTACGACCCACCGGTCAATGCCAACCATCAGGGCTTCTGGGCGGCGCTGCGCTACGGCGTTCGGGAAGCGCCCACGATCTGGACGGTCGTGCTGCTGGCGGGAATCGCCGGGTTGCTCCTGACCTGGCGGGAGCGCCACGCGACCTGGTCGGTCGCGGCGTCGATGATCGGGGCGACCGCCCTCCTTTTCCCCGTCACCTCGGAGGTCCGGCTCCTGCCCCCGCTGATCCTCGGCGGCACACTCGGTCTGGCGCTCGGTCTGCACGCGGTCTGGGTCTGGCTGCGGCGGCACGGGGCAAGGGGGCGCCGTCTGGCGTGGAGTGCGGTGGTCGCGGCAACGCTTGGTCCGGCGCTGCTCTGGCCGCGCGCCGACGCCCAGGCAAACGATTTCGTCCGCTACTACCAGGTCGTCGATCCGAGCCTGCTGGCGGTGGCGCGCTTCGTCGACCGCTATCCCGAGACCGGAATCGTGGCGGTGCGGGAGAGCCCGCGCGGCTGGCCGGTCGGCTGGTGGTTCGAGGGGCTGACCGATGCGCGGGTAGCGGTTGGCTCCAATCAGAAATGGCTCGGT
>JAABUR0100005455.1_pt1 | contig 16250 bp, 20 predicted proteins | sample 5560091 | NCBI WGS metagenome assembly JAABUR01 (sample SAMN10711879, study PRJNA513375) | rock metagenome | isolation source: Antarctica rocks | place: Antarctica: Victoria Land, University Valley sud | reverse complement strand
CGTTCGCCGCCTCATCCAGCACCACCGTCAGCGGGGTCCCCAACCGGCGACCGGGCAGGGTCGCCGCCAGCCGGGACGCGGCCTCGAACACCTGCCCGATGAGGGCGGTGCTCAGCGCCGACGCCGACTCCGGGCCTTCCATCGACAACGCGTACAGGGTGTCGGTGCCACCCGCGAAGGTGGTCGGGGAGAACTCCGGCACGTCGTGGGTGGCCGCGGCGAGGGTGATGTCCATGTCGTCGCCGAGCTGGGTGAACACCCGCCGCCGGGGTGGGGTGACCCAACCGGCGTAGGCCGGTTCGTCGAGGACTTCCAGGAACCGGCGGGCACCGTCGTAGAGTCCGTCCTTCTGGGCGGGCCGCAGGTTGGTGGTGGCCATCACCCGGCCCGCAGCCCGCGGGTCGCGTCGTGCACGTCGGCCTTGTTCGAGGTGACCGCGACCGCGCCGGGCGCCGCGGTGACCGCGGGGATCGCCGCGGCCGTGGACTTCCCGGTGCGGGGCCCGGCGACGACGACCGAACAATCCTCCCAGCCCTGGCGGATCGTCACCGCACCCGGCACCGTCTTCCCGATCGGCAGGCCGTGATCGTCCGGCCCGTTCAGCGCTTCCCCGGGCCGCAGCCGCGCCGCGGTGCGGGCCACGTCAACCGGCGTCACGCCGGTCATCTGCGAGTGCGGGGCCAGGCGGCGGGCCATCACGTCGACCCGGGTGCGGCGCGGTCGGCGCACCCACACCACCGCGCCGACCCCCAGCAGCACGAGCAGCAGGACGAGTGTTCCGGCGGCGACGATGGTGGACATGCCGCCCGGCCACGGGCGGGCACCGGTGACCAGGTCGGCGACCAGCTGCGCCGGGTTGCCCGGTGGGGGCCTGGTGGGCGGCGCCGTACCCGGCGTCGACCGCCACCCACACCAACCCCACCACCGCGCACAGCACCAACAGGGCCGCCACCAGCAGGCCCCAGCCCCGATCGGGATTCGTCGAGGGTGCGCCGTTACGGCTCATCGCAGTGGTCCTTCCAGGACGACGCCGAGGCCGGCTTGGGTGGTGGGGGTGCGCAACACCCTCGGCTGAACGTCGTGGTGTAGGGCGGTGACCACAGCCGTGGTGCACAACACCCACCCGGCGATACCCAATGCCACGGCGATGCCCCACAGCACCCACCCGACCCACATCTCGGTCAGGGTCATGACGCCACCGGCGGGCCTACTGGGGTAGCAAGCGATCCGTACGTCCGGTCGAACATCCACGCAAGGGACGTGGCCACCGGGTGGTTCCCGACCGTGCAGGCTTCCAACTCGCGCGCGGACACCCGAATCCAGTTCTGCAGCTGCCCGGAGCGCGATTCCCGCCGCGCCTCGGAACGCAAGGGCTCCTCGAGGTAGCAGGCGATGGTGCTGGCCGGGTCGCCGACTCGGTGGAACACGACCCGGGGCTGCACGCCGGGCTCAGCACCATCGACCGCGAGGCGCATCACCCGCCGGGTCACCGAGTCACCAGGCACCGGTGAGGGTGAGCTCAGGTCGCGGCTGGACGTCGTGTGCGGGTCATCCACCGCCCAGAACACCACTCGCACTCGGTCCGCACCCACCGCCTGCGGGAACACATCGGCCCGCAGCCGGATCGCCCCCCCGGCCACCGCGGGTCCCGGTACGCCGTACCAGCTCAGCGGCGGCGTGAACGGGTCGCCGTCCCCCGCCGCCGCTTTTCGATCGGTGTCCGTCATGGCCGTTCTCCTTCGGTCCGGTCCTCGCCTGGGGCTGCCTGCTCACGGCCGGTGCTGCGGTACTGCAGCACCGCCACCACGGCACGCACACAGATCAGCCCGAGCAGCCGAGGATTGTCCAGGTCAGCACTGTTTTCGCTGTATCGGTCGCGGGCAAGCACCGTGTGACGCCGCCCGCGATCGCGTCGCCCTCGGTGCACCACATCTGGTCAGCGAGCATCATCGAGCGGACCACCAGCGCGGCGACCGTGATGATCACGGCACCCACCACCGCCGCGATGACCCCGCCGGCACGGGGGGCACCCACCGCCGGCGTCCTCGGCTCCTCCTCGACGGCCAGCCCGGGGGCCGCGGCCGGTTCGGCGTGACCCGGCACCGCCGGGTTCACGAGGCCACCTGCTGGCGGCCGACGCGGTGGCGGGCTTCGGCCTGCTCCCACCCTTTGTTGGTGTTGTTCACCGCTTTCTCCACCTCGGTCAGCACCACCTCGAAGGGGGTTCCCGGTTTCTTCCCCGTCTTGAGCAGGAACTTGCCCAACCCGGGGGGTGGGGGTGGTTCCCCGTCGGCGTCGACGGCGCTGTCGTCCTCGGCGGTGTGCGCGGATTCCACCGACCAGTCCGCGATCATCCCGGTCTCCGCCGAGGACATCGCGAACACCTTGCGGAGGTTGCCCATCTCCCCGTCGGCGAGGCCGCCGAGGAACACCATCTCCGAGCGCTCCACGAAGCCCCACGCCTTCTTCGTGGCATCCGCATCGGCCAGCTCCAGGTCGTCCATGGTGTGGGTGATCAACACCTGCCCGAGGACTTTCTGCCGGTTCAGCCGGGTGATCTCATCGACCCGATCGACCATCTCCACCGACGCTTTCAACGTGCGCCACAGCTCGTCCATGATCATCAGGTAGACGGTTTGTTCCCGCAGGCCGGCGTCGGCCAGCTCCTTCGCCGCGGACACGGCGGACTGGCCGTAGGACCAGCACACCAGCTGCACCCCGGCCTGCAAGATCTGCTCGGCGGTGTCGATCCCGGACACGTCGAAGACCACCGCCCGGTCCAGCAGCATCGGCACCGTCGTCGCCTTGGTGAAGGTGTCCCCGAACCGGCCGTCCTCACCCAACGCCATCAACGTGGCCAGCAGGTTCTCGGCGGTGTCGTCGTAGCGGGAGTCCTCGCCGCGGTCCAGCGACATGGCCCGCACCCGGGGGTGGCGGGCGGCGATGATCGCCACCACGTCGGCGATCAACGGTGCCGTGTGCTGCGTGTAGGCCACGCGCAGGGCCGCCGACAGCATCGACCCTTCCCCGGTCGGACAGGCGCCCACCCCGGACCAACTCGCACAACCCGGTCAGCACGTTCAACGCCCGCCCCACCTGCTCGGCCTCCACCCGGCGGCGGGTCTCCGGGGGAAGGCGGTGCAGCTCGGTGGCCAACGGGCCCGGGTCCAGGGGGTTCACGTGCCCGCGTTCGCGGCCGATCTCGATGACTTGGCCGCCCAGGGCCCGCACCAGATCGGGGTAGTCCGGTTTCAGGTCCGACAGGATCAGCGGGATGATCCCGAACGCGGCGGACACGTTCACGATCCGCCGCACCAACGTGGACTTCCCGAGGCCGGGGCGGCCGAGGACGAACGCCGAGGGGTTCAGGATGCGCCGGGACAGAAACCACATGATCGGGTCGCCGCACACCGTGGCCCCGGTCAGCTGATGCTTGCCCAACGGGACCCCGTCGGTGGGGGTGCCCGACCCGGCGGAGAACGGCCACAGCCCGCACACCTGCACGGTGGTGCCCCGATACTCCGGGGGGGCCTCCACCCACGGCACATGCCCCCCACCGGGACGGCGCCATCCCCGCACCCCCGGCCGGGACGCCCTCGCCTCCCGCGCTGCGGCATAAGCCAGGCGTTTCGCGGCCCGGCGCTCGCTGTGGGTCGGGGCGATCACCGCGACCGCCGCATCATGGGGGGTGTGCCACCGGGGCGGGGCCATCTCCTGCCCCGCACGGCGGCGGAACGGGGCCAACAGAGTGCTCATCGGGAATCTCCTGCCGGATTCGGTTCACCCGCGGACAGCCCGCCGGGGTGCAAGGGGTTCAGGGTGTCGTCGGGGTGGTGGTCCAGGTCAATGACCTGGCCACCCAGTGCCCGGATCACGAAGGCGTGGTCCGTTTTCGGATCGACGGACACCGTGATCTCGGGCTGGGGGCGGCTCACAGCGTGTCCCGCGCCCACTCGGGCAACGCCAGGTGCGCTGGTAACACCAAGCCCAGCGGCAGCCCGGCGGCGAAGGACGCCGCCTGGTTGTAGCGGGCCAGGCGCAGCCGCAGCTTCGTCGGCGCCGTCAACATCGAAATCGTGGACGCCGCCCGCGCCAGCATCGCCTCATCGGTGACGGTGGCGGTCACGATGATCCCGAACCGCACCAACCCCGCCCCTTGGGCTTCCTCCTGCGCCGCCTTCTCCGCCGCGGCCAGCATCGTCGTGTCATGGGCTTGGGGGCGGCTACGGGCGGACGCCTGGGTGCGGGCGTCGCGGACGTCGCGTTCCACCATCCGCCGCGCCGTCTCCGCGGACTGCGGCCGGTAGATCACCGTCACCCGTTTCCGGGCGATGTCGGGGTGCGGGGCCAACAACGACTTCAGCGAGTGGTCGTAGAACACCCCCGGCGGGGCGTCCCGCATCTGCCACACCATGGAGAACGCCCCGTCGTGGGCGTAGTGCTCGGGCAGGTCGTGGGCGAACGCCGGGCCGGCCTCCGACCACGCCAACCCGGTGCCGCCTTGGCCGCGTTGTTCCTCCACCAACTGCGCCACCGACGGGTCGTAACAGACCCGGACGGCGTCGGTGAGGTCCGCACCCGACATCATCCGCACCGTCGTCCCCGCCCCCGTGCTCCGCAGCCCTTGGCGCAAACCCGGCAACCGGCGGCCCAAATCGGCCAGCATGTCCTCCTCGCTGCGTTTGTCCGCCCCGGGGCGGGGGCGGGAGGAGAACGTCAACGCGATCCGGGTCGTCGTCGTCGAGGACGCCGCCGGATACTTCGTGGTGATCTCCTCCAGGGTGGCCGTGGAGAACTCCGGGGCAGTGTCCTGGGTGTGGCGTTTCACCATCCGCACCAACCGGGTCCCGGGGTCCGGGGCCGTTTCGATGGTCACCGCCGCCGCCAGAATGTCGGGTTGCTGACCCAGATGAGCGAGCCACCCACCCCAGTGCGCCACCGCCGAGTCGGTCACCGACTGGTCCACCAGGTCGTTGCCGGTGGCCTCGGAGGCCATCACCGCGCTGTAGTGATCCACCCCCGGGGTGTGCACCACCCCGTAGGGGTCGCCGTAGGCGTCGACAGCTCCCACCAACTCGGATTGGGCGAGCAACCCCGGCAGCCGGGTCCGCCCGTCCGGGACCTGCCCCGTTGCCCCCGCCACCACCAGGTTGCGGCCCGCCTTCGCCGACCACCCGAAAACGGTCCTACCCAGCAGCCGCTGATACCCACTGTGCCCGTCGGGGCCCTGCACGATCATCGGGGTCAGCACCAGCACCGACACCACCAACGTGATCGCGGCGGCGATCAACCCGAAGCCCATCAGCATGATCACCACGATCACCGCGGCCACCCCCACCAGGACGCTCGCCGCCATCCCCATCCCCAACACACCCGGGCGCCGCGGCGCCCGCAGATTGCCGTACGTGACCCGCTCCACCGGTTGCTGTGTCGTCATGATCTAGCTCCCTTCCGTGTGGGAAGCCCCGGACGGGCCACCCTCGTTGTCCTCCACCGACCCCGCCGCGGCATCACCCACCTGCTGCGCCGCCGACCACGCCGCCCCCGCCGGGCGCCACGTCGGACGGGCACCACCACCCCCACCGGAACCGGCCGGGGTCACACCCCCACCCGAGCCCTGCGTCGGTGTCGCCCCCGACGGCCCACCACCGCCAGAACCGTTCCCACCGGCACCGTTCCCACCGGCACCGTTCGAGCCGGAACCGTTCCCGCCGGAACCGGCACCGGCCGGGGTCACCCCACCACCCGAGCCCTGCGTCGGCGGCGCCCCCGACGGGGACCCACCACCAGAACTCGCCCCACCGCTCCCGCCGGAGCCATTCGATTCGCCGCCACCAGCACCCGAACCCGACCCGCCCGCGGTGCCGTTCGATCCGGACGGCGGCACCGCCCCGCTCCCAGACCCGCCACCCTCACCGGTGCCGCCGCCCCCCGCGGGCACGCCCGCGGGAACCGGCTCCGAGGTTCCACCGGTGTCCCCGCCACCGCCTCCACCGGACGGGCTGTCACCACCACCAGCTGGCGCACCACCACCCCCACCACCGGTGGGGCCACCACCACCACCACCCGCGGGTTCGGTGCCGCCGGACGGACCACCGCCACCGCCACCGGTACCTCCACCACCGGTACCTCCACCACCTCCGCCAGCACCGGCCCCGGCTCCACCGGAGGACGCGGACGCCGCCCCCGACGCACCACCGCCACTCGCACCGCCAGCACCGGCCCCTCCGGCGGCGGCGCCGGCGCCCATCGTCACCGCGGCCGCACCGACCGCCACCGCAGCACCCATCACCGCAGCACCGGTCATCGCACCCGACCCGGCCGCGGTCGCCGGGGCCACGAACCGCAGCAACGCCGGCAACGACAACCCCGCCACCGCGAGGATCGCCATCCCCGTCAACGACGCCATCAACGCCGACACCCCCGGGTCGGTGGTCTGAAAATCGTGGGCGTCATGGATCAACAAGAACCCGGCGGCATAAATAATCGACGCCACCGGGCGCAACAACACAAAAGCAATGAGGTAAGCGTTGATTTTCTTGTACCACTGCAAACCCTGCTCCGTGGACGTCAACGACGCCGACAACGGCCACACCGCAATCAGGATGATCAACAACGCACCCCGCAGGATCATGAAGATCACCATCGCCCCCGCCCCGAACAACGCGAAGATCGCCACGATGATCGTCAACAACGGGGTCATCGCCAACAACCCCTCGTTCGTCAACAAGCTCGGCGCCGTCTGCTCGAACGGTGCCCCCGTCGCCGAGGAAATGATCCACGGCGAGAACACGTCACCCGCCTTGATCAAAATATCGACGATCCCAGCACCGGCCGCGGTCACCGCGATCAGGCGCACCAGCATCTTCACCGCCTCCGAGCCATGCTCCGAGCGGCCGGTCATCCCCAACCTGGCACCGCACACGATCAACCCGACCACCGCGGCCAGGATCGTCAGATACCCCAAATTGCCCTGCAACACACCCGCAGCCCCCGACGCCCGCAGATTCGCCGGAGCCGCCGCACCCGTCAGCTCCGGCCCCGCCAGATTCGACACCTTCGGCGACGGAATGTTCAACCAAAACGTCCCCAACGTCTTCAAAATCGTCGTCGTCGCATCCGCCGCCGACTTCCGCACCTCATCCAAAAAACTATTCGTCACCTTCGACGCAACTAGATTCGTTCCCTTACCGATTAGGCAAATAGGGTCAATGGGAAGGCACATCAGGACACCCCCGACCACGGCACTAAACCTGCCAAGCTGGGCACCGAACCATTAGTGACCGCAGCGCTAGGGCCGGGCTGGGTGACGTCACGCCAGTCGCCCTCATACCACTGCATGGCGAACGTCAACTGGGCGTAGCTATCAGTCGTTGATCCTGCGCGGTACGCCAATGCAATACTCGCTTGCTCCGGTGAATACGTAATAACCCGGAACCCAGCAAGCTGGACACCACCAGGAGCGGGTTGGCCATCAGCGGGCGTCGCTGCAACCTGCTTTGCGTATGCATTCGGGACGACCGAATGCGCGAGCACCGAGTCCTGAACCGCCTGCTGAGTCCCGGTGCCCTGGCCGAGGTTTGAGGCTGCCAGCAGTGCACCCAGCGGGGTGTGGGAGTAGCAGTAACCAACCCCTGCCTTGTCGTGCAGGGTCGGCCCGTCCCCCGGCGAGGACGGGACCGCGACACCCTGCACGAGCGACCAGGTCACCCCCGTGGGGGGTGAGGTGGGGATGGTTTGGTCCGACCCGCTGGTGGTGCACCCTGCGGGTCGGCCTTCCTGGCCAGCATTCGTCGGTGCGGGTGCCCCGGCCGGTGCGGTGGCGCCCCCGGGCAGTGGTGCGGCCCCCGGGGTCGCACCGGGTGGACTCGCGGCGGCAGGTGGCGCGGGTTTGGGGCTGGTGGCGGCGTGGATCAGGACGATGACGAGGGCCACTGCGACCAGGCCGAGCAGCACTGCCGACCCGATCCACGCAGGCGATGGGCCACCGGTGTTTTCCCGGTCGCGGCGGGCACGACGACGCTTCGACGGCATGGGTGTTCTCCTCTTATCCGGTCGTGAGGTTCAGGACGATCGCGGTGATGGCCGCCGCGGCGCCGAGCGCACTGACGCTCAGCACCTGCGCCGGGCGGCGGGACACCGTGCACTCGCCGCGGTGCAGCTCGTAGCCGAACAGCCCCAGCAGGACGGTGGCGGCGCACAAGCACGCCCCGCACACCGCCCACGCCGTATCGGCTGCACTCATTCAGACCACCAGCCCGACAACGGCCCCGAAGGTGCCGATGACCACGTAGCCAAGGAAGAACACGCCCAGCGGCGCAGGCGCCGCGGGCGGTTCGTCGCCACCCGTGGGTGGTGGCGGGCCGGCATCGGCGAGGACGGCGGCCGTGGTGGCGTTCATTTAGGTGACTGATCCGACGATGGCTCCGGCGGCGCCGATGAGGACGGTGCCCAGCAGCGACATGCCCAGGCCCTTCATGGAGGCGGCTTCCTCGCCGCGGTGGTGCTTCCAGGCCATCGTGGCGGCGGCGATGACGAACCCGACGAGGCAGGCGGCGAACGCCCCCCACGCCACGTAGTTGACGACGGTGATGATGCCCTGGGTGCCGGGGGGTTGGGTGGAGTTGATGTTGATGCCGGAACCAGCAGCGGCGAGGACCAGTTCTTGTGTTGCAGCGTTCATGGTGGGTGTGCCTTTCTTGTTAGGAGACCGCGGTGCGGTCTCGGGGAAACTCACGGGGGTGGGGCTCCCGGACCGGAACCGGTCCGGGGTTTTGGTCGCGGGCGGTTTCCGCCGCCCGCCGAATGTGGGTGATGGAGCGGCGGGTCCGGCGCGGGACGGTGGCCAGGTCGAGGTCGAGGCTGGTGCGCCACGCCTCGACCCAGGGCAGGTGCCACAGGGCGGGGACCATCCCCGCGACCCGCTTGATCTCGGCGACCAGGACGGGGGGTAGGCGGGGTGCGTCGTCGAGGACGGCCAGGCCCAGCAGGACCACCCCGGTCTGCCCGGACGCCCAGTGCGAGGCCATCCACCCGGCGTAGTGCAGCCCGGTGGCGTGGGTGCGGGCCACGAGCAGCACCCGCGGTGCCGGTGCCCCCGCCGGGGTGAGCGGCAGGTGTTGCGGCAGCTCCAGGGCATCCTCACCGCATAGTGCGGCCACGGTGGAGGCCCCGGAACCGCCGTGTACCCCGACGACCCACAGCAACGGGTCCGCGCTCACGTGCTCGGTCGGCACGCCACTACCGGTCGGGGCCGTGACGTTCGTCAACGGTTCCTGCGGCCCGAACCGGGCCGCCAGGTCGGCCCCGAGGACCGGGGAGGGTTCCACCTGCTCCGGCGGCGGGGGTGGTGGCGGCGCGGTGGGCAACAACGGATTCGACACGGAAGTCCTCTCAGAACTGGGGGTCAGTGCGGGCACGGTGGCCCCGCCGGGGCGGCCCCACCCGCTCATCGCGGCACCGGACCAGGACCCGGCACCGGTGCCGCCGGCGCGGCTGGCGCTGGCGCGGCGAGCGGCGGTGGTGGTGCGGGTGCCGTGGTGGTGGGGCTGGGTGCCGGGCTGGGCACCGGCCCCGCCGAGGGTTGCGGTGGTGGGGCGGACACCGGCACCGACGGGGTCGGTAGCACCGGCCCCGCCGCCACGGGCAGCCCGTACACGGTGTCCGCCCCGGCGACACTGGAGGTCACCACCGCCCGCGTCCCGGACATCCCGATCGGGATCACCCCGGATCCGGTGGGGGATTCCTGCCCGGCCGGACTGACCAGGTACCGATCGGAGTTCCGGGTGCCGTAGGCGGCGGTGTCGGTCACCGACGTGGTCGACCACGTCGTGGACAGGGCACGGGCCACCCCGTCGCGGGCGTCGACGAGCACCGTGCCCACCGTGGCCAGCAGGTTGCGGGGTGAGGGCTGCCAGCGTCCCGAGCCGATCCCGGTGGCCGGCACGCTCAGCGGTGCTCCGACCGCGGTGTTCGTGACCGGGTCGATGAGACCGACGAGACGGGTCGCCGGGTCGGGGGTGTACCAGGAGGCCACCAGGATTTCCGGGTGCGCCACAGGACTCGTGGCGCTGCCCAGCCCGGCGTATCCGGCGATCGACGCCAACGGACCGGCACCGGGCGGGGTGGGCACGGTCACCGGTGCCGGTGGGGTCTCCGCGGTGGCAGCCCCGAGGCGCCACACCTGCCCCACCGCGTTCGCGGCCACGATCGTGTCCCCGGTCGCCCCGAGCGCCACCGCCCCGGCGGGCACCGCCCGCTCCACCAGCCGACCATCGCTGATCGTGGCGGACCGCTGCCCCGGCTCGGTGACCAACGGGGACGACCCGGCGAAGGACACCGTCGCCCCCGCCGGGATGGACACCGACCCCGAGGTGTGGGCACCGTCCATGCCCCACCAGTCCAGCCCGTCACTGGTGGCTGCGGTCACCACCGGGCGGGCGTCGATCCCCGACAGGTGCAACCCGCTGCCCGTGCTGGACGTGGTGACATCACGGGGCAACGCGGTTGTCCACACCGGGGCCCCGGTGGTCGGGTCGAGCACCGCCAGGACGGGGGAACCGGGCGTGCCGGTGACGGTGATGATCGTCCCGTCCCCGGCAACCAGCGGCACGCTGCCCGGCGTGATCGGCGCGGACCAGTCGGCTTGCCCGCCATAGCCGGGCGGGGGCAGCGACGGGTACGGGGTGGGTGTCCCGGTCACCGGCGGCGGTGCGGCGGCGGCCACCACCGGCGGCGGCGTGCGGTCGCTGACCACCACCGCCACCGTGGCCACCGCCAACAGCACCACCGCGCCGCCCACACCCGCGAGCAGCCGCCACCGGCGCCACCCCGACCGGGCGGTACCCGCGGCGGGGGTGGCGTCGAACAACTCACCGTGGGCGGTGACGATGGCCTGCCACACCACCTCGGAATCGGCGGCGCGGACCGTCGCGCGGATCGCGCCCTGCCCGCGCCGCAGGCGGCGGGCTTGGGCCACCAGCACCGCGGTCGCCGCGGACCGCGGGTCCGCCTCGTCGTCCCCGAGTGGTACCCGCGCACCGTCGATCTCGGCGTAGTCCGCACCCACCACGACCTCCGGGCAGGGGAAGGCCGGGACCTCCCACACCTGACCGTCCGGGGCCACGAAGCCGGTCTCCCCGCGGCGCAGCGCCGTACGCGGGCCGGTCATGACCCACCGCTGAACGACACCCGGCTCACCTGCCACGGGGTGGCGGTGCCGGTCCGGGTCAGGAACACATACATGGTCTGGGAGTCCAGCGGCGCGCTCCACCCGTTGTCGCCGTGCCCGGTGGTGGCCACCGTGTAGGCGCGGGCCGCGGCCCCCAGCTGGTCCGGGGGCCGCCCGTCGTCGTGGTTGGCGGTCAGCGCCACCGTGGTGTACCCGTGGTGGGCGACCAGGGTGTTCCACTCCGCGCCACCACCCTGGGCCAGTGGCTGTTTCAGGACGGCCGCGAACGCCGGGGTGGCGTACACCGCGGACCGGACCTGCGCGTCGAACGGGGAGCGGTCCAGCGCGGTGTCGTAGGTGAACGTCGCCGCCGCGAACGCCGACGCCACCCCGTCCGGTGACTGCCCATCCACCGGCGCTGCGCCGCGGCCGCGGGGCTGCCCCGGGCTCCCGGCCGGAACCGGCGGATTCGAGGGCACCGGGCCGGGCGTCGAGCGCGGCGCCGCCGAACCGGGTGCAACAGAAGAGGGCGCAGCACTCGGGGCGGGTGGGGAGGACACCAAGGCCCCGGTCGCCGGTGCGGGGGCTGGAGCGGGGCCACCGCACCCGGCGCCCACGGCCATCAGCATCGCGGCACCCACACCGCAGCGGCCTGCGGTCCCGATCCGCATCACCGCTGCCCTTCCGCACCCGCAGCGGACTGTGCGGCGGCGGCGTCCGCCCACCACCGCCGCTCCCGCCACGCGATGTACCACCCCACCGCGACCACGAGCCCCGTCGCGGCGCCCAGGGTGAGCAGGCCCATGCCCGGGCCGCCCGCCCACGCGGCCAGCGAGGCACCCGTGACGAAAGACACCACCAGCGCCAACGGCACCGCCTTCGTCGCCCGGTCCGGCCCGCAGCTATCACGGCGGACCGAGAACACCGCCACGGCCATGGCGGCGCACGCGACCACCAATGACAGCAGGAACACCCCCACCACCAGCACGTGCAGCACAGTGAAGAGCTCGTCGAAGGATGCGAAGACGTACGGGGGACCGACGGACAGCGGGCCCGTAGCGTGGATCGTGGTGGTCATTGGGGTGCTCCTCCTGGTGTGCCGAGGGGTCGGGTGGCGGCGAAGAAATCGGAGTGATAGATCGGTTTGATGTTCAACGGTTCCCCGAACGTGGAGGCTTGGATCAGCTGGCCGTTCCCGATGGCTATGGCCACGTGGTGGATGTTGTCGGCGGTGCCGTAAAAGATCAGGTCCCCGGGCTGGTAGGCCGCCGGGTTGGACCCGCCTGGCAGCCGGGCACCGGCGGTGGCGGCGTACTGGGACTGGGCGGTGCGGGCACCGTGCAACGCGTCCGAGCCCGCCTGGTGGTAGGCGTACAGCGTCAGACCGGAGCAGTCGAAACCACCACCGGTCGGGCCGTTCTGGTCACCGCCTCCCCAGATGTAGGTCGCGCCGAGTTGAGTTTTCGCCGCGCTGACCGCCAGCTGCGCCACGGGACCACCACCCCCACCGCCACCGGCCGCGGCCGGTGGGGGTGGTGGGGTGAAGTGCAGTGACGCGTCGAGGAAGTCCAGGGACGGGCCGTTGGCTTGGGCGGTGTAGCCGTTGGCGTGGACCGTGCCCGGGAAGACCAGGGTCTTCGACGCGGCGCCGACCCGGTCCAGGGCCGCGGTCATTTCGGTGACCTGCGCCACCGGGACCAGCTCGTGGTCGGAGTTCACCAGCATCGTCGGTGGGGCGCCCGCGGTCACCGACAACGCCGGCGACGCTTGGCGCCACAGATCCGGGCACACCAGCATCGGGCAGCCGAGGAACAAGCTGGGATCTACCACGGCCGACGCCTGCTGATAGGTGTCGCCGGGGGTTGCCTGCGCCAACAGCGAGGTGAAATCGGTCGGGCCGCTCCAACTGACCACGGCTTGCACCCCGTGGTGATCGCCGAGTAGCCCGGCATCCAACACCAACCCGGCACCCGCCGAGTCACCCAGCAACGCCACCCGGGCCGGGTCGATGCCCTGCGCGGTGCCTTGGGTACGTACGTAGTCGATGGCCGCGTCCACCTGCTGCACCTGACGTGGCCACCGCGGCGCACTCAAGTCGTAGGAAATGTTGAGCACCTGATAGCCGTGGGCGGCGGCGGCTTTCGCCGCGTCACCCAGCTCGGAGCGGTCCCCGGCGACGTAGCCACCTCCGTGGACCATGACGATGATCGGCCGGGGTGGGGTACCCGGGCCGGCACCGGCCGGGACGTACAGGTCCGCGGGCTGGGTGCCGCCACCGGGGACGGGGTAGTCCACCTGGTGCACCGCGACCTGCCCGCCCACACCAACGCACCCGGCGGACGCCTGGGTCCCGGTACCACCGCCATCCGCGGGTGGCGGTGGGGTCGCGCCGGGTGCGGTGATCGTCCCGGCGTCGGAGAACGTCGTACGGGCTAGGGTCATGATCCGCGGCACGTACGCCATCGTCTGCGAGTTCTGCGGGATACCACCAGAGGCCAGGACAGCGCCGAAACCGGCGTTGTAAGCCCCCAGCGCCATCTCCGTGACCGACGCCGACGAGTGAATCTGCCCCGCCGCCTGGGCTGTCTTCACCTGCCCGGCCAGGGCACAGTCGAACCGGGCCTGGGCGTCGATCGCGGCCACGGGGTCGTGCACGTTGCCACCGTTGCCCCACGTCACCCAGGTGGCAGGTTCGAACTGGGCCGGTCCCTCCGCCCCCGTCGAGGACGTCGGATCGGAAAACCCGGATTCCTGGTCCAGCTGCGCGGCGATCACCGGGGCCGGCATCTCCGGGCACACCGTGCCCGCCTTCTGAACAAGAGGCACGTAGTTCGCCGGAATCCCGGCGACCCGCAACGTCCCCACCCCCGGCGAGGACCCACCCGGCCCGCACGGTGACGGCGGTGGTGTCGCCCCACCACCCAGCACCAGCAGCAGTAACACCACGATGAACACCGGGGCCCCCACCAACGCCACGCCGACCAGCAGCGCCGAGCCGCCCTGCTCCTCCTCAGCCACGACGACGCACCGCCCCCCACAGGGAACGGACCAGGCCGGCCGCACGGCCACGTTGGGTGCTGCTGATCGTCCGGATCATCGCCGCGGTGCCTGCCCCCGCACCCGGGCCGGGCTGTGATGGCGCCCGGCCGCTTCGGGGAAATCATCGGCCACCACCGCGGCCAACTCCACGAACGCCTCCCGAGTGCCCGCACCCACCCGGTCCAGGTCGATCTCCGAGCCCTCCGCCAAATGCATGTCAAAGGGGATGACCTGCACCGCACGCACCCGGGCGTCGAAGTGGGCCACCAACTGGTCCAAGTTCACCGTGGACGCCCCCGGACGGGCCAGGGAAATCACCACCACCGTGCGGTCCACAAGGTGTCCGAAGCCCTGCGTGTCCAACCAATTCAACGTTGCGTCCGCGCTCTGCGCAGCGTCCAGCGCCGGGGACGACACCAACACCAGCGAGTCGGCGGTGTCCAGCACCCCGCGCATCGCCGAGTGCGTCAACCCGGTCCCGCAGTCAGTCAAAATCAGGTTGTAGAAGTTGTCGAGGATGGCGACCGAGGCCCGGTAGTCGGCCTCGGAGAAGGCATCGGCGCGGTGCGGGTCCCGTTCACTGGCTAGCACTTCCAGCCGGGAGGGGGCTTGGGAGGTAAACGCTCGAACGTCGGAGTAGCGATGGATCCGCTGTTGGTCGTTGAGCAGGTCCCGCACGGTGGCCGCCGTTTGCGAGGGAATCCGGCCCCCGAGGGTCCCCAGATCCGGGTTGGCGTCGATCGCCACCACGTGGTCACCGCGCAGGCAGGCGAACGTCGACCCCAACGACACCGTGGTCGTGGTCTTCCCGACTCCTCCCTTCAGGCTCCTCACTGCGATCTTGTAGTCGCCGCGGATGGGTTGGTTGACCCGCTCCACGAGGTGGCGGCGGCTCACATCGGCCGGGGACTCACCGGGGTTGACCCCGCCCCCGGTCACCAGGTGCACCATCCGGCGCCACCCGGAGGCGGGTGGTCGTTTCGTCGGCCGGAACAGCATGTCCCGGTTGATTTCCCCGTGATGGCGTGGGGCCGCCGTTGGCGCGGGTGCTCGTGTCCTGGGCGGCGGTGCGCTGCAATCCGGCTGAACCGGCCCGACCTCGCGAGTGACCTCATCGGCAGACTGCTGTAACCGTGGCGGCGACGAAGGTGCACCGGCACCCGTCCTCGCCTTGCCTGCCGACCGCTCCTCGGGTCGGTTGTCCGGGGGCGGCGGCTGCGAGCGCCCACCGGTCTCCGCCACCCGCAACGGTGGCCGCTCCTGTTTCGGGCTCACCGGTGCGGGTGGCGGAGCCGCGGGACGGCCCGGTGGGTGTGTCTCCGCCGCAACGGACGTAGCCCACGACGGACCCCGCCGGACCACCCGATTGTTGTTTTCGCTGGTCACGACGTTGCCTCCGGTTTCGCTTCATCTGCGACCAGACCGGCGGCACACAGGCGCGCCGCTCCATACGCAAGCGTTGACAGGACATTTGTTGAGAGGGCGGACCCAGCACGACCACCACAGGGCATCCGGCGACCACGACGGCGGCGGTGCCGGCGCCAGGAGCCCCCACCGACCAGCGCCGAGAGCACCCCAACAGTACGAAAAGGCAAGCGAGACATCCCAATCCGACCACGGCAGAGGACACACCTCACCCGAGGTGTCCTGGCACTATCCGCAGTCGGCGTCCACGCGTAGACAGGGGACCCGATACCCCACCATGAGTCCTGGGGCGCAGACGGAGAGTAAGCGGCACTCGCACCGCAGGTCAACTGGTTCTGGTTCAACCGACTCAGCCCCTTGCGCTCGTCTAAACCCACGACCTGGCTCAGCACACTACGATAACACCCTTGAATAACAACCGTCACGAGGTTCAGGTTCCGCGAAAGGGGACACAATGGCCCGGAGGAAACCCACGGTGAATTCGGAGAGCGAGTGGCACGCAACGGAGTTCGCGGCTTCAGCGGCGCGCGCCTACGCCGCTACCGCGATGGCCTCGACCTCACAATCGATGACCTCGCCGACGCAGCCGGCGTGTCGCCACAAGCGATCAGCTCAT
>JAABUR0100005446.1_pt1 | contig 16269 bp, 10 predicted proteins | sample 5560091 | NCBI WGS metagenome assembly JAABUR01 (sample SAMN10711879, study PRJNA513375) | rock metagenome | isolation source: Antarctica rocks | place: Antarctica: Victoria Land, University Valley sud | reverse complement strand
CCTCGATCGAGACGGACCGCGCGTGCGTCGACTTCCCGATCTTCGACGCGAAAAGCCGGTCGGTGAAGAAGGCGTTCCTGGGCCGGGCAGGCGGCACGATCGGGCGCAACTCCGCCAACGTTGTGGTGGTCGAGGCACTGCGCGACATCAGCATCGCGCTCAAGGAGGGTGACCGGGTGGGCCTCGTGGGTCACAACGGGGCCGGCAAGTCCACGTTGCTGCGGCTGCTGTCGGGCATTTACGAACCCACCCGGGGGACGGCCACCGTCCGCGGGCGGGTCGCCCCGGTGTTCGACTTAGGGGTCGGCATGGACCCGGAAATCTCCGGGTACGAGAACATCATCATCCGTGGGCTCTTCCTCGGGATGAGCCGTAAGCAGATGCTTTCCAAAATGGACGAGATCGCCGAGTTCACCGAACTTGGTGACTACCTGTCGATGCCGTTGCGCACCTACTCCACCGGGATGCGGGTTCGGGTGGCTTTGGGGGTAGTCACCAGCATCGAGCCGGAGATCCTGCTGCTCGACGAGGGCATCGGTGCGGTGGACGCGGAGTTCATGACCAAGGCGCGGGTCCGCCTCCAGGAACTAGTCAAACGAGCAGGCATCCTGGTGTTCGCCAGCCACTCCGACGAGTTCCTTGTCCAGCTATGCGATACGGCGATGTGGATCGACCACGGCACCGTCCGGCAGTCCGGGTCGATCCGCGACGTCCTGACGGCGTACAAGGGTCCCGAGGCCGCCGAGGTCCTGGACCGTGTCGCCGCCCAGACAGCGTGAGGCCGGTCCAGCTGTGACCACCCCGCGTGTCGTGGCCGTGGTGGTCACCATGAACCGTTGCGAGCTGCTCGCGCGGTCGCTGAAGGTCATCAGCCAGCAGTCCCGTCCGGTCGATCACCTCGTGGTGGTGGACAACGGGGACCAGCCACAGGTGCGGGCCCTCGTGCAGGAGTGCGGGATCCCGGCCACCTACCTGCCATCGCAGCGCAACCTTGGCGGCGCAGGCGGTTTCGCGCTGGGCATGCTGCACGCCCTGAGTCTGGGCGCCGACTGGCTGTGGCTGGCCGACGACGACGGTCGCCCCGAGGGACCCGAGGTGCTATCTGTCCTGCTGGCATGCGCCGCCCGGCACCACCTGGACGCGGTGTCGCCGGTCGTGGTGAACATCGACGATCCGGACCGGATGGCGTTCCCGTTGCGCCGCGGGCTGCACTGGCGCCGCCGCCGGTCCGAGTTGGGCGGCGAGGGGCCTAGCGGCGACGACTTCCTACCCGGATTCGCCTCGTTGTTCAACGGGGCGTTGTTCACTGCGGACTGCCTGGACATCGTCGGCGTTCCCGACCACCGGTTGTTCTTCCGGGGTGATGAGGTGGAGGTGCACCGCAGGATGGTGCGCGCAGGGGTTCGATTCGGCACTTGCCTGCAGGCGGCCTACCTGCACCCGGACGGCTCCGATGAATTCCGCCCGATCCTGGGCGGCCGGATGCACACCCAATACCCCGGCGACGAAACCAAACGCTTCTACACATACCGAAACCGCGGGTACCTCCTGTCCCAGCCTGGCCTACGCCGGTTGCTGCCGCAGGAATGGGTACGTTTCGGCTGGTATTTCCTTGTGACAACCCGTGACCCCGCGGGGCTCCGGGAGTGGTACCGGTTACGCGAGCTCGGCCGCAGAGAACAGTTTCAGCGCGACGGATAGGAGATGTGGTGTTCACACGGGTCAGGGAAACCGCGCGGGCCAAGCTCGAGCGGTTGCTGACCGAGATGCTGGAGCGCCACGCCGACGAGCAGAACGCGGCGGCGGACCGGCGTGCTGACCGACTTGTCGAAGAACTGCGCGCCGCCCGGTCCGAGCTGGTGGGCCTGGAGGTGCGGATGCGGCGCGACCTGCACTTCGCTGCCGAGGTCAGTGCGGCCGCGTCCAGCGCGCGGTTCGTCCACGAGCGCATGCCGACGGTGCCGACGTTCGCCCACCCACACGAGACGTTGCGGTTCGCAGCCGGTCTCGTCGCCGTCGAGGGCGTAGTACTCGAGTTCGGGGTGGCCTCCGGACAGACGTTGCGGCTGCTCACCGCTCACCTGCCTGGGCGGTTCGTGGCCGGGTTCGACGTGTTCACCGGGTTACCCGAGGACTGGCGCACGGGGTTCCCGGCCGGTGCCTTCGCCCAGGCGTCGCCGCCAGAGGTGCCGGGCGCCGAGTTGGTGATGGGATTATTCGCGGACACGCTTCCCGGGTTCTTGGCCACCCACCCGGAGCCCGTGGCGTTCCTGCACCTCGACGCCGACCTGTACTCGTCCACCACCACGGTGCTCGACCTCGTCGGCGACCGGCTCGTCCCCGGTTCGGTGGTGCTGTTCGACGAGTACCTCAACCATCCCGGCTGGCAGGACGGTGAGCACCGCGCGTGGACGGAGTACGTCGAGCGCACCGGGCGCCGCTTCCGGTACGAGGGCTACTCCTACGACCACGAACAGCTGGTGGTCACGATCATTCCGTGACGCACCACGTCTCGCTCCCACCGATGACGTCCTGCCCCAGTACGGTCGACGGCACCGTTGTCCTATCCCCTTCGTCACGCATTCCGCGCACATCGAGGTCGGAGCCCGTCAGCCCAACGTCGCGCTCTACCCCCAACGTCGTCAGATCTTGGACCGAGGAGCGTTATGACCGCACACACGCCGTCCCCCCCGCTCGCCCATGAGCAACACGGAAAGCCTTTACCGTCGCTCGCTTCAGGACTGGTCCGTGCGATGCGTCCCCGACAATGGGTGAAGAACGTCCTGGTGCTCGCCGCACCGATGGCGGCGGGCGTCGTCGGCGAGCCCAGTGTGCTCCTGGCGACATTAGTAGCGTTCGTGTCCTTCAGCCTTGCGGCCTCTGGTGTCTATCTGATCAACGACGCGCGTGACGTGGAGGCTGACCGAGCCCATCCGGTCAAGCGTTATCGACCTATTGCGGCTGGGGTGTTGCCTGTCCGCCTCGCCTACGCGGTGGCAGTCTTCCTCCTGCTGGCGGCGTTGGGACTCGCGCTCCTGGCAACGTGGCAGCTGGTGGCGGTCACCGCGATATACGAGGTGGTTCAGCTTGCCTATTGCTTCGGCCTCAAGCACCAACCCGTCCTGGATATCTGCATCGTCGCCTCCGGTTTCCTCCTTCGCGGGATAGCGGGGGGCGCCGCCGCGAACATCGCGCTGTCGCAATGGTTCCTGCTGGTGGCCGCTTTCGGTTCGCTGTTCATGGTGTCCGGGAAGCGGTACGCGGAACTGGAACTGGCCGAGCGGACAGGAGCGAAGATTCGTAGGTCGTTGGAAAGCTACACATCCAGCTATCTGCGTTTCGTGTGGACCCTGTCGGCCAGCGCGGTGGTCGTCGCATATTGCCTGTGGGCGTTCGAACTGAATGCGAAGAGTGGATCCACGTGGTCGGTCATCTCGATGGTGCCGTTCATCATCGCTGTGCTCCGCTATGCCGTCGACGTCGACGGCGGCGTAGCCGGGGAACCGGAGGACATCGCGCTGGCCGACCGCGTCCTGCAGCTGTTGGCCGCGACGTGGTTGGTCACGCTGGCGATATCGGTGTACCTCTAGAGTGCGACACTTACGACGGTGAACGGGCCCACTTCGGTGACCGTGAACGCCGGGTCATCGAACAGTGTGCGGTCGAACCTCACCTCGTATGACCTCACGTTCGGGCTGCGCGGGTAGACGTCGGCCGAGAGCGACACCGTCAGGGCCTTGCCGCCCTCGGCGGTGCGTAGAACGAACGCCGTGGGCGGGCGCCAGGGGCTGGTGCGCAGCTCGGCCAGCAGCTGCTGAGGGTTCTGCGCCAGGGACCAACTCCGGATGGCGGCCGCGCGTTCGTCGTACTGGGCCAGTGGGTTCGCGTAGTGGGCGGTGGACTGCTGAAAGCCCCGGTACGGATAGAACGACAGCAGCGAGTGATCGGTGGACAGCAGCACAGTCTGGTCTCGCGGCCCCACGGAGCGTTTGTCGATGGCCGCAACCAGCTGCGGGTAGAAGGCCGCATCACCGGCGGGTACGCCGTCTGCGCGCACTCCTGAGGCGTTCGGGTCGGTGTAGGCGACCGCGATCTCATTGCGGAGGGTGGTGGGCACGATCTGGATGAAGGCCAGCGCAGAGGAGCCCACCACCACGACCACCACCGCCACCGGCACGTGGGTGGCCGAGCGGACGGCGCTCACCACCTCCAGGAGGCCCAGCGCGCCGGCGGCGACCAGCAACACCCGCAGCGGCACCTCGAGCCGGTAGGCCAGCAACGTGGTGCCGTTCAGTAAAACGAGCAGGGACAATACGGACCACCCGTAGATGGTCAGCACTCCGATTCCTAGTGCCTGGGCGATGGGTGAGGTCCGCACGCGGAGCACGAGCCAGCCGGTACCCACGAGGCACAGCCCGCCCACGAGGCTCACCTCGGCCATCGGCAGCGGGAGCAAAGTGCCGCCGTCCGGCAGATAGCGCTGTGCCGCTCCGGAACTTGGCGCGCCGCGCAGCACTGCCACAACAAAGGGCAGCCAGGCCAACGAGGCCAGCGCTCCGGCGATGAGGGCGGTCGGGACAAGCCGCATTAGCACCCGCCCCGAGCGCTCCGACCACGCGGCCAGCCCGGCCATGATCACGATGGTGAGCACCGCGATCGCGAAGTACAGGGTGTAGAAATCGGCCGCCAGCCCGAGAAACACGCCCACGCCCAGTAGTGTGGGCGTACCGCACCCGCGGGGTGCCCGCAGGCCAAGCCACGCGAGCACCAACACCGGGGGGAGCAGTAGCGCAACCACCATGCCGTAGGGTTCTGGCGAGCCGACCGTGAGCGCCACCACGCTACTGGCCAAGACCACCAGCAGCGTCCGGTCGGCGCGCACCAGCTTCGACCACAGCACCAGGGCCAGCGCTGCAGCCACCGCGACGGAGCCGATGGCGTAGGGCTTGTACACCTCCCACCCCGCCAAGCCCAGCACCTGGCCCACACGTCCGCCGATCCAGAACCAGCCCGCCGGGTAGAAGGGCGCGATGTCGGCGTAGTTAAGATCGCTGAGACGTGCCGAATCGGTCAGCCGGGTCAGGTACTGGACGCGGAACGCCTGATCGACCGACACCCCTTGCAGGTACAGCGGCGTCCTGGCCAGCGGTACGGCCAGCTCCGTGGTGAGCACACCGGCGAGCGCCGCCCAGGACAACACTGGGCCGAACCGGTGTCGGCGCGGGCTGCGGCAGACGAGGTAGGCGAGCACGACTGGCACGAGCGCTGCGACTAGGGCCAGAGTGGTAAGCGCAGCTGGAACCGTGGAGACGGTCGGCGACTGGATTACCGCGGGCGGCAGCCGATTGAGCCCTCTCGCGACAAACTGCGCGAGGACGGTGACGAATCCAGCAGTCAGCGCGGCGAGAGCCAACTGACCCAGCGTAGCCACCGCATGAGCTGACCGGGCCACCCGTTGGGTAGGCGGCGGAACTGTGGGCGTGGCAGGTGGCGTAGCGCGCTCATCACCGGCCGTAGCGCGGGGGGTGCCCATGCTTGCTCCTTCTTGCCCCGAACCGCGTCGAGGATCACCTGCGCGACCTTGTCGGGTGTGGTGGCCAGCGGTGCCGGATCGAGCCCCGCCGTCATCCGACTGTGCACGAACCCGGGGCGCACCTCCGACACATGCACCCAGCGGGACGCCGCGCCTCGGTGAACCCGGTGTAGAAGGCGTCCACACCGGCCTTCGTCGATCCGTACAAGAAGTTCGCGCGGCGGTGGCGTTCGGTGGCCACCGTCGACAACGCCACGACGCTGCGATGCCCCTGGGCCAGCATCCGCTGACCAACCGGCACCCCCACCGACACCGTACCCACGTAGTTCGTCTGCGCCATCGCCACCACCGCCTCCCGCCACGCCCGTTCCTGATCACCCAGCACCTCGAACGCGACCACACACACGTCCCCCATCGCCGCCAGCGAAGCAAGCCCCGATGGGGGACGCCGCGCGTCCGGCTCAAGGGCCGCTGAACCCACTGACCTTCTCCCGACTCCGGGTGAGGAGGTACGCATCCTTCGCGTACTGGTAGTCGAACTTGAACACTTGAATGGAATTGATCAACGGAAAGTCGCGTAAGCCCGCGGGCAATCGAGTGACCGAAGCCGACTTAAGAATCGGGCCGAAAAGACCGCCGCGGCCAGCAAGCCACGTGTTGTCGTATACGCCGCTGATGCCGCCTGCGCCGTATACGACACCGTAGTCCGATCGTTCGGTGATGCCGTCTCCCACGACAGGCTTGCGCTGGCACGGAAAGAGGAAGGCAAACTGCCATGCCACGCCGACCGGCGCATCCTGGGGCAAGTAGTCCTGCAGAGTTTTCAGAGGGGCCTTAGCTGGCGCTGAAAAGCTTAGCCAAGCGCCGATCCCGGTCGATCCGTCTTGGGCGACCAAGCGCACTACGTCCGCGCCGGGCGAGGAGTTGATTACGAAACTACGCCACACCGGCGTGTCGACGCCGTCGTCCAACGGGACACTACGTCGAACTTCCGCGCCGTTCAGCGTCGAGCTCCCGTACTCCGCCACGAGAAAATTGCCACCACTGAGCCGGCCGGCCGCCAGTACGACTATCTGAGAATCTTTCGCGGTAACCGGCACCGAGTACCACGGTGTGGTGACCTTACCCGTGGTGCCCTCCGCACCCGCGATTCCGGATGACGCCAACCCGTCCCCCTGCAGGCTGCCCCATACCGAGACGCCGCCGGTCCGGTTGAGCGGCGCGGGGGGCGGGTCGGGAGAGTAGAAGCCTCCACCAAGCGCGAATCCTGCTGACGCCGCTTGGACCCCGGATTGCACCGGCAACTCCGACTCCGCTCCGATATCGCCGACCCAGACTGTACTGCTGGCGTCGCATTGCCGAGCAAAGGGGTCACGCAAGTTGGCAGCTCCGGGCGACCAGGTGTCTAAAGTCCGCGCAGATGCAAGGCTGAAACTGCCTACCAGGTAGACGATGCTGACAACGAAAGCCAGGGTGATCACCACCGGCATCGCCAGTACTCCACCGGTGTATGCGGGCGACGGCATTCTACGACACAGGAGTCTTCCGACCAGCACCGTCGAAACAAGCAAAATAGTCCACCACATCGGCGAGTTGAGAGCCACACCCCATACAAAGGGGGCAACGTTGGCGTGCGGCATTCCCAAGAGCCAGTTGTACGCCCACACGTTCGGGCCGTTGAACGCCAGGGCGAGGACCAGGACGACGCCTGTCGCGCCCACCAGCCACACCCCCCACGGGGGCTTACGTCCTGCCGAAAGTGATCTCACTAGATCCGGCAAACCGACAAGGAAGAGAGCGAGGAATACTGGACCGAGTCCCGCTAGCGCACCAAAATGGTGAGTCCACTTACTCGGCGTCAGCCACATCAGAAGGAAGGCCAAGCCTAGCGACCATCCGGCCAGAGTCGTGCGCGTAGCAAGCTCGACTTTGTTGACTCGGGCGGCCACCGACAGTACCGCGAACCACGCGAGTACGAGTAGCCCTACCAGCACGGCTACCCGCTTAGCGTAAGAGCCCATTGGATCGTTGCCAAGAAGAAAACTGTACCGCTGAATCTCATCCCGCCAGTCATTCTGATTCTGGATGGCGAGAAATATCTGCTGACTCCTGACAAAGTCGTAAAACGATCCATCGGCGAATGCCGCCGCGCTCGCGACGGCGCCGGCGGACAGCACCGCCACTATCCGAACCAGCGGTTTGCGCCACCCGCCGCCGATACGCAAGACGCGGAGGATTCCTCGGAACCCGACGATGAGCGGTCCGAGGGCAACAAACCCCGTGGGGTGGCAGGTCACTGCCAAACCTGCCAACGCCACCCCCAATGCTGCCCACCGCAACTCGGAGCGCTCGATCGCGATTGTGACCGAGAGTAGGGTCCCGGCAGCCAAGAGGCCGACTGCGGCCTCTGGCCGCACGCCCATTGCGTAGGGTAGCCACCAGGCAAGGAAGCTAGCAGCCAGAACCGCCTGGACGAGTACCGGGCGAAGACGGCTGGGTCCGAACTGTCTGGCTGCAAAGACTCGGATGACAGTCCACGTCGCAAGACCGACCAGCAGCGCAGGTATACGCAATGCTACCGGACTAACACCGAACAGTTCTTGCCATTTTGCAATCAAGTAGTAAAACCAGGTGAACGGCGTGAATGCTTGGTTAAATAGTTGATAATATTGTGCGACGTAACCTTCAGACGGTACGTTGCCCGCCATTGCACTGTAATAACCGTCGTCGTCGGTGCCCGGGGCGACGAACAGCCATACGACTAACACCGTGGGCACCAGCAGATCGACAACGCGGAGGCTTCGGGGCAGCCGACGCAATCGTCGCCACAAGCCCGTGCGCGGACCGTCCATTCGCACGAGCGCGCCAGCGGCGATCGCCGCGGTCAGCAATAGCAGGCCTACGAGCAACCGTTTGAGTGGTGTCGGAGTCGATGAGAATATGTCGTCGACTCGGACCACGACGGATAAGTCCTTCGAGCTTGCTCCTGGGATCGTTGACACCGTAGTCACGAGGCTGTCTACCGCCGGCAGCAGAGAGCCGGTGAACAAGGCGACTCGATTGCCGTCTTGCTGCAACTGAGCTCCTGCCGCGTCGATGCGCAGTTGGAACGCCCCATCGCCGACGGGCAGTGGCTGGTCATAGAGCACTTGCCCCCTCGAACGGATCAGCACCCTCCCCTCAGCAGCGCGGACGAGGAGGCCCTGCGCTCCCGCTGTCGGTTCGCTGGGTCGGACCGTACTGAGGAGCACCCCGTCAAGCGAACCCGCCGCCTGACGCAATGCGCGAACGCTGAACTCCAGGTCAATTGACAATGGCTTGCCCGCGTTCAACATGAGGCTCGTCGACTCGGGTCGCGCCGCGACCAGCGGCCAGGAAACCACGGGCTGGTTGACAGCGACAGGCGCAAATGGCAGCAGGAGCGCACACACGATCGCTACCGTGCCCGCAACGAAAGCTACTGCAGTTGTTCTGCGCCGGGTGCGGTCTACCGGGTCGGCGGACGCGGGCGCGGGGCGCTCCCGCACGGAAGTCATGGACCAACCACAGAGCTATGGGCCCTGACCGCCCACCTCGCGATGCCCATCACGATCCCGTTATCGCTCGTACGCGCGTTGCCACGCGTCGTGGCTGGTCAACTCGCCAATCCCGTTCCGAAACTCCTTGCGCATACGGGGGAACTCTTGGCGCAGCTCAAGGTGGCTTCGGACCGACGCGTTGAGCAGCGCCCAGAACGTCTTGGGGTTGCGTTTGCGGTATGCCACCCCCCGCCCGTCGGCGGTGGCCACCGTAGCCCCGTCGAGCCGGGCCAACAGGAACCAGCGCGCGTCCTGTTGCGCGATGTTCAGCTGCGGGCGCTTGTGGTGCTCGGCCTTGGTCGGGAGCAGGTTGTGCGCGAGGCCACTCGCCAACGTGGTCCCGATGGTGACGGGGTTCGTCGGCGGCTTGAGGAAGCGCTCGGCCTTGACCGCATCCATGGATGGCAACGGAAGCGACCGGGACGAGGCCAGCACAGTGCCGTCGTCGTACCGGCTCCGCTCGGCTCGGACCTCACCAAGCGCCGTGGGCAACTGGTCGAACAACGCCTGTGGGCCGGCCAGAAAATCGCGGATGGCGAGGTTCTGCAGCGCCACCGTGGAGTACTCCAGGGAGAGAAGGTGCTTGAGCACGCTCTTCATGCTGTGGGTGATCATCTTCCCGCCGCGCCGGTACGGGCTGTACAGCGCGGCGACCACCAGCCGGTTGCGCAGGTGAAAGTAGGCCTGCCAGTCGGTGGCGTCATCTTTGTCCGACCACGGCATGTGCCAGATGGCCGCGCCGGGCAACGAAGTGGTGGGGTAACCCGCGTTGGCGGCGCGCAGGCTGTACTCCGTGTCGTCCCACTTGATGAACAGCGGGAGTGGCAGGCCCAGCTCGGCGGCCACCGTGCGGGGGATCAGGCACATCCACCAGCCGTTGTAGTCCACGTCGACTCGCCTGTGCAGCCACGGGGTCTGGCGGAGTGTCCGTTTGGCGAAGTCGTGGTCGTAGTGGACGTTCGGTGCCGCGCGCCACGTGAACTTCGACCGATCGACCACCTCGCCCATGGAGCGCAGGCGCGAGCGCGCCTGGAGGTTGAGCATCTGCCCGCCGACCAGCATGTCGTGCTCGGCGAAGCGGGAGAACGCGATGGCGCGCAGGATGCTGTCCGGCTCGATGACGATGTCGTCGTCTAACAGGATGATCTGCTCGCACCCGGTGCTGGTCAGCACCTCGTGCATGGCCCGGGAGAAGCCACCGCTACCCCCCAGGTTGGCCTGGTCGTGAATCCGTAACCGATCGCCGAGCTGCTCGGCTGCCGCCGGGAAGGCCTCGGCGTCGCGCACCTTGCGATTGCCCTGGTCGGCCACGATGACCGCCTCGACGGCGGCCAACACGTCCGGGTCCTCGCCGAGGGCGGCGAGGGCGCCGACGCAGTCGTCGGGCCGGTTGAAGGTACAGATGCAGATGGCGGCAGCCGCCCGCCCCTGCGCCGGCACCGCGGCGCACCACGCGCTGTCGCTAAACTCCACCGGGCCGTCGTCGGTGGTGACGTCAAACCAGTACCACCCGCCGTCCTCGAACGGCTTGAGGTCGAGTGTGAACTCCAGCGTGGTTGCGTCTGCGCTGGCGACGACGTCGCCGCTCACGTGGATCTGCGAACCGTCCGCCTTGGAGCGGTAGACGTCGACCCGGCACCGACCCTGCAACCGTAGTTGCAGTACCACCGTTTCCAAGGTTGTCCACCGTCGCCAGTAGCTGGCCGGAAAGGCATTGAAGTACGTGGCGAAGGACACCTCTGACTGCGCTGGAAGCGTCAGCGAGGTTCGGCTAATGGCCCGGGAGCGGCGGCGGTTGGTGTCGTCCTCGTCGACGTAGAGGCTGCGGACGTCAAGGGGATCACCGGCGCGCGGCGCGATGATCCGCTGCAGCACCGTTCGAAGGTCAGCGGCACCGGCCGGGGCTGCATGGGGATCGACCTGGGTGGTGGTCATGGTGATTAGTCCTCCAATGAGCCGACGAGCGCGCGGCCCTCGGTGAAGTAGGGGGCGACCTTGTTGTCGTACATCGACAGCGCGCTGCCGATCGCCATGTGCATATCCAGGTATTGGTAGGTGCCAAGCCGGCCACCGAAAAGCACGTTGCGCTCAGCGGTCTCGGCCTTCGCCAGCTCGCGGTAGGTGGCCAGCTTGGCTCGGTCCTCCGCTGTGTTGATCGGGTAGTACGGCTCGTCACCAGACTCAGCGAATCGGCTGTACTCCCGCATGATCACCGTCTTATCGGCGGGGTAGTCCCGTTCCGGATGGAAGTGTCGGAACTCGTGGATACGGGTGAACGGAATGTCGGTGTCGGCGTAGTTCATCACCGGGGTGCCCTGGTAGTCACCCACGGCCAGCACCTCCTGCTCGAAGTCCAGAGTTCGCCAACCCAGTTCGCCGGCCACGTTGCCGAAGTAGGCGTCCAGCGGGCCGGTATAGACCACCGGCACCCCGGGGTTCACAGCAAGCACCTCATCGCGGATGTCGAACCAGTCGGTGTTCAGGCGAACTTCGATGCCGGGTTGGTCAGCCATCGCCTCGATCCAGGCGGTGTAACCGTGCACCGGCAAGCCTTCGTAGGTGTCGTTGAAATAACGGTTGTCGAAGGTGTAGCGCACCGGCAGTCGGCTGATGATGGCCGCCGGCAACTCGGTGGGGTCGGTCTGCCACTGCTTGGCGGTGTAGCCCTTGAAGAAGGCCTCATACAGCGGTCGCCCCACCAGGGACACGGCCTTCTCCTCGAAGTTCGTGGCGTCTTGCCCGTCGATCTCGGCGGCTTGCTCGGCCACCAGGGCGCGAGCCTCGGTGGGGGTCAGCGCCCTGCCGAAATATGCGCACATCGTGGCCAGGTTGACGGGCATGGAGTACGTCTGATCGGCGTAGTTGGTGAACACTCGGTGGGAGTAGGCGGTGAAGTCGGTGAACTGGTTGACGTAGTCCCATACCCGCTGGTTGGAGGTGTGGAACAGGTGCGCCCCATACTTGTGGATCTCGATGCCGGTCTCGGGCTCTGGCTCGGAGTACGCGTTGCCACCGATGTGGTGGCGGCGGTCCAACACCAGCACCCGTTTGCCCAGCTGGGTTGCCGCGCGCTCGGCGAGGGTGAGGCCGAAGAAGCCGGAGCCGACGACGACGAGGTCAATTGGGGGCGGGTACACAGCTGCTGAGACTACCAACCAGGTATGCCGAATCTGGGTGACCTAGGGCGACCCGGACATCAGCAGCCAGCAGCCGTGGGTGCTCACCCAGATCGGATAGTCTATCTCGACGTGCGGCGCGGCGACATTCCGCGTTGACCGTTGACGTTGAAGAGGGGGTCCCGATCGCAAAGCCGCCCGCAGCTCGCCGAGTCGGGGGTCGCGCTGTCGGTACCGTCGCCCTTGCCGTGATCGGCGCCGGGGTACTAGTGAACGCCTACCTAGCGATCGTCGGTCGCCAGCTGTCCGAGGCCCAATACAGCCACTTTGGGGCGTTCTGGTCCTTGTCACTTGTGGTGGCCTTTGGTGCATTCTTGCCTGTTGAGCAAGAACTGGGACGGCTCCTCCAGACGGCCGCTGATCCTCGTGGTGCCTTGAGAGCGGCTAGTCGTGTCAGTGCGGGAATTGCTTTTGTCGGGCTCATCACTGTGGTCGTCAGCCTCGTTCCACTGTCAATCGCACTCGGCCGAGACGCAGGACTCGTCGTGGCCATCGCTGCACTTGTTGTTGTATCCGCTGTGCAGTTCCTCGTCCGCGGCATGTTGATCGGCCTCAACCGGATCCCCGTCCATGCCGCAGTGATCTTCCTGGACGCGGCGCTTCGAGTCGCCGGCAGCTTCATGGTGGTTAATTTCATCCCGTCCGCTACCGCAGCCGACTTCGCGTGGGCTCTCGTGGCGGCGATCTCGCTCGCCCACCTACCCATGCTGCCATTAGTGATGAGGGAGTCCCGCCGTGGCAACACCTCCGTGACTCCAGTGGCGACTGCGCAACTACGCAAAGCGGTGTTGCCACTGTTGGTCGGCACCTTGTGCGCCCAGGTACTCCTCAACGGTGCGCCAATTCTCGTTGCGGCAGTTGCATCGCCTGGGGAGCAGCAGGCTGCCGGACGGTTCCTCGCAGCCTTCACGCTGGCAAGAATTCCCCTCTTCATCGCGGTACCGCTTCAGAGCGCGATTCTGCCTTCCCTCACCCGCCAGGTCGAGAGTGGTCATCCGGCCGCAATACGCAGTTTCCTCGTCAGGGCTGCGATCATCTTGGCTGTTGCCGGTTCGATTGTCGTATTCATCTCCCTTATTGCGGGGCCGAGCATCCTCAGGCTGGTGTTCGGTGACCGCTACGAGGTTCCGGGCCGCGACTTCGCGCTCATGGTGGCTGGGTCCGTTACGTACCTCGGTTTGATGCTGACCACACAGGCGCTGGTCGCCTCTGGGCTTCATGGGCGGGTGGCGCAGACCTGGCTGACGGGCACCTTTGCCGCGGTAGCGATCTTTGCATCGGTTCCAGGTCTCTTTCTCCGTGCCGAGCTCGCCTTCTTGGTAGGTTCGGCCGCCGCGTGGGTCTTGGGTACCGTCCTACTCGTCCAGGTCCGCGCTGCAGCCATCGCGCCTGACGTCACTGCCTCCCACGGTTGCCGAAGGAGAGGGCGAGCATCTTTGTGACCAGTTCTGTGCCAATGCACGAGCACTCTGACCGCGCTGATCTCCTCATGGCACTGACCTACTACTCGCCCTACGTCAGCGGGTTGACCAACGCGGCTCGGGACGTTGCTGAGGGCCTGACGGCCCGCGGCTGGAAGGTCCGTGTCGTCGCGACCCGGCACGATCGTGATCTGCCCCGGCGGGACATTGTGAACGGCGTCGAGGTTCTCCGGTCGCCGGTCGTCGCTCACCTGGGGAAGGGGGCGCTCAGCCCTCACTTCCTTCGAGAGGCGATCCGATCGTCCAAGACAGCCGACGTGGTCAATCTGCACTCGCCGATGCTCGAGGCGGGACCAATCGCCTTGATGTCTAGGGCTCCCGTCGTGCTCACCTACCAATGCGACGTCAGCCTGCCCCCTGGGGTCCTGAACGGTCTGCAGCGACGGGCTGTTGACATGTCAAGCCGGGCGGCGATGATCCGCGCGCGCGCCATCGGCGTGACGAGTGAGGACTATGCGGCCCATAGCCGGGTGGCCGCGGGTATGCGCACCAAGGCGGTTGCGATTCCAGCCCCCTGCATGCTCCGCTCGGGGGGCCGTCCGTCCTTCCGCCGAGGCCCCGGGATGCACGTCGGTTTCCTAGGCCGCATCGTCGAAGAGAAGGGCGTAGAGCACCTGGTCGACGGGTTCTTGGCGATGAACGACCCAGACGCGCGCCTGCTGATCGGGGGCGACTTCCTTAAAGTTGCTGGCGGCAGCGTTGTCGATAGGGTTCGCCGCAAGGTCGGCGGGGACACCCGGGTCAGCCTCCTCGGGTTCATCGCTGATGCGGACATGGCCGACTTTTACGCATCGATCGACGTCTTCACGCTGCCCTCCGTCAATGCATTCGAAGCGTTCGGCATAGCGCAGGTCGAGGCAATGATGGTGGGTGTGCCTGTACTCGCCAGCAACCTGCCTGGCGTCCGGGTGCCCGTCCAGCGAACCGGTTTCGGCGTCGTGACCGAACCGCGAGACGTTCGGGGCATCAAGGACGCCCTGATTCACCTTCGCGATCACGCGCTAGATCGCCATGCTGGGGCACGTGCGGCCCGCGAGCTGTATGGCCTGAACTCCGTACTCGACGCCTACGCGCGAACCTTCGAGCGGGTGCGCGCTACCAGTCCATGATGCCTTCGTTACCTAATTGTGCAGATGCAGGCTTCCGCCGCAGACGACGACCTGTCACTCTATGTAGGTGATCCTCACTCATCGCACACGGTTGACCACCCTCATCCTGCCCCTGCTGATCGCTGCTGCGACCACCGTGGCGATCGCGCCGTCCGCTCAGGCGGCCACAGATTCCATCGTCCTGGCAGGCCACGGGTACGGGCACGGGCGTGGCCTGGGCCAGTACGGCTCATTCGGCTACGCCGTAGACAGCGGCTGGACCAGCGACCAGATTCTGTCTCACTATTACGGGGGGACCACTGCTGGCAACGTGGGCAATCCCGAGATGACGGTACAACTAGTGGGTTTGGACGGGTCGAACTCGGTGAGCGTCACGTCCGCAAGCGACTTCTGGGTTGGCGGTCCGAATGGTGCGGTTCGGGTGAGCGGCGGAAGCGCCGCGACGTTGTCTCGGTCCGGGTCGTCTTGGCAGTTGTTCACCTCAAGCGGCGGGTGCGGGGCGGCGGCTACAGCTGGACCCTGGGGGCTGCCCGCCGTTCCGGAAGCGGCGCCGACAGCCGACCCGGGAGCGGACGCGTCCAGACTTCTCCGGCTCTGCGCTAACGGCGTCGGCTATCGCGGCAAGTTTCGTCTTGCCAACCTCAACGGATCCACCCGGGTTGTCAACGTGGTCGATACCGAGTCATACCTGCGGGGCGTTGTTCCACGCGAGTCCCCCGCTTCCTGGGGCGACGCCGCTGGTGGGCAAGGACTCGAGGCTCTGAAGGCGCAGTCCGTGGCCGCTCGTTCCTACTCACTCAGCGAGAATCGATCCACGGTTGCCAAGACGTGCGATACACAGAGTTGCCAGGTTTACGGCGGTGCGGCTGTCAACGCCAGGTGGATTGAGGACGGTCGGACGGATCGTGCGATTGCCGCCACTAGCGGTCAGGTTCGCCTTCGGTCCGGTTCTGTTGCCCGCACGGAGTTTTCGTCGTCCTCAGGCGGTTACACGGCAGGGGGAACCTACCCCGCCGTGCCCGACGCGGGCGACTCGCGCTCACCGTTCAATTCGTGGACTCAGACGCTTACCGGTACGGCGATATCGGCTGCATACCCCGCAATCGGCGCCTTCAACTCACTTCAAGTCGTGTCAAGAAACGGACTCGGTGCCGACGGAGACCGTGTCCTTGCGCTGGATGTGGTCGGTAGCAACAGCACGGTCCGCACTACCGGTGACAGCTTCCGTGTCGCGTTGGGCTTGAGGTCGAACTGGTTCACACCCGTTGGCCCTAACGAGCGGTGGTGGGAGTTGCGTGACAGCGCCAATTCCGGGCCGGCCGGGTATTCGGTGTATTACGGTGGGCCGAACGCGACCACCTTGTCCTGCGACGTCAACGGTGACGGTCGAGA
>JAABUR0100005445.1_pt1 | contig 16275 bp, 15 predicted proteins | sample 5560091 | NCBI WGS metagenome assembly JAABUR01 (sample SAMN10711879, study PRJNA513375) | rock metagenome | isolation source: Antarctica rocks | place: Antarctica: Victoria Land, University Valley sud | reverse complement strand
GAACCTGCCCACACAAGCGCCACAGGCCCGAAGTATTTGATGGCGGGAAGCTGCACGCCCATGAAGGTGCGGCTTGTGGCTGCCATCACCTCGCGCTTCTCGGCCAGGTATCCCGCGAAGAAGATGGTGAGCGCAATGCGGGCGAACTCCGATGGCTGGAAGTTCACAGGCCCCAGGTCAACCCACAACTGCGCGCCGTTGACCTCGTAGCCCAGGGGCGTGAAGGTCATCAGGATCAGGCCGAAAGCGGCTATCACCATGAGGTATTTGTAGTTGAAGAGTCGCGAGTAGTTGCGGAAGAAGAGCACTATGAAGAGCATGGCCCCGCTGCCTACCAGTATCCATATTGCCTGACTGAGGGCCAAACCCTCCACACCGGGGACATTGTAAGTGAGACGGAAGATGAGGACGAGTCCGAGTCCCGTGAGCAGCGTCACTATGGGCAGGAGCAGCACGTCTGAGTGCGGCAACCACAGCCTGACGCCAAGGTAGAGCGCAAACAGCGTACCCGCATAGTACGCCCCGTAGATGAGCGGCGGGCTCGTCGCCTCCTGAACGATGATGAGGGTGGCGAACCCCATGATGGTGACGAGCAGGGCCAGGATCATGGGCGTGGTGGCGCGTTGGGTCAAGTCAAAACCTTCTAATTTCCCAGATCCTGCACGACTTTGTCTATTTCATCCCTGGTATACAGCTTGTGGTTCTCTATGGGCGCCCTGTATGGGTCGGCCACCTCGGATTCCTGCACGTCAGTCCGTTTGTCCACCCGATTGAGGTCGAGGCTCCCAATAGAGTAAGGGATACCCTGGTTCAGCACCACCTCCCCGGCATCGAAGCTCAGGAAGTACCGGCTGGAGCCCCACAGATAAGCCGGTGTGAGGGCCGCGATCACCACCAGGATCACTGCGAGGCCCCGGATAGATTTCCCCAGCGCACCCAGGATACCGCGGGATCTCTTGCGCCTCGCCCTGCCCCTCGCCGCCCTCCTGCTCCTGGCGGTCCTGGCCTCGCTCCGGGAGTTGCCGGGTTGGCGTCTCGGGAGGTGGCCGTCCTGGTCGGGAGGTGGCACTGCCTCCATCTCCCGCGTGCCGCCCCTGGAGTCCTCCTTCGGCTCCTCGGCCACCTTTACGTCAACAACCACCACCGTCACGTTGTCCGTGCCGCCGGCGTCCAGGGCTGCGGAGATCAAAATCCGCGACGGGGCTTCGGGGTTCTCCCTATGTTCCCTCAGAATGGAGCCTATGCGGTCCTCGGAGATCATGTCAGAAAGCCCGTCGGAACAAAGCAGAAGCCGGTCTCCCGCCTCGACCGGCAGCACCATGTTGTCCGCCTCGACCTCGTCTTCCGCCCCGAGGGCGCGGGTTATGAGGTTCTTCTGGGGGTGTTCCGCAGCCTGGGCGCGGGTGAGGTCGCCGCTGCGCACTAGTTCCGCGACCAGCGAATGGTCTTCTGTCAGGGGACGCAGGATTCCGTCCCGCAGCAGGTACGCCCTGGAGTCGCCGACGTGTGAGATCTCAGCGCGCGGCTCCCCGCGGTTGCCGCCGAAGCGCAGGGCCACCACCGTCGTGCCCATCCCGGAGAGCTTTTCGTCGTCGCGGGCGGCTGACAGTATGCGGCGGTTGGCGTCCCTTATGGCTTCCTCGAAGGTTTCGTCAGGCTCCAGATGGCGCAGCACCTCCACGGTCATGGAGCTTGCAACCTCACCAGCCTCGAAGCCGCCTATGCCGTCTGCAACCACGAAGAGCGTCTCGTCCGCGCCGTCGCCGATGAGCATCGAGTCCTCGTTGTTGCGCCGCACCTTGCCCGCGTCGGTGAGGCCGAAGTGTTCCAGATAGAGCATGCCGAAAAGCTACTCCACGTACCTGAACGTGGTGGAGCCGACCCTGACCGTATCCCCCGGGCGCAGCGGCGTCGCACCGACCGTCTTGCGCCCGTTGACGAAGGTGCCGTTGGTCGAACCCGTGTCCTCCACGTAGAGGAGGCCGCCGTGCCTGGTTAGCTGGGCGTGCCGCCCTGAAGCGTAATCGTCGCTCTTGAGAACTATGTCGTTGGCTGATGACCGGCCAAGCGACACCTCGCCGTCAGTGAGCGAGAAGCGGGTCTCGGGCGCCATGATGTCAGAGTCCTCTACCACTAGCTCGGCAGCGCCGTAAGACCCAGGTACGGGCCTGCCCATCGGACTCCTGGCGCCCCCGTTGCCGAGGCTGGTTGGGGCTGGCGTCCTTGCCCTCCGGTTCTCCCGCCGACCTGATTCGTAGGTCTTTCCTTCTTCAGGCACCTGACGGAGGTCTCCGATTCCCCGGCGCACCACGGAGTAGATAAATGCAAGCAGCAGCAAGAGCAGCAGGGCTTTCGCCGCAAGCAGGGGAACCTGGATCTCCAGCACTTCTCTAGCCCCCTCCGGAGCCCGCCGCAGCCTCTCCTCCCGAGGCTTCACCCGGGGCGTCGATGTGGCGGACGAAGCGGGCAACGCTCTGGCCGAAGGTCAGTTCGTCGCCGTCCTCTATCCGCTCGCGGTCTATGGGAGCGCCGTCGAGGAGCGTGCCGTTGGTAGAGCCGAGATCCTCGACTATGAAGCCGTTCTCAGAGCGCGTGACCCTGGCGTGCTGCCTTGAGACGTTCGGGTCGTTGACCACAACGTCGTTTTCGTACGAACGCCCGACGGTCCACGGACCCCGTCCTTCCAGCGCCTGCGCCTCGCCGCCCAGGACCAGCTCAACTCTTTCGCGCGCCAGCCCGTGGCGCCTGGCGTCGGCCACCGAGATGGCCGTGGTGCCCTGTTCGCCCGCGCCGCCATCGCCCCCACCGCTAGCTGCGGCGGTGATGTCGTCTGTGCGGAAGATGCGGGTCTGGCCCGAGGTGTCTGAGGGAGCGTCCTTCTCGCGCTGGCCGTCTGCCGGGCCTGTCAGCTTCGCCGTTACCCCGAACTCCCCGAAGCGCAGGGATTCCTCCGTGGCGAACCGGATCTTGGGCGGCGTCATCAGGTGGTAGCTCTTGTTCTCGGCGTGGGTGGATGCGTACTGGATCAGCTCTTCCCTCAAAGCCGTCTGGTACGCCTGGATGGACTCGGTGTCGTCCTCGGAGAGGTGGATGGTGAAGTCGTTGGGTGCGTAAGTGCGCGAGATGGAGACCATCCTGCCCTCATCCATCTGCTTCGTGAGGCCCTTGGCGATCTCGACGGGGTGGATCTGCCGCCGGAAAGCCCGCCCGAATACGCCCTCGACGAGCGACTCCATCCGCTTTTCTATGCCTTTCAGGAAACCCAAAGGAAATTACCCTCTCACCCGTGACCCAAGATACCTCAATACACCATACATTATAGCCGCGAAACCGAGGGATATCAGGGCCTGGCCGCGCGCGTTTGGGTTCTCGGAGATGACCAGGGCATACCCGAAGACCCCGCCACCAACCGCCACGAGCAGCCCCACTATCCACCGGCCGGTCCATTCCCCAAGCGACACTACCCCGGCCATCACCGCCCACAACACGAAAAGAAGGGCGAATGAGGGATGGGACTCCCGGACGTACTCGACGATCCTCCCGGTCCAATCCAGGAGATCCGGGATGGGCAGCGAAGCCGGTATGGGGTCGAACCTGACCCCCGAGTAGGGGACGCGGGCATCGCCGACCGCGAGATCGTAGCCCACCAGAAACAACGCCCCTGCCACCGCCGAGAGGACTGCCCCGAGCGGGCGCATTAGCGCACCGAACAGGAGCGGCAACCCTGCGCCGAGCCCCACGGCTGCCATCGGGACGCCGAGCACCGGCCCGAGCGGGAGTTTGCTCACCCCGCCGCTCATGGCGCTGCCAGCTATAACCCACGTCCCCCCGATGGCGGGGACGAGCAACGCGAACCCAAGCCCGACCCCGTTCTTCAGCAGCGCCACGGCGAGCGCGACAACGAGGCCGAGTGCGGCTATGCGGGGCAACAGGTAGCCGAGCACCGCGAGCCCTGCCGCTATCCCCGCCGCCTGCGCCCCGTCCTGTTGCATGATCTGTGCGCCGAGTAGGTAGCCGAGCCAGCCGGCCGCCGCGCCGTTGGCGCCGCGCAGCAGGTGGTCGGTGATCCTGCGTGAGACTTTGTCTGGGGTTCTGTCAGGCTCGCTGACCGTGGCTTGCGTCGAGCTGCCCCTGCGGCCCGTCAGGAGCTTCAGGGCGGCCCGCGCGTTGCGGGGACGGTGGTCTGGGTTGGGGGATGTGGCCCTGTCCACAAACTCCCGCAGGCGCGGGGGAAGCTCGTCAGGCTGGTGCGCCAGGAGGGTGCGGGCCGTGGCCCCCACGGCGTAGATGTCCGAAAGTTCGCTCGGGTCCGCGCCGTCCATGATCTCGGGCGCGATGTAGCCTGGCGTGCCCACGGCGAAACCAACCTGCGTCAGGCGGGTGTCGCCGTGGCGATACGCCACCCCGAAGTCCGTCAGCTTCACCCTGCCTTTGCGGTCCACCAGGGCGTTCTGGGGTTTTATGTCGCGGTGGATGATCCCCTGCTTGTGGGCGTAGGTGAGGGCTTCCAGGATCTGGGCGAGGGCTTCTATCACCTCTTCAACGTCATAAGCCTGGGCCGCCTCGTTCAGCGGTAGCCCGTGGACGTACTCGGTCACCAAGTAGACTTCGTAGTCGCCCGGGATAATCTCGATGGTCTCCACAATGTTCTTGTGGCGCAGGCCCTCGGCGATCTGGCCTTCGCGCATGGCCCGCGAGCGTTCGCCCTCGCTGTAGACGGGGATGATCTTGATCGCCACGTCGCGCCCGCGTCCCAGGGCTCCCGGCGCGGGGCGGGCACGCCAGACGGTGGCGAAGCCGCCGCGTCCAACCATCTCCGCCAGCTCGTAGCGGCCCTGGCCCTCGATGTAGCGCGTCTCGGCCATATTGCGCGCTATTGTACTGCTTCGGGCATGCGCCTTGTCACGCTTGGGATCAAAGCTGCCAGGAAAACCAGATTCGGCGGTTAGCCGCGACGGTCCTCTGCTGCTACAATCTGCGTGGTTTCGAGAGATCCCATCGGGTCCCGAAGGGCGAGTGGCGGAATTGGTAGACGCGCTAGGTTCAGGGTCTAGTGGCCGAGAGGCCGTGGGGGTTCGAGTCCCCCCTCGCCCACACCGCCTTGAAGGGGATTCAGCGCAGGGGTTGTCACACAGGGGGTTTTCATAGATCGCAGATCCCACAGGCGGCCCGACGGAAGATCCGGAAGGGAACCAGAGGAAAGACCCGCCACGCGGCAATCCCCAGGAACCCGCCGCAGACCTTCGGAGACGGTCCGCTCAGGGAGATCCCGCACCACCCCAAGCCGCCGCGATCGGGGGTTGCCGCCCTGGCTGACGCTGGTTGGCTCGTTACTTTTCCTGGCAATTGCCTTTGCTTTTATTTTCTTCGTTGCCAAGGGGTGCGTCGCCACCCAGGAGTCGACCCAGATCCGCAAGTACGTCACCAGCGCAGACAGCCTCCTCGGCGAGTCCTCGAACGTCGGCAACAACGACCTCCAGACTGTTCTGGCCGACGCGGACGGCGACCCGGCGAAACTGGATGGGAACGCGCTGGCTGGGGCCGCAAGCCAGAACGAGCGCAGCTACCGGCAGGCGCTGGAGTACGACGAGGTTCCCCCCGAGTTCGAGGAGGCTCAGCCGTATCTGGTGAGCGCCCTCGGCATCAGGGCTGCTGCGACAAGGGATCTGGCGGAAGCCGCCACAGGCGAGACCGGCAGTTTCGGGGAGGCGCTCTCGGCAGCCGTCGAGGACTTCCGCCTGAGCGACGGCATCATCAGGAACCACTACCTCCCTGAGTCCAGGGACGCCCTCGAAAGGGTGGGCCAGCAGGGGGATCAAAGCCGCCTCCAGGAGCCAGACCCGTTCATGGACTACGAGAAGCTCGGCTTCGACACGCCATCTGCCTCGTCCGGCGTCAGGGATGACCCGAACGCCCTGCACGGGGTGCAGATAGCTGGCGTCAGGGTAGCTGGGGAACGTCTCCTTCCCGATAGGAACGTGGTTCTCAGGGGCTCGGCCGAGCCGGTTTTCACCGTCAAGGTGGTTAACGGGGGAGAGGTGGCTGAGACCGGCGTGCCGGTTGAGGTGGTGGTGGACACGGTGGCCGAACGCCAGGCCCGTTCGGCCACCATCCGGCAGATAAAATCGGACGGCGGGTCGGCCATCGTGAAGGTATCAGGCTTCAGGCCTGGCGAGTTGCAGGAGAAGGCCGATGTCACGGTAAAGGCCGGACCCGTCGAGTACGAAGAGACCAGGGACAACAATACGCTCACCGGCACGGTGACCTTCGGACTTTAGGAGGCCAGCATGGTAACTGCGGTCGTGCTCGTCAGGACCGAAAGAGAGCGGGTGCAGGAGGCGGCCCAGGCGATGCTCGCCATAGAAGGCGTCACGGAAGCCTACTCCGTCACTGGACCCTACGACCTCGTGGTAATGGTCCGCATCCCCGACTTCGAACGCCTCGCCGAGATCGTACCCGAGAAGATAGCCCAGGTACCAGGCGTCGCCCGCACCGAGACCATGGTCGCCTTCCGTGCCTACTCCAACCACGACCTCGACCGCGTTTGGTCGCTGGGGTTCGAGGAATAGTATTGGCTTGCCTGTGCGTTTGAACGACTTAACCTTAGAGGGGCTAGATCTGGAGGAGAGCATGTCGGCGGAAGAAAACAAAGCCATCTACCTTGGCGTGGTCGAGGATCTCAACCGGGGGGACCTGAAATCCTCCCTGGCATTCACGGCCCCGGATGCGACGCTGAACGGCCAACCCCTGGGGCGCGAGGGTGACAGGCACCGCGCGGAGATGCTGGCAGAGGCTTTCCCCGACCAGCGCTATGACATACAGGAGATGATCGCCGAAGGTGACATCCTGGTGGTCCGCTGGAGGATGACGGGCACCCACCTGGGGGAGCTTGCGGGACCAACCATGACCGTACCGGCTACCGGCAAGCGGCTAGACATCTGGGGTATGAGCATGTACCGCATCGAGGAGGGGATGGCGACAGAGATCTGGGAGCGCTTCGACATGATGGAATTCTTGAGCCAGCTCGGAATCATGTACTCGCCAGGACAGTCGGAGGAAGCCGGTCCCGCCTGAGCCTCGAAATTAAAACTGTCGGTGGCTAGCTCTGCTCTCCGGCCAAAGCCGGGCGCATACCTTCTATGAGGAAGGCGACTACGTCGAGGAAGTCGCCGCTTCGTTCGTACACCTCACGCTGGCGGCGGCTGCCTGTGCCGCCTTCGACTATTTCGAGGACGCCCTGTAGTTCGTTTTCGCAGCCGAGATCCTGGGAGTAGGGTTGCAGTTCTTCGACGAGGTTGCGGGCCATGTCAGGGGCCGGGATTGTGGCCTTGCTCGCAGCGTCGTAGAAGGCGGCGTTCATGCCGTGGCGGGAGGCGCGCCACTTGTTCTCCAGCGCAAGCTCGCGGTCGTATGGACCTTTAGGAACGTTATCGGTTTCCTGGAGCGAGCGGGCTACCAGGCATTGGGTGAGGGCCGTGAGGGCGATGGCTGGGGACAGGCCGATCTGGGTGTCCAGGATGCGCAGCTCTATCGTCCCGATCTTGGGGTGCGGCCGCACGTCCCACCAGCAGAACGTGTAGTCGAACATCGCCCCGGACTCGACCATGAGGTCCACGTAACCTTCGAAGGCTTCATAGTCCGGGAAGGCTGGGGGGAGGCCCGAGCGGGGGAAGTTCTCGAAGATCTTGACGCGCGCTGACTCGAAGCCTGTGTCGAAGCCCTGCCAGAACGGTGAGTTGGCCGAGAGCGCAAGCAGGAGCGGCGCGTGCTCGGAGAGTCGGTTGTGGGCGTGGATGGCCTCCTCGGGGCCGGGGACGCATACGTGGACGTGCTGCCCGAAGATCACCTCGCGCTCAGCGATCCAGCGCAGCGTCTCCATGACCAGCCTGTAGCGGTCCTGATCCGTGACCTTCTGTTCCTGGTAGAGCGAGAATGGATGGGTTCCCGCGGCGGCGAGGGAGGCGTCGCAGGCAGCAGCCCAGGAGTTGACCCTGCTCCGTAGCCCGCGCAGTTGCCGCTCGGCCTCGGCGACGTTCTCGCAGACCGAAGTCTTTATCTCCAATACGGACTGGAAAAGCTCGTATGAGACGGATTCGAGGAGATCCTGCGGCAGCCTGGACATGATGTCCTCGATCTTGGGCACCAGCTCGCCGGTAGCGGCGTCCACGATGAGGAGTTCCTCTTCGACGCCGAGGGTGTACCCTGTATTACCGCCCTTGAACTCTATCGGCATGACTCCTCCTTTGGCCGCAGCCGGTGAACCTGCCGGCCTGCTCCCCCTCTGAGACTCCCTGATCCTGCTGTTCTGGTCAATGCCGCCAGCGCGGGCCAGTATGTTACCCGCTTTGCGCGCAAATCACCAAGAAACCGCCTCTCAAGCTCCCGGAACGCACTGAAGTCAGGTTTTCCCGGACCTCCTCACCTGGGCCAGCGCGGCGCCCGCCAGGACCAGCAGGGCGCCCATGACCTTCGGCGCCGTCAGATCCTCGCCAAGCAACGTCACCCCGATGGCCCCCGCCACCACGGGCTCGACGGTCGCCACGATGGCTGAACGTCCTGCCCCCAGCCGCTTGAGCCCGAAGGTATACAGGGCGAACCCCAAAGTCGTGTGGACAACCGAGAGCATGAACAGAAGGGCATACGAACCCGCCGAGAGTCCCACGAGCGTACCCAGCGTTGGCAGTGCCGCCGCAAGGAGCAGCACCGCCCCGAAGAAAAGGGCGTAGGTCAGGATGACTGCCGGGCTCAGGTGTCCAGCAACCGGCCTCCCGAAGATCGAATAGAGGCCGTAGGTCAGGCCGGCGAGGAGCCCTGTCGCCAGCACCACAGGCGTGACCTCCAGGTTTTGCGGGGTGTAAGCGCCGACCACCAAGAAGACGCCGAGGAGCGTCAGGAGCAGCGCGGAGACCTTGACCGCGCCGAGCGGTTCGCGCAGGAACATCCAGGCCAGAAGCACCACGAAGGCCGGGGAACTGTACAGCAGGATCGCCGCCGTCCCCACCTCGCTCTCGCGCACCGTATAGAAGTAGAACAGGTAGAAAGCCCCGATCCCGACGAGCCCTAGCGGAACCAGGAAAACCAGATCCCGCCTCGCGACCAGCAGGCTCCGCATCCCTCCCGTCACCAGCACGAAGCCAAACACCGCTATCCAGCCCACCAAAGCCCGTACCGCAACCAGCGCCTCGAACGAGACGTCTTCCGCGTACAGGATTTTGGCGAAGAAACCCAGCGTTCCCCAGATGGAGGCCGCCGCCGCGACGGCGAGCGCGCCGAGAAACTGCTCCCTGGGAAGGTTCAACGAAGTCTCTGGCGATCCGCTAGTGCCTGTCGAGCTTGCGACCGATCTCGTTTATCCCGAGCCTGAAGCAGATGGAACGACCGTGCGGACATGTGGCCGGGAGACGGCTCGTGAGCCAATCTTTGACGAGGGTTTCCATCTCGGGCTGCGAAAGCCGGTCGCCCATCTTGACGGCTGAATGGCAGGCGATGGTGGCGAGGATGCGATCCTCACGGCTGTGGCCGGGATCCGTGCCTGTGACTGCGGCGAGCGCGTCCTTGAAAGCCCCCGCGATGTCCTGGTCGGCCAGCGTGGAGATCACGGCGGTCACCCGCACGGAGTGGGGGCCGAACGGCTCGGCCTCGAAGCCGTAGACTGCCAGTTCCTCCAGGTTCTCGGCTGCCGTCATGGCCTCTGACGCCGAAAGTTCGACCACCTCCGGTACGAGGAGGCTCTGCACGCCAGCCGGGCTCTCGGAATCGTTGAGCCGATCCAGAATTGCCCGTTCGTGGGCGACGTGCTGGTCAACCACCCACAGCGACTCAGGCTCCTCGACGAGTATGTAACCTGCCGCGAGCTGCCCGATCACCCGCAGATCCTCCAGCGGCGGCAGATCCCCGCGCTCCGGCGCTTCGTATGGCTCCTGGTAAGGTTCCCGATTCTCCGCCAGGGGACGGGACGCCTCAGACATACGCTCTCGCGCTTCCTGAAGGCTCTGGGCGGCAGGGGCTGGGTAGACGGGGCGACTCTCGGCGGCGAAGGATGGGCTGTGATCCCGGCGTGGCGGAGTGGAGAGCCTGTCCTGGGTGAATGACCGTTCCGTCTGGCGCGGGGCAGCGCTAGGGGATGGGGGACGCCACTCTATGGCCTCGCGGACGGCTGCGGCCACGGCGGCGCGGGCGGCGCGTTCCTCGGAGAAGCGCACCACCTGCTTGGTTGGATGCACGTTCACGTCCACCCGGCGCGGGTCAACGGTGATCGTTAGGGCCGCCGGGGGATAGCGTCCACCCGGCACGGTCTGGCGGTAGGCGTCGTCGAGGCCGCGGTTGAGGTTGTCCGCCCGAACGAAGCGGCCGTTCACGGAGATCGTCTGGTGCGCCCTGCTACCTTCCGTCAGGCTCGGGAGGGCTGCGTATCCGTCCACCTCGAAGGCGCCTGAATTGTACTCGACCTTACGCATGGCACGGGCTTTGGCGACGCCGTGGATCTGGGCCAGGCGTTCAAGAAGGTCACCGGCTGCTGGAAGGGAGAGATGATCCCGACCGCTCTCGAACAGGCGGAACGCCACCTCGGGATGGGCTGTTGCGATATGGGTCATGGTCTCGGTGATGGCGGCTCGCTCGGACCTCGCGCCCTTCAGGAAAGCGCGGCGGGCCGGCACATTGTAGAAGATGCGGTCAACGAGAACCGTGGTGCCCTTCGGATGGGCCGCTGGGGAGACCTCGGCCTGGCCGCCGCCGTCCACCACGACCTTCGTACCAGCGCCTTCACCGGTGGACGTTGTCAGGGTGAAGGCAGACACGCTGGCAACGGAGGGGAGGGCTTCTCCCCGGAATCCGAGGGTGGTGACGGATTCGATGTCCCCTGTGTTCCGGATTTTGCTGGTCGCGTGGCGCAGGATGGACCGTTCGGCATCCTCGGCGGACATTCCCGAACCATCGTCGCGCACCAGGATGCGGGAAGTGCCGCCGTCTCCGAGTTCGACTTCGATGCGCGTAGCCCCCGCGTCGAGGGAGTTCTCGACCAGCTCCTTGACCACGGAGGACGGGCGATCCACGACTTCGCCAGCGGCCACTTGCTGGGCCACCAGCGGGTCCAGAACCTGGACGCTCATGGGACTTTGATCTCGACGCTCATACGGTTGCGGGGATTGTACATCCGGGGAGGGCTTTTCCCACGCATCAAGACGTGTAGAATCTCCGGCTATGTCGGAGACTAGAAGCGAAGATAATCAGGACGAGGCTCTGGTGGGCGGCGAACCGTCCGGGAAGGGGCGGGGCTCGCTGCCGCTGGATGACGTTAGTCGGATCGTGGACCTGCTGCGGGAGAGCGGGGTTGGGGAGATCCAGGTCCGCCAGGGCGAGCTGGAGATATCAGTCAAAGCCAAGCCGGAAGCCCCGGCCCCACAACGGGTTCCAGAGGTGGAAGCCTCTTCGAGGGAGCCTGCATCACAACCCGAGCCACAGGCCGAGGCGAACGGACTACACGCAGTACGTTCACCGCTCGTCGGGACTTTTTACAGGGCGCCCGCGCCGGGTGAGGAGCCATACGTCGAGGTTGGCGATACCGTCATGGTCGGGCAACCCATTTGCATCGTCGAGGCAATGAAGTTGATGAACGAGATCCCCGCCGACGTCTCCGGTGAGGTAGTGGAGATCCTGGCGGACAACGCGGGCGGCGTGGAGTACGATCAGCCGCTCTTCCGTCTGCGGCCCGAATAATGATCGTGGGTCGTGAGGCGCTCGCGCTGCGCGCTCGCTTCGTTAGTCGTGAGTCGTATTCTCTCGACTCACGACTAACGGCTTACTACTTACGGAGCGAAGCGAAGCGAAACGACCAGTGATCGGCAAGGTCCTCGTCGCCAACCGAGGGGAGATCGCGCTTCGCGTCATCCGGGCCTGCCGCGAACTCGGTATCCGCAGCGTCGCCGTATACTCGACGGCAGACTCCGATTCCCTGCACCGGATGCTCGCTGACGAGGCAGTCTGCATCGGTCCGCCGCCAGCTTCTGGCAGCTACCTGAACATCCCGGCCATCATCTCCGCCGCAGAGTTGACAGGCGCTGATGCCATCCACCCAGGCTACGGGTTTCTCGCGGAGAACGCGCGGTTCGCGGAGATCTGCGAGCGCGTCGGGGTGAAGTTCGTCGGCCCTTCTTCGCGTGTGATCTCTATGATGGGCGACAAGTCCGCGGCCCGCCGGGCCGCCCGTGAAGCAGGAGTTCCAGTCACCCCAGGCTCAGACGGCGTGTGCGCGAACGCCGCCGAGGCGAAGCGCGTTGGCGCAGAGGTTGGGTACCCGCTGGTGGTCAAGGCTAGCGCCGGCGGCGGTGGCAAAGGGATGCGCGTGGTCGAGGCTGAATCGAAGCTGGACGCGGCTTTCACGGAAGCTAGCCGGGAAGCGGGCGCCGCTTTCGGGGACGGCTCCGTGTATATCGAGAGATATCTCCAGGATTTGCGCCATATCGAGGTGCAGGTTCTCTCCGAGGCAGGGGGCAAGACAGCGGCCTTCCCTGAGAGGGACTGCTCCATCCAGCGCCGCTACCAGAAACTGCTGGAGGAATCTCCGGCCCCTGGCTTACCGGATGATGCCCGTCGGGGCATGATGGATGCTGCGGCATCCCTGGTGGATGCGCTCGGCTACGAGGGCGCGGGGACTGTGGAGTTCGTGTACTCGGGGGGCGAGTTCTTCTTTATCGAGATGAACACCCGCCTCCAGGTCGAGCATCCGGTGACAGAGATGGTGACGGGCGTGGACCTCGTGGCCGAGCAGCTCCGGATTGCCTCCGGCGAGGGGATGGGTGTCCCAGAAGGCGCGGCTGTTCCGGACGGTCACGCCATCGAGTTCAGGATCAACGCCGAAGACCCGCGCCGCAACTTTCTGCCGCAGGCCGGCTCCGTGGAGTTCTACAACCCGCCAGGAGGCCCCGGTGTGCGGGTGGATTCTCACCTCTACGCCGGGTACAAGGTTCCCCCGCACTACGATTCGCTGCTGGCGAAGCTCATAGTCTTCGCCACGGATAGGGAGACGGCCATCCGGCGCGGCCTGCGGGCGTTGGACGAGTTCGCCATCGCTGGCGTGGAGACCACGCTGCCGCTCCACCTCGCCATCCTGGAGGACGAGGACTTCAGGCGGGGCGGCGTCTCCACCAGCTTCCTCTCCCGGCGCGAGCTGCGCAACGACGAAGGCCTCCTGCGGCTCGTCTCCGTCGGCGCACCTGAATAGGCCGATCGTGCCGGAGGCCCGCGCTGTGCGGCTCCGTGCTGTGGCCGTGCGCGTGCTAACCTTTGATCCCCTGCCTCCGCGTACGTAAGGAGCGTTTTGGCGCGAGAGACCGCCCTAGGAGAACGAGATAAGGACCGTATGCTGTTCGGCGGCATGGCCCGCTGGGATGGACTGGATCTCTATGGGCCCGCCTACATGAGCGTGGCGTACAGGAAGAAGGGTGAGATCCACGTCCGCATCCAACCCTCCAACCTGTGGCGTCCGAAGAACCCTGCGATCCTCCGCGCCTCCAGGATTCCGGTGCTGCGTTCCTTTATCTTCTGGGGACGGCTATTGACTCAGGTAATCGGTTCTCTGTGGACGCTGGTTTTCTTCGCTGCCACGATGGCGGCGCTCTGGATCTTCGTGAGCATCATGCAGTTAGGAAGCGGAGATGGCCTGATGGGGGGCGCATTCGGGTTCCTCGCGGCTTTCCCCATACTTCCCGTCCTCGTCCTCTTCTTCGCCCTGATGAAGTTCGGAGCGCTCGGCCGCTACCACGGGGCCGAGCATAAGGTAGTCGCCGCCTACGAGAAGTACGGCGAGGTCACGCTCGCCAACGCCAGGAAAGCAAGCCGCATCCACCCCCGCTGCGGCACCAACATCCTGGCCTACATAATCCTCGCGGCCCTGCTCGACCCGCTAATTTCCTGGTGGGGCTACGCCATCCTCCAGTTCATCCTCATCTCAGAAGCATGGTTAATCTTCGGCAAGACCCGCCCATCCATAGCCGTCGGCAACTTCCTGCAAGAACATTTCACCACCACGGAGCCCCGCCGCGCCGAACTGGAGGTCGCCGTCGAATCCCTCGACAGGCTCATCCAGGCCGAAGAAGGAAAGAAGGGCGGCGGATCGCTCGTCACCGTGCCGGCGCGTTTCTAGTGGGTGATTCGTCCGTCTCACCAGTATGGCGGGGGCTCGGGGAGCGGCTGGCCGCACTGGCACATTCCGTTTGAGAGGTCGTGGTCTTGCATGCTGCCACACGACTCGCAGCGCACCCACAGCGCATTGATGCGCTCCGGTTTCCAGACGCTCGTCACTCCTCCGGCGGTAAAGTCGGAACCAAAGAAGCGGTTCATGGCCTCAGAGTGAGTGCCGCCGCGGTACATTTGGGCCGGGCTCTCGGTGTCCTCCCAGGCGGTAACGGTGAGCATGCGGTGACCAGCGCTGGCCAGCAGCACGCTGATGACGCCTGGCATCCTCGCCATTTCTTGCAAGATTTGCTGCGAGTAGTTGCGGACCTCCTCAGCATCGTTCTCGGACGTTACCTGGAGGGCCGTGATGCTGAAAGCGCCAGGCTTCTTGCCGTTTCCGGGCTGCATATATACGCTGTTGCCGAAGGCGACCGGACCAACGGAGTACGGCTGTACGATGACCTGGAGCCCTAGCTGCCGCATCATGGTCCCCTGATCGAAGTACCCTTGCACCGAGCGGATCTTACCGTCCTCCACCGCGATGAAATCCGAGCCGGGCAGGGCTACGGCGCTCCCGGTCGGCGGGGCGCCCCTCAAGGAGCCCGTGTTGGTCCCACGCATCATCCACTGGGCAGCCGTTCCGTCACCTGCGGGGGCGTGGCTGACTATCTCAAACGAGAGATCCGGGAAGGCCGCGAACAGGCCGCCAGCATAGTCGGCTATGGCCTGGCCGGTCAGCCCTTCTGGCACGTTGGGATCGCTGTACGTGCCGCCTTCGGCGAAGGTTGCGACGATCGCATCGGCGTCCCGCCTGTTCCACGCGTCGAAATACCCCTGCGCAACATCAACAGCATCCATCGCGCTCCTTTCCAGGTCGTGTCCCAAGCAGCAATTATAGCTATTGGTCACCGGAGAGCGGAAGGGTGCCGGGAAGTTTCGGAGCAACCAGACGAACTACGCTCTCGAGATTTAATTCGGCTGCTGGGTGGGCCGGATCAGGATCTCGTTCACGCTCACGCGCTCTGGCTGGGTGACGACGTAGGCGATGGCGTTGGCTATATCCTCTGACTGAAGCCGCTCGATGCTCATGAGCCCACCCATGCCTTCGAGGGCCTCGTCGTCCGTGATGTGGTCAGGCAGCTCTGTATCCACGGCCCCGGGCTCGACCATCGTGATGCGGATGTTGTCCTCCAGAAGCTCCTGGCGCAGCCCTTCGGAGATGGCGTTGACCGCGAACTTGGTCCCGGAGTAGACGCCGCCGGTCGGGCGTACCTTGCGCCCGGCTACGCTTGAGATGTTTACGATGTGCCCGCTCTTCTGGCGCTTCATCACCTCGACCGCGGCGTCGGTGGCGTACAGGAGGCCGAGCACGTTCACGTCGAACATCTGGCGCCACTGGTCAGAGAGGCCCTTCTCGACCTTCGAGAGAAGCATCACGCCTGCGTTGTTGATCAGGATGTCAACGCTCCCGAATTCCTGCTCGGCGTGCTTTATCAGGTCGTGTGCCTGATCCTCATCCGTCACGTCGCACTGCACGGAGAGAACGCGACCCCCGTCGCCCTCGATACGCTGCACGAGGTCAGCCAGCCTGTCTTCGCGCCGAGCCGCGACCACGACGGAAGCCCCTTCTGCCGCCAGCGCCTCGGCGGTCGCCTCTCCGATACCGCTCGAAGCACCCGTCACCACTGCAACCTTGCCGTCCAGCTTTCCCATTTTGAAACCTTTCCGGTAGCTTGCTCCGGCTTCTTACCCCGTCGTGCGGGGTGCGTATTCATCCTGCGGCGCAGGCCCGTCCGCCAGCCGCAGGTAGGCGAGCGTCCAGTACGCGTGGTTGAAGACGCCGAAGACGGCATAGAGAACTATGAAGGGCAGGGATAGGATCAGGCCGGCCACCACGGCCAGCCCGACGACCAGCGGGTACGGGGCAGCATAGGAAAGTGCTATGAACCCGAGATTCTGTGTGATGCCAACGACGAAGCCGATAATAGAGATCACGGCCACAGCCGCGAGTGCGAGGCCAATCTGTATGAGCCACACCACGAGCACGCGTCCGAGGTTGCGCCGGAACAGCCGGTAGCCGCTGTCTATCGATGCGGTGAT
>JAABUR0100005440.1_pt1 | contig 16292 bp, 16 predicted proteins | sample 5560091 | NCBI WGS metagenome assembly JAABUR01 (sample SAMN10711879, study PRJNA513375) | rock metagenome | isolation source: Antarctica rocks | place: Antarctica: Victoria Land, University Valley sud | reverse complement strand
ACTCCGAAAGCTCAACCCCGGCGCTTGCGCACCGGAAACCCCACACCTGTTGTTGCGCAACCGTTTAGAACTTGCTTTGCGCTTTCGCTTCCGGCTCGACAAACATACTTACGCGTAAATACACTAGTTAGTGTGTAATGCTAACGCGTCGTTTACACTTGGAGTACGTTATAGTCGCTTGGTTTCTGTCTCGCATGCGTTGCTCCGCAACGCGAAAGTGACGTATGACCATCGCGGGATCCACCGCAGGCGGGCACCGCCGAACGTATGCCGGGTCTTACCTTGCCTCGCTGCGTTAACAACGATGAACACTAATGCACTAATACGTGTATTTACCTGTTCCTGCCCTGCACGGGCGGACGCCGGCTACCCCGCAACCTCGTCCCCAAGTCCAGTGGGGTGGGGGAGTAGCCGACCCCCACTTCCTTCACCGGGGCCCCGTCCAGCAAAATTGCACACCGAACACCCTGGGCCTTCCAAAGTGCCCACTGCGGCCCAGTGTGGGCATCGCGGGGACAACCCCCCACAACCTCCCAGGCCCGGTCGACGCTCCACGACCACCCCACAACCCCCACAGAAAGGCCTTCCCCGCTGACCCACACCAACCGCGCGGCCCCTGAGCTCTAGGTCGACCACGGCCGAACCGGCGGCGTCTTGCGCCCTGCCTACCAACCAGGCGAGCTCGAGCTCGCCGACAACGATCTACCTCCTCCTCCCTCCTGGTGATGGTGGAAGAGGCACGACGGCGCCGACGACCAACTTGCCCCGCTACCAACACTGACCAGCATCGGCAGCCGCGACGGCGAGACGGTTTTTGTGGTTATCGCCGGCGGAGCCGGCAATTCTCCGAAGACCTGCGCAGCGAGGACTAGCGGTAGGACCGCGTCGCCAACAGCTGTGCTATTTTCTCATTAGTTCGAATATGCTCGAACCACAGAAGCTCCGAATGGGAGGTTTCATGGCTTCACGTTCACCGGCGCGAGCGTTTGTGATCGAGCAGGTGCTCGCCGATGGCCGGATTCCCGCGGTAATCGGGCGGGACGGCACCGATGTGCTGACCCATGACCGGTTGGTAACCGATGCGGCGCTAGCGATACTGGTATTTACCCGCGACGATGCCGGCAGCGAGCCGGACGGCCTGATTGCCCGCCTGTTGGACGGGATCAGCGAGTTCGCCGACCCCGACTACCCCGGCTTCCATGAACTGCTCGACACCACCGGTGCCCCACAGGCAGTCGGCATGGTCCGTCATCCGGGAGCGCAGGCGCTCGCCGCTGCCGCGGTGCTCCGCGCCAACGTCGATGCCGCTCGGCGGGCGGCAACGTCCGAGTTGTTGCGGCACACGTTGCAGCGCAGCGTCGCGAGCGGCTGGCCGATGTTGCTCGATCGCACCGGAACGGCCGTGCTGGATGCGTCCAGCTCCCTAGCGGACGTCGCCGTTCTGGTCCTGTCCAGCCAGGCGGCGGGCACCTGGCCAGACGACTTCGCCGGCCAGGCGGCACAACAGTTGTCCCGGTTCGACCTCGGTGACGGCGCCTGGGCGTTGCTCGACGCGAGCGGACGTCCTGACCCAACAGCAGGCTTCCAGTTGCGTTCCACCGCCCTGGCCGCGCTGGCTTGGGCAGCATTGGCTGACCAGGGCGTCAACAAGGCTGCGGAACGCGCTCACGCTCTGCTGCGCCACGTGGACGACCATCATCGGCACCGCAACGGTCCCGGCTTCTGGGACCGGGCGGACGCCTCCGGCGTGGTCCGGGTCGATCCGGTAGCCGCGTACCACGGTCGCGCCCGGTCGCCGTTCCCCGTGCAACTCGCCGCGGACCATGCCCTGCTGGCCATCGCCGCCGAGCGGGTCGGCCGGCTCACCGACCATGTGCTGCTAAAGCAGCTGGAGTCCGACGCGCATGCCTTCCTCGAGCGATACACCGATCACGAGGTCGGCGGCATGTTCCATGGCCAGGGCAGTTGGTTCTCCACCCCGGTCGACCCCACCGTGCCACTCGCGCGCCACGTCATGGTCGACAGACGGACGCCAGGTTCCTTTGCCGTAGGCAACACGTCGTATGTGCCGTTTCACACCAAGCACGCCGAGACGCAGCTGCTCGCACTCAAAGCCAGCGGCGACCGTCTCGTGACGGCACCCACCGTGCGCACCCCCGGGCCAGCGCTGGAACCATTCCCGATGACCCGGGACCTCAGCGTGGCGAGCACTGGGCCGCTCAGTCCAGACCTCATCGACGTGCCGGCGTATCTGCGGTGGCTGCACTCCACGGCGTCCGGCCTCGGGTACGGGCTGACCCCGTACCGGGCCCCATTGGGGCTGCGCTCGGACCGCAGCGCGCAAACTTTCTCGGTCATCCACGTGGTGTCCGACCTGCGCGCACTCGGCGAGCCGATCGCCGACCCGGACAGCCTCCTGGCCGGGCTGGCAGCGGTGCAGAACCCGGACGGCGGTTTCGGTGAACAGCCGGCCATGCCGTCCGAAGTCTTCACTACCTATTGCGCAGTCCTGACGGCAGCGATCCTGGACGCGCCGATACCCCACCGAGAACGGTGCCTCGAGTTCGTGCTGGACAGTCAGCACGCCGATGGCTCGTTCGGCAATGCGCCGGGCTTCCCCGGCGACGCCTGGCACTCCAATCTGGCAGTTTTGACGTTGGAAGCACTCGGTGCCCGCCCGAGGCGGGAAGCCGACCTGGTCGCGTACTTGGTGAGCTGCCAGAACACCGATGGCGGGTACGGCGAACAGCCGGGAGCCGTGTCTGACTCGTTCGCGACGTTCCGCGCAGTGGACTCACTCGTGGCATTGGCGCTCCGTCCATCCCGACTAGAAACCACCGTGTCCTGGCTGCAGGGCTTGCAGGGCGAGTCTGGTGGCTTTCGATACCGGCACGACGGAGTCGAGAGCTTCGTCGGCTCTTACCACGCCATCGCAGCGCTCTATGTACTCGGCGCGTCGCCTCTTGACACGCAGACGGCCTTGCACTGGATCGCGGGTCGACAGAGCCGTGACGGCGGCTTCTCACGGTTCGTCGACGGGCCCTCCGAGACGACCGATGAGGGCTTCATTGCCATCCAGGCACTGCACATGCTCGAAGGCAAATTGAACCCGTATTGGGCGGTGATGATGACATGACGACCCCGAAAAGCCTTCCGTCGGTCGTGCCGGAAACAGGAGGCCAAACCGGGCCGTCGCTGCGGACGATCTCTTTGCTGTCGTTCGCGACGATGTTCGTGATCGGTACCGACACGTTCTTGATCGCACCACTGTTGCCGACCCTCTCCCACGCGTTCCACGTCCGTACGGATGTCTCCGGCTGGATGGTCAGCGCCTACGCCCTCGGCTATGCCTCGCTGGCGTTGTTCGCCGGGCCGTTCTCGGACGGCCGGGATCGCCGCAAGGTGCTTCTGACCGGCCTGCTGGCCTTCGCGGCGATGACCGCACTGTGCGGTTTCGCCCAAAACTTCTGGATGATGATCCTGTTCCGCTTCCTGGCCGGAGTGAGCGCCGCGTTTGTCACCCCGCAGATCTGGGCCTCGATCCCCGTCCTGGTACCGCCGCAGCTAATCATGCGGACTATGGGTTTCGCTACGGCCGGCCTGTCCATCGCGCAGGTGGTAGGCATTCCGGTCGGCAGCTGGCTGGCTGCCACGTCCTGGCGCACTCCCTTCTGGGTCGTCGCTGCGGCATCACTGCTGCTGCGGTTGTTGTTGGTCCGATTCTTCCCATCAGTCGCGCCGCGCGCGGCGAGTAGGCGCAGCATCTTCCGCACCTACGGCGAGGTGCTGCGGACTCGGACGCTGGTGCTCTACCTGCTGGCGTACCTGCTCTTTCAGACCGGCAACTTCGCGGCGTTCTCGTTTATCGGCTCGTGGTTCACCCGCGATTTCGGTCTTGGTGTCGCATCGGTAGGCACTACCTTCATCGCGCTCGGTGTGGGCAATACCATCGGCTCCCTGTTCGGGAGCCGTCTGGTGCGACGACTCGGGCAGCAACGGTCCCTGCTGCTGGCGTTCCTCGTGCTGCTGGTTTGTTATGCAGGCCTGCCGTTTGCGCCGAACCTTGGTGTCGCTGTTGCTCTGCTCACCGTGATCTTCACGGTCGGAGGGTTTCTCTTTCCGGTGTTCATGGCGATGCTGCAGGCGCAGACCACGACCGCCCGCGGCACCGTGTCCTCGCTGTCGAATTCGGCGATGTACATCGGCTCCTCGGTCGGCGGTGTCGCCGGCGGCCTCCTGCTTGCCAACGTCACCGGCTTCCACGGCGTAGCCGGCTTCACACTCGTCGCGTACGTGCTGTCGCTGGCGACTTTCGCCGTCGCGGGCGCGTTCCACCGGCGGCAGGCTTGAACGGGGCACTGCTGTTTGACCGATACGGCGACCTCGGCGTCCTGACGTACCGAGACGTCGAGGCGCCGCGTCCCGACCGGGGCGAAGTGGTCGTACGGTACGTTGCGGCCGGGGTGAACCCGATCGACTACAAACTGGTCCGCGGCGATCTGAGCGAGTACCTACCGCTGTCGTTGCCGACGGCGCCGGGGGTGGAAGCCGCCGGCGTCGTGGTGGCTGTCGGCACGGGTGTCGCCCGCTTTGCACTGGGCGACCAGGTGATTCGGCATGGCCGCCCCGGCACTTTCCGCACTGAGGAGGCAGTCGATGCGTCCCCTGACGCGGACTCGCTGACACCGATGCCGAGCGGGTTCTCGTTCGAGCAGGCGGCGGTGCTGCCGGTGGCCGCGGGCACGGCGTACTCGGCGCTACTGCAGGTCTGCGCCGCACCGGGCGACCAGATGCTGGTGCATGGCGCGAGCGGCGGGGTCGGACTGGCGGTGGTTCAGCTAGCGCGGCTTCTTGGCGTTACGAACATCATCGGCACCACGTCACCGCAACGCCGGGACATCGTCGCGGCAGCAGGCGCGGAGCCGATCACCTACGGCGACGGCCTGGAGACTGCGCTGGCGGCCCGGCTCGTGGACGTCAGTGTGGACTGCGCCGGTGGTGAGCAGAGCACCCGGCTGGCGGCCGTAGTCGAGCGCCGGGTCACGATCGTGTCCGACCCGTACGCCCGCGAGCGCGGGATCCCGCTGGTCGAGCACATCACCGCCGAACTACGCGCGACCTTGAAACTGATCGGTGACCGCGAGTTCCGCCTGCCGATCACGGGTAGGTTCCGCCTGGTTGACGGGGTGGCGGCCCTGACCCGCCTGCGCGATGGCAGCGTGGGCGGCAAGCTGATTCTCGTTGCGTGACGGACGCTTGCGTTGCACGACAGGCCGCTTAGGGCTGGTGATTAATTGACCTGGTTCAGGTCGGGCGTGTCGTTGGGTTGCGGGTGCAGCGTCTAGTTCCACTCACCGTGGAAGTCGTCGCGGGTGAGAGTGCCTGTGGTTCCTGGTCGTGGGATTCAGCGCGTTTGCGGCCGCCACCGGCTTGGCGGGACCGACCCGATCCCGGCGCGGTGCCCTCGTCGGCTTCCTTCCGGCCCCGTCGTACGGTATCGGCTGCGACACCGGTCGCCCTGGCGACCACCGCGACGCCACCCGGGCCCAACTCGGCGGCCTCCGCGCCAAGCCACAGTCGCCGCTGAAACTCGTTCAGATGCGGACGCAGCACCGCATACCGTCGCGCCACCGAGCCCACCAGCTCAGCCATAGCAGAACCGTAGCCGATCAAACCTCACAAAAACGATCTTATTTCATCACGAGCCCTTAGAGCACGCCGGCCAGCAGTTCCGCAGCTCGGCGTGCGCCGTCGGCATGTGGCGCGACCACGCGATAGCGCTCGCGCAGCTCCATCACGGCGGCGGGGTCGTCCAGCAGTGGCGCCGTCAGCTTGGCCAGCACCTCGGGATCGGTGCCGATGTTGGTCACGAATCCGAGATCGGCCAGCCGATGAATCGGCTCGATCTCGTGGTACTCGTCGTACGAGCTGAGGGTGAATACCGCGGGGATGCCCATCGCGCAGATCTCGGTGACGCTGATCCAGCCGGGTGGTACGAGCAGCGCGCTGGCCGAGCGGATCAGCGGCATCCACTCTGGCAGGTACGTGAAGTTGTGCACGCCCGGTCTCGCCGCCGACTCGCCACGCCCGATGAGGACCAGTTCGAGGTCCGGACGGTCGCGGCGCAGCAGCGCGTGCGCGTCGAGGTAGGCGTCCACTAACCCACGCTTGTTCTCCATCCGCATAGTGGTACCGCCGACGGTGGCGACCAGCAGCGGCCCCGAACCTAGGCCAAGCTCGGCCCGCGGGTCGCGACCGGGCGCTGGCTCGGGAAGGGCCCGAATCATCGGGCCGGTGAAGTATGCCTTGCCATTGGCGAGTAGCTCGCGGAACTCGTCGTCGGCAGGATTGTTCGGCAGGACGGGCTTGTCGGTTAGGACGAGCACGCTGCTGCCGGTGATGAACGTGAACACTTGGTTCAAGGCAGTACGGGCGTCCGCCAGGTCTTTCTCGTCGACCGCGCCGCCCCCGCGCGCGAGGTCCGTGTCGCTGACGTTGACAAGGGAGAAGTTGAACCGTTCGGTGACCAGGGCGTGACGTACGCCTCCGAGTGCTGCCGCCAGCGACGCGTTCGGGTTGTAGTCGCTGACCACGAGGTCGGCGCCGAGCTGCTGGTAGGCGGCGAGGTAGCGCAGCATCCGCTCACCGTTGAGGAAGGCGGGCACCAGGTACCCGGCCACCATACCGGCCCAGTTCAGCTCCCGTGTCAGGTGACTGGTCCGGGAGGTATCCACGTTGCGGGACGGGTCGAGATCAATCACATCAACGCCGGCATTGGTGAACAGGGCAGAAAACGTCTCCTGCATGGATCCGAGCAGGACAACCTGGTCGATCCCTGGATGGTTCCGATGGACCTGCTGGGCGATGGCTAGGGTCCGCATGTTGTGGCCCGACCCGGTGGGGTTGGGCGTGTAGACGATGCGCATTTCATCTCCTCCGTACGATTCCATGAGTGGTCGTGCCAGGTGCCACGTCGCGGATCACCACCGCGCCGGGCGCCACCTCGCTGTGCGCGCCCAGCGTCATCGGTCCGACGATTAGGGCGTCGTCACCGATCCGGCATCCGTCGCCGATCACCACGGGACATGCGGTCATCGGCAACGACGTGCGACTGTGATCGTGAGCGGTGGACACAACGGTCACCCCGGCGCCGACAACAGCGCCAACGCCAATGCGGATGCCGCCGGCTCCTTCCAGCAGGGCGTCCGGGCCGATCCGAGTGCGGTCGCCGATGGTGATCCCCCCACCCTGGAACGGGCCGCCGAGTCGCGCGCCGCGTCCCATTAGGACGGCGCGTTCGCCGATCTCGACGTCACGGCCGCCGTCGAGCTCCGCATCGACCAGGTCGGGCTTGGTAATGCACCATGCCGCTACAACCGGATTGGCCTCCACCAGCATGTGGTGCAGGGCGGAATCAAGCTCCGACAGGAACGGATCGAGCAGACAGAGCAGGCTCTGCGCGGTCGCCAGCGGACTGCGCTGACGGGTGATGAGGGCGTGCAGCAACGCGCCGAATCGGGGAAGCCCATCGTCGATCGCCTTGCGGTGCCGGACAGCGCGCGCCGGCCGCCCGGCAACGATCACGCCGGGCGGCACCTCCGTGCTGACGTGGGCGCCCGCCGCGACGACGGCACCCGCTCCAATCGTGACGCCGGCGTCCATGTCCGCGCCGGCGCCGATCCATGCTCCCGGGCCCAGCCTGACCGGGCGGTCGGCGGTGCCCGCGATCGTCACGCGTGATGCGATCTGGCAACTCGTTCCGATAACGGCATGGCGGATGTCACTGCGAAAGCCAACGAACACGTCGGAACCGACGACGCAATCGGTGAGCGTGGTCCGACCGCGAATCCAGGCGGGGGGCGCCAAGGTGCTGCCAGCGAGCCGCGCACGCACTTCTACCAGTGTTTTCGTGGCGTCGGCAGCCCATAGGGAGCGCGCGTAATCACGAAGCTGGTCGCCGAGCCCAGCATTTCCATGTTCGGCAGCCGAAAGAAGAATTGATGGCGGCGAATGCGTAAACTTTTGCGAAACAAACATGCAACATTCTCCCTTTCCCCCAGCCGAGGATCAGTCAACTCGATAGCCGGTTGGACAACATGGACGATAGCATCCTACTGTTCGGTACTGACAGATCCATCGAACTAAGTTCCCGGAGAAGATCATCCCGCTGTTCGTCACCAACCTGCTCGACGGCAAGGACGTACCCCTGTACGGCGACGGGGCAACGGAACTGTCCAATACTGAGCTCACTGGTCTGCTGCTGCAAACATGCGGCGCCGACTGGGACCGGATGCTCCGCGTGCCAGACCGCAAGAACCACGACAGGAGGTATTCCATGACTGACGAGAAGCTGCGCGAACTTGGCTATCGACCGCGGTTCGATTTCGTTTCCGGGCTGACCGAAACGATCGAATGGTACCGCCAGAACCGGAAATGGTGGGAGCCGCTCAAGTACGAGCGGGTCTCGAACACCGCCGTTACGAGGAGATGAACAGTATGCGAGGAATTATTCTTGCCGGAGGTTCCGGTACGCGCTTGCGACCGGCTACCTCCGTGATCTCAAAACAACTGCTGCCTGTTTACGACAAGCCGATGATTCACTATCCACTGTCTGTTCTGATGCTTGCTGACATTCAGGAGATCCTGCTGATCTCAACGCCGGAGCATCTCGGGCTCTACGAGCGTCTGCTGGGCGACGGTGCAGAGCTGGGTCTGCGGCTGAGCTACGCCGTGCAAGATGAGCCTCGCGGACTACCTGAGGCCTTCCTGCTGGGAGCCGAATTCATCGGCGACGAGAACGTCTGCCTGGTGCTGGGCGACAACATCTTCCACGGCAACGGGCTCGGGCAGCTACTTCGCGCGGAGGCCGACCGGGTGCGTGGCGCGACGCTGTTCGGATACCCGGTATCGGATCCTCATCATTACGGCATAGCCGACACCGACACCGACGGTCGGCTCCTCAGCCTCCACGAGAAGCCGTCGGTTACCTCGTCGAACCAGGCCGTCACCGGATTGTATTTTTACACACCTGACGTCGTGAAGTACGCAGGCGACCTCACCCCATCCGCCCGCGGCGAGCTGGAGATCACCGATCTCAACAACCGTTACCTGGCGGACGGCCGTGCCGAGCTGGTACGCCTGGGGCGCGGCACGGCCTGGCTGGACGCAGGCACGCATGACAGCCTGCTCGCGGCGGGTAACTATGTCCAGATCCTGGAGCATCGCAACGGCGAGCGGGTGGCCTGCCTGGAAGAGATTGCCTGGCGGATGGGATTCATCGACGCCGAGCAACTTCTGCGCCTCGCGGACGAATACCCTGCCGGCAGCACGGCCGCCGACTATCTCACCAGGCTCGTTCCGCTGTCACAACTAAGTTTGGCGGCCAACGCATGACGGCCACCACCGCCGACGCCTGCTTGCCTGCGGTCACCCGCATGCTGCTGGCGTCCGACGGCTCCACGACGTACTTGCTCGAGGCCATGCTCGGCACTCGCCTGAGCGTGGTCGTCGACGAACAGCGGCATAATCTCACCGCTACTGCAATCGCGCCTGCCATCGCACGGCTGGTCGGCCTGAACGCCGACGACGCAGTGCTGCTGCGGACATCCCGGCTGGTCACCGACGATGGAGCCACCATCTCGCGGAACCTGGTGACCGCGCGTTGGCCACCAGACCCGGCCATCGCTGAGATCATCACCGATCGTACGGCTCCGATCGGCCCGGCGCTGCGGCATGCCGGCATCACGCAGGCCCGGCGGATCCTGCGGTCCGGGACGGCGCGATGGTCACAGACCGAAGCGCCAGCCGCGTTCAAGGAGTACGTCATCAACCGACCCGCTGCATCCCCCGTGCACATCCGCGAAACCTTCAATCCACACTTTGTCCCGACCGTCAAGGTCCTCGCCTCGGGCACCGGGGAGCAGCGATGAGCGTTGTCGTTGCCCCGGTCCAGTGGCAACCTGCCGATCTCTACACACTGCCCGCCCACCAGCAGCCGCAGTGGGCCGATAGGGCGAGCCTGCGTTCCGCGGTGACCTCGCTCCGCGAAGCGGGTCCGCTGGTAAGCCCTACGCAGGTGCAGGCGTTGCGCCAGCGGCTCGCCGAGGCGGCCGCCGGCACCGTCTTCGTGGTGCAGGCGGGTGACTGCGCGGAAAGCTTTGACGACAGCCCAGGCGACGCGGTCACAAAGGCAGAGGTGCTCGCGGCCCTGGCCGACCGAGTGGGCGCTGCCGTCGACCGACCGGTTGTTCCCATCGCCCGAATGGCCGGACAGTACGCCAAACCCCGTTCGGCCCCCGTGGAGACCGGCCATGCGGTGCACTTGCCCGCGTTTCGCGGCCACATCATCAACGGCGAGCACTCCACGCTGCACGACCGGCAGCACGACCCGGCGCGGTTGGTACACGCCTACCGTCATGCCGCCCAGACAGCCTCCGCCCTGCGCCTGGTTGGCTGGCTCGACACGTTGTGGCTTAGCCACGAGGCGCTGGTGCTCGACTACGAGATCCCGCAGGTCCGTCCGTTCGGCGAACAGTGGCTGCTGACCTCGACCCACCTGCCGTGGATTGGGGCGCGCACAAACCAGCCGGCCTACGCCCACATCGGCCTCGCCAGCAGGATCGTCAACCCGGTGGCCTGCAAGGTGACGACACAAACCAGTCCCCGGACCCTGCTGGACATCTGCACACGGCTTGACCCGGACCGCTCCCCCGGGCGGCTCGTGCTGATCTCTCGGATGGGTGCGCGAACAGTAACGCGAGCGCTGCCCCCGCTGCTGCGGGCGGTTGCCCAGGCGGGGCACCCGGTTACCTGGCTCTGCGATCCCATGCACGGCAATACGTTCACTTCCGGTGTGGGGCTCAAGACCCGCCACTTGGACGAGATCGTCGCAGAGGTAAACGGGTTCCTGCAGGCCCATGCCGCGGCCGGCACGATAGCGGGCGGTATCCACCTGGAAGTGGCCGCCTCCGAGGTCACCGAATGTCTCGGCGGCCCCGGACCTGCGGAGGAACGCGACCTTCTACGCCGGTACACGTCACTGTGCGACCCGCGGCTGAGTCCGGCTCAGGCCGACGCTCTCGTGGAACGTGTTCGCTGGAGACGGTAAAACTTCATGCGGCGTTGCGAGCCGCCAGCGCCGCGACGGCTTTGTCGGTCAAAGCCGGCGGCCCGCTCCGCTCCACGAGGTTCAAAAGTCCGGGAAAAAGTCGATTCAGTTCGTCGGCGCGAATCATCACGAAGCGGTGCGTACCGGTCATCCGGGTACGGGTGATGCCCGATTCCCGGAGAACCTTAAGGTGATGCGAAAGCGTGGATTTGGCCATCGCTTCACCCAGCGCGCTGCAGGACTGCTCAGTGCCGAGCGCCATCAACGTTCGAACGACCTCTAGGCGAGCTGGATCGCTGAGAGCGTGGAGCACGTTCTCCAACCGCAGCTCGTCCTCTGCCGGATGCAGAAGCACGCGCATCTGCCACCTCCATTCGTCAATAGTTCGACGACAATCGTAGTCCAGAAAAGTTTTACTATCAACTAGTCAGGAAGAATCACTAACTGTGTTGCGCTGGCGGGGGAGGGTTCGGTCCGTCCCGTGTGGTGTGGGTCGGTCTCTGGCGGGGCTGAGTGGGGTCTGTACGGGCTCGGGCGCGCGGGGTCGGGACTGGTTGAGGCCGGAGAGTGCCGGCAGGGGTGCGGAGCGCTCCTGACGGTGCTCGGGAGGTGGGGGCCGGCACGGGTCCTGCCCGACGCCGGCGGATCCCGCGGCCGCCGGCCCGCACTTGTATAACGCAAGTGTTGCAAATGAGGGCAGATAATCGCCCGAAATGAACCCGAGCTGCATTTGCCCGGCTCGACCGGTGCCGGCAGAACGGAACGTGGGTAATGAAGTCATTAAAGCCGGCGACCCGCCAAAAAAGCAGTTACACGAAACGCGTGAACGCATTAAAGCATGCGTTCAGGCATTAAGTCGAGCAATAACGCATGCGTTAAGGTGTAATACAACAGACAGCCGCCAAACCCGTTACACCACACTATATGTCGCGCCTCGCGAAGCGATCGTCAACCGGCAGGGCCAGCTCGTGCGTAATGCGCCGACCGCAGCTGATCGCGATGCCTCCGGGTCAACGGGCCAATTCGTGCTGATCATGGCAGGCGTGGCTGCAGCGCTGGGTCTGCTGTACCTGCTGGTCTTCGCGTAGCCGGCCGGCCGCCGACCTATATGTTTCCGTCGCGACCCAGGGAGGAGAACACCTATGTCCAGCACCACCGAGCGAATCACGCTCGTCCTGATGAGCGTGCTATAGCTTTCGCCGCAGTAAGCCTGATGATTCCGTCTTCCGACCGGGAGATCGTGATCGGCGCCGTTGACCACGATGACGGGCAGTTGCTCGAAGTACAGCGAGAAGCCGCGCATCTCGCCGATGGTGACCCGGCCGCCTTTGGTGGCCATGACCAGCACACCGGCTCGCTCCAAGGCGGCTACCCAGGTGTTCAGGTGCTCGTAGGGGGTGGAGGCTCCGGTGGGCAGGGGGAGTGGCGTGACCGCCAGGAGAACGCGCCGGGCCTGGGCAGCCAGGACCTCGTCGTCGTCCGGGATCTGACGAATGCGCCAGTCAGTGGCCGGCTCGATCTCGTCGAGCTCGTCCAGTTCCAATAGGTAGTCACGCTGCACGTGTGCCCGGCGGTATTCGCTGTGTAGGTCGGCGGACCAGCGGCCGGCCTCGGCTCCGTCGAGCCGGCGGAAGTCGCGCATGGTGTCGAAATCGGTGGGTGGAGTGGCCAGGAAGAACACGGCCAGGGACCGTCGGTACACCTTGGCCGCGCGCTGCAGCTGGGGCGATTGTCGGGACCTCGTCGCCGGCTTCCCATTGGTCGACCCGGTCGTCGGCCACGCCGATCTTGCGAGCGGCGGCCACCGGAGTCAGGTCGACCGATTGCCGAGCCCAACGGAGCACCGCTGGCTCCACAAGAGCCGGAATCGACGCCGCCATGTCGTTGATTGTCAGGTACGCAAGCACTCGCGGGAAGACATCAGGCCGTCGGTGCTGGTCAAAGGCTGTGCAGACGGGTGAATTCGTCCCGATGGGCATCTGGACCGTCATCTACAGCCTGGTGATCGCCATGTTCATCACGACCCGGCTGATGCGCATGGTCGACGACGAACGGCCGTCTTCAACGATCGCCCCGCTGGTCTTGGGGTGAGCTGGGCGCGCCGCGGAGCAGTCGCCACAGCAAGTCCCACCAGTGCGCCTGGAACCTGCAGGCCGTACCGATTTTCGCTCTCGACGCCGCCGGGCGGGCCGAGCTGCTGCACCGCCCCCCGACCTCATCGCGGCGGCTCCGCCGTCGCCGAACCGGGAAGTGACCTCATGTCCCTGCTGACCCACACCGCCACCGAAGTCGCAACAGCCCGTCCCGGATGCGTGATCTCACCGTCGCCGGCCACTGTCGCCGGCCCGTGCGACGGTGCGCGCTTGGGCGCCGGCGGCGTTGCGGTCGATCTCGCTGCCGTCCTTGTCCAGCACAACCGCTCGGCCGATGGAGTCGTACGCCCACGTACTGGATGGGCAAGGCCCGGGCCCGACGTAGTCGAGGCCCCGGGCGGCCAGCTCGGCGGCCTTCTGACCAATGGTGGTTCTGGTGCCCATAGTTAACAATACTTATGCGTAAATACACTAGTTAGTGTGTAATGCTAACGCGTCGTTTACACTCCGGAGTACGTATAGTCGTTTGGTTTCTGTCTCGCATGCGTTGCTCCGCAACGCGAAAGTGACGTATACCCATCGCGGGATCCACCGCAGGCGGGGCACCGTCGAAACGTATGCCGGGTCTTACCTGCGCCGCTGCGTAACAACGGTGAACACTAATGCACTAATAGGTGTATTTACCTGTTCCCGCCTTGCATGGCGGGTCGTCGGCTACCCCCGCAACCTCGTCCCCCAAGTCCAGTGGGGGAGCAGCCGAACCCCACTTCCTTCACCGGCCCCCGTCCAGCAAAATCGCGCACCGAACACTTGGGCCTCCCAGTGAGGTCATCGTCGGGTGGGCCGGCGCGACCACGCGGGTGCCGGCCAGGTGAGCGCCGAGAACGCGCCGGGATGGTCGAGCGCAGCCACTTGGGCGACCATCCCGCCGACGCCGATCCCCGCAAAGGTGCGCGGGCCCACCGCCGAGTGCGTAGGCAAGGGCCGCCGCGTCGGCGGCGAGGTCGCGCAGGGTGTAGGCGGGTGCCTCCGGGGTCGCCGTCGTCGACTCGCCGCTGTCGCGCAGGTCGTAGCGCACCACCCGGCGGCCGCCGGCGGCGAGGCGCTCGCAGAGCGCGTCGGGCCAGGAGAGCATCGTCGTCCCGCGTCGGCTGCCTCGGAGCGCGGTTCCGTCACCGAAGGACGTTCGACTGGCTATCGGTGCAGAAGGTGATACTCAGCCATGACGGCTCGCTGGTCGGCAGGGCCCGGTTGTCTAGGACACGGTCCGTGAGCGCTCTTCGAACCACGGCGATTCGGGCGGAACGATGTCAAACAGAAAGACCGGATGGATCTCGCACCACGGCCCAGGTGCGGCCGTCAGCAATCTTGGTTGCGCCGAGGCCGATCAACCGTGCTACTCGGCCTCGACGTCATCTGTTTCGATATCCAAGTGAAATCGTGCCGCGCTCTCGCCAACGTCTTGCAAGCCGACCCAAGGCAGCGCCGCCGGATCGGGAAGCGCCGTGAACTCCGGGAAGAGTTCAACCTGCCGCGCCTCGGTCAGAAGCGCTGACGCCCAAAATCACGTGTCGCCGCGAAGGTGTCAGACGGTGCGTCGATGACTACCTCACGCAACAAGATCCGGTGCATGTCGCGATCGTACGTGCCTCCGCCGAGCTACCACTCACAGCTGCTCAACTGGCTCGAATCGTCGCAGCCCCAGTGCTGTCAATCAACAACTGACCCACTGATATGGAGGGTGGGTTTGTCAAGTGGGCAGGGTGAAGCGGCGTCCACAACCGTCGCCGCGGACGCCGCTTCCTGTTGACCGATCGATCGCTTTTGATGGTGGCGAGCGTGTCGGTATCGACGCGTCGTCAGTCTGACACGAAAATAACTGACGGTAGTCGCGTTCGTGGGGTGGATCCGTGCGGTCTCGCGTCGGAAATGGGCCGCGTCCCAAGCATCAGCCCCGTTGTTCGATGGGTTCGAATCGCACGGTGAGGCCGAGGGAGTTGGCTTGGCGGGTGATGCGCCGCATGGCCGCGGTTGGGTCGCGGCGGCTGTAGTAGTCGCCACCGAGATCGTTGTAGCTCTGGTTGTTGGTGATCATGTTCCAGACAGCAGTCAGGATCGAGTGTTCAACGGCGACGAGGGCTTTGAGCGGTGAAGTTCGCGCCGCGAGTCTTCGGTATCGGGCTTGGAAGTAGCAGCCGTTGGTGTGCGAGGCACCCATGGCCGCGTTGCCCAGAGCTCCCTTGAGGTAGGAGTTGCCGGGCCGTGGCGCAGCTGACTTCTTTTTGCCGGCCGACTCGTGGTGCCCAGGACAAACACCCGCCCACGACGCCAGGTGAGCTGCGCTGGGGAATCGGGTCATGTCTGCTCCGGTCTCTGCCACGATGACGATCGCTGCCTTGTCGCTGACCCCGGGTATCGAGGTGAGCAGTTTGAGCACCGGCCGGTATGGATCGATGAGGGTCTCGATGCGGTTGGTGAGGTCGGCGATGCCCACGGTGAGTTGCTCGATGAGCCGCAGGTGCAGGCCGACCATGAAGGCGTGGTGATCGGTGAACCGGCCGGTCAAGGCGGCGGCGAGTTGATCGGTCTTGTTCCGCAGACTCATCCGGGCCAGGCCGGCCAGGACTTTGGGATCTCGTTCGCCGTCCACCAACGCGTGGAGCATCGCCTTGCCGGACACTCCCATAATGTCGCTGGCGACGCTGGACAGCTTGATGCCGGCATCTTCGAGTACTTTGTCCAGCCGGTTGATCTCCCGGACTCTGTCCTGGGTGAGGATCACCCGGGCGCGGGTCAAGTCCCGCAGAATGCGGATCGGCGGTGGCGGCACGAATGATCCGCGGACCAGCCCGTGCGCCGCCAACTCGGCCAGCCACTGTGCATCGGAGACGTCGGTTTTTCGGCCTGGCAGGTTACGGGCATGGGCCGGATTGACCAGCATCACTTCGAACGGGCCATCTTCCAGCAGGTAGTAGAACGGCTTCCAGTAGTCACCGGTGGCCTCCATCACCACCAAGGTCACACCCGCCTTGATCAGGTGCTCACGTAGACGGAGGATTTCGGCGGTGACGGACCCGAATGTGGCCACCGCC
>JAABUR0100005439.1_pt1 | contig 16294 bp, 16 predicted proteins | sample 5560091 | NCBI WGS metagenome assembly JAABUR01 (sample SAMN10711879, study PRJNA513375) | rock metagenome | isolation source: Antarctica rocks | place: Antarctica: Victoria Land, University Valley sud | reverse complement strand
AACGACACGGCTTCCGGCACCTCGCGGCTCAGGTGGTGGCAGACCATGAGCATGTCGAGGTGCTCGTCTATGGTGTTCACGGTGTACGGGCGCGTCGGGTTGGTGCTCGAAGGGAGCACGTTCGACTCGCCGCAGAGCGCGATGATGTCAGGTGCATGGCCACCGCCAGCGCCCTCGGTGTGGTACGTGTGGATGGTCCGGTTCTCGAAAGCGGCGACCGTATCTTCGAGGAAACCGACCTCGTTCAGGGTGTCGGTGTGGATCGCAACCTGAACGTCGCATTCTTCCGCTACATTCAGACACGTGCGGATGGCCTGCGGGGTCGTCCCCCAGTCCTCGTGCAGTTTCAGGCCGCATGCTCCGGCGTGTACCTGCTCTCGAAGCGCCTCCGGGTTCGAGGAGTTGCCCTTACCGAGGAAGCCGAAATTGAGTGGGAGGTTCTCGACCGCCTGGAGCATGCGGGCGATGTTCCAGGCTCCGGGCGTGCATGTGGTGGCGTTCGTGCCGGTCGCTGGGCCGGTGCCACCCCCGATCATGGTTGTGATGCCAGACGCTATGGCGTGGTCCGCCTGCTGCGGTGAGATCAGGTGGATGTGGGAATCTATGCCGCCGGCGGTCAGGATCTTGCCTTCACCGGCCAGGATCTCGGTCGAAGCCCCGATCTCCACCGTCACCCCGTCCATGGTGTCAGGGTTCCCGCCCTTGCTGATGCCCGCGATGCGACCGTCCCGCACCCCGATGTCGGCCTTGAAGATGCCGCTGTGGTCGAGGACGAGGGCATTTGTGATGACGAGGTCCATCGCGCCTTCCTCACGCGTCGCCCTCCCCTGCACCATGCCCTCCCGCACGGACTTGCCGCCCCCGAAGGTGGCCTCTTCCCCGGCGAGCGTGAAGTCCTGCTCCACCTCAACGACGAGGTCCGTATCGGCCAGCCGCACCCGGTCTCCGGCTGCGGAACCGAACATTCCACCGTAGCGTTGGCGTGAGATTCCGCCCACTACAGGAACACCCTCTCGCGGGCGCTTTGCAGCGCCGCCTCCTTCGTCTCCGGATCGTCGAGCGCGCCCTCGACCAGCCCGTTCATGCCATGAATAATGCGGCGTCCACCGATGGCGATGAGATCCACCTCTCGTTCGTCGCCTGGCTCGAAGCGCACGCTCGTGCCTGCGGGGATGGAGAGGCGCATCCCGTATGCGCTCTCGCGGTCGAAGCGGAGGGCACGGTTCGTCTCGAAGAAATGGAAGTGGCTCCCGACCTGTACCGGCCGGTCGCCCGTGTTCGCGACGATGAGGGAAGTGGTTTCCCGGCCCGCGTTTAGCTCTACGTCGCCGTCTGATGGAAGAAACTCACCCGGTATCACGGTGTCGTTACCATTCGTAGGGGAGGAACTTGCCTTCGTAGGTGATCTTCACGCGGTCGCCCTTCGGATCCTCTACGCGCTCGATATCCATGTTGAAGTTGATGGCGCTCATGATGCCGTCGCCGAACTCCTCGTGGATGAGAGCTTTGATCGTGGTCCCGTAGACCTGCGTAACCTCGTGTATCCGGTAGATAGTCGGGTCTGTCGGCACGTCCCGCCCGATTGAGCCGCGCATCGGGTACTCCTGCAGAGCAGCCGCGACCTCTGGCCCGAGCCCGAGGATGCTGATTACGGCGTCCGCCTCGTCCTCGCTCATTGGATGCTGCCCCATGAGCGCAGCGGTGGTCCATACCTTGTGACGCCCAACCGTGTTCGCGATCGTCTCGAAGGTCAGGCTCTTGTCCTGCTTTGCCTCCAGTATTTTCCGCGTCGCCTCTTCGCGGGTCATCGCGTTTCTCCTTCCTTCGTCCGATTCAGGTTAATGATTCCGAGGCCGGTGTTCATCGTCTATCCTCCAGGATCTTCACCGAACTCTGGGTCTTTGCCCGGCGTCTTCCCTCATCCTTTCATCCTGCCTCCAGGCCAGGATCAAGGCCCGGTTGATGATCGCCAGCCCGAGAAGCAGAATACCGAGCACTGGATGTCCGGTGGCATACAGGCCCACCGAAGCCGACCCGAAGAACACCAGCTCGACCGCGAGCCGACCGGCTAATGATAAGGAGATGCGTGCGCGTGGTGACGCGAACATGCCCCAGACGAATGCTGCGGGCAACACCGCACCGAGTCCCAGCGCCACACCTATGGCACCGCCTCCGACCCGGAACCCCCAGTAGAACAACGCAGCCAGCGCGCACAGTTCCAGCACGAACCGCAGGACGAGGTTGGCCTGGTAATGTACGGGTCCGTCCAACATCACTCCGCCTCCTAGACGATGGGGTCGTGGACAGTAACTAGCTTCGTGCCATCGGGGAATGTGGCTTCGATGGCGACCTCGTCCACCATCTCGGGGACGCCCTCCATCACGTCTTCCCGGGATAGTATGGTCGTCCCGAAGCTCATCAGATCTGCGACGCTGCGGCCGTCGCGGGCTCCTTCCAGAAGCTCGGCTGAGATGATGGCTACGGCCTCAGGGTAGTTCAGCTTCAGGCCGCGATCACGCCTTCTCCGGGCCACCTCGGCGGCGGTGAAGATCATCAATTTCTCCTGCTCCGCCGGTGAAAGCCGCATCTCTCCTCCTCGCAGTCCGGATCAACCTCAAGAGGATAAATCGGTCCGTCTCGCCTTTCCAATACTCCTCGATGTCCCGAAGCCGAGCAGACAATATCATCGTCGCATGCACCAACACGGGCTCCAGTCAATCCAACCGGAGAACTCCTGCCTCCCGCGCTCTAATCCCGCCGTGTGGCGCGCCGGATTTCTCCCGGCCCGCTCGCCGCTCTCGGTCTCTGTCCCGCACAACCGGACGGTGGCACCCGAACAACTCCTTTCAGAGTGTCTTTATCCCACAATCTTCAGGTGTCCACCTAACCGTATCAAGCCCACCCCGTCCGAGCTATACGCCAGGAACATCTGATGGACGAAATGAAGCTCTTTCTGACTGGACCGGGAAGTCAGGCTCTGCCTCAAGCGGGAATATGCTCCCTAAGGAGATCGGCCAGTCCCTCCGGATCGGAGCGACGCACCACGACCTCCGGCGTACCGTGCCATCCGGCGCAATCGCGGAGCGTGGCTGAGATCCCGGAGACGAGATCCTCGGTCACGGGTACGTCGGGCTCAAGGTGCAGAGACTTCACCTCGAACATGCCTTCCTTGCGATGCGCCTTGGCGTCGAGCCTGCCCACTAACTCGCCAAGGTGCAGGATCGGGAGCGAATAGTATCCGTAGCGGCGTTTGGCGGCCGGTGTATAGACTTCGATCCGATACTCGAAGTCGAAGAGTTCCAGTGCCCGCGCCCGGTCCCAGACCGCAGGGTCGAACGGCGAAAGCAGGGTCGTGCGGGTATGTCGTACATCGCCAGAGAGGATTCTTTCAGCCAGACCCAAATTATCTGGATGTACGTAGACAGGCTCGTCGAAACCTACTATGCGGGCGCGAAGAAGCTCGCCTGCATCGGCCAGTTCTTCGAGGAGCGCAGCGGCTCCCTTTTTGCGCGTGCGGAAATAGTCAGGCACCCAGCCCGCAACGGCCACGCCGAGCGACCGCACGGCCTTCGTAGCGAGCGTTCGGCGCACTTCTTCATGCGTGGGAGCGAGTGCGTCTTCCCAACCGGGATAGGCGTCTTTCAGGACGCGCTCGCGCAGGTCGTAGACGCGGTGGAAGTTGGGATCGCGGCGCGAGATCATCAGTTCTCCCGCCGCAAAAAGATGTTCCAGGGCCCGCTTCTCCGGCTTCCACTCCCACCACCCACCTGCTTTGCCATCCTTGCGCTCGAACTGGATGGAGCGCACCGGCCCCTCTTCCCGAACACGATCCATCACGCGCCCGATCTCCTCTGGATGCGCCTGGAACCAGGCCCTCGATTTTTCGTGCCCCTCCAACATGAACCGCCGGTAGATCCCGTAGTCCTCGATCGGGATGAAGCACGCCGCGTGCGCCCAATGCTCGAATAGCTCCCCTTCGGCCAAGAGCTCGTCGAGCCAGCGCGGCTCGTAGGAACCAAGCCTGCTCCACAGCACCAGGTACGGACTGCGCGCCACGACGGAGATCGAATCTATCTGCAACACGCCCATCTGCCGGATGGCATCGAGAACGTCATCTTTTGTGGCTCTCTCTGGTGGCGAGACCAGACCCTGCGCGGCGATCAGCATCGCCCGCGCCGCTTCTCGCGAAAACTCCAAACTTCCCTACCTCCCACCAGAATACCGAACCCTTTGGTTATACGCTGATCGGTAGGGCTTCACGAGTAGCAGTACGGCAGGAAGTGGGTTCCAACCGCTCGAGTCCCTGCAAACTGCCTGCCGTATGCAGCATGTTCTATCGAGAAAATTGGGGCTTTCATCAGAAGCTGTACCGCCTCAAGCCAAAGAAACTTTTCGTACTCAACGGGCAAGTAGAGTGCTCGGGTAGTCATCCAGGCACCAAGCTGGATCGTAGCCAATGTGCTGGAAGAGCCTGTACGCTGAAGCCCCGCCATCTGGAAGTCGCCCGCGATTGTGCCACGTACGGCATAGCCACCACATGGCAGCCTGATATTCTGCGGAGGACGACAGGTCGAAACCTTGGACCTGCTGGCCCTCGGCTATCTTCAGCAGCGCTTGGGCTTTGTGCCACCAGTCTTCTACGCGCTCCGGTCTGAGGAGTATCGCCCGCTCGAACGCCTCCGGGGCTTCCTCGTACCGATGCATGGAAAGCAGGACTATCCCCTTCATGGACCAAGCGACGGCGTGGTCCTCGTCGAGGACGGTGGCCCGCTCGCAGGCCTCGTACGCCTCGCTCCACAGGGCGTCGTCGTCTCTGCTTGCCAGTGCAATCAGCGACTCGCACCTGGCCACATAAACCTCAGGGTGGTCCGGACGAAGGCTCTCCGCTCTAGAGGTGGCTACCAACGCGTCCTCGTGCCGGGACAGCTTCCTGAGCAGTCCAGACTTGTTGTGAACCACGTCTCGAAATTGTCGGGGGCCATGCTGACGATTCTGTCGTAGGCACGGAGCGTCTCCCGATGCTGCCCCATCCTGCGCAGGGCCGCGGCCCTGCCCACCCAACTCCTCACGTAATCGTAGTCTGCGCCGAGGTCAATGGATCGGTTGAAGGCCCGCAAGGCGTCGCGGTGGTTTCCCAGATCCATATGCACGTCGCCCAGGTTGCGCCATGTGTCCGATCTGTCGGGCCTAAGCGCTGACGCACGCAGGTACGCGTTCTGGGCTTCTGTGTTGCGCCCAGCGCCATGGAGGACCCTGCCCTTCTGCTGCCAGTATGAGTAGTCGTAGGGCTTAAGCTCCACAGCCCTTTCCGCCGCTGCGATGGCGTCCTCGTGGTGTTTGCCAGCGCCCAGCAAGGCGGCCTTGTTCAGCCATGCGGATGGGTTATCGGGCTCGATCTCCGTCGCCGAGTCAAAGCACCAGTAGACGGCCTGCGGGTTCCAGCGTCCGCCTATCATGGAGGTCACCCCGAGGCTGATGAGCGCGTCGGCGTCCTCGAGGTTCCTGAAAGCGTAGAACAGCGCGGGGAAGAAGTCGTCCCGGGGTTCTTTGCCCTCCGTGTACGTCACGGCGTCGCGCAGGTAGGCTGGTTCCGGGTAGGCCGTCTCGTCCGGGGGCGGGCCCCGTTTTAGGAAGGCTTGTTCCGAGAGGTCACGGAGGCAGTCCCCCAGGTGAACCTCGTCCCTGCCGAACGCCTCCTTGAGTGCGGCCTCTAGCCGCCGATGCGTTAGCGCCCCCACGGAGGCGGCGGTCAGCAGCTTCATGGCTCTCAGCACATCGGCGTGGTCCGGGTAGTCCCGGAGCAGGTTCCTGAACCGCAGGGACATGGCCTCCAGATGTCCCTCCATGGCGATCGAGCCCAGGGTGGGGTAGTCCTCGGCCGCCTCAGAGTCCCACACTTCCCCGATACCGCGAGCGAGCTCGCCTTTCTCCTCCTCCGTCGGCGCGACCAGCTTGAGCTTGAGCGACACGTCCTCGTAGAACCGCCCGAGCTTTTGTTCGACCAACCTTAGCTCGGGCCGTCCCGACAGGTGGCCACCACCGCGCAGGACGACGCCCGCTTCGTCAGGGCAGCGTGCAGCTCCGGCAGGACGACCCGCGCCCCGACGTACTCGTGCAGGTCTTCAAGCAGCAGGATCACGTCCTCTCCTTCGACCAGCGACAGCGCGTCGTCGTCCGGCAACCCCCGGCTCAGAGACGGTGCGACGATCCTACATCCTTTCAACCCGGACAGCACCTGGTAAAGGGTACGGCTCTTACCATCCAGGGGCTGGCCGAGCAGGACGAAGCCCCTGCCGGATCGCGCCTCGTCGGCCAGCGCCTCCTCGTCGCAAGAACGCGGCCCCGTACCGTCGGGCGGCTCCGGCATAGCCTTCGTTGGCACGTACGCTTCGTGAAAGGGCCTGCGCCCGTGGCCAACCGCCCCGCCACGTACGGCGGGCTCGAAGCCCATATCCTCCGGACGCAACAACTCGGCCGACTTTACCAGGGCGAACTGCTGCGAAGCGCTGTGGCGCAGATGGTCTCGCCTGGCGAACAGCGTCGGCACGAGCAGGAGCAAAAACGCCGAGAAGACCCATGGGCCGTACGCTTTTAGCGACATGAGAACGCCATCTTGTACGGAGCAGCTGCTACCTTTGAAGATTACGCCGCTCATGCAGCTGCCGAAGAACGCAGCAACCAACAAAGGAATGAATAGGGTCAACAGCGCGTACTTGAGGGCCGGATAGAACCTGCGCATATCGCTATTGTACGGTCGCCTTCCCGTCTATCTTAGACGTAGATGCAATTCTGCGCCGGACAATATCTCATCCGACGGCTGTTTTCGATCACATCCGTCCCACCTCCCGCTGACCGTCGAGAACTACGTAGTTATACGCAGGTTGCTACAGTCCAACGGTACCGAATAGGCTTCGGTCTACAGGTTTTAGCCGTCAGGTATTGCCCGGCACCGGAAACCTATCCCGGCAGCAGGCTGCGGCCCATGAGGAACTCGTCGGCCTGGCGGGCGGCCTTGCGGCCCTCGGCGATGGCCGTGACGATCAGGTCCGCCCCCAGCCGGGCGTCACCGGCGACGAAAACCTTGCCTTCCTTCGTGCCGTAGCCGTTCTCGGAGTGGATGGCGCCACGCTCCGTGTAGCCGAGGTCCATCTCCTCCAGGAAGCGGTCGCGCACGGGACCGGTGAAGCCGATGGCGAGCAACACGAGGTCCGTCTCTATCTCGAACTCGGTGCCCTCCTTCGGGACGGTCTTGCCCTCCGGGGTGCGCTCGGTCTCGACGGCGTGCATCCGTTCGACGCGGCCGTTTCCTGAGAAGCCCGTGACGGCGACGCTGAAGCCGCGCTCGCCACCTTCATCGTGTACCGGATAGGTGTGCAGGATGAACGGCCAGTCCGGCCACTCGTCCCGGCTCGGGGTCTCTGGCGGCTTCGGGCCGTGCGTCAGCACCTTTACCGAGGCGCATCCCTCGCGGTGCGAGTTGCCCAGGCAGTCGGCGCTCGTGTCGCCACCGCCCAGGATCACCACGTTCCTGCCCTTCGCGGAGATTTCCTCTGCCTGCACTGACAACCCGGCAACGCGGCGGTTCTGCTGCACCAGGTACTCCATCGCCAGGTGGATGCCGTCCAGCTCCCGGCCCGGCACGTCTATGTCGCGGCCCTGCAAAGCGCCAACGGCGAGGACGATGGCGTCGAAGGCGTTCTTGAGCTCCTCAGTGGTCGGGTTTTCACCGACGTGGGCGTTGGTCTGGAACTCGATGCCCTCCTCTTGCATGAGGGCGATGCGGCGGTCGACCACCCACTTCTCGATCTTGTAGTCAGGAATACCATAGCGTAGCAGGCCCCCGATCTTGTCGTCCTTCTCCAAGACGACAACCGAGTGCCCGGCCCGGTTGAGTTGCTGGGCAGCGGCCAGCCCAGCAGGACCACTCCCCACCACCGCGACCTTCTTTCCGGTGCGCTTCGACGCCTCGGGGGAATGGGCAACGACCCATCCTTCCTCGAAGGCACGATTGATGATGGAAAGTTCGATCTCCTTGATGGTCACGGGATCGTCGTTGATGGAGAGTACGCACGCAGGCTCGCACGGGGCGGGACAAAGCATCCCTGTGAACTCAGGGAAGTTGTTGGTCTTGTGCAGGCGGTCTATGGCCTGCTTCCACTGGTCTCGGTAGACGAGGTCGTTCCAGTCCGGGATCAGGTTTCCGAGCGGGCATCCCGTGTTGCAGAATGGTACGCCGCAATCCATGCACCGTGAAGCCTGGCCCTTGAGCTCGTCCTCCGGCATCGGCTCGTAGATGTAGCGGTAATCCTGGACGCGCTCCTCGATGGTGCGCTTGGGCGTCGGCTTGCGGCCCAGCTTGATGAACCCCTTGGGATCACCCACCAGACACCACCTCCAACTCGGCCTCCTGACGTTCCTCCAGCACCCGCTTGAGGTCGTTCGGCATCACCTTCACGAACTTCGGCAGCAACGTCTCCCAGTCGTCCAGAACACGCTTCGCTGTAGTGCTCCCCGTCAGTTCCAGATGCCGCTCGACGAGACGCCGCAGCACGGAGACGTTCTCCTCCGACTCCACGGCCTCAAGGCTCACCATCTCCGGGTTGTACAGTTTCTCGAATCGGTCATCCTCATCCAGCACGAACGCGATGCCACCACTCATGCCCGCAGCGAAGTTGCGACCCGTCGGGCCGAGCACAACCACGACGCCGCCAGTCATGTATTCGCAGCCGTGATCCCCAACGCCCTCGACCACCGTCTCCGCCCCCGAGTTACGAACCGCGAACCGCTCTCCAGCGAAGCCCCGGAAATAAGCCTCACCGGCCGTCGCACCGTACAGAGCGACGTTGCCGACCACGATGCTCTCGTCCAGTGGATACGCGGCGTCAGGCGACGGCGCGACTATGAGCCGTCCGCCAGAGAGGCCCTTGCCGACGTAGTCGTTGGTGGCGCCTTCCAGGTTAAGGGTAACGCCCTTCGCCAGCCACGCCCCGAAGGATTGTCCGGCGACACCCTTCATATCCATGTGGATCGTATCGTCAGGCAGGCCGTCGTTGCCGAATCGGCGCGCGACCTCGCCGGAGAGGCGTCCACCGACCGTGCGGTTGGTGTTCATGATCTCGGTCGAGAACCGCACCGGCTCGCCGTTCTCCAGCGCAGGCTTGCAGCGTTCGATCAGCTCAACATCCAGCGCCTCGTCGAGGTGATGATCCTGGTCCTCGACCCTGTGGGTTGCGACCTCGTCCGCACGTTCGGGGCGATGCAGGATGGCTGAGAGATCCACGCCGTCGGTCTTCCAGTGCGCGATGCCCTCTTTCTTGCTCATCCGGTCAACCCGTCCGACCATCTCCTCGAAAGTACGGAAGCCCATCTCGGCCATGTAGCTCCGGATCTCCTCTGCCACGAAGAAGAAGTAGTTGACTACGTGTTCCGGCGTGCCGGTGAACTTCTTGCGAAGCTCGGGGGCCTGCGTGGCGATCCCGACCGGGCACGTGTTCAGGTGGCAGACCCGCATCATGATGCACCCGACCGCCACCAGCGGCGCCGTCGAGAGGGCGAAGTCCTCAGCCCCCAGCAGCGCGGCGACCACCACGTCGCGGCCCGTCTTCATCTGGCCGTCGGCCTGGAGGTAGACCCGCCCGCGCAGGTCGTTCTGCACCAGAACCTGCTGGGTCTCGGCGATGCCAAGCTCCCACGGCAGCCCGGCGTGCTTGATCGAGGAGAGCGGCGAGGCTCCCGTGCCGCCGTCGTGGCCAGCGATGGTGATGTGGTCGGCCTTCGCCTTCGCCACACCCGCTGCGATGGTCCCGACACCGGCCTCGGCCACCAGCTTCACGCTCACCAGGGCCTCTGGATTCGCATTCTTCAGGTCGTGGATGAGCTGCGCCAGGTCCTCGATAGAGTAGATGTCGTGGTGCGGTGGTGGTGAGATCAGGCCGACACCGGGGGTCGAGTAGCGCACCTTCGCGATGTCCTCCGACACTTTATGCCCCGGAAGCTGTCCGCCCTCGCCTGGCTTGGAGCCCTGGGCAACCTTGATCTGGAGCATGTCCGAGTTGACCAGATACTCGGTAGTCACCCCGAAGCGCGCACTCGCAACTTGCTTGATCGAACTGCGCCGGTCGCCGGCGAACCGCTCCGGGTCTTCGCCGCCTTCTCCCGTGTTCGACTTGCCCCCGATGCGGTTCATGGCGATGGCTAGCGTCTCGTGCGCCTCTTTGGAGATGGATCCGAAGGACATCGCCCCGGTGGAGAACCGCTTGACGATCTCCTTCGCCGGTTCGACTTCATCCAGTGGGATGGGATCCTTCTCGAAGTCGAAGAGGGAACGCAGGTTTGCAAGCCTCGCGCTCTCTGAGTCGAAGTGCTTGGTGTACTCCTTGAAGGTCTCGAAGTCGTCATTCCTGACGGCCCGTTGCAGCGGCACTATGCTGTTCGCGTTCCACTGATGGTATTCGCCCTGCGCCCGGAGCTGGTACTCGCCCCCGATCTCCAGCTCGTCGCCGTCCTCGACGGCGGCGAAGGCCCGGCGGTGACGTTCTAGGGTCTCCCGTCCGATGCCATCTATCCCGACGCCCCCGACCCGCGATGCCGTGCCGGTGAAGTGGCGGTCAATGAAGCTCTGGTTCAGGCCGATGGCCTCGAAGATCTGGGCTCCGCAGTACGAGAACAGCGTCGAAATCCCCATCTTGGAGATTACCTTGAGCAGTCCTTTCTTGACGCCATTGATGTAGTTCTTAGAGGCTTCCTCTGGGGACACGTCACCAAGTTGGCCCTCGGCCGCCATCTCCTCGATGGTCTCGAAGGCCAGGTACGGGTTTATCGCCGTCGCCCCGTAGCCGACGAGGACAGCAAAGTGGTGAACCTCCCTCGCCTCGGCCGTCTCCACCACGAGCGTCGTGCGGGTGCGGATGCCCTGGCGGACCAGATGATGGTGGACGGCGGCTGTCGCGAGCAGGCTCGGGATCGGCGCCTGCATCTCGCTCACGCCCCTGTCGCTCAGTATCAGGACCGTCGAACCACCCCGAACCGCCTTCTCGGCCCGCTCACACAGGCCCTCGACGGCTTTCCCAAGGCCCTTCTCCCCAGACGAAACCGGGAACAGCATCGAGAGCGTGGCAGCGGCGAACGGCTCGGCGCGTAGCTGCCGGATCTTCTCTAGCTCGTCTGCGGAGAGGACCGGCTGATCCACCAGTATCCTCCTGCAGTGCTCCGGCGTTTCGTCGAAGAGGTTGCTCTCCGGCCCGAGGCTCATGTTGAGCGACATAACCAGTTCCTCGCGCAGCGGGTCTATGGCCGGGTTCGTGACCTGCGCGAAATGCTGCTTGAAGTAGTTGAACAGAAGCTGCGGACGCTCGGAGAGGAACGCCAGCGGGGTGTCCGTACCCATCGAGCCGTCGGGCTCCTTGCCGTTCTGGGCCATCGGCGCCAGGATGATCCTGAGGTCTTCCAGCGTGTACCCGAAGGCCCGCTGCCGCTCGTGGAACGCGGCCGACTCCGGCCTTCCGTCCGGCACGGCGTCGGGGAGCTCGTTCAGGTTGATCTCACCCTCCTCCACCCACTCCCTGTACGGCTGGCGAACGAAGAGCGATTTCTTGACCTCCCCATCGTGCAGGAAACGGTTGTTCTCCGTATCCACGATGAGCATCTTCCCCGGCTGCAACCGCCACCGCTCCACCACATCCTCGGCTGGAACGCGAAGCGCCCCGTCCTCGGAGGCCATTATGACCCGGCCATCACGGGTAACGGAGTAGCGGGCCGGCCTGAGCCCGTTGCGGTCCAGGGTCGCCCCGATGGAACGTCCGTCTGTGAAGGCCACGGCGGCCGGGCCGTCCCACGGCTCCATGAGCGCGCTGTGGTACTGGTAGAAAGCCCGGCGCTCCGGGTCCATGAGGTCGTCGTTCTCCCACGCCTCCGGGATCATCATGGCTACCGTGTGCGGCAGGTCGCGGCCAGCCAGGTACAGAAGCTCCAGCGCGTTGTCGAAGGCCGCGGAGTCGCTCTGGTCGGGCGCGATGACGGGCGAGAGCTTCTCTATATCTTCCCCGAAGAGGTCGGACTCCAGACGGCTCTCGCGGGCGCGCATCCAGTTCACGTTGCCGCGCAGCGTGTTGATCTCACCGTTGTGCGCCATGTACCTGTACGGATGCGCCAACTCCCATGAACCAAGCGTGTTCGTCGAGAAGCGTGAGTGGACCAGCGCGAGGGCGCTGTTGAAAGCCGGGTCTCTCAGGTCGGGGTAGAACTGGGGGACCTGATCCCCCTTCAAAAGCCCCTTGTACACCACAGTCCGGCACGAGAGGCTAGCAATGTACAGCCTGTGCGATTCCTCGACCGCCTTGTGGACCCTGCGCCGGATGACGTAGAGCTTCCGCTCGAAGTCCGCCTCGCTCCCGGCCCGGTTCTCGATGAAGAACTGCCGGAAACGCGGCATCACGTCCCGCGCCAGATTTCCAGCCGCCCGCGGTTCCACGGGAATATCCCGGAAACCTAGCAGTCGCTGGCCCTCCTCTTCCACGAGGTCTCTCAGGGCGTTCTCGTAACCATCGTCGCCGAACTCGAAGACCACACCGACCCCGTAACCACCGGCCGGGGGCAGTTCGATACCGATCTCCTTGCATTCCCTGCGGAAGAAGGAGTCGGGGATCTGGAGCAAAAGTCCAGCCCCGTCGCCGGTTTCAGGATCACTCCCACTCGCCCCCCTGTGGGCGAGGTTGCGGAGGATCTCCAGTCCCTCCTCGACGGTTTCCCGGGTACGGCGGCCATCTACCCGCGCCACGAACCCGAGGCCGCATGCATCATGCTCGAAAGCGGGGTCGTAAAGACCGATTCCAGGAGTTGCCAAGTCGCCTCCTACAAAGCGCGGGGTACGAAGAGCAGCCTACTTTTTACACGAATAGACCCCAAATCACAAGCCCGCACAACCGGTAGCATACTAGCGTGAATAAGGGTTTCTGGAACCTATCCGCGCCTCGCGCGGTCGGAAGACTATAAATCTTCCAACTCGCTGCGGAGCTTCTCCTCTTCTTCGAGTAGTTCAGAGAGTCGAATGCGAAGATCCGCAGCCTCAGCCTCTACTTCGGCAAGGCGCAGGGTGAGCTGCCTCTCACGGGCTGCGGCTTCGGGAGTGCGTTTCTTGGAGCGGTAGCGTTTGCTCACGTTCTTCAGGCGGTCGGTAGCATTCTGCCTGACACGTTCGCGTTCTGCTTTGAACTCTTCGCTGCGGATGTACTTCCGAGCACGTTTCACCCTGTCATCGGAGAGCAGGTCCGCGATGATCTCGGCCGAGCTGCGTTTGAAATTTCCACCGGCCACAAGTTCCTCCTGACCTATTTTGCCTATTGTAATCCCTGATAGCTGCGGGAGCGTCGCAGTACGAGCGTCGCAGTACGAGCGTCGCAGTACGATCGCCGTCATCCGTTCGCGGCCCGCTTCACGTCCCCGAGAATGATACGTCCACCCGAGCCCGTGGGTTCCACGAAGTTGAGATCCACACCCAGCTCCTCCGCTTTGCGTCTTGCCGCTTCCGTCGCCATTACTTCGCCGGAATCGTCGCCCGTGGCTCCTCCGCCCTCCTCCAATTCCGGCTGAGGCACAGATGGGGATGGGATGCCTGGCATGGGGGGTTGTGCCTGTTCTGCAGGATCTCCGGCATCTTCGGTGTTGCGGTTATCGGGAGCATCGGCGGTTTCTCCGCCCTGGGGTTTACGGTTCAGGAGATCAGGGTTCGCCTCGATGGCGCTGAGGGCGCGGTCGATGGTGCCGAGGATCTTGTCCAGCCTCACCCTAAGTTGCGCCTGCGCCTCGACGCCCTTGACGTTCAGCTTCAGGTGGTTCAGGTAAGCGTCAACCCCTATGTCTATGTTAACGAAGTTGACTAGTTCGGCCCTCACCGAGATGTGGGCCCTGAGATCATCGACTTCCAGGTCGAGCTCCTCGACCTGGAGCGTCGGGATGTTCAGGATCACGTCAGGCTCTTCGTTTGCGGGCTGTTCGAGATCCCCACCCGAACGCGCCTGGGGCGAGAGTCCCAGATCTTCCTCTGTGCTTTTCGGGTTGGATCCCTGGCTTTCCACCGTATACCTTCCTCACCGTTGCCCCTGCCACGAGTAGTCTAGCTTTGTTTTGCATCGGGTAAAAGCCCTTGCATAGTTTGGGAAGGCCGACAGAAAGGTGAAACCGTGGCACAGGGCGAACAGCAACAGCAGCAGGGCGAACAGCAGCAACAGCCAAGCCCCGTACAGAAAATGGGCCGCGCCCTGACGAATATCAGGAAAGTACAGAACATGCTTGAGTTGAGCAGCCCGAGCCAGATGGAGGCTATCAAGATGTTGCGGCAGGCCGGGGATCTCGTGTGGGAGGAGATCGAGCGGCTCCAGCAGCAACAACAGCAACAGGGCTAGAGACAGGGTCGAGACCGACGAAACTCCTCCCTCCCGGGAACGTAACCATAACCGCGAACAGCCTGTCTAAAAGGCAAGAACGTTAGTAAGTTGCTAGAATAATGACGAGGATAGGGAGGTCGAGCCTGGGGCAATTCGAGTGTACCGCTTAGAGCCATAGGCCAGCCGGACGAAAGGAGCAAACATGCTGGGCCGAGACAGCAGCAAGGACAAGAACGACGGGGCGGTGGACCGGGCGAAAGGCAAGATGAAAGAAGCTGGCGGCGCCCTGACAGGGGACGACAAGACGAAGCGTGAGGGCCGGACAGACCAGCGCAAAGGCCGCGCCAAGGAGAAGAAGGGCAACCTCAAGGACCTTTTGAGCTAACCGTCGGCGGAAGCTCGGGAGAGCGACGGGGGGAGAAAGGACCACATGGCTACGGACAAGGACAAAGGTCTCCTGGGCGCAGCCCAGGAAGGGCTGAAAGGAACCACCGGCGCCCTGACAGGCGAAGGGCCGTGGCAGTCGGTCAACGCGAACGTCTACCACAACAACAAAAACTGCATGACCGGCGGCAATATAACCCCAGAGAACCTACGCGAGGGGACTGGCGACAAGGAGCTGTGCGGTGAATGCAAGAAACTGAATACCGCAGGCGGCCCGATAGGCAACCTCACCAGCCTCTGACAGGTTCGTAACCCGTATCAATAGAAGGGCCGGGGTTTGGATCTCCCGGCCCTTCTTTGCGGTTGATTTCGAGCACGCACCCGGCTCAGGACACAGTCTGGCGCCCGAGCGTTTGCGCGGGAACTTTGTGGAGGATAGCCAGCCAGGAATTCCCCGGCCGCTTATCGGTCTAGGGGCGTGAGGGTTCGCTACACCTTGTGCGGTGTCCCCTGAGGGTTTCCCTGTTGTCGGAGGCCCAGGAATCCATGGTGTTTCGCCATCGGCCCAGGAACGTATCAGAGCCCGAAGGTTTGCTTGCGGTTCCCGGATACGACGGGAGATCCCCGCTGATGCCAGCCCTCAAAGCGGATGCCAGCAGGAAGGACTCATGGTCCCCACCCACGTCGGGATGCAGCCGCGCCAGCAGCAGCCTCCACATCCTGCGCTCTTCGAATGGCATCCTTCCGCCGCTCAATCCCACGTTCACATCCCGAATCCCTGGTTTTCGGGGATTCTATGCAAGCAATGAGGGGCATGTAAACCAGTTTGTCTACCAACCACAATACATAGGGTCTGGCAGCCGGGGCTTGCCCATGAGATCCAGCATTACTTACCGTTGGCAAAACCCGACGGAGGTCGTTCGAGGTCAGGTGGCGCCGGTTAGCCGGACTTTCTCTGCCCACTGTTGGGCAGGTTCTGAATCTGCTTGACCCTCTGTTCGAACTCCTGGGCGGATTTCGAGTTCCTGAAAGCCCAGGCGAGATCCTTGACGTTCTGCTCGTTCGAGCGAACGAGCACGATGGCCTGTTTGAGCGGCATATCTTCGAACGCGGCAACCGCCAGCGCCGTAACGTCGAGGGGTTCGGCTACTTCGGCCTTTTGGCACATGGCGTACATCCGGGCCGCCTTGACGAGCTGCGCTTTGAACTCGCGTTTTCTGGTATCTTCACCGGCCATCTTGCTCCTCTCCAGGAACCATCACAAAAGCGTGCCTGAGAACCTGAAGTCCGGCACGGCCCGCCTCCGAACCGAACTACTCCCCCCTCACTTCTTTACGTTGAATGTCCAACGCTTTCTGCCAGTCCTCGATCCGAAGTTGGTCTCGATGGTGACCTCTATCTCGACCGTGTGAGGGCCGGAGGAAAGGTTCCCCGTGGGACACGTCAGGCGACCGCTGGTGCGCCCGTAGCTGAACCTCCTCGGCTCGCCGTCAAGATACAAGTCTATGTCGTGCCTGGAGAGGAGGGCG
>JAABUR0100005437.1_pt1 | contig 16298 bp, 11 predicted proteins | sample 5560091 | NCBI WGS metagenome assembly JAABUR01 (sample SAMN10711879, study PRJNA513375) | rock metagenome | isolation source: Antarctica rocks | place: Antarctica: Victoria Land, University Valley sud | reverse complement strand
CCACCATCGTCGTCGCCCTCGCCGCCCATCATGCCGCCCGTCCGGAGCTGATCCGCTCACCCAAACGGGTGCTCGCCCATCTCTGGGAGGGCAGCCTATGAGTTAGGAAACGCCCTCCGGGTGCTATAACTAGTGCCGTGGCGCGACCCGCTTGGAGCGTCGGCACTCCGAGCGGGTCGCGCCATAGGGCGGCGAGAATCGTGGGGCCGAGGAAGGAGGTGTGGTTAAAGGGCCAACTGCGGCAGCGGCGGCGATATCGCGGCAGCCGCACGATCGAGACGGCTGATGCGAGCACGCACGGATGTGGTGCCGAGCGGCATCGGTGTGCCGCCTCTCCGCACTTCGGTTCAGTGCTCCGGGGGAGAAGCACCCCGCAGGCTCCCGGCTCGGGAGCACCCCGGGGCTTAGAGGCCAGAAGGCCAAATGTTCTGTGCAGCGCTGCAGGTGCTGACTGTCTTGCGTTGGCCCACCCAAGCGATCGGTAGCACCTCGTGTGGCCCCCGTCATGACGCAGAAAGCCTTCCCGACGATCCTCGGCGCAGTGCGAGCCGCGCGCCCAGCGATGAACGATGCAGTAGAGGAGGTAGCTGGTGGAAACAGGAGATCGCGCATCCAGCACGACACGCGGGCGCTGTTCCTGGAAGAGGGTGAGCGTGGGAGAGGTACGCCGAAGACGGCATCGCGCGGCTCGGGTGCTCAGGTTGGCGGGCGTGTTGGCCCTGCTCCTCCCGACCTTGGTGGCATTCGGCGTCCCCACCGTCCGCGGTGCCGCGGCTCCGGCCACGGCGCTCGACTGGCCCTATTACGGCAATGACCCCGGCGGGATGCGCTACGTCGACACCGATCAGATCACGCCCGCGAATGTCGCGCAAGTGCAACCGGCCTGGATCTTCCACACCGGGGTCATGAGCGAGCTGACCTCCTTCGAGTCCCAGCCGATCATCGTCGACGGGACGCTCTACCTCACGTCCCCGCACAACCACGTCTTCGCGATCGACGCGGCCACCGGCGCGCTCAAGTGGACCTACAACCCCGACATGCCGACACTATCGCAGCTCCCCCTCTGCTGCGGCCAGACCAATCGCGGCGTGGCGGTCGGGAAGGGCAAGGTCTTCGTCGGCCAGCTCGACGCGACCCTCGTCGCCCTCGACGCCAAGACAGGTGCCGTCGCCTGGCAAGTCGCGGTCGACCGCTGGGAGGACAAGTGGTCCGAGACGATGGCCCCGCAGTATGTCGACGGGAAGGTGCTGATCGGGGCCTCCGGCGGCGAGTTCGAGAAGCGCGGCCACTTCTCCGCCTACGACGCCGACACCGGCAAGCTCCTGTGGCGCTTCTACAGCACCCCGGCCACGGGCGAGCCGGGGAACGACACCTGGTCCGGCGACTCCTGGCGGACCGGCGGCGGCACGGTCTGGACCACGCCGAACGTCGACCCGCAACTCGGCCTGGTCTACCTCCAGACCGGCAACGCCGCGCCCGACGAGAACGGCTCGGAGCGGGCCGGTCAGAACCTGTACAGCGTGTCGATCGTCGCGCTCGATCTGAACACCGGCCAGTACCGCTGGCACTTCCAGGAGGTCCACCACGACCTGTGGGACTACGACACGGCGCAACCGTCGCACCTCTTCCCCCTGGAGCGGGGCGGGCAGCAGATCCCGGCGCTCGGCCACGCGAACAAGAATGGCAACTACTTCGTCCTCGACCGGCGCGACGGGAAGCCGCTCTACGACGTGACCGAGGTGCCCGTGCCGACCGATCCGGCCTGGCAGCAGCCCTCCCCGACCCAGCCGATGCCCGCGACGGAGCCGCTGATTCCGCAGTCCGTGGCGGCGGTGCCGCCCGGCTTCACCGCCGGGCCGATGTGGACGCCGCCGCACGAGGAGCCGACGCTGATCCAGCCCGGCTACGAGTCCGGCCCGGAATGGGGCGCGGGAGCCTACAGCCCGCGCACGAAGTACGCCTATATCCCGGCGGGGGGTTACGAACCCTGGAACTACCACGCGCAGCAGGAGATCGTCAACAGCCTCGGCTCGACCGGCTTCGGCAAGGTGCCGGGGATCGACCAGTACGGGCTGTTCGACGCGATGGACACGACGACCGGCAAGCTCGCCTGGCAGCTCAAGACGCCGGAGAAGACCGTCACCGGGACGGTCGTGGCGGGGGATCTGGTCTTCTTCGGCGAGGACAACGGCAAGTTCAACGCGGTCGACGCCAGGACCGGCAAGGTCTTGTGGACCTTCAAGACCGACATGCCCGGCGTGGGCGGCGCGAACGGCTCGCCGGCGGTCTACGTGATCAACGGTCGCGAGTACGTCGTGATGGCCTTCGGCGGGAACTTCCGACAGCGGCTGGATGCCGGCAAGACGGCCTCGCCGCCCGGCGATGCGCTGATCGCCTTCGCGCTGCCACAGGCGGGGCAGCCCGGGCCGAACATCGTGACGGCGACGCCCAAGCAAGTCGCGGTCGGCGCGCCGAAGAACGTTGCTGGGGTGCCGAGCGCACCGGCCGGCGCGACCCTTATCAACATCCAGACGCACGACCTCAACTACTTCCCGAACCAGTTCACCGTGCCCGCCGGTCAGCGGGTCGCCGTACATCTCACGAACGCCGATATCACCCCGGTAGGCTTCGCGGTCAAGCTCCCCACAGGGGCGATCCAGCTGGAGGAGATGGTGAAGCCGCGCGATGCGGCCTTCTTCGTCTTCACCGCGCCGGACCAGCCGGGCGACTACGACTTCTTCAGCCCCGGAGCCCAGAAATACTTCGGGCTGACTGGCGTGATGCATGTCGTGGCCCAGACCACCTCCCCGACCATGCCCGGCCTGCCGAACACGGGCGGCGGCTATGGGACGGCGGATGGGAGCCACGGTCTCGCAGGGATACTCGGTGCCCTCGGCCTCCTCTCCCTCGGTGCCGCGATCCTGGGCGCGCTGTCCCGCCGTCGCGTCGCACGAGCGCCGAAGTCTGCGGAAGCGCGCCATCCCCGCGACTGACCCGGAGTGCGGGGCCACGGGCGGGCGGTGCGCGCCTGTGGCCCCCTGAATGATACCATGGCGGTGACGATCCAGCGGGGCGAGCGGCAGATCATCCCGCGCGGCGACACCGTCTTCCTCATCGGCGATCGGGTCACGCTGCTTGCGCGTGCCGCGTCGATCGCGGAGCTGCAAGAGTAGTTGGCCGCGACGCCATCGGACGTGGCTGACCGAGGCTGGGCGTCGGGGACAGAGGCGTTACCGCCGCGCGCGACGATCACGCCCCGCGACGGCTTGCGGCGGAGATCGCCGGTGCGCAGCACGACACAACCCGCCACCATGGCGGATCGGCTGCCTTGGTCCCTCGACCCTCAGGAGCCCTGCGCGTCGGCGTGGCCTTCGCCTTCGAGCGCGGTGTCGACCGCAGAGACAAGTTCCACAAAGACCGTCTCCGAGATGACGCCGGCCGCGTGGAGTTCGACGAGGGCAATGCGCTCGGCCCGCAAGCCCTCGCGCTGCGCGTCTTGCCATGCGGCGGCGCGCAGCGCGGGCCGTTCCCGCAGCAAGTGCTGCTCGGCCTCGCGTGCCGCAGCGAGCCGGGTGTCGAGATCGGGGGTCAGGCGCGCCCAGGTGTCGTCCGTCAGGAGTCCCTGCGCGTGCAGGTGCACGAGGCGGTCGCGTGCAGCGCCGAGCGCCAAGAGCCGTCCGTGGCGCCGCTCGTACTCGTGATTGCCATCCCCGCGTGGGAGCAGACCGAGCTGGCCGAGCAGGGGCTGCATCGTGCTACCCTGGACCAGCAGCGTGAACAGGAGCACCCCGAAAGTCATCGCGCGCACGAGGTCGCGATCGGCGAACGCGACCGGCAGGCTGAGGGCCAACGTGAGACTCACCGCCCCGCGCAGGCCGCCCCAGAAGAGGACATGGAGGTAGGTGCGCGGCAGTGTCCGGCGCCCGACCAGCCCGACCAGTCCGGCCAGCCCATAGACCACGAGCGCCCGGCTGACGAGGACCGCCACCACCCCGACCCCGATCGGCCACGCCGCTCCCGCGAGCTGGGCGAGGTCCACGTCGAGGCCGAGGAGCAGGAAGAGCAGCGAGTTGGCGATGAAGGCGAGATACTCCCAGAAGTTCACCAGGCCGATCCGTGTGGTCGGCGACATGCTGCGCGGCCCGAGGGTGCCGCACACCAGGCCCGCCGCGACGACCGCGAGGACACCGCTGACATGAAGGCGCTCGGCCAGGAGATAGCTCCCGAAGGCGAGGATCGTGGTCAGGGTCGTCTCGATCAGGTAGTCGTCGATTCGCGCGAAGGCACGCGTGACGAGCCAGCCCAGCCCGCCCCCGAGCGCGAGCCCCCCGGCGGACACCCGTGCGAAGTCGAGTATGGTGAGCAGTGGCTCGGTGGTGGTGTGCCCGCCCCCCGCCACAGCCGGCAGGGCGGCGGCGAGGACCAACCCGAACACGACGATCGCCGTGCCATCATTGAAGAGGCTCTCCCCTTCCACCGTGATGGCCAGTCGCCTCGGCGCGCCGAGGCTACGGAAAAGGGCGACGACCGCCACCGGGTCGGTCGCGGAGATCAGCGCCCCGAAGACGAGCGCGCTGGACAGCGGCAGGCCGACGCCCCAGCTAACGATACCGCCGACCAGGAAGCTGGTGAGTAACACGCCCGGAACCGCGAGCAGGAGGATCGGGACAAGCGTGGTACGCAATCGCGCGAACTCCAGGTGGAAAGCGGCCTCGAATACCAAGGGCGGGACGAAGAGGGCCAGGATGAGTTCGGGGGTCAGATCGATGGCCACCGGATGGCCCACGGTGATCAGCAACCCGGCGACCACGAGCGCGACGGTGTAGGGGACTGGCAAGCGCCGCACCACCACCGCGACGAGCGCCACGACGAGCAGCAATTCGATGATCAGCGTCTCGGTTGCGAGGAATGGATCCATTATTGCCCCTTTCCCCCAGGGATACGCTGAGTCAGCTAGCATGTGAAGGCGTGAGTTACGACAGCACACCGTTGTCTCGAGTGTTATTGCAGAACGGAGACTGATTAATTGGCGCACTATCGGATGCCGCGGTGGCATGGCGTGGCACAGGGTATCAAAGCGAGATCTATGCCGCGCGGGGGAAGATGCCGCCTGCTACAGGCTGGAGGATAACGCAACCTACGGGCAGGCGCTTCTCTTCATCGGCCGGGCGATGGTCGTCAAGGGCTACTGGCAGCAGCCCGGTGCGGGAACGCTCTTCCCTGGGTACTGTCAGGGAAAGTTTGGACGGCGCGGTGTGCGATACTCGGCGCATGAAAGAGACTGCATCGCGCCCCAGCGCTGCGCGCCACCGCTTCCCGCCCGCGAGCAGCGCGCCTGCCGTGTGGCTGTATTGCCGCTTCGCGCGCAGTTACCGGGATGGCGAAGCGCTGCTCGCCGCACGAGGCGTCGTGCTGACCGACGAAACCGTCCGGCCGTGGTGCCGGAAGTTCGGCCACAGCGACGCCAATGCGCTCCGACAGCGGCGGCCGCAGCCCGGTGACACGTGGCAGCTCGATGCGGTGTTCGTGCCGATCAACGGCGTGCAACACGATCGCTGGCGTGCGGTCGCTCAGGATGGCCTGGTGCGCGACATCCTCGTCCCGGCGCGGCGCGACAAGGCGGCGGCCACGAATTCCCTGCGCAAACTGCGCAAGAAGCCGGAATACGTGCCGCGCGTGCTGATCACGGACAAGCGCGCGCGCTCCAGCGCCGCCCGACGCGCGGTCGTGCCGCGCGTCGCGCATCGTCGGCACACAGGCTTGCATAATCGCGCCGAGAACGCCCATCAGCCGACCCGCGAGCGGGAGCGGCGGATGCGGCGGTGCAACTCGCCGGGACACGCGCCGCGCTTCCTGGCCGCCTACGGCCCGACGCCGGCCACTGCCGCCCGCGCCGCCACCGTCTGACCGCCGCCTACCGCCAAACGAGAACCGAGCGCTTCGCCACCTGGCGGGTCGTCACCCGCACCCCGGCCATGGCCTGAGCGACGAGCACTCCGTGCCTCAGCACGCCTCCGCGCACCAGCACACCACGTGATCCGCCTTTACTTGACAGTGCCGTATCGGGACAATCATCCCCAGCGATAGCAATGCCGCCACAAACACTCCGCTTGCTGCGGCGCTCCACTCCCATCCAACCCGCGGGACGTTGACCACCAGCACGACCGCATGGGCCGTGCATCGTCGGGCAGACGGTAATCCTGGGCCGGGTCGTATGGATTGCACGACGGGACCGTCATCGCTATAGTGTCCGTACTCATCGGTAGCGCATCACGAGCCGAGTTGGGGCTAAGGTGGCGGGCGTGTAGGTGGTGTGATGAGTGATGCGCAACGCGTGTCGGTGGTGCCCGGCCCCGGCGATATGCCACGCGTTGTGCCGGAGTTCCAGCCGTGTGCTGGCTGCCTGGGTCATCCGGGGTCCGATTCTGGCAGTCTCAAGGTTCGAGTGCCAGGATTTACGGACGGATGAGCAGGTGTTGCCCATGGACACGGTGGAGGTGCTCCTATCGGACATGGTGGGCAATTCACTTTCGGCGTGATTGCTGGGAAATCCGAATCGTGGTACCCGCAGCGCAAGACGGTCGGAAGCGCACCGCAGCCGTCGAAATGTCACCGTTGCGCCAGGATAGACCGGTCCTGCACTAGATCGAGGCTGTACTTGCCCAGGCAGGTGCCCGCCGACCGAGCCTTGCGGAATTATCCACCGTGTCCGATAGGAGCACCACAGACGCACGCACGGTGCGCGACACCCGGATCTGCACCCGCATCCATGGCGAATGTTGCATAACCCCCGCGATCAATCGTCCCGTTTGACGGGCAAACGATCGGGAGACGATAATTCCTCGGTATAGGGCGATGCGCGCCCTCTTGGCGTGAGGGGCGAGGAGGAGCATGGCGAAGGCGAAGCACAAGCGGGGCGGTGTCCCGCGCGGCTGGCACCCGCCCGACCCGGCGACCGCCACGCGTCAGCGGGGACTGCGAGCCTTCAATGCCGGGCACTTCGACGAGGCCATCGCCGCCTGGACCCCGCTGGCACCGCACGATGAGCGGGTCCGGGCCGCGCTGGCGGAGGCGCACTTCCGGCGCGGCCTGGCGGGGACGATGGAGGACGGCGGTCTTGGCGACCTGCGCCAGGCGGTCGGCCTGATCGCGGACGAGCCGCGCTTCCACTACCACCTCGGGCTGGCGCTGCACCGCGCGGACGATCTGCCCGCGGCGGGGGCCGCCTATCGGGCCGCCCTGGCGCGCGACCTCGCCTTCCCCGGCGCGGGGCTGGCGCTGGCGACCGCCGCGCTGGAGCGCGACCCGGCGGCCGACCTCGCGGCGCTGCCCGGCAGCACCCCCCAGGTTCGCGCGACGCTCGCGCCGGTGCGGGCGCTCCTGCGCGGTGCGACGCCGGAGACGGCGGGTGGTGATGCGCCCGCGCAGCTCTGGCGCGGGCTGGCCCTGATCGGGGCGGGCGACGGCGCGGCGCGGCGCGCGCTCGACGACGAGCGGTCCCTGCCCGCCGGGGCCGCGAAGGTTCGCCGGTATTATCGCGGCGCCGCGGCGGCCGGGGCGGGCGACGAGGACGCGGCGCTGGCGGCCTGGCAGGGGGTCCACGAGGATGCAAACGGTCCCCACCGGCCCTGGCTCCGGCAGAATCTGACGGCGCTCGTCCTGCGCCGACTCGAGGCGCTGCGTGAAGGGGACGATCCGGCCGAGGCGGCGGCGCTCGCGCGGGTCGCCCTGCCGCTCGCGGAGGGGGCCGGCGGCGCGGCGCTGGGCGAAGCCCTCATCGCGGCGCTCGACCGGGGCGCGCGCCGCGCCGCCGAGGCGGGCGACTGGGCGCGCGCGACGATCCTCTGGGAGGGCGCGCGCGGGGCGCTCGGCTCGGGCAAGGGGCTCGGCTCGCCCCGGTCGCTCCATCACAACCTGGCGCTGGCCTACGAGGCGCAGGAACGCTGGGTCGAGGCGGCCGAGGCCTGGCGCGCGATGCTCCGCACGCGCACGCGCCGGCAGGCCGCCGACGGGGGGGAGCTGAGCGACGCGCAGTGGTCCTGGGTCCGCAAGCGGGTGATCGAGGACTATCGGCGCGCCGACCGGCCGGGCGAGGCGGTGGCGATCTTCCGCCAGGCGATCAAGGCCGACCCGGACGCGCTCGATCTGCGCGTGCAACTCGCCGACGCGCTGCTCGCCAACGAGCAGCTGCAGGCGGCGGAAAACGAACTGGGGCGCGTCCTCGCGCGCGACCCGCGACACGTCGAGGCGCGGCTGCGCCTGGCCGCCGCCCGCTTCGCGCTGCAGAAGTGGGCCGCCGCCGAGGGGCACCTGCGCGTCGCGCTGGAGGTGGCACCGGACCGCGACGACGTGCGGCGGCAGATCGCCGAGACGATCCTGGGGCGCGCCGACCAGTTGCACGAGTACATGAACTTTGCCGCCGCAGCGGCGGCCTACGAGGAAGGTGCGGCGTTCGCCCCGGACGATTACCGTTTCCCGATGGGCCGGGCGCGGGTCGCCTTCGACCAGCGCAAGCCGAAGGTCGCGCGCGCGGCCCTCGAGCGCGCGCTGGCGCGCGGTGCCGACGACCCGGGGGCCTGGACCGAGGCGATCGCGAGTTGGGCGATCGAGGGCAAGCTCGACGAGGCGCGCGCGACCCTCGCCCGCGCCGAGGCCGCGATCACCGCGACGCCCGAGTTCTACATCGGGGTCGCCACGGCGCTGCTCGATCATGACGCGCCGGCCAGCCCGCTGGACTTCCTGCTCGGCCCGCCGCCCGCCCGGCAGGATTCGGCGCAAGGGGCACCGTGGACGGCGCTGGCGAGCGAGTTGCTGGAGCGCGCGGTGGCGATCCGCCCCGGCGACACGGGGCCGCGCCTGCAAATCGCCGCGTCGCTGCTGGTCACGAACCGGGACCTGGCCCTGCGCTACGCCGAGGAGGCCGGGCACCTGGCCCCCGACGATCCGGCCGTCTTGCGCGTCGTCGGGCTGGTGCAGGCGGTCAACGACCGCAAGCGCGAGGCGAAGGAGACGCTGCGCCGGGCGGCGCGGCTCGCCCGGCAGGCCGGCGATGCGACGATGGCCCGGGAGATCGACGAGGTGCGCCGCGAGGTCGACAGCCCCTTCTTCGGCCTCGCGCTCAGTGCCCCGTTCCTCGGCGACCTGGACCTGGAGGGCGCCCCGTTCTTGTAGCGGCTGGCGCTGAGCAGGCAGCCGCGCGACGCGGCGAGGAGGCGCGATGGCGCAACCGTACACCGACCCCTATGCCGTGCTCGGCGTGACGCGCGCGGCGACGCCGGACGCGATCAAGGCGGCCTATTTCGCGCGGGTACGCGCGCACCCGCCCGAGCGCGAGCCGGAGGCGTTCAAGCAGATCCGCGCCGCTTACGAGCGCCTGCGCGACCCGGAGCGCCGCGCCGAGACCGACCTGCTGCTCCTGGAGCCGTGGCCGGTGCCGCGCAGGCGCCGCCCGCCCGCGCTCGACATGGCGCTGCACCGCGAGGACGTGCTGGACGCCGCCCGCGCCCTGACCGACCTCGGGCGCACCGAGTGGCGCGAGCATTTCGCGAAGGTGACGCTATGACCACCGGCCCGGGCGGGGGGCTGTTCGCGCGGCAACTGCGTCGGCTCCTCGGCGGGGCGGATGGGGCGGTCATGCCGCCACGGCCCGACGACCGATCGGCCGCCACCCTCGCCCGGCTGGAGGCCCGCCTGGGGGCGATCGAGCGGACCCTGGCCGGGCTTGCCGACCGTGCGGCCCCGGCCACCGCCGATAGTGCGTCGCTGACGGCGGCGGTCGCGGCGCTGGAGAAGCAGATCGGGCGCGCCGGGCGGGAGCAGTTGAAGGCCAACGCGCTCGCCGAAGCCCACGGGGCGCGGCTCGACGAGGCCCTGGGAACCCTCCGCGCCGCCGACGCCCGGCGCGCGGCCGACCTCGACGCGGCGCGCGCCGCCGCCCGCCTGGAGGTGGTGGGCGCGATCCTCCCGGCGCTCGACGGCCTCGACGCGGCCTGGCGTTCCGGCCAGCAGTTGCTCGCGCGCCCGGTCCAGGCACCGCCCGCCCCCGGCTTCCTCGCGCGCCTCCTTGGCGGCCCCGCGCCGCCGCCCCCCGACGCGGCTCGCCGCGACGGCCTGGCCGCCTGGCTGGCCGGGCTGGACTTCGTGCGCGCGCGGCTGCTCGCTGTCCTGGAGGCCGAGGGGGTGCGGCCGATGGACGCCGCCGGCCGGCCCTTCGACCCGCATCACCACGTCGCGCTCGAGGTCGTCGCCCCCGACACTGCCCACCCGCCCGGCACCGTCGTTGCCGAGTTGCGCCGGGGCTACCTCGTCGGCGACCGCCCCCTGCGCTACGCCGAAGTCCTCGTGAGTCGTGACGGGAGTGCCGAGTGCTGAGTGCGGGAGCGGTGCCGTGGCCCCGCTCCTGCCCGGTACTCGCAAGGAGGAGCGGATGGGCACCACTATCGGGATCGACCTGGGGACGACCTACTCCGCCGCCGCGATCGTGCGCGATGGCCTCCCGGGCATCCTGCCGCACCGCGACGAGCGGATCATGCCCTCGGTGGTCGGGCTGTCCCCCGGCGGTGACCCGCTGATCGGCACACCGGCGCGCAACCAGGCCGCGCTCCACCCCGACCGCACGGTCCGCTCGATCAAGCGCAAGATGGGCCAGGATGTGCGCGTCGCGCTCGGCGACCGCGAGTTCACGCCGCCGGCGATCTCCGCTCTCATCTTGCGCGAGCTGAAGCGCCGCGCCGAGGCGCAACTCGGCGTGCCGGTCGAGCGCGCGGTGATCACCGTCCCCGCCTACTTCTCCGACGCGGCGCGCCAGGCGACGCGCGAGGCGGGCGAGATCGCCGGCTTCACCGTGGAGCGGCTCATCAACGAGCCGACCGCCGCCGCCCTCGCCTACGGGCTCGATCGCGGCGACGAGCGGCAACTGGTGGCGGTCTACGACCTCGGCGGCGGCACGTTCGACGTCTCGATCATCGAGCTGGACGCCGGGGTGGTCGAGGTGCGCGCCAGCCATGGCAACACCCAGCTCGGCGGCGACGACTTCGACGAGCGCCTGACCGACTGGCTCATCGCGCGCTTCACCGGGGAGCACGGTGCCGACCCGCGCGGCGATGCCCGCGCGATGGCCCGCCTGCGGCGCGCGGCCGAGGCCGCCAAGATCGCCCTGTCGAGTCGGCCCTTCGCGCGGGTGCGCGAGGAGTACCTGCTGACGGCGGGCGGGCGGCCGCTGCACCTCGATGTCGAGATCAGTCGGCAGGAGTTCGAGGATCTGATCGGCGACCTGCTCGAAGGGACGCTGGCGTCGTTCGACGCCGCGCTGCGCGACGCCGGGCTGGCGGCCGAGGACCTGGACCGCATCCTCTTCGTCGGCGGCAGCACGCGCATCCCGCTCGTCGGGCGGATGGTGCGCGACCACACCGACCTCGACCCGGAGGTCGCGATCAACCCCGACGAGGCGGTCGCGCTGGGGGCGGCGGTGCAGGCGGCGATCATCGCGGGCGAGCCGCTGGACGCCATCCTGGTCGACGTGACGCCGCACTCGCTCGGCATCGCGGTGGCGGAGTGGGAGTTCGGGGAGCTGGTGCCGGACCGCTACAACGTGATCATCGCGCGCAACACCACCATCCCCACCTCGCGCTCGGAGGTCTACACCGCGATCACGCCCGATCAGACGGCGATCCAGATCACCATCTACCAGGGCGAGCACCCGATCGCCTCGCGCAACACGCGCCTGGGCGAGTTCCTGTTCGACCAACTCCGCCCCGAAGCGTCCGGGCAGCCGCCGCGCATCACGGTCGCGTTCGACTTCGACCTCGACGGCATCCTGCACGTCGCGGCGACCGATCGCGGCAGCGGCAAGGCGGCGCGCACCAGCATCACCGCCGCCCGCGCCCGCCTCAGCCCCATCGACATCACCAGCGCCCGCGCCGATCTGGAGGGGTTGGAACTGGCCGACCGGGCCGACGCGACCGGCATGGCGGAGCCGGCGACGGTCGCGGCCGACCCGGCGACCCGCGCGCTCCTGGAGCGCGCCCACGCCGCGGCGGCGCGCGGCGCGGGCGGCCCCGAACTCGAGGCCGCCGTCGTGGCCCTCGAGGCCGCCCTGCGCGACGGCGACGCGGCGGGCGTTGTGGGGGGTGTCGACGCGCTGCTCGACCTGCTGTACGAGCTGGACGAGGGCCCCGGCTGACGCTCGAGAGGGTTGTCCGGGCTTGTAGGGATGCTCCCCGGAAAATAGCCGGTGATGCGCTCGCAAGCCCGGCGGAAACCACGAGCGCGTGTAGGGTGTGAATACTCCGTTTGCGGCCAAATTCTGGCACTCAAGCAGTGCGGAGTGCCAGAATTACCGGACGGATGGAGTATTCACACCCTTGTCCTGGCCGAGAAGTCCAGCCGTGCAGCCAAGCTGGCGCTCCTCTCCCGCCACGCCGTGACCGCTGCGCGAGCCCGCGGCTACACTCCCCTCCATCCCGTGTTGCGCCGTACACGAAGGAGGAGCCGCCTATGCCTGGTCGCCTGCTACACCGCCTGATCATGCTCGGTCGCGCCGCCGCGCACGGCCTCCGCCGGCGCCTGCTGGCCGTCACCCGTCCGGCCGCCGCGCCCCTGGCGGCCGGCACCCTCGCCGATCTGGCGCGGAGCAAGCCGGCGCTGGTGGCCGAGAACGCCTTCCTCCGCCACCAGCGCGCCATCCTCCACCGCAGCGCTACGCGGCCCCGCTGCACGCCGGCCGATCGCGCGCTGCTGGTGCTCCTGGCCAGCCGCGTCCGCGCCTGGCGGTCGGCGCTGCTGCTCGCCCAGCCGGACACGCTCCTGCGCTGGCATCGCCAGTTGTTTCGCGGGTACTGGGGGCGGAAATCCCGGGCGGCGGCCCCGGCGCACCGCCCGCCCCTCGCGCCCGAGACGGTCGCCCTGATCCGGGAGCTGGCGGCGGCCAATCGCCTTTGGGGGGCGGAACGCATCCGGGGCGAGCTCCTGAAGCGCGACATCCGCGTGGCCACGTCGACGATCCAGCGCTACCTGCGCGAGGCTCGCCCGCCGCGCCGCGCCGGCCAGGATTGGGCCACGTTCCTGCGCAACCACGCCGCCGACAGCTGGTCCTGCGACTTCCTGCCGGTGACGGACCTGCTCTTCCGGCCCCTGTTCGCCTTCTTCATCGTGGAACTGGCGTCGCGCCGGGTGGTGCACCTCGGCGTCACGCGCCACCCGACCGACGCCTGGGTCGCCCAGCAGCGGCGCGAGGCCACCCCCTTCGACCAGCGCCCCCGCTACCTGATTCGCGACAATGATCGCAAGTACGGGCCGGCCTTCGCCCGCGTCGCCGCGGCCACGGGCATCACCGAGGTGCGCACGGCCTCTCGCGCCCCCAGACAGAACGCGACCTGCGCGGTTCCTCGGCAGCGTACGCCGCGAGTGCCTCGACCACCTCCTCGTGCTGGGGGAGGGGCACCTGCGGCGGATGCTGGGGGAGGGGCACCTGCGGCGGATGCTGGGCGAGTACTTGGCGTACTTCAACCACGCCCGACCGCATCAAGGCTTGGCGCAAGGGATCTCCGATCCCCCGGGGCGCGGTACCCCTGTTCCGGCTACTTCGGCCATCCGCGCGGTTCTTGGCCTTGTCGCGCGGTGTACGTGGGGCGACGCGGGCGGTAGAATCTGGCACGGCGACGTGACCGTGCGCCGTCGTCGTGCATGGCCCGGAGGATCGTCCTATGATCGCCAACCCTGTGGTGGCTAGAAAATCATCCGTCGGACTCATGCGGCGCGCTGATAGGTATGGTGGAGGCCGCCGAGGACCGGCACCGCGCGAATTGGTCCGGCAGCACGATGCGCCAGTTCCCCCGGTGACGGCTCCGGTAGCGCCTGGCCAAGTCCCTGGTGCGGCCGCCCTCGGTTGAAGTACGTGACGTATTCCCGGAGCGCGCGCCTCAGGTGGCGCTCGCCGAATATGAGCAGGTGGTCCGTGCACTCGCGGCGCACGCTGCCAAGGAACCGCTCGCACAGGGCATTCGCCTGCGGCGCGCGATGGGGCGTGCGCAGGATCGCGATTCCACTCGTCTCTGCGACTCGCGCGAATGTCGCCCCGAACTTGCCGTCGTTATCGCGGATCAGGTAGCGCGGGCGCTGGCCATACGGCGTGGCCTCACGGAGTTGCTGCGCGACCCAGGCGTCGGTCGGGTGGCGCGTCGCCCCGACGTGGATGACCCGCCGGGTGGCCGGCTCGATGACGAAGCAGGCGAACAGCGGTCGGAAGAGGGCGTCCTTCACCGGCAGGAAGTCGCAGGCCCAGGCCTCGGCGGCATGGGCGCGTAGGAAGGTCGCCCACTTCTGCCCTCGTGGCCGCGGGGCAGTGGCACTGCGCAAGTACGTATGGATGGTGCGCTTGGCCACGCGGATGCCGCGCTTCAGGAGTTCGCCGCGAATCCGTTCGGCACCCCAGAGCGGGTTCTCCTCCGCCATCTGCCGGATCAGGGCGACGGTCTCTGCGGCGAGCGGGGGGCGTCCCGGCCCCGGGCGGGACTTCCGTCGCCAGTAGGCACGGAACCCGGCGCGGTGCCACCGCAGCAGCGTTTCGGGCCGGACGAGCAGCAAGGACTGCCGCCAGGCATGGACCCGTCCGGCGAACAGCACCAGGAGCGCCCGATCCAGTGGTGTGACGGCCGGGCGCTTGACGCTCCGGCGCAGCACGAGCAGCTGTTGACGGAGGAAGGCATGCTCGGCGAGCAACTGCGCCCGGCTCCGTACCACGTCGACCCCGGTCCCCGTCGCATGCGTCAGCGCCAGCGGCCTCCCCCAGAGGCGCACGCCGAACGCGTGGCTGAATCCGGTCGCGATCCTCAGAAGTCGCTGGCGGCATCGGTCAATGAAACCCCTGGAGGCCCCCTTCATGATGACACGGACTCGCTGCGGAGAACGAGGGTAGTCTTCCATGCCGTAGTCTACCCGCTCGTCAAGCCTCGTCGATACTGCAGGTATCGCCCCTCACAGCTCCGGATGAATAAAGGAGACCGCGAAGTTATCGTGTGCTACCGAGCGCGATGGTGCGTCGCACCGGGATGCAGTCCCCGCCGTGCACCGGTCAGGCGGCGACGCGCAGGCCATCGGCGAGCCACAGGAAGGTCGTCGCGGCGGCTCGGGCCCGCGCATGGTGCCCCGCGTCGCCATCCTGCGGCGCGGCGGGCGTGGCGACATGGCCCTGTCGCACCGCCCGCGCTAGCTCGACCCCCTCGACGATGCGTTGCCCAGTGCGGATGGACTGGAGCCCGCGCATTGGCCGCAACCGGTCCTTCGTCGGGACGTGGGACCGCTCGATCGGCTTGGTGTCCGGCCCGCTCTTGCGGTGCAGCCCGCTCTGCGTGTGCGTCGCCCCGGAGACCTCGTCGCGGATTGCCCGGACATAGGCCGGATGCTTGTCAGTGATGACCTCCTCCGGCGCGCGACGTCGCCGGTAGACCGCGAGGACGAAGAATGCGCGGGCGCTATCCAGGTCCCGATGCGCGCGCAGCAGCACGTCCACCACCTGCCCATGCTCATCGATCGCGCGGTAGAGGTACGCCCACGTCCCGCCCACGCGCACATACGTCTCGTCGCACCACCAGCGCGCGCCCGGACGCGCGGCGGCCCGCCGCCCCGCGCGGGCCAGCAGCGGGGCGAACTTCTGCACCCAATACAAGACCGTCCGGGCGGAGACATCGACGCCGCGCTCCGCCAGCAGGTCGCGCACATCCGCTGCCGAGAGGCGGTAGCGCAGGTACCAGCGCACGGCGGTGACGACCACTTCCTGCGGCCAGCGGTGCCCCGCGAACGGGGTACCCGTGCGCGCGATGAAGGGGCGGTGGCAGGTGTGGCAACGGAAGCGCTGGGTCGCACCGACCGTGCCATCCTTCTTGATCTCAACCCCGGCACAACGCGGGCACGGCGGCATGCTCCCCTCCCCTACAGACGGCTCCGGTTCGCCAGCATCGGGAGGGTAGCACACAACGCCTGCGCGGTCTCTGCCGGAGGGCCGCGTCGCCCGCGTTCGGGGCGTGGTGTGCGGCCGCGTCGCCGGAATTCGTGTCGCACCAGCGCGTTTCGGGCGCTTCTGCGGACATAGGATCGAAAATTAGATGCAATCGCCCTGCGGCGCGACCGCCGCCAGGCGCGCGCTCGTCAGGGAGTCGGCGGTGGCGAAGAGGGTCACGTCCACCCCGCGGGCGACGAGCCCCTCGGTGAGGATGGACACGACCCGCTCCCAGGGGCCGTAGGCGCGCGGCGGCACGCGCCAGGCGATAGGGGCCAGCCTGCCGATGCGTAGCGGACGATGC
>JAABUR0100005435.1_pt1 | contig 16301 bp, 31 predicted proteins | sample 5560091 | NCBI WGS metagenome assembly JAABUR01 (sample SAMN10711879, study PRJNA513375) | rock metagenome | isolation source: Antarctica rocks | place: Antarctica: Victoria Land, University Valley sud | reverse complement strand
CGGACGCGGCGTCGAGCGCGTCGGCCGGCGGCGCCGCCGGCCCGGCCGCCGCGGCATCGCCGACGAGGCCCATCAGCTCGGAGCCGGAGTGCGCGCGGCGCAGCGGCGCCATGCTCGGCAGCGGCGCGTACGCGGGCGCCGGGCCGCCGCGGCCCTGGGCGCTCTTGGCGGCCGCGGCCGCGGCCGCGCGCCGCCCGATGCCCGACGCGGCCAGCAGGCGCGGGTTCAGGTGGTGCGCCTCGCTGATGTCGATCGTCAGCCGCTTGCGCGCCGGCGGCTTGCCCGCCGGCGGCTTGTCGTGGGCGGGCATGGCGCCGGGCGCGCGCCGCGCCGCCCCGGGCGGGCGCGCTCGCGCCTAGGCTGGACCCCCAACTGCGCGTGCTCGGCCTGGAGGTGCAGGGCGTGCGCGCAAACCTGCAGCCAGTGCTTCCGGGGTGGGTGCGCTGCAGGCCAATGTGCGCCTCCACGCTGGCCGCGCTCGGCGCCGGGGAGGCCACTGCAGCTGTCCGGGTCCTACAGAGGCTTGTTCGAGCTTCTACCTGTCCCACATGCGAGCATGCAGCGCTTGCACTGCGAGCAGCACAGTGCGTGGTCCTGACCAGTCCCTGCCGCAGGCTGTGCACCTGGCGCCACGGTGCAGCAGCAGCACAACCCCAAGGGCTCTGGCAACGCAAGGCCAAATGCGAACAGAAGCCTGACTGTGTCCTGGCGCAAGTGGGCCCCTTCGCTGATTGATGTACTTAGTGGGCCCCTTTAAGTAGATCAATCACCAGGTAGCTCTCAGATGCTCTCCGGCTGCCCTCTCTTTTCTGCCTCCTTAAGCTCGCTTGGACCCGCACCGCACTGACACCACACTGACCCCGCGGTAGCGGCACCGCTGAACTCGCACGCGGTGGCAACAGGCACCGCACTGAGGAGAGGGCGGCAGCATTTGTCGGCGCGCCAACGGCACAGGCAGAGCTCCAAGCACCTTGGGAGGTAGCTCTGCGGGAGCACTGCAGTGAGCTGGCTGAGGAGCGCGGGTCCTACGCATGGCAGCTGGGCTGCGGGCGCTGGACGTTCTTGGTGGGGCCCTGCCTGGGCTGCAAGCTGGCCTCCCGCCTCAAGGCAGTCGGTCCCGGTGTTGCGGCAAGCTTGTCCCAGCTGTGGCGCTGTGCCGCGGCCTTCCACTGCAAATCTGCGGAGCGCAGCCCTGCGCCACGACTCGCACCTGTTGCTCATCAACCCAGCTCTCAGCAGCAGCCTGGTGAGGCTTGTCCTGCTGCTCAGCGGCTGCCAGCACTGCAGCCGCCGCTGAGTGTGCCGAGCTCGCCTTGAGTCCCCGAAACCGTACGAGGCGGCTGCAGCGGCTGCTCTTGTCGTGCGGCTGACCCCCCGCGCCGCGTCAAGCGCTGCCCGCGCTTGTCCAACCCTGTCGTTCACCAGGCAGCACTCGCCCGCGTGCAGGGCCCCTGCCCGGGCGGCTGCCTGCCGCAGCAGCGCCGTGAGCCGCGCCTCGTGTCCGCCGCCGCCGCCGCCGCCGCCGCCGCCGCCGCGCGCGCGCCATGCGGGGCCTGCTGCACACCGACGGCGGCGCCGGCCGGGGCGTCGACGGCGCGTCCACGCCGAGCAGCGCGCCGCCGTCGCCGACGGTCGGCGGCGGCCTGCGTCGCAACCTGTCCGGCAGCGATATGGCGACCGCAGTCGCCAAGGTCGCCTTCGACCGCAAGAAGGGCGGCCTGGGCGGCCTGCGCAAGTGGGTGCGCTTCGACCGCAACGGCGAGACGAGCGTCATCCAGGCGCGCGTCCGCGCGCGCCGCCCGCCCGGAGCTGCTCGCTGTGTCCTGCTCGCTCGCGCGGCGGGCTCAACAGACGCCCCAGCTACCGGATTTTGCACTGCAGGATGTGTAGGTGACGTCAGGCTGCCATGCTGCTGGCGTGCCGCCTGTGCGTGCCAGGCATGCCATCATCATGCATGCCAGACACAGTGAGACGTGCGCCGGCACGATAGGCTTGACTTGCACGCGTGGCGAGGCGGGGGGCCAGCTAGATCCAGCGCGCGCTGGTGTACGACGGGGCATTGTCCAATGTGACGCCGCCTGAGAACAGGGGTATGCATGGCGCATCGGCAGGGGCTGGCTGCGCAGGCGGATAGCCGCGCGCTCGTGCACACAGGGCCGTAGCCCGTCGCGACGCCGCCCGTGGCCAGGGACGCGCCCGGCGCTAAGGCCAGGGGCGGGACGCGCAGGCGGACAAGCACGCGCTGGTGCACCAGCTGGGCGTGCAGCTGCGCGACCTGCGCCTGCTGGACCCGCACCTCAACACGAGCTACCCCAGCGCGCTGCTGTGCCGCGACAAGGCGCTCGTGGTCAACCTGGAGCACATCAAGTGCATCATCACCAAGGACGAGGTGTTCATCGTCAACGCGGACGAGGAGAGCGTGGTGCGCGCGCCCGCCCGGCCGTGCGCGCGCCGGTCTCCTCGGTACTTGAGCAACGCGGATGAGGTGCCTGCAGCATGCGGCCTGCCAGGCGCTACTCAGGCTGCGCGGCAGGCCGCCAGCTCGCCAGGGTCAACGATTGCTGAGCGCGGGTCTGCGAGCGCGCTCTTGCCGCGCTCCTGCTGAGTCTGCGCGCCATGGCGCAGTGCCGGCAGCGGGCGCAGGCGAGCGAGCGCGCGCGCGCGCGCGCGCAGGTCGCGTTCATCGAGGAGCTGCAGCGGCGGTTGACGCCGCGGGACGGCGCGCTGGGCGCGCCGGGCGTGAGCCAGTCGGTGCCGGACCTGGTGGCCGCGGTGCAGGCGGCCGAGCAGCGCGAGGCCGCGCAGCACCAGCAGTCGCCGTTCGAGCTGCGCGCGCTGGAGGTGGTGCTGGACGTGGTGCGCCCCTGCGGCCGCCCGCAGGGGCCCGCCCGCGCACCCTGCGACAGGGCCTGTCATGTCCCACAGCAGGGGGCTGATAGGAGCTGCGCGCGTTGGAGGTGATGCTGGATGTGGTGCGTCCTGCAGCCGTGCAAGGGGCCAGCCCACCCACCACGCGATAGAGGCCTCCCCTTCCCCATGGCGGGGGGCCAATGTGGGGTGTATGTGCATGGGCACATAGCGTGCTTTTATGGGCACCGGGTAGCAGACCTGCGCGTGCTGGGGCAGTCGTGTAAAGTGTGTCACTTGTGGGACCAGATGTGTTGCGACTCGACTGACCTGTGACAGGGTTGCAGGAGCAGTCGCGGTCTCCACTGGCAGTGCAGCCCTTGTCGGGACAGCTCAGGTGTTGCAGCATTTCAGTGATCTGAAAGCACTAGTGGACTCCTTATGCGAGAGTTAGGGCAGGGAGGTTTGGCCTCATGGTTTTGTGCGGCCGCCAGGTGTGCTCGCACCTGGACCAGCTGTCCGCGGACCTGGAGGCCGCCGCGCACCCCGCGCTGGACGACCTGACCGCCAAGGTATGTGGGCCGGGCAGGTCCCTCAGCATGCGCAGCCGCCCGGCCCGTTGTGGATATTGGCTTACGGCAGGGTTGCTGAGGGTGTCTGCGGAACATGTTTCTGGTATGTCAGGAGCTTTGTGCGAGTACACATGGACTGTTATGGGGGAGCCTTGCTTGTCAGGATGAAGCTGTGCAGAGCGAGTGCCAGCGCAGACGACTTCTCGCAAGTTATCAGGCATCCGCTGCCATGCAGAAGCAGGAGGCAAGACGGGAGCCCCTGCACGGCATCCGGGGCGCCGCTTCAGGATGCCGAGGGCGGTTCCTGCTGCGGCGCGCGCCAGGTCAGCACGGCCAACCTGGAGCGCGTGCGGCGCATCAAGAACCGGCTGGTGCGCCTGACGACGCGCGTGGAGACACTGCGCGAGGTGCTGGAGAAGATCCTGGACGACGACTCCGACATGCACCAGATGAACCTGACCGCGCGCGCCATGGACCTGCTGGAGCGCCAGGCGTGTGCCCTTGCCGCGCGCAGTATCGGCCGCATGCGCTTGACCTGTTCAGATGATTATTGTTGTCGGTGGGCGCTGTGCGGGGGTCCTGGGCTGACAAAGCAGTCCTGCTGAGCCTGCAGCGTGGTTGATGAGGGCGCCCGCTTGCATGCCTGATGCTGCAAGCCAGCGGCGCGGCCGCCCGGGTCGGCATGCGGAAGGCCTGACGCGGGCGCGCCGGGGCGCGCGCGCAGTCCTCGCTGCTGCACACGCTGGACCGCACGAGCCTGCGCCTGCAGCCGCACGGCACGCCGCACACGCCCAAGGGCTTTGACGAGGCGGCCGAGCGCGACGAGGAGGAGATCGCGGAGGTGGAGATGGTGCTGGAGGGCTCCTTCCTGCAGATGGACAACACGTACAACAAGCTGCAGACGCTGTGCGAGTACATCGACGACACCGAGGCGCGCCCCCGGGCCTGGAATGGAAGGAAGGGAAGGAAAGGAAGGAAAGGAAAGAGCATGGAAAAGGAGGAAAGGAAGGCCGGCTCTGGGTGCGAGCCCATGCACAGCGCTCATGTGCAGAGCCCTGGATCCCATGGGGAATGATTATGTGCGCTGCCGCCTTGGCGGCTGTGCCCCTTCCGCCTGCAGCCGCGTGAGCAGCCATGTGCTGGGCTTGAGCGCTTGCGATTGGCCCGGTTGGCGCTGGCCTGCATGATCTTATTGTGATGGTTCGGGCTTGCCCTGTTTGCAGGTGGTTGAACCTGCGAGCGCAGAGAATGCTGCCCGTTTGGTTGCTGAGCGAATGTGTGGGCGGGGGCAGGACTACATCAACATCGAACTGGACAGCAACCGCAACCAGCTCATCCGGGTGCACACCCTGCATGCCAATCACCATTGGGGCCTTGCATTCAGGCAGCAAGCGTTAGCTGCGCTGCTTTGGTGTGTTTCTGAACGGGCAGCGGTAATTGCTTGATATGAACCAGTGCTGCCTTGTGTGGGGTGTGACGGTGCGTTCTCGCCCTGGTCCGCAGCCAGAGGTGGTACTGACCTCGTGCATCCCTAAAGGTTCATGTGGTGCATCCGTAAAGGTTCATGTGGTGCATGCTCAGCCAGGGTCAGGTAGCAATCGACAGATGGGGCCACAGCTGGAGGCGATCACACTGGTAGCCAACGGGCTAACGCTGCATGCTTGGCCTGGCGCCGCAGCTGGAAGTGATGCTAACCAGCGCGACGCTGTCCGTGGCGCTCATCGGCGTGGTGTCCGGCCTGTTCGGCATGAACCTGCACAACACGCATGAGGACTCGTACGACACATTTGTTATCGTGCGCCCACTAACCTTCCCCCTCGCACAGGAGCATGGCACCTTTTTCGGTGTCTGCACAGTAACCTGCCCATGGTGCAGCAGGTAGTGGAGTGGAGCACGGAGGGCTCAAGGTGGGTCTGATACTTTGATCTGGTGCTACACCTGTGCTGAGACATGGAGTGTGCCGTCTGCAGGTGTCCTGCGTGTCGTCGGCGGGCGCGGTGCTCGTCTTCCTGCTGATCCTCGCCTTCTGCAAGTACAAGAAGCTGTTCTAGCTGCACAGAGGTTGCTGCCAGGACTACTGCGTCACAGTTTTGGGTCGTCCTCTGCACTGGTCGTGATTGTGCCGCATGCTGGGTTCATTGCTTTATGTGCAGGGAGGGTGCGCATGGGGAGGCATGTCACCGGCTGGCGCTGATTCAGCCTGTGTTGCTGCGAATTCACTGTTGATTCATTGTCGATCTTGCTTGACACGAGGCATGCATGGGCATGGTCGCCTTGGTCCGAACGTGTGACTAAAGACCGATGGTCAGTTAGCAGAAGAAGACCGACGATGGCAAGTTGATGTGCATCAACATTGCCCAGCCTGGGCAGACCATGGACAAACGCAATAAACCCACTTGACAGACATCTGCATCTGCACGGCCTAACGCCGGTTAAGTTCATGTAAGCTGGGCGGCTCAGCACACAGAGCAAAGTTTGCTAGGCGGTCACAAAACATGCTACACATAAATCTAAGACTGAAAGCTAGCGAGCAGAAAGCATACAGCCCACCAGCAGAAGTAAAGTATGGAACGCAACTCATGAGTTGATAGGCTGTGACTCCCAGGCAGCCCTTCCGCCTGGCCAAGCGGACCCTCACATGTGCAACTATGCAGCCACGGCTTGCGTGGCAGCTCGAAGACCTGTGCAGCGTGCATGCCCTTATGATCTCTGCATTCTCTCCCGCCACTCGCACCTCCCTCCGCTATTTGCATGAAAATTTCATGAGCATCACACCTGTGACACTTGTTGCCGCATTTGCCGCGTGAGCCAGCTCACTGCGCCTCCTTGCGCTGGGCGGCTGCCGCGGCGCGAGCAGCAAAGGCCGCTGCGCCGCTGCGGACGAGCGTCTGCTCCTCCTGTTGCACACAAACTGGCACTCAGCACTGGGAAGTTAACAGGGCCATGCTTGATAATGCACACGCCGGTCATGCTTCGAGACAAGGCAGCTGCAATTCACACGTGCGTGCAGCGTGTGCCCTGATACAGTGACATGCAGTTGCAGCCTGCAGTGGCAGCTATGATCCATGTCTACACACAGCAATTGAGACACATGGGCACTGCTGTGAACCGTTCTAACACACAGCAGGCAGTGGGCACTGGCCAGTGCCAATGCACATTGAGGAAACAGGCAGGAGCAGCATGCCTGCAGGTTGTCATAGCGGAAGCGCATGCGCAGGTTGGGCACATTGGTCTTGTGGATGTCATTGCCCTGCGGCCCAGGCTGCCAGTACTGCTGGTGCACCCAGTGCATCTTCACCTGCGCGCAACACTCATGTTCTGCACAGGAGCTGCGCGCGTGACCAGTGCTGTGCACACATCATCAACCCAGCAGCTGCGCACGCAGGCGGCACTCGGGTGCTGCATGCGAGTATGAGAATATGATGCTTTATGCAGCTTGAGATGGGATGCTTCATGGCCAGCTCAGCAGGAGTCCCTTCAATGCTGACAAGGGAAGTGCTGTGGCAAACTGATCGGCCATGGCAATGCGGTGGCTGGACAGCATCGTGTGACCAGGAACATGCGCAGGGAGCGCGCAGAGCTCGACTGCGGGGCGCCGCAGCGGCGCGCGCCTGGTGCGGGAAGCCCGAGTGCAGCACCGAGTTGCGCGCGATCTCGCACAGGTCGGTGGCGCTCAGCTTCCAGACCTGCGCGGCCACGCTGTACTCCTCCACGAGCGGCTCCTTGGTCAGGTGGATCTGCGCCGGCCCCACTGCTCCACCTCAGCTCCTGCATGCATGGCATTTCATCCATGCAGAGCAACATCATGCATGCACAGGGTGAGCGCGGAAGGCGAGCCTGCAGAGGGTCATCTGTGGACAGCGACAGCGACAGGCCGCGCGCGAAGAACGTGGGGAACGGGTTGCGGTGGTAGTCCAGGAAGAGCGAGTTGTTTGACAGCGGGCTCATGCACAGCCCGATCTGCGCGCGCCGCATGCTCAATGTGAATGGTGCAGCCAACCCGCACAGGTGCGATTAGCATGCACTATAAAGAAATATTGTATGCTCATATGCTGCACACAGGTATACCCTTGCACAGCATACACAATGTCAGCGGTACGGCGCGTCTGCAAGGCAACAGCCGCTGTCGATGTTGGTGTGCGTCACCGAGCACACTTCACAAGCAAGTGCACAAGCGGCGCACACCTGCGCCAGGTAGAACAGGTACTGCAGCGGCAGGCTCTTGCGCAGGTGGATGCCGTGCGCAATGTTCTCGCACAGCATCAGCGCGCTCACCAGGTGGTCGATGTCGCCCGCCTCGCCTGGACCATGTGTTTACCATGTCAGCGCTGTCTCCTCACAGCACAACTACTGTGCTGCCTAATGCTCCTGGTTGCTGCGGCAAGTGTCCTTTGTCCCTCATGGTTTCATGTCGCAGGTAATTCTGTGCAGAGGGCATGATTGCAGTCCAAAGCAGGTCGCAAGCATGTTCAAGCACAAACGAGGCATTGCACGGCTCACGCTTCACAGGTGCTAGCAGCAGCGCACCTGCATGAGGACGCAGCGCGAACGTATTCAACCCGCGCGCCTCGCGCAGCTTGTTCAGCGTGAACAGGTTTGCGTACGTGTAGTATGCATAGTACGCGTACGCGGGGTTGTGCTTCAAGTCCCACGCGCGCGGGCCCTGCATGTGCTTCGCCGGCCGCCGCTCCGGCTTGCTCTCATCGTCCACCATGTCAAAGCCCACCACCTGCATGGCGCACCGGGGAAGCGCTCAAATGCCTGGTTGTGGCATGTTAGCCTGGTAGAGGCATGTCCAAGCTGATAGATGCTGCTGTGTGCTAGAGCCAACAGGAGTATCCAGGACCTGTTTGCGCCACATCATTGAGGTCACAAGGTTTCAATCGCAAAGGTGGATGTGTGTGAGCGACTCAGGTGGCATGGAGCATGGGGTGCATGCATGAACGCTGGTACGCAGCCACACACTGCCCGATTGCACCAGCCAGAAAGTGGCTAACTTAGCAGCCACAGGCTGACAGCGGGTATCTTGCAATGGGCAGGACTTATCATTTTTGTGGGCGCGCCTGCTTCAGGAAGAGGTGGAGCTGCGGGTGGGACGCAGGGTCGACCGTGACCTCAAACAGCGGCGTAAAGATGTTGTCCAGCAGCTGCTCAAAATTCTCGATGATGCCCTGCGCCTTGTAGATGTCGTACAGGCGCGGCACCTGCAGCGACCATGCCTCACACTCCCAGCCCAAGAGTATCTGGGTGCAACCTCCAGCGCACGCAGCGGTGAGGCACACAGACTTGTGCAAACAAGCGTCTCACACAGAGGTTCCAGCATTGTGTGTGTGCACATGAGCTTCAGACGCCATGCGCCGGTGGCTTGCGCACGTGTTTGCGGGGCAGCCTCGTGCTGAGGGGCCGCGCCTGGATGAGCCAGACCACGTTGTCGGAGTACAGCTGGTTCTGGCAGATCCAGGCGGCCAGGATGTCCCACTCCACGCGCTTGCGGCCGTAGATGGAGATCCGGTACTCCGCGTGCTGGTACTTGCTGGCCTCCAGGTCGGTGAGCACCTCCTGCGTCAGCTCCGCCAGGAAGCGCCCGTGCAGCAGGTTGTCCTGCGTGCGCCGCGAACGGCCCCGTCTCTGCGCGTGCTCAGCCGGGCGCTCGCCTGCCCTGCTCGCACTCGGGGCGCATGTGCAGGTGCAGGTGGGCTCCCTGGTGCCCTTGCTGCCTCAGAGGCCAGGCCTGGTCAGCTGACGCTGAGCGGAGCCGGCTGCAAGGCGCTGCTCTTTAGCCTGGTGTCCGTGTTGTCAGCAAATGCCTACGCAGGGACGCAACCGTCCCCATGCCTATGCAGCTACCTGGCATGGCCAGATGCAGGTTCTGCCAGGCTCACGCTGGACAGGCAGCATGCGCCGAGTCGCGATCGCCGGCCAGCAGCCCTGGCGCGCCTGCTTGATGAAGATCTCGCGCAGGCGGCTCTGCCCGAAAGGGTTGTACTTCAGGTTGAAGCGGTCGAAGCGGTGGAAGGTGTTCTTGTCCGCGTGCATGTCCAGCGTGTCCACATTCAGGTCGTACCTGGGCGGGTCAGCGCACTAGCACTGATATCCCGCCTCCATAGTGCTGCCTATGTTGACATTGGAGCTATTGCAGTTGAAAGAAGAACTTTAAAAATATGAAAAGACCAGCACTGGACAGCAAGGGTGCTGGATGGCCCCTTTCCAGGCTTGCGAGGAGCGCGATTGGTCGGCAAAACATGCACCAGAGCGCGTACTCATGCAGGCGGTGGGGCAGTGCACCCAAGCAGCCAGCACGCACCCAGTCAGGTTGAGCGACTCGAACACCTCCTTGAGCGTGAGGTACTTGCCGTCGCGGAAGATGACCACCTCGTCGGGCTCCTTGCGCAGCTTGCTCTTGATGAAGCGCAGCAGGTGCTTCTGGTGCATGCATGCGCTGTGGTGCACGTGCGTGTCGATCTGCGGGCATACGAGCCTTTCCTGCATTAACTCCCAGCATGTAATGCAGCGCGGGCATGGTTTGTACCGCGTATCTGGTCTGCATATGAGAGCATCAGACTTCTCGTTAATTAATAGACGCATGAGTGTGCGTGATTGGGAACAGCGCAGGCGTCTCAGCTGCAAGCAGCCCAGCTCAGCATGTGCGACCAATGCATGTGTGAGCGCTAATATGCTTCCGCCTCGTGAAGAAACAGAACCAGCGGCCGCATCATGCCGCTATGTCTGGTTCTGAGCAGGTCACCACGCAGCGCCGGGACCCTCATCTGTCAGCAGCGCCCGGCGCGCAGCGCAGGGCGCCGCGCCTTGCGGACGTTGTAGAAGTCGCGGTGCGGCGCGCTCTTCTGCGCCAGGAACTCCTTGTCCGCATTCAGCTGCACGTGCAGGTTGAACTTCTGCTCCAGCAGCAGCAGTCGGTGGTGACTGAACGTCTTGACCGGGCCCATGGTGGAGATGCGCAGGATCCTGCGCGCCCGCGGCGTCAGGCGCCGCCGCGGGAGGCCGGGCGGCGCACGACCGGGCGCCTGCCATGGAGCAGAGAACGCGCCCCGCCCAGGCAGCACCCAGGCGCGCTCGGTCCTGTGCAGCAGCCTGGCAGGCAGGTGTGAACTGCTGCAGCCCTGCGCTCAGGGTAGGGTATAGGATGAGCCGCACCGGTGCATGTCGGAGAAGAACTCGTAGGACGTGCCCGGCACGGCGTACGGCTCCTCGGACCGGCTGGCGTCGGGCCACACGCGCACGATGCCGTCGTCCATCTCAAACACGTGAGCGCTGGGCTCGGCGGGCACCCAGTCGAAGGGCGCCGGCTGCACGTCCGAGGGCGCGGCCGCCTCCGGCAGCGGCGGCATCGCACACGGCGGCACCGCCGGTCGGAAGAGCCACTTGTCCCTGCGCGCGGCGCGCGCCTTTCTCGCGCGCCAGCTCTTGCATGTGGGACAGCTGCCGCGACGTGGCGCAGCACAGCTCGCCTGCTTGGCATGCGCGCATGGGGATGCTGGCCATGGTCTCGCCTCGAGGCAGGAGATGCGACCGGGCCGCGCCTCAGCTCGAGGCACTGCTGCAGCAGGAAGGTGACCTCCTCGGTCTCCTCGTTGATGGCGGGCTCCGGCGTGATCACGCGGCAGTACTGCTCGTGCACCGCCGCGTCCTCAATGATCTGCCGGCGCGCGTGCCGGCGCAAGCTTGGCGCGTGCATGGCGGGTTCTCCCCGAGCGTCGTTGTTAACATTCCGGGCCCCCAGAAAAAGAATCCAGTGTGGCGGGAACAGGCGTGCACAGTGAGCGGGACAGCCCCTGGCACGCTGTCCGGCGATGTTACCCACCAGCGCGCAGCGTGATTACCGCCGACCCACGGGCGGGCGCTGGCCGCGCCTTGCCCTCCAGCGCCATGTCGGAGGCGGGCGTGAGCGTGTGCGCGGGCGGCGGGTGCGGCATGGGCGCCGCGTACGGCGGCGGCACCAGCGTGTGCGCCAGCACCCCCTTCGCGCCTGGCGCCTGCCCGCCCGCCGCCGCGCCCGCCAGCGCCTGGCCGCCGCGCAGACGGCATGCTTCAAATGTCACGCACGGTGGGTGCAGAGGCTAGTGTGCGGAAACGGGCCCCAAGGCGGACGGCACGAGGCTGCTTGGCGCCCAGCAAAATAGCGGGTGGGAGTTGCCACTCTGAATGCAGGCTGCGGCCGCGAAGCAGCAGCGGCCAAGCCTGCGTTGAGACCGGTGAGTGTCACATGTGGAGTGCCAAGCAAGGGCAGCAGTGCAGGCCACGCATGCAGACCTGTGCTCATAACAGCCCAGTCTTGCTCGGAGCTGCAGGCGTGTCAGGAACATGCATGCATGTGTTGCGCTCTCTGCCCATGCTCCTCGCCGCTCATCTACTTGGTACCAGATTGGTGCGAACCGCACGTTGAAAGGGCTCGTGCATGGCTGCCCCGCGGCTGCGCCAGGCAACAGCACGGCAGCGCGCACCGCCGCGTTGTGCTCCTTGTGGAACTCCTTGGCCCTGGCCGGCCGGTGCGAGCCATCCGCTGGCGCAGGCTGCGGCCGCCACGGCCGCGCCCCGCGGTCGTCAGCCTGCCCGCGACAATTGTCAGTTGCCCATGTCACAACCCTTCCTTAAGGCACGCCTTCCATCCATGCAGGCTAGAGCAAGGCGTAGGTAAAGGGCGCCGCTCGCAAGCTGGCTATCCTTCACAGGCTGCCTCGGAAGCGATGAACAACACGTCGCGCACCGGGGCAGGCGCGGCGCCGTGGTGTGAGGCCGAGGGCGGCCCCGCGCCCGCGCGCCACCGCCACTCCTCATCCTCCGCCGCGTCCTGCGCACGGAGCGGTGCAGTGTGAGGCTGTACTTGTTGTTCACCACAGGCATCCATGCTGTGGCACCCTCCCTGGCCTTCTCATCTCAGGACACGGAGAGCTGGAACGGGCTCTGAGCAGTGCCAAGGCCGGCAGTGCCACCGGAAAGACGCTTGCCAGCACATTGAGCAAGCAGCGGGCGCAAGGCCGCACCCCGCGCGCCAGCGGAGGGCGCCTGGGCGACGTGCTCGGCTTGTCGCCGTCCTGCGCCACACCACTGCCACACGTCAAAGCTGGCCCTGTTTACCGTGAGAGGAATGCCCTACGCAAGAAAGCACTCAAGCGCAATTAACACTATAGGTTGTAGGTGAAGGCGGACCTCAAAGGGACGCGCGGCGTCACCGTTCATCCGCACGCGCGGCGACATGGGCTCCCCATTGTCGCCCGCGCTGCGGCCGTTGCGCCTCCTGGGGCTGGCAGGCCGGCCGCTGCTTGCGCACACAGCACCATCCTTACGACGCCCAAGAGCAAGGCGTGCTCCCCATTGTTCTCATGCATGCCTGACGCATCCATCATCATCGTTCAACTCTACCGCACGAGCTGCAAGGGCCGAACTGTCTCGCTGGTTCGCAGCACGTACTGTCAACGCTTGAGTTGTGGTGACGGGCGCTCGCGCCCACGCGTGGCCAGAGCCAGGCTGGGCTACCGGTGCAGCAGTGCTGCCGCGCCTTCAAGGCCCTGGCACGCACCCGACACCGGTTTTGGCGCGTCTCCTCGGCCTCCGTGCGTCAACATCGGGCCCTGGCAGGTACTGCAAGTACGCGTACACGGCGCCTGCAGCCACGGCGCTGCCCACCAGCACGCCGCCCGTGAACAGCAGCACCAGGTTGGTGCTGCGGCCGCTGGTGCTCGCGCCGCTGTCCATCAGTGCATGCCCTTGCCTCCCGCACTCAGCGCCTTACATCTGCACGTGAGGTATTGATGCGAGCCTGTCCACTTGTGCCTCAAGTCAACACGCCAAGCAACTGAAACAATGCACTGCAATGCAGCCTCTCGCGATCTCGATCGGGATGCGCATTGCCAAGCGCTACTGATCAGGAGACCTCATGAGGAATGCATGTTGATGTCAACATCAAGGCTACATGCTTAATATTTGTTAATATTATTCTTTTATTCAAGAACTAGGGCAGCTTTGTTCAAGTAGGGTAGCCTTCAAACATGAACTCGCAGCAATCCTGCGGTCAGTCGCTGTCAGCTCGTGCACCCTGGGTAAGCACCCAGGCGCGGTGCCAAAGTCCATGCGCTTTGCGCGGCAGTAATAAGCGCAACGAGAGCGTATATGGAGCGGCTGGGTGCTGAAGCCCCTGCGGAGCAGCAGGCCACCGTGATGGACGCAGAAAGCAGGCGGCAGGTGCAGGAGATATTCGCCGCGTTCGACAAGGACGGTGATGGCGTGCTCAACAGGGTGCGCGCCTCGCGCCGCGCGTCTCACAGCGCCTGTCGCGCACGCGCACCTGTGCTGCCTACAAGAGCTTGCCAAGACACTCGTCTAGCATGCTGCTCGTGCGGAGGCGTGAGCTTGCAACAGCGCTCAGGGTCGCAAGTCCGGCTTGCAGCCCGATCGGCCCACAAGCCCTGCCTTCGCTGCGCCTATTCCTTCTCCAGCATCCTGGCGGCTGCCCGCCAGGCAGGCAGCGCGCGCCGCAGCACAGGGCGCGCCCGCGCGGTCCGCCTAGCTAAGCTCGGCGGCGCGCGCGCAGGAGGAGCTGGGCAGCTACGTCAACAGCACCAACCCCAACGTCGAGTTCACGCCCGTCCAGATGCAGGCGATCCTGGAGGAGGTGTGCGGGCGCTGCTGCGCCCCCGGCGCTGGCTGCCTGCGCTGCCTCTCTCTCCAAGGACGGCTCCCCGGCGAGGAGCACCAGTCTGAGCACCAGTCTGAGCGCGCAGCGAATGCGCCGCCTGCTGCGCATGCAGGAAGCTGCCGTTCAGCTGCAGCGTACCGCCGCAGGCGGCCACCCCGCCGGCGCGAACCGCCCCGAAAGCGGGTGATCTTGCCTGCGGCGGCCGCGCAGATCATGGTGGACTACCGGCCCTGGTGGCGGCGCGGCGGGCTGACGCTGGAGGGCATGGCGCGCACGTACGCCGACGGCGTCAGCAGCGCGGCGGCCGACCACGCCACGCTCGGCCTGCACCTGCCGCGGCCCGCGGCGCCGGCGGCGGCCGCCACTGCGCAGGCGCCCGCCGCGCCCGCCGCGGGGGACGCGGGCGCGCTGCAGAGCTTCCCGGTGGAGCTGTCGCCCATGAAGGCGTTCGGCGGCCAGGTCCGGCCCGCGGCACATGCGAGCGCGTGACGCTGCCGCGCCCTGCCACCCACGCTCAGACCCGTGCCACCCACGCTCAGACCCGAGCCTGTTCCTGTGTAAAGGCAAGTAGCCTCTGCAACATGCGGCGGCGCGGCGCAGCAGCGACCGCCGCGCAGCGATGCAGGCTGCGTGCGCTGGCAGCGACGCAAGCGCGCAAACGCACCGGCGCGTGCGCGCCGCAGGGGCTGGCATCCGCGACGACGTCCGCGGCGGCCAGCCCGCAGCGCTCCGTGACCAGCTTCCCGGTGGAGCTGCTGAGCGGGCAGTCCACGCCTGCCGGCCCGGCGTCCAGCGGCCGGCCCGGCGCCAGCCCCGCGCCGGCCGCCGCCGGCCCGGCCGCCGCGCAGGCGGCCGCCGCGCTTGCCGCGGCGGACCGCGCGCTGGCCAACGTGGCGCGGCCGCCCTCGGCTGCCAAGAGCGGCCTGGGCGTGCCGGCGGGCGGCGCGCCGCGCAGGGAGGCTGCGGCGCCAGCCGCCGCCCCGGACGACCCGGCGTCGCTGTCGACCGTCAAGACGCTGCTGGACAAGATCGCGTCAATTCCGCCAGCAGGTGTCCGCCCTGCCGCCCAGCGCCGGCGCCCAGCGCTTGCGTACCCTGTTGACAAGCTCCCGCATCGGCCACTGCGGTCACAAAGGCGCCACTAAGCGCGTGACCAAGCAAAGCTTACCCTGGTGGCGGTGATGTCATTGACGTCGCACTACCCGGCACCCGTCGCCTGCTAGACGACAAGTGAATGCATCACCTATGTCATTAAGTCACCGGGCGTCAGCTGCGCAAGCTCCCGCGCATATATTGCAAGGCAAGTCCTTCGTGGTCACGAAACTTGTGGCAAGCAGGATACGCAACGAGCAAAAGGGGTAGCGGAACCTCACCAGCCATTAAGCGCAAGCTGCATGGCGGGCTGGTGCCATGAGGCAGCAGCGCGCTCCAGACGCTTGCGCTCCATGCAGAGGCGTAGCTCAGCGCCCGGCGGCGCGCAGGCGCCGCTGCGCCCGCAGCCACGCCGCCATCCGGCACGCCGCTGAAGAGCAGCCGCGCGGAGATTGCCGCGGCCAAGGCCACGCTGGCGGCGCACGCGGCGCACGGCTACGGCGGCGCGCTGGACCGCGCGGCCGCGCGCGAGGCCGCCGGCGGCGCGGCGTCGGGCGGCGGGCCGCGCGCCGCCGTCGACGCCGCCAAGGCCGCGCTGGCCGCCTACTCGGCCGACGCCGGCGGCGCCGGCTTTGCCGCGGTGCTCGCCGCGCGCGCCGCGCTGGAGGTGCGACAATGTCTGGGATGTGGGAGGGGCCACGTGCCTTCAGGGTTACTGCGCGTTCTGGTGTGTGCTGCATGAATCAGTGCAAGCAGTGTCATAATACACGATGACTTGCTTCACAACATCCTCGCCTGTCCTGTCAACTGAGCGCTGTTGCAAACACAGTGCACGCCGGTTTTGGCACGCGCCTCAGCAGGCAGCGCCACTTTGCGTCAGCAGCACACCGCCACGCAGCTCTACGGCCTGGCTCCTGACGCTGGCGGCGCCGCGCAGACGTACCCGCACCCAACACCGGGCTCGCCGCTGGCCGGGCGCGCGGCGGTGACCGTCGCGCATGACGCGCTGGCCGCGCTGCCAGAGGCGGGCGCGTCGCCCACGCGCGCGGCCGCCGCGGTGGCCGCCGCGCGGCGCGCCCTGGACGCATACCCTGAGGCGGACGCAGCGCCGGCGGGCGCGGCGCCCGCGCGCGCGG
>JAABUR0100005429.1_pt1 | contig 16311 bp, 14 predicted proteins | sample 5560091 | NCBI WGS metagenome assembly JAABUR01 (sample SAMN10711879, study PRJNA513375) | rock metagenome | isolation source: Antarctica rocks | place: Antarctica: Victoria Land, University Valley sud | reverse complement strand
CCGTGGTCGCCGCCGTCCGCAACCGGGGTGCAAGGGGCAGGCCGCCCCTTGTCGGGCGCAGCCCGATGTCGGCTATTGCCTGCCTGGATTTTGCCCCTTGACATTCAATACCGGATCTCCCGTCGTCCTCCGGCCCCCCAACCGCCCCGGATGACGAGGGGAGCCAGGACAGCCGGTTAGACGACGGCGCTCTCCGTCTGTCGACGCGCGCTGTGCGTCCGCCGGCGGCGGACGCACAGCGCGAGGCCAAGCGGGATGAGGCCGGTGGCAACGAGTTCGCCGGAGCCGAGCTCAGGTGTCGCGGCAGGGCCGGGGGGAGGCGCGCTGGAACCTGGAGCGATGGACATCGTCTCGGACGACAGGTAGAGGCGTGCCGCCCACGAGACTGGATCACCCGCGAAGTGCTGTTGCAAAGCTCCGTCATTCAGCGCGTTGTCCAGCGCCGCCATGATCATGGACTGGTCGAGCACCAGATCGCGGTGACCGACCTGTCCGGCCGCCACGTTGTACGTTGTGTTGTTGTTGCTATAGCTGAACGCCTTGGGCGCCACGGCGTCGTAGAAGCCGCCGTCCGCCCTGTAAATATCAGGGTAGAGCGTGCGCAGGGCCTGGATGTTGGCGTAGGCTTGCTGCGGCAGAACATCGAGGGCGATGAAGGACGCGTGCGGTGTCACCGTGGTTTCGCTGGCGGCGCCATAGGCCTGCGACAGGCCTTGCTTCGCGGCGTACGGCCAGATCAACCCATCTACGCCATAGCCGCCGTAATTGCCCGTGTCATCCGGTGTGCTGGACGGGGACATGCCCCAGACCGGGTCATGCAGTTGCTCGGTCGTGTACTTTACCTGCACCTGCGCCCAGCGTAGGTCGTTCAGGCCAAAGCTTTGCGGCCCCCAGGTGGTTTCGGGCACGACCAGGTTGGGCATCAGTCCCTCGAACATACCCCCCGCGAACGTCGGGACAAACGTAAGATCGGTCCCAGGATAGGTATAGTGTCCTTCCCAGACGTTGAACGGCTTGCCCGATTGCGGATCGTTGTACACGTGCCAGTAGCCTGGAACGGGCCACTGGCCCTGCCAGGAGAAGTCGGGGTCGGACGCGCATTGCTTGGGCGGCAGCACGCGCCAACTGCGCCACCACACATCGCCCGGCATCTGGCGCAGGCCCATCCCGATGTAGGCCGAGATGCGTGGGTCGCTGTAGAGCGCGCCGTTGTGATAGTAGTGTTTCCAATTGTCGCCCTGGTCGACGGGCAGGCCGACATAGTAGCCGCCGAACATCTGTCCCGTTGGCTGATTCCCCGGTATGGCCGTATTGACGTTACACGCGGTCTGCGGGCGACTGTCATAGAAAAGCCCGAAGTTCATCGCCCCCAGGAGGTTGTTCGCCAGGGAGCCCAACTCGGGCATGGCGCTACGTACGACAATCAGACCCGACGCGTACCAGCCGTTGTCGACGTTGGAGATGAAGGAGCAGTTATCGAACGTCGGGGTCGGCTCCGTCGCGCAGTCCGCCTGACCGGGGTTGAGGATGGTATCCCCGGTGGTGGTATCGTACCACTGGTACAGGAATCCGTTGTCCCGCTTCAAGTGGCTGACCTCGGTCAAGGTGGCCGTGATCTGGGCGAGCGCCTTGGAACGGCTGATCAGGCCAAGATCATTGGCCGCCACGACCGCCCAGAGATACACCCCGATGTTGGCGGCCGAGGTGTAGGCGCCGCGCACCGTCACCCGATTGTTTGTGTATGTAAGGTTGTCTAGTGGTAGGTGTGTGATGGGATCCACGTCGGCGCGGTAGAAGTTCCAGGTGTCGCGGGCGATGCCATGGAGCACGGCGCGCTGCTGCGCGGTGAGCGCCCCGTCCCCGCCGCCGTTGTCGGCGCGCGCCTGCGAGGGCGGCGCGGCCACGGTGAGCGAGGCCAAGAGGGCGACCAGGAAGGCGGCATAGGCGCCGCGCCAAAAGCGGTGGTTGCGCGTTGCGATCTGTTTCATAGACGTCACTTCCTCCTCAATGTCGGTTTCGTCGGACTATGCTGAAACGCTGTGGTGTTCCTCCTCCCGTTATCCGCATTATCGTTATCCGTGGTCCGCCGTGGCACAGCCGCACGAGCGGCGCAGCACCAGCGTGGCCAGTAACGCGAACGTCTCCGACGGGGCGCGGTCGCCGGCGAGGCGCGCGAGCAGCCGCTCCACGGCCAGGCGGGCCACGTCCTGCACGGCTGACGCACGGTCGTGAGCGCGGGCCGGAGATGGGCCGCCAGGGGAATGTCGTCGAAGCCGATGACCGCGATGTCGTCCGGGATACGCAACCCCCGGCCCTTGATGGCCTCTAGCGCGCCGAACGCCATCTCGTCGTTGGCGACGAAGACCGCGCGGGGGGGCATAGGCATGGCGAGCAACCGGTTCATGGCCGCGTAGCCACCGGGTTGGCGAAAGTCACCCAAGACAACCAGCGTTTCGTCGAACGGGATTGCATACTGCGTGAGCGCCTGGCGGTATCCCTCCTCTCTTTCCTGGGCCTCGGACGAATCGGCGGGTCCCGCGATCAGGGCGACACGACCGTAGTCGTGCGCCAACAGATGGCCTGTCGCCTGGAACGCGCCCTCGCGGTTCATGGTCAAGATCGTGTCGACCCCCGGCAGCCGGGCCGCGTGATTGACCAGCACGAGGGGAATATCCCACCGCCGGAGCCGCTCAATCTCCTCGTCCGACAGCGCGGTGGGCATCACGATCATGGCGTCCACCTTGCCTCGCAACTCCGCGGTGGACCCCGGCGCACTCCCTGGCGCGCATGGGAGCCAAAGATCGTCACATGGTAGCCCCGTCCGGCCGCGACGACCTCGACCGTGCGCACAACCTCCAGGTAGAATGGACCATCGATGTCGTGGAAAACCAGCGCCAGGGTCCGTGTCGTCCCCCCGTGCGTGGGGCGTTCGTGCGGCGCCTGCCAGCCCAGGTCACGCGCCGCCTGGCGTACCCGGTCGCGCGTGTGGGGACGCACGCCGGGGTTAGTGGTGAAGGCGCGTGACACAGTGGCGATGGACACCCCCGCGCGCGCGGCCACGGTATAGTATGGTTGGACGGCTGCTCTCGACCTGTTCCTCGTTCACGATCGCTACTCTCAAGGATGTTGCCGTTGTAAGAGTCGCGTAAGAAAAGTAAGTCCTTACATGCGCTACGATACCGTCTGCGCCCATGGGTTGTCAAGGGGGCGCGGGATATGCTAGGGCCATGTAGTTCTCGCTAGCGATCGCGCGGCCCTCACTCCCGCCCCCTCTCCCGCACGGGACGAGGGAAGACACACGCGACACGGCAGTCGGCCCCCCGCCCTCGTGTCAGGAAGAGTGCGCTGGACCGTTAGACCCGCGGTCAGGGGTGAGGGGGGATCAAGGATCGCCCCCATTCAGACTTTTTAAGGTTAGGCTCCTGCCATGGTCTTTCAGGGCCAGGCTACCGGCATGTGCCATAACAAAAACCCAGTCGCACCCGGGGGTCACGGGTCTCGCGTCACCTGCCGGGTGCTGCCGTCGACGCCCGCACGACGAGGCGCGTGGACAGCTCGATGCGCGTCGCGTCGAGCGGCTGGCCGTCGAGCAGGCGGTAGAGCACGCCGGCAGCAACGCGCCCAATCTCCTGCAGGGGCTGGCGCACGGTGGTCAGTTCCGGCGTCACCAGCGCAGCCATCTCCAGGTCATCGAAGCCCACCACCGAGAGGCGCCGGGGGACATCGAGTCCGCGCTCGCGCGCCGCACGTAGCACGCCGAGCGCCATGTTGTCGTTGAACGCGAAGATGGCGCTCGGCGCGTCGCCCTGCGCGAGGAGGTGGAGCGCCGCGCGGTAGCCGCCCTCGATACTGAAGTCCGACTCGACGACCAACGCCGGGTTGACGGGGAGGCTCGCCGCGAACAGGGCCGCCTGGTAGCCGGCCATGCGGTCGCGGCTGGCGCGCTGACCGCGCGCGCCCGTGATCGCGCCGATGCGCGTGTGGCCGAGCGCGATGAGGTGCTCCGTGGCCGTCCGCGCGCCGGACCAACCGGCGGCGCAGACGACAGGGATGTCCTCATCCAGGGTGTCGGGCGGGTCGACGACGACGAACGGGTAGGCCCGGCGGCGCAGCGCCGCGAGTTCGGCCGGCGTTTCGGAGGGCACGATCAGTAGGGCGCCGTCGGTGGTGCCATGCATCAGCCGCTCGAGCAGCGACACCTCGCGGTCGTGCTCAGAGCGCGTGGGGCAGACGACCAAGCGCGCGTCGCGCTCGTAGACCGCCTCGGTCGCACCGGTCAGGATCTGGGCGAAGTAGTGGTCGACCATGTAGGGGACGGTGAGCCCGATCAGGCCGGTGCGACCGCTGGCGAGCGCGCGCGCGGTGCGGCTGGTGACGTAGCCGCGCTCGCGGATGTGCCGCCGCACCATGTCCCTGGTAGCCGATGACACGTCGGGACGGCCGTTGAGCACGCGCGACACCGTGGCCACCGAGACACCCGCGAGCGCGGCGATGTCCCTGATGACGAGGCGCGAACCCAACGCGTTCCCGTCGGGCCTATCCTGCATGCCATCCTCCCTGGGTCCGTGCCGGGCTAGGGTTGTAACCGTTCCCGGAATGTTCACTACTATAAAGGCTCATAGTGGGCGCTGTCAAGCACGCGAGCATTGACGCATCCGTTGACAATCAGGTATCGGTGTGGTATTTTCCCAACCAACGGCATGCGACCGTAGCCGATACCGGAACAGGTGGTGGCTGGCGCCGCGATGTCGCGCAGGACTGAACGATGGAAGGAGGGCGATAGCCGGTCGGAGATGCCGTCTGCGTGGATGGATGAGCGCGGCCTGTGGTTTAGGGGCACGGCAGCCGCAAACCGGCAGTAGCCCGCGCTCCCATGGACTTGTTGTTGCAGTCAATCGCGACCTATTTGTCGTCATCAGGTCAGGCGATGCACACACCCCTGACGGGGGTTGCGCCGCGCGTCGTCAGACCGTAGTTTAGTTTAGTAAGGAGCGTCAGCGTATGACTCTCAAAGCATCGACGAAGATCGCTGCTACGTCTCTACTCAGCGCCGCCCTTGTGTCGACGGCCGTCGCCCTCCCTGCCCACGCCGCGCGCCCCCGCGTCGCCCTGCGCCCGCTCACGATTGGGCAATCATCGAGCAACTACGTCCGCAACTTCAACCCGTTCTCGCTGACCGGGGCGCTCTCCTCGGCGCGCGCCGCGGTCCTGGAGCCCCTCTACATCGTCGACCCCACCGCGAATGGCAAACAGACGCCCTGGCTGGCGACATCGTACAAGTTCAGCCCGGACCTCAAGACGCTGACGTTCACGATCCGCCAGGGGGTCAAGTGGTCCGACGGGCAGCCGTTCTCGGCCAACGACGTGCTCTTTACCCTGAACCTGGGCAAGACAAATTCCGCGCTTGATCAGATCGGGCTGTGGGGCGCGAGCGGGTTGGCCACGGGCGTGTCCGCCACGGGCAACACGGTCTCCATCCGCTTCAAGCAGGCGAACGTCACGACCTTCGGCCCGTTGGTGGACAACCTATTTATCCTGCCCGCGCACGTCTGGTCCAAGATCACGAACCCGCTCACCTTTGCCTGGGCTGACCCGGTCGGGACCGGACCGTTCACGCAGGTGAAAAGCTTCTCCTCGCAGAGTTACGAGTTGGGCCGCAACCCCTACTACTGGAACGCGGCCAACCTGAAGATCGACGCGATCCGTTACACGGGGTTCCAGAGCAACGACGCGTCGGCGCTCGCGCTTGAGTCGGGCCAGGTCGACTGGTCCGGTGACTTCATTAACAACGTCGAGCGGGTGTACGACGCCAGGAACCCCAATTACCACCACTACTACGCCCCGCGCGACCTGCCCACCACGCTCTACGTGACGGCCACCAAATATCCCTACAACCTGCCCGTCTTCCGCAAGGCGTTGAGCATGGCCATCAACCGCCAGGCGCTCAACGTCAACGCCGAGTACGGCTATACGACGCCGACCAATATCACGGGTCTTAGCGGGGCCTTCCCCACCTGGGTCGACAAGAGCGTCCCCAACACCCTGGCGCAGTACAACCCGACGGCGGCGCTGTCCATGCTTGAGAAGGCTGGCTTCAAGATGCAGGGCGGCAAGCTGATGGACCCCAAGGGCCAGCAGGTCACGTTCAGCCTCCCGGTGGTGGCGGGCTTCTCGGACTTCGTCGGCATCCAGCAGATTCTGGCCCAGAACTTCAAGGCCCTGGGTATCGACGCCGCGCCGCAGGCCATCTCGACGTTCGGCCCCTGGTACACCAGCGTGCAGAAAGGCGTCTATCCGGTGGTCACGGTCTGGAGCTATGGCAACCAGTCGCCGTATGACTACTACAACCAGATGATGGGGCCAACCAACATTAAGCCAGTCGGGACTATCGCCGGCGGTGACGCCTGGACACGCTTTCAGGACCCGCAGATGGACGCGCTGCTCACCAAGTTTCGCACCACGACCGACGCGGCGCAGCAACACGCGTTGGCCAACCAGATGCAGCAGATCTTCGTCAAGGACCTGCCGGTCATCCCGATGATCAACGGCCTGATCAAGGAGAACTACAACACGACGTACTACACCGGCTTCCCGACCGCGAACAACTACTACGCCGACGGGAGCCCCGACGCGACGCCGATGCGCCTGATCGTGCTGACCCATCTCAAGCCGGCGCACTAACGGTTCATCCCTGGGGGTGGGGGATCTGTACGTCCCCCACCCCCCCACGCTATCCCCCTTCGCGCCCGGGGGGGCGGCCGGATCGATCGTACGAGGATATGTGGTCATGCGCTTTGTCATCCGCCGTCTGCTGTTCTACGCCGCCGCCCTCTGGGCCGCTATCACGCTCGATTTTCTCATCCCGCGGGTGATGCCCGGCAACCCCGCCGCGGCCATCTACGCTCAACACGCGCAGCAATTCGCGAACAATCCCAACGCCTTCCGCATCATCGCGGCCTCGCTGGGCCTGTCTACCGACCCGCTGCCCGTGCAGTACTGGCATTACCTGGGCAACCTGATCCACGGCGACTTTGGCGTTTCCTTTAACCAGTTCCCCAATCGTGTCTCGACCATCGTCGCGCAAAGCCTGCCCTGGACGATCTTTCTGGTCGGGGTGGCCTCTATTATCGCGTTCGTGTTGGGGACCGGTATCGGGACGTTGGCCGCCTGGCGGCGCGGCGGCGTCCTCGACAGCCTGCTGCCTCCGCTGGCGCTGATGACCAGCAGCTTCCCCTTCTTTTTCCTGGCCCTGCTGCTGCTGTACTTCCTGGGCTTCAAGTTGAACCTGTTCCCGATCAATCACGCCTATACCGATGGACTACAGCCGGCCCTGTCCCTGACCTTCGTGGGTAGTGTGCTGTCGCACGCTGTCTTACCGGCTTTCTCGCTAGTCCTGGTCGCCGTGGGCGGTTGGCTGCTGGGCATGCGCAACACCATGATCAACGTCCTCTCCGAGGACTACATCTCGATGGCGCAGGCGCGCGGCCTGACCGACCGCCGCGTCATGCTGGGGTACGCGGCGCGCAATGCCATGCTGCCCCAAATCACGGGGTTTGCCTTGAGCCTGGGCTATCTCGTCGGCGGCCAAATCCTGATCGAAAGCATCTTCAGCTATCCTGGGGTGGGGTTGCTTATGGCGCAGTCGATCGGTGCGCAGGACTATCCCGTCATCCAGACCCTGCTGCTCGTTATCACGGTCTGCGTCCTGCTGGCGAACCTGGCCGCCGACCTGGTCTACGCGCGCCTTGATCCGCGCGCGCGCGCGGCGTAAGCTGTCTTGAAAGGAGGAACTGGCCATGGATGTTCATGCGACGACGGAGGTGAGTGCGGAGTTGGCCGGGGCAGGGGGGACGCCCATCGTCCCTGTGACGGGGCCGCGCCGCCGCGGCCTCTCCGCGCCGGGCTGGTTGCGCCTGATTTTGTCCGACCGCAAGGCCGCCGTGGGTGTGGCCATCCTAACCTTCTTCGTGCTCGTGGCCATCTTCGGGCCGCTCATCTGGCGGGGCGACCCCAGCGTCGGCGACTACACCGTCAAACCGCAGCAGGCGCCCTCGGCCGCGCACTGGCTCGGCACGGATCAACAGGGGCGCGACATCTTCCTGGGGTTGGTGGACGGGACGCGTCCGGCGCTGATTATCTGCTTCTCGGTCGGCGTGATCGCGACGGCCATTGCCGTGGTCGTCGGCTTGAGCGCTGGCTACTTCGGCGGCTGGATCGACGAGACGCTGATGTTGATCACCAACATCGTGCTGGTCATCCCTAGCTTCCCGCTGATCATCGTCGTGACGTCATTCATCCAGGCCAAGAACGGTTATGTCCCCATCGTGATCATCCTGGGCTTGACCGGGTGGGCCTTCGGGGCGCGCGTGCTGCGCAGCCAGGCGATGAGCCTGCGCCAGAAAGACTTCATCCAGGCCTCGGTTGTGCGCGGCGAGTCAGGCATGCGCATCGTGCTGCGCGATATCCTGCCTAACATGATCAGCCTGGTGGTTAGCGGGTTCATCGGGACGGTTCTCTTCGCCCTGGGTACGACGGCCGCGCTCGTGTTCCTGGGCTACGGCAATCTGAGCCAGGTGAGTTGGTTCAGCATGTTGTACTGGGCGCAGAACGGCTCGGCGTTGCAAGTCGACGCCTGGTGGCTCTTCCTCCCGCCGGGCCTGGCCATCGCGCTGGTCGGGACGGCCTGCGCGCTGATCAACTTCGGTATCGACGAGATCAGTAACCCGCGCCTGCGTACCGAGAAAATCAAGATCCCCCGCGGCGCCGTGCCGCCGGTGGCGGTCGCCCCATCGGGAAAGGTGGCGGCGCGATGACCCGCGATCAAGCCGCTACGCGCGTCGTTCCCATCGACGCCGCCGCGCAGGTTCCGGCCGACGCGCCCCTGCTTGACGTGCGCGACCTGCACGTCTCCTATGCGACCGCGCGTGGACCCGCGCGCGCGGTGCAGGGGGTGTCGTTCAGTCTGCGCAAGGGCGAGACCTTGGGCCTGGCGGGGGAGTCGGGCTGTGGCAAGAGCACCGTGGCCAACGCCATCACGCGCCTGCTCAAGCCCCCCGCCTACATCGCCGGCGGCCAGATCCTGTTCGACGGCCGCGACGTCACGACGATGGGCGCCGACGAGACGCGGCGCTTCCGCTGGAGCCGCGTCAGCATCGTCTCGCAGAGCGCCATGAACGCGCTCAACCCCGTCATCACCATCGGCGCGCACTTCGTCGATACGCTGCAGGCGCACACGAACATGAGTAAGCGCGAGGCGCTGGAGCGCGGGGGCGAGTTGCTGCGCGTGGTGGGTATCGAGCGCGCGCGGCTCAAGAGCTACCCGCATGAACTCTCCGGCGGCATGCGCCAGCGCGCGGTCATCGCCATGGCCCTGGCGCTCAACCCCGACCTGATCATCATGGACGAGCCGACGACCGCGCTCGATGTGGTGGTGCAGAAGGAGATCATGCAGCAGATCGAGGACCTGAAGGAGCAGTTCGGCTTCTCGATCCTGTTCATCACGCACGACCTCTCGCTGCTGGTGGAGTTCAGCGACCGTCTCGCCATCATGTACGCGGGCAGGATCGCCGAGTTGGCCCCCGCGCGCGAGCTGTTCAACCATCCCGAACACCCTTATACGGTCGGTCTGATGAATAGCTTCCCCGCGCTGACCGGGCCGCGGCAGGAGTTGGCTGGTATTCCGGGCTCGCCGCCCAACCTGATCGCGCCGCCGGCCGGCTGCCGCTTTCACCCGCGCTGCCCGCACGCCATGACGACCTGTATGCAGGCCGAACCCATGCTGCGCGACATCGGTGGGGGGCACCAGGTGGCCTGCCACTTGTATCCGCATCGCTGAGGGCCTGCGCGTGCCCTCCCCACGTCGTGTGGGCCCGACGGCAAACCACGCCGACGGTCGTCGGTTATTCGTAGCACCGCAGTGCTGTACGCTACCATGCGGCCACAGGCGCGGGTAGGACAAGCATGAGGTAGGACCAGTATGGAGGGATAATCATGCAACAATCACAGGCCCCGGTGATGGATGTGCAGGGGCTGACCAAATGGTTTCGCACGGGCGGCGGTCCGTTTGGCCTTGGCGGCGAGGCGCGCTACGTGCACGCGGTCGACGACGTCACCTTCGCACTGGAGAAGGGACGCATCCTCGCGCTGGTGGGCGAGAGCGGCAGCGGCAAGAGCACGATCGCGCGCCTGCTGGCGCGGCTGTATCCCGTGACGAAGGGACAGGTGTTGCTTAAAGGTCACGACGCCCTGTCCCACCAGAACCGTCGCGCCGTCCTTGCCTACCGTAGCGACGTACAGATGATTTTCCAGGACCCGTTCGGCTCCCTGAATCCCGTGCAGACGGTGGGCTATCACCTGTCGCGCCCCCTGGCCGTCCACAAGAGGCTGCGCGGGGCGGCGCAGGAACGTGAGATCCACGCCCTGCTGCGCACGGTGGGACTGGAGCCAGCCGATGAGTACGTCGCGAAGTACCCGCACGAGCTCTCGGGCGGCCAGCGACAGCGCGTGGCCATCGCCTGTGCCCTGGCGGTCGACCCCGAGGTCATCCTGGCCGACGAGCCGATCAGCATGCTCGACGTGTCGATCCGCATGGGCATCCTGAACTTGATGAAGCGACTCAAGGAGGAGCGTGGGATCGCCTATCTCTACATCACGCACGATCTGGCCAGCGCGCGCTACATTGCCGACGAGACGATGGTGCTCTACGCCGGGCACATGATGGAGAAAGCTTCCAGCACCGCGTTGATGGACGATCCGCGGCACCCCTACACACGCCTGCTCATCTCGGCGGCGCCGAATCCAGCGCAGGAGAAACGGCGCGTCGAGGCGCGGGGCGAGATACCGACGATCATCAACCCCAAGCCGGGCTGTCGCTTCGCGCCGCGCTGCCCGCTGGTCATGCCCATCTGCACCGAGCGCACGCCCGAGATCACGCAGGTGCGCCCCGGCCACCTCGTGCGCTGCTACGCGGCACAACCCGCCTACACCTCCTCGACCGCCCACGCATGAACGCGTTGTGCTCATGAAGGACGCATACAGTGGTGATACGGTCATCGCCGCTTTCTTTGTCGGCGCGCCCGTTACGACGCGGTCATCCGCCAGGAGGTGCGGCGGCCCGCGGCTAGCGTCAACCTGATGAAAGGATACGACACGCCTATGGCATCTGTAGTCACGAGAGTACCGGCCGATTTCCTGTGGGGCGCCGCGACAGCGTCCTTCCAGATCGAGGGTGCGACACGCGAGGACGGGCGCGGCGCGTCGATCTGGGACCGCTTCTGTGCCACGCTCGGCAAAGTCAAGAACGGCGACACCGGCGACCCGGCCTGCGACCACTACCACCGCTATCCGCACGACGTGGCCCTGATGAAGAGCCTCGGCCTGCGCGCCTACCGCTTCTCGATCGCCTGGCCGCGCATCCTCCCCGAGGGGACGGGCAGGGTCGAGGAGAAGGGGCTAGACTTCTACGACCGGTTGGTGGATGAGTTGCTCGCGGCTGGTATACGGCCCTTCGCCACGCTCTACCACTGGGACCTGCCCCAGACCTTGCAGGATCGCTGGGGCGGGTGGGCGGGGCGCGACACCGCCGCGGCATTTGTCGCCTACGCCGATGTTGTGTCGCGGCGGCTGGGCGACCGCGTCAAGGACTGGATCACGCTCAACGAGCCCTGGTGCGCGGCGTGGTTGGGCTACGGCTGGGCTCAACACGCGCCGGGCCTGCGCGACCCCCAGCTCGCCATGACGGCGACGCACCACCTGCTCCTTGGCCACGGCGACGCCGTCCCGCTGCTGCGCCGCAATAGCCCCGACGCGCGCGTCGGCATCACGCTCAATCTGGCTCCCGTCCATCCCGCCACGGATAGTGCCGCGGACCGCGCCACGGCCCGCCTGTCCGATGGCCTGTCCAACCGCCTGTACCTCGACCCGGTGTTCAAAGGCTCGTATCCCACCGATGTCATCGATGGACTCGGTGTGTCCGCGCCGTCGATCCAGCCGGGAGACCTGGAGGCGATACGGGCGCCGCTGGATTTCCTGGGCATCAACTACTATATGCGCTTGGTTGTACAGGCCGACCCAACGGGGTGCAGTCCGCGGGGCGAGTCCGTCCGCGTCGAGGGTGCCGCGCGCACCGCGATGGACTGGGAAATCTACCCCGAGGGGTTGCATGAGCTGTTGGCACGAGTGCACCGCGACTACGCGCCCGCCTCTATGTACGTGACGGAGAACGGCGCGGCGTTCGACGATGCGGTGGGACCGGACGGCCGCGTGCACGATGAGCAGCGTCGCGTCTACCTGGAAGAGCACTTCGCGCAGGCCGCGCGCGCCGTCGCGGAAGGCGTTCCCCTGCAGGGTTATTTCGTGTGGTCGCTGCTGGACAACTTCGAGTGGGCCGAAGGCTATAACAAACGCTTTGGCATCGTCTACGTCGACTACAACACGCAGGAGCGCACCGTCAAGGATAGCGGGCGTTGGTACGCGGACATGCTCCACGGCTAGCGAAGGAGACACCCCACCATGAGAGATGACCTTATCAGACCCTCGCGCGCAGCGTGAGCCTAGATGCCTTGCCCCTGCTCCTGCCGCTATACGATCACTTGGGGCTGCGCGACCTGGTCAATCACCGCTGTTACCCGGATGGTGACGCACCCGAAGCGGACCTGCTCACGGACAGGTTCCGTCCTCCACCTGACGTGGGTCCTGTGCTGGCCGTTTAGTTCATCCGCGCAACAGAGTATGGTAATCTGTTGCGCGGATGAACTAAACGGCCAGCACACCCGGTGCCCTCGTGCCTTGCTGAGCGTCCGCGTGCCCTGGTCTGCCGCACTGTGTCTCGCGTCAGCGTCGCGTGCAGCACTGACGTGACCGGAGACGGGCGCTGGAGGCTGGTAGGTGTGTTTACGTGCCCCTCTGGCCGTGGCGCGACTGCTGGTGGCCGTGGGCGCGTCCGCAGGCATGCGGCTGGTCGGGCACAGCGTCGGCGATTTGGAGCCGGGGGCGTGCGCGGTGACTACCGGAGGGCCTTGCGCAGGCGCAGGGCGCGGCGGCTGTAGCCGAGGTGGCGCTCGTAGAAAGGGCCTTGCGCAGGCGCAGGGCGCGGCGGCTGTAGCCGAGGTGGCGCTCGTAGAAGGGGACGGAGAGGGGGCTGTCGTAGGTGTCGAGCAGGGCGATGGCCGCGCCGCGCGCGCGGCCCCACCGCTCAGCCGCGTCCATCAGCCGGGTGCCGACGCCGTGGTGACGGGAGGCTTCGCGGACAATGAGGGCATTGATGAGGAGGCGCGTGAGGCCGGCGTCGCGCGAGGCATCGGTGGCGGCGCGGGGCGACGGATGCTCTATGGCGGCGAAGAGATAGCCGACAACGTGGCCGTCGGCGTCGGCCACCAGGGCGAGGGAGTCCTGGGCAGCGGCGAGGTGGAGGAAGCGCTCTTCAAGGCTCTGGGCGAGGCCGGCGGCGTCCGGGATCTGGAAGAGGGCGGGGTTGAGGGCGGCATAGGAGGCGCCGGCGTCGAGCCAGCAGCGGGCGAGGCCGTCACCATCGCCGGCGCGCGGGGGACGGAGCGCGAGGTCCATCGACGTATGATCCTTTCGCGTGGGCCGCTGCGGCGTGGAGCGGCGCTGATACGTAGGTGCAACGAGGCTGCGGGGGGGGGGTAGCGCGCCACCCGTGCGCGCCCCACTGGCCACCGTTGGTAGTGTACCAAGCGCAGCTCAGGGTAGCGGGCCTCGGGGCGGCGGGGTCCGTAGTAACTCCCGTGCCCCTGCGTCCGTGGTGGGGCCTGGGCGGAGCTCGTGGCGACGTTGGGCGCGTCGGCGCGGAACGTTGAGGGGACGGGGTGTTAGTCGGGCAGCTTGAGGTAGACGTCGGGGCTGTCGGGAGTGGCCCAGGTGGGCTCCCAGGGGAGGAAGCCGATACTGCGGTAGAGATGGGCGGCGGCGGCATTCTCAGGGCGATGGCCGATGGCGATGACCTCAACATCGGGGGAGAGGCGGAGGCGGCGGATCAGCGCGATGGTGGCGGCGCGGCCGTAGCCCTGGCCCTGGTGGGCGGGAGCGATCATGAGGCGGAGGATGTAGCCGACGCCGGCGGCGATCTCGTACATACCAAAGCCCAGCATGGGGACAGGGGGGAGATCGTAGCCACGGGCGGCGAGGTCGTAGATGGCGAGGGGGGTGAGGGCAGGATTAACCTTGGCCTCGGCGAGGGACTTGGCATTGGAGGCAACGAACGCAGCCTGGGGCGGGTCGAGGTGGAGGGTGAGGCACTCTTTGTAGTTGGTGAGGGTGACGGGACGAAGATGGACACTGGCCATGGCGATGGGGCCTTTCCTGTCGTCAGATCGCTGCACAATAGTCGTATCGTAGCAGACGCGTGGAGGGCTAGCACAGCGCGCAAACGGGTGGCCTCGACACGGTAGCCGGGCGCGCCGCGCGTGCGGGGTCTGCGCGTTGTCGCTGGGGCCGGTGGCTCGGCACGAAGGGGCCACTGGATGCCGAGATTCCTACGTAGTAGGGGGCCACCAGATGCCGGGGTAAGGGGCCATAGCGTGCCGGCGTACCGCCCGCCGCGCACGGCGCGCAGCGCGGCCCGCAGCTCCTCTCCCCATCGCTCGCACAGAGAGAAGGCTACCCGAGCGAACTGCGTCTTCAGCGTCTTAGTACGCCGGCACGCCCTGGCCCCCTACCCTGGCACGCCCTGGCCCCTTCGTGGACAGGGACCCCGGCATGCAGTGACCCCCTCCAGCGTTGGCGCACCCACCACGGCACCGCCGCCCGCCCTGCCCCACGCGCCCCACGCGCCCCACGCGCCCCACGCGCCCCACGCGCCCCACGCGCCCCACGCGCCCCACGCGCCCCACGCCCATGCTACCCTCGGCGGCTAAGGGCGGCGGCGCGCGCCCTGTGTCCCTGCCAGCGCGGCCGAGGGATAGAGCACGCCAGCGTGGTAGACTGTGACCGACTGCCGGCGGCACGTTTAATGGGGCTACGCGTCGCCGGCAGCCCCTGATCCTGACCCGCGCGCTGTTGCTCCTCGTCTGCGCCAGCCCACGCGCGCCTCATCTAGCGACACCCCAGCCGCGCAGCGCCGCCAGGTCCTCCCCGCCCCCCCGACGTGCGGTACACCCCGTGCACCAGCGACACCTGCGGGGCACCTCACCCCTCACCACGTCTATCAGCACGCAGGAGACGAGACATGAGCAACAGCCAGCACGTCACCGGCACCTCTGACCCCCTCTACAACGTCGTTAGCGTCTATTACCACGCCCTCAAGGCCGCCGCCGACGCCCAACAGTACATCCAGGATGCCCAGCAGGCCGGCGATCAGCAACTCGTGCAGTTCTTCCAGCAGTCCCAGCAGAACGCCCGCCAAGCCGCCGAGCAGGCCAAGACCACCCTCCAGCAGCACCTCGGCACGGGCGCCAGCTAACACGCAGCCCGGTGGTGCGCGTCCGTGCGGGCCGCAGTACCCCGCCCGCACGGACGCGCACTCCGTCCCATGTCTGGACAGGTCTGCCGTCGGTGGCCGACGCTGCCTCCCCTCCGGCGGACGGCCGCGTCCGCTCGTCCACCCCTCCCCCCGGCTCGTCGGCGACGTACCCGGCGCGCTCCCCGTCTGACCGGTAAGGCGTCACGTTCGTTGCGCCTACCGTCACGTTCGCTGCGCCGACAACATCACGTTCGCTGCGCCATCCTCCTCTCGCTCCCTCCGCGCGCCCCTGCCTCCCTCCTTTTGAGCGTGACACCGCCTCCGCCTCGGCCCCATAAGGCCAGCGACGACAGACACATTCTGTGCGGATCGGCGCACCGAACGTGACGTTTCTGCAGGATCGGCGCACCGAACGTGACGTTTCTGCAAGATCGGCGCACCGAACGTGACGTTTCCCGCCCTCTCACACCTGCAATCGGCGCAGCGAACGTGACGCCTTACAACACTCGCATCCGGCCCGTACAGCTTCACCCTGGCGCGCTACATCGACTTCAACGGCTATGTCCGTCGGGCCACGGGACTCACACTCCCGCCTGGTGATACCGTTCTGCCGTTGCGTTCGGCCTCCCCGACAGGCATAGAACCTGCGGGCGTGGGGGTGCGACGCGATGAGACGCGCCCCGATCTTTCGATCGAGAACCCCGCATCCCAGGATCGAGAACCCCGCATCCCAGGATCGAGAACCCCGCATCCCAGGATCGAGAACCCCGCATCCCAGGATCGAGAACCCCGCATTATAGATAAGGACAACGTCCCATGGAGACCGATCACACGGGCGGCCCGTCTTCAACCACTTATCCGGCCGGACAGACACATGGCAATCCCGAGCGACC
>JAABUR0100005428.1_pt1 | contig 16314 bp, 16 predicted proteins | sample 5560091 | NCBI WGS metagenome assembly JAABUR01 (sample SAMN10711879, study PRJNA513375) | rock metagenome | isolation source: Antarctica rocks | place: Antarctica: Victoria Land, University Valley sud | reverse complement strand
GCTAAACCAGTGGCGGTCACTTGACCAAAAGAGCTAATCAAATAGTCGGTGTAGAGGTCGAGCAGCTTCGCTTGCATGGTGTCAAGTCTAGCACCCTACCTCTTCACTGCGTAACATCAGTTATTAAATGACTTAGAAAGTTAATATCCAACTTTTCTTTATTTGGAAGAAAACGACCTACGCGCTGATTTAAGTAACTATCTTTTAAGTCTGCTGGAACTGTTCCAATCTTTCCTGTTGTCGCACCAGATAAAGCCATCAAAACATCGCCAGCATATAGCTTGAAGTTTTCCAAATTACTAACAATTGAATCTTTGACAAAGACCGTTCCGCCATCAATGACTACTTTTCCACTCTGTAAATTTGATATTCTTATAATCGGATTACCGCTCATTAAATAATCTTCACTTCTGAAAGCAAAGCCGCCTTGAACGCGGCAAACATCACCTAAACGAACTAAACGCCAGCCTTCCGGCAACGGCTTTTCCTCGTCGGTTATAGACAGAGTTTCGGTAAGTATTTCAGCCTGCATTTTTCGGTTTCAGAATCGGTGAATTATCACGCGGCGAAAAGGCGTTCTTTGGCTTCTTGGAAAACTTCAAAAGGCGTTTTGCCTGTGGCTGAAAGTGCTTTCATTCCGCCCGCCCTTTTGACGTTCGGCATCTCCAATACTTTATCGTTTTCAAGCGCGTCCGTGCCTTCGATCACAAACGGCTCGATGATCGCTTTGATCGTTGCGCTCGTTTCCTTCGGCAAACTTCTTAGCCAATCTTCATGCTTGTAAGTGAAAGCGTAAACGCGGTCTTGCCGTGTGCGCGCAATTGTGCCGTAAGCGATTTCAGCCAGCACATCGTAAAGGTCATAATCAATCATCTCGCCGATCTTCTGCACTTGAACAGGCGAAACGCCTGCGGCAACCAAGTGATTTATCAGATTGTATCTTTCTTCCGGGTGAATCCAACACGCGCGGAACTTATCAATCGTCGGAGCTTCCGCCAACAATCGTTCGGCAATCCGGCGTTTGTATTCTTCGACGGACACCTTAACGTGCTTGCCGTCAATCATCATCGGAATATAACGCCCGGCATCCTGCACCGTCACTTTAATGCCGATAGCTTGCGGCAGCGGCTTCAACGTTTCATCATCGCCGCTTTCGTCCTCATCATCGCCGCCGTCAACGATCTCTTTTTCTTTGATTTTCTTTAACGCCGTAATGAATTCTTCGCCGAGCAAGCGCGTTGCGTCCGTGTAATCGTAAACGCGAAACAGCAATTTATCTTCGTCCAGCCGCGTCCCACGTCCAAGCATTTGATACATCAAAATCGGCGATTTCAGATAACGTAGAAAGACTATGTTGCGAACGTTCGGCACATCAACGCCCGTCGTCAAAAGGTCAACCGTTGCCGCAACAAAATGGCTGTTATTGCTTCCGCGAAAATCCGGCAAATAATCATTGCCGCTATTCTTCGCCGTGCATTTGAAAGCGTAGTTATCTTTAATCGGCTTACCTTCCGCGCTGCACCAATCTGCGTAAAGATTGCCCATCTCGTTAGCGATTCTCTGCGCGTGTGCGTCCGATGCACAAAAGATAATTGTTTTCTGTTCGGGCGTGCCGCCGTTTTCTAATAGCTGATTGAACAAATCTTGCGACAAGGCTTTGACGCGGTCTGGCAACATCAATTCAGAATCTAAAGAAGCCGCTTGATAATGCTTGCGGATTTCTTCACGGCTTAAAGGCTTGCCCGTTCGTGCATCTGTGATAACGGCGCGGCTCAAATCAGCATGGTCAACGCCCGTTTTTATTTCGATTTCCTTTTTCGAGTTGATGAGAATATCGCGGTTAATTATTTCAACCGCCGCCAAATATCCATCTTCGATGCCCTGCGTCAAATCGTATTCATAAACCGGCTCGCCGAAATGCTTGTAATTGTCTGCCGTGATTCTCGCATCGGCTAAGGTTTCTTCTGTTTCTTCGCTGACTTTTAATTTGCGCGGTGTCGCCGTCAAACCTATCTGCACGGCGTTCGGATTACGCTCGAAAACCTGTTTCCATTTTCCCCACGCCGAACGGTGGCATTCGTCAATAATAATATGAGTGAAATAATTTTCAGGATAATTCTGCATCAGGAAATTTGCATCGGCTTCTTCGCTGTCAACGTCAAGGGATTGATAAGTAGCGATAACAACTTTCGCATTCTTTTGCGGATTGCCGGATGAAACTTCCGACGCATTATCCTTAAAAGCCTTTTGGAAGGCTACGCCAGCCTGTGTTCGCAGTTCGTCTCGGTCACAGATGAACAAAGCCTTTTTCACCTGTCCGGCGTTATCAATGCGGTTTAGCAGATTGACGGCAATAAAGGTTTTGCCCGCGCCCGTTGCCAGAGAAAGCAATGCGCGTTTTGCGCCTGTGGCAATCTTTTCAAACACGGCGCGAATCGCCGCATCTTGATAATAACGGCGTGAGGCTTCGCCGTTGTAATAATGCTCTAAAAGCGGTTTCGCGGCTTCGGATTCAAGTGAGAAGCCAAGTTGCGCTTCGTACATCGCGCGTAATTCTTCGGGCGACGGAAATTCATCTAAAGGTTTCGGTTCGGAAGTCTTTTGAGTGATGCGATTAAACTCTACGAATTGATGCCCGTTCGTCGAATAAACGAATTGAACATTAAACCTTTTTGCCGCGCCGTAAAGTTTGGCTTGCTCTAAACCATCATCCGGCGCGCAAGTATCTTTTTTAGCTTCGATGATAGCGACGGCGACGGGCTGCGAATCGGCATCAACCTTGATTCGCAAAGTGTAATCAATTATTCCCCTGCGCCGCTTGCCCTTACCGTTAAGAATGAAAATCGTTCCAGCGGTTTCCTCGCGCTTAATGTGTTCTTCCGTCCAACCCTTTTGATAAAGTTTCGGGTCAATGAGTTTTGACCTTGTATCGGCTTCACTTAGAGACATAAATTGAAGTCCTTTTCGTGCTTCTGAAAGTCAGTAGTGAATTTTGCCGACGCGTCCAAAAGCTAACTTAAATCGCTTCAAGTTCACACGCGAGGCCATACCACTTTGAACCATAATAGAAGATGTAGCGTCTTCTGCATAGTTGGAGTATTACTTCTATTTGAGTGTAGCGGAAAATGTAGCGGGTATACGCTATTATTGAATATCACGGGCTTGCAGCCGCTTATAGAAAAGCCTGTATTTACGCGCCTATAATGCTCTGTGACACTCCGTAGAACATGCCTAACACGAACTGCAAAACCTTTATTCATCGGTTCGATTCCGATCACCGCCTCCATTGTTTTTAACAACTTACCTTTGTCCAGCTTAAAAGCTGGACAGTCGTTGTAGCGGGAAATGTAGCGATTATTCGCAACTCGCCATTCTTGCTATGCGCCAATTTGGTCGCCACCCACGAAAGCTTCTAATTTACGCATCGCTCGGAATTGATGCTCTTCGGTGGGATGCGTGTAGCGGAGTACCATCTGAATGCGCGAATGTCCGAGCATCGCGGCGAGCGTTACAAGATCAATACCCGCCATTGTTGCGCGCGTTGCCCATGTGTGACGTAGGTCGTACAGTCTGAATGGCGCAACCTTGCTGCGCTTGAGCGCGCCCGCGTGCGCATTGTTAACCTTTAGTATAGGTGCGTCCCCAACGCTCCGACCAGGAAAAAGATAGGAGCCGGAAACGGCTTCGAGGCGAGCGCGAAGCGCGGCAGCGGCAACGTCATTGAGCGGTATTTTGCGCTTTGCCGCTTTCGTCTTGCCGTAAGGATTAAACACGTAGCCACGCTCAAGATGCACATTTTCACGCCGGATGCGGCACACTTCTTCAGGGCGCATTCCCATCTCCAACATTAATGTCGCAATATCTTGAAGCGGCTGAGACGCGGCCCTTTAAGAATTGCCGAACGATGCTCGCGTTTTAGATACACGCGCGCAAAAGTGTTTGTCGCAGTTGTTAGCTCGCCTCTGTTTCTCACCGTAAGTGAAACGGCTCGGCGGCACACTGCGTACCGTTTAGCGCGCGAGCGTACAGACATCAAAGCGTCCATCTGTTATTTTTCTGTCCTACATTAAATTTTGAAGACTACGAACGCCTCGCCAATGGCGATGAACAGATGCGCGCCTGCGCCGAAGTCTGTCGCCGCAACGATGACAGTTGCAGGCAGATGGCAGCAACCGTTTCGATGTAGTTACTTCGCATTTAAGTCAAAGCGGTAGATATTTTGCCGGGAAGAAAAGCGAGGGCGACTAACACGAGAATGAAGGCAGAGCGAAAACGGCGGACGAGATACGCGTGTTAATGAGCGGCAACATTTGTCGCTGCGGCGCGTACCCGAACATCGTCATGGCAATCGAACAGGCGATGCAAGACGTAGAAAGGAGCGCGCCTCGCTCTCGGCGGCGTCGCGCACAAGCCCTAGCGCGACGAGGAAGCCGAAGCGATGTTAGTGAATAAGCCCGCGACCCGCGACAACTTTCAGAAAGTCGCCGAATCAATTTTGAGTGATGCACATGGTTACGGTCACAACACATTCAAAATCGAATTGGCGAAACGCTCCATACTCTCGCGCTCTCGCGCAAGCCGCCGCAGGGACGTCGCAGCCGATTGCAGAAAAGAAAATTGTGTAGAGAAACAAGGAGAAACGAATGCAAGTGCACTATATTCGGCGTGGCGCGGGGAAACCCTTATTGCTCGTTCACGGCATCGGCGGAAGTTGGCGTTCGTGGCAAACGATTCTCGACGATTTGGCGTCGGAGCGCGACGTTATCGCAATTGATTTGCCCGGACATGGCGACACGCCGCCGCTCGCGGGCGTTGTTTCGATGGCGACTTTAGCCGATGCCGTCACATCGTTTGTGAATGAAAACAATCTCAAAGAAGTGGATGCGGTCGGAAGCTCGATGGGCGCGCGGCTCGTGCTCGAACTAGCCCGTCGCGGCGGCGTGCTTGGCGGCGTGGTGTCACTCGACCCCGGCGGTTTCTGGCAAGGCTGGCAGATTCCTTACTTTTATCATTCGATAAATTTATCGATCAAACTCGTTCGCGCGTTGCAACCCGTGATGCCTGCTTTGACAAAGAACGTTATCAGCCGTTCGCTTTTGTTCGCGCAGTTTTCGGCGCGCCCGTGGCGCATTGCGCCGAAAGTCGCGCTCGACGAGATGCGCTCGTTTGCCGCGTCACCCGTGTTTGACGAACTTCTTTACAATCTGGCTTACGGCGAAGAGCAGAAGGGCGCGCCGCGCGGTTCAATTCAACATCCATTAGTTATCGGCTGGGGACGGCGCGACCGCGTGTGTCTGCCGGGTCAAGCACAGCGGGCGCTGGCGTTATTCCCTGATGCGCGCTTGCACTGGTTCTCTCACTGTGGACACTTTCCGCAATGGGACAAGCCACAGGAAACCGTCAAATTGATTTTAGACAGCACGAGTCAAAAGAGAACCGCCGAAACAATCAGCATCACTGAAAACACGGCGGAAGCGCGGGCGAGAAATTTGCGCTTTCAGCATTGAATACAAAGCAACCGGTGCGGCAACGAGGAGAAAAAGATGAATCGAACAATCAGCGGTATTTTCGTTATCATCATCGGCGTATTTCTTTTGATCGAAGGAATCTGGGGCGAGTTCAGCGATGTTGTGTTCGGCGTTTTGACGACTAATCGAGTTCACGCCACGATTCATATTCTGCTCGGCATCGTGGGAATTTATACAGGCTTGAAAGGCGGCTCGCGCAGCTTTCTGACGTTTCTCGGAATTTTGCTGGCGGCGGTCGGTGTGCTGTGGTTCGTGCCGGGCATCCATGATTTAATTGTTTCAATTCTTAACGCCAATCGAGCAGTCGCCGTTTTCAATATCATTGTCGGCATCGTGTCGTTGATCGTCGCCTTTGTCCCGGCTCGCCCGCGCTCGGAGGCGAGATGAACCGAAGAGATGCGGTCGTTCAGCGTTGTAAGTTGAACGACATTTGTTTTATGAGCGGAGAAAAATTATGAACGCGAGTTACACTGTTATAAGTCTGCAAAAGAAGAGCAGGGGCAAGCTAACAAGTGCGAGCGGCAAACATGATGACGGGGAAACAAGAGAGTTTGCGTCCGCTTGATGGGCGTGAAGAAAGTGCGCGTGGGCAAATTGACTTGAAAGGCGAGTTCGCGCTTGCACTTTTGCCGACTTTGATGGTGCTCGCCGTCTTCGCGCTCGTCGAAGTGTTCAGTCATCAACGCCTGCTTTTCGTGTCGCTGGCGGCGAGTGCCTTCTCCATCTACCACGACCCGCACCACAAGACGAACGCCGTCATTACCCTGCTCGTCGCGCAGATCGGCGCGGCTGGCCTCGGCATCCTGATGGGTTTCGCGCTCGGCTCCGGCTACTTCGCAGGCGGCGCAGCGATGATCGCCGTTATCGTTCTGACGCTTGTCTTCGACCGGATGCACGCGCCCGCCGTGACGACTGCCCTTTCGTTCGCGTTCCGCGCCGAAAGCAAAAATGATTTTCCGTTGTTTATATTGGCAGTCAGTTTGCTCGGAGTGCTGGTCGTGCTTCAACGCGCGGCAACGCGGTTCGTCGCGTTTCGCGGAGCGCGGCGAGAAGCGAGAAGCGAAGAATAGATTATGCACACGACGGGCGCAGCGCGCTTCTCACAGGAAGCGAATACATCAAGGAGTTTGACTGAATGAAGGAAGCGCGAGAAGTCGTCGAAGCCTACGGGCAGTGCGCGCAAGAAGGGTGCAGGCCGCGCTCGCAACGGAATCCTTGAGAAATAGAGCGTAAGCGAGTGGCTTCGGAATCAAAGACAATAATCTTCGCGGCGATATTAGGCAATCTGGCGATTGCCTAGACAAAGCTCATTGCCGCCTTTTTCACGGGCAGCGCGGCGATGCTCTCTGAGGCAATTCACTCCGTCGTTGACACGGGCAACGGCGGGCTGATGTTGTTCGGTATCTACAAAAGCCGCAAGCCGCCGGACTTCGATCATCCTTTCGGTCACGGGCGCGAACTCTACTTCTGGACGCTCATCGTCGCCATTCTCGTTTTCGCTATCGGCGGCGGTATGTCCGCCTATGAAGGCATCACGCACATTTCGCACCCGACGCCGGTGGAAGATCCGACGTGGAACTACGTCGTGCTCGGTTTTGCCTTCGTCTTCGAGGGCACGACATGGACGTTCGGCTGGAAGGCGTTCAGCATCGAGCGGGGTAAGCGGGGAGTGCTCGAAGCCATCCACACGAGCAAAGACCCGACGATATCGTTCATTTATTGCTCTCCTTTTCGTTTAACTTGTATTTCACATGGGTCATATATTTCGATGTCAATGGGTTTGAAGCTGTGATTGTTAGACTTTTCCGCCGAGCACGCCGTGACGCCGACGATCAAATCCATCTCCGCTCGTAATAGAATGTAATCTCCCGCGCGTGAGGGCGGCGGATCGATGCGTAGTTCACCGGACGAAAGCACGACGACGTTCATGAAGATGTTGAAGGTCGTCGGAATCATATCGGGCGTGATGCCGAAAGCCGCAAGGTTCTTCGTCAGATTCTCGAAGCAGCTCGGATGATAGCCTTGATGGTCATAAAGCAGTTTGAATGTTTCGGGGCTGCACGGCGTAAGCAGAAAATCATGTCGCCCGACGGTATCTTCGATGATTGAAAACATCGGTCGGCTGCGATTCGAGTAAAGTTGATGGCCGGTTGTTAAGTAGATTGTGTTGGCGTAATCAATTGTTCGCCCGGAAGAGAGCCACTCGAATTTATCCGCTTGCGCGAACGATGTTAAGTCGGAAACTTGCTCGCCCTGCGGATCAATGATTTTCAGAAGCTGCCCGCGCCCGAGTAGAAAGCCGACGCCGGTCTGCGGTTCGAGATGATAGCGGGCGGTCATACGGCTGCGGCGTGCTCCTCACGGGTTAAATCAATTTGATGGCGAGCTAAAGCAAACGGCGGACTTGGCGGTCAAAGCAAGTATGCTCAAACGCTGGCTAATCCGCAGAGTCCAACGTGTCGCCCGGCACGGCATGGAAGGGGCATCGCCAATTTTCTTCGACGGCGCGACCAGAATATTGACGCGCTTCACTCTGCTCACCGAAATTGTTCAGGTTAGGATTTAGCGTGCCTTGCAATTTGTAGTCGCGCGCGCGAATTGTTTCACGCATCCGCTCGAACTTATTATCTGCGCGTAGTTGCTCGAACTGCGTGTGGGCGTTGAAGACGAGGGTCGCCCACGCGAAACGCCGCGCATAACGTGAACTCGCCGGATGTAGCCCGACGACAAAGAACGCCGTTTCCGCGAAGCTATACGAAAAGCCAGCGTCTTCCGGGTCGCTGCTCACAGTCGAATCCCAAGCGTGATGCTGTCTGTCCAGATCATGTAAATTCTGTAGTTGCGACCACAACAATTTTTCCCATTCGCGCTCGTCCTTCACGACGGGTGCGGCGAAGCTGGCGACGAACGTCGCGTATTCCGTTTCAAAAGCCGGGCGTTCCTGTGCATACTCCCACAGATCATAAGCTAATCCGGCAGTTGTTGCAGGCGTGTTCATCTCTGCGTAAAAACCGAAGCGATAGGTGTTATTGTTTATTGCTGCCCGGCCACCGACGCACGGAAAGTCCGGGTTGAGTATATGTGCGCGAAAGCTACTGTGGACGAACTCTGCGAGAGATGTGGGACGCTGCTCCGGTTCGAGAAGATGAACAAGTTTGCCGTCGCGCCAACCGGCATATGCGCTGTGTGTGCGGGAAAGGTCGGCGACGCTGAACGGATTTGTTTTAACTATCGACCCAACTGCTACTGACATACCTGCTTGTTCCATTGAAAGTTCATACGATGCTCGTGTTCAGTCAAAGTGCAAATGCAACAACCGGGTGCCGGTGCGGAACACAGAGTGTTACAAATCATCTCTGCAATTAGTGTAGATTTTATTAGCTGTTAGAATACTGTAACGTAGAGGTTCCGGCTGTCCGATAGCGTACACAGGTGCAGCGTCAGCTCAACACAATCTATAATCATACCATCAGTTTGAATGCGCGGGCTGGTAAATAATTGAGATCGAACGAACGCGATATTGATGGTGCACCGCTCATTATGATTCAAGCATCTCAAGCTTCTGGATGGTACGTAGTCGTACAGTCATAGCGCATGAATCATGTGAATATTAAAAGTTTCCTAACATACCGCTATGAGTCAATCTGTAAACTCTGATATGGCGCTCGCCACGAAAAGAGAAGATTCTATAAAGACGGATCGCGCCGCGATGCGCTGCACGTATTTATTGACGATTCGCCGCGTGCGCTTTGACAAGCGTGAGGCAAATGATTTCAGAAATTACTTTCGGTTGCTCCATGCTGCCCGTTGCGAGGTGCTCGTCGTTGATGGTTCGCCGCCCGCGGTCTTCGCTGCGCACAAAGAAACATGGAACGGCATATGCCGCCACGCCGCCGTTGACCCGCAGTATAAATACCTCAACGGTAAGGTCAACGGCATACATACGGGCGTCGCGCTCGCCGCGCATGAGCACATCATCCTCGCGGACGACGACATACGCTACACGGCGAACGACGTGCGTCGCATGACAGAGTTGCTCGCGGATTATGAAATGGTGCGCCCGCAAAATTACCTGCGCCCGCTGCCTCTTTGGGCACGAACGGAAGCGGCGCGGATGCTCATCAATCGCGCGTGGATTGCAGAGGGAGATTATCCCGGCACGCTTGGCGTGCGACGCAGCGCGATGCACCGCGTCGGGCACTACGATGGAGATGTGCTTTTTGATAATGAAGAGATCGTGCGGCACTTTCGCGCTCACGGGGCAAGCATCTCCTACGCGCGCAACTTTTTTACCTTGAAACATCCGCCAACTTTTAGGAAGTGGATCGAACAGCGCCCGCGTCAAGCCTATGAAGATTTCGTGATGCGCGCCAAGACCGCTTTTTTCGCCCTGCTGCCGCTCGCGCTCGCGCTTGTGTGGCTTGTCGCCGGATGGCGTTGGTCACTCACTTTCGCGGCGACGGTAGCGTGTGGTGCGACGCTCGTCGCGGTTCGTGGTTTAAGCGACGGGGCCGAGCGCGTCTTTCCGGCATGGCTCTGTTTGTATGCGCCATTGTGGATTGCCGAGCGTGTTGTGAGCACATACTGGGCTTTCTACTGGCGCATCGCATACGGTGGCTATCCATTTGGCGATAAATTGGTCGCCAAGGGCACAGGCCGCGCGTGGCGCGTCGGTGGGAAAGTCATGCCAAATATTTCATCCAAATAGTGACCACGTGAACCATCATGCTTCAGCATCAGAGATCGGCGATGTGCCTGATGAAGAGTTCCGTCGCCTTTTGCATGAGGTTGCGGGTTGGGTCGCCGACTACCGGGCGAATATAGAAATGCGCCGCGTCGTGCCGGAGCATCGTCCGGGCGCGATCATCAACGAGTTGCCCGCCGCCCCGCCCGAAAGCGGCCAGCCGTTAGACGAAATCCTGCGCGACTTTGACCGCGTCATCATGCCCGGCATCGTTCACTGGGGACATCCGGCATTCCTTGGCTACTTCGCAACCACCACAACCGCGCCCGGGATACTTGGCGAGATAATCGCCGCCGCCCTGAATGTTTCGGCGATGACGTGGCAAACTTCGCCCGCCGCCACCGAACTCGAAACCGTCGTCCTTAACTGGATACGGCAAATGCTTTGTCTTCCCGCAGAGTTTCAGGGCGTCGTCTACGACACCGCATCCGTCGGCTTACTCCATGCGCTCGCCGCCGCGCGCGAAGAACTCGGATTCGACGTGCGGCGTGAAGGACTAGCCGGACGCGCGGATGTGCCTGTGCTCACGCTCTATGCCTCAGACCAAGCGCATAGCTCACTTGAGAAAGCGGCGATTACACTCGGGCTAGGCGAAGCGAACGTGCGACGCATCATTTCAGACAATGAATATAAAATGAACGTTCATGCGCTTCGCCACGCCATTGAGGAAGACTTGCGCGCGAATCGTCGTCCGCTCGCCGTCATCGCGACCGTCGGCACGACTTCTGCGACGAGCGTTGATCCGGTCGCTGAAATCGCCGACGTGTGCCGCGAACATCATGTGTGGTTGCACGCCGATGCCGCTTACGGCGGCGCGATGGCGCTCCTCGAAGAAGGCCGATACGTCATGCACGGGGTTGAACGTGCGGACTCGATTGTCTTCAATCCGCATAAATGGTTGCTGGTGCCGCTCGACTTCAGCGCGCTTTATGTGCGCCGCCCGGAATCGCTGCGCCGTGTGTTTTCGCTTGTGCCCGAATACTTACGGGGCGACGCCGAGCGCGCAGACGAGACAGTACATAACTATATGGACTATGGTATCCAACTCGGAAGACGCTTCCGCGCGCTGAAAGCATGGTTCGTGATCCGTGCGTTCGGGCGCGAAGGACTCGCCGCGCGCATACGCGAAGCCTGCCGCCTCGCGCGCCTCGTCGCCGATTGGGTCAACGCGGACGAACGCTTTGAACTGCTCGCGCCGGTCTTGATGGGCGTCGTTTGCTTTCGCGCTCGTGTGTTAGGCGGTGCTGTGAAAGAAGATTTTAATGATGCCGTGTTGAATGAGTTAAATGAACAATTGCTTGCAAACATTAATGCCACCGGCGCTGTTTACATGACGCACACGCGGCTACACGGGCGGCTCGCACTGCGCATCGCCGTCGGTAATGTTCTAACGACTGAAAGACATCTCTCTCAAGCTTGGGAATTAGTCTGTAATCAATTGGCGATGATGGCCGTAGATAACGAAGGAGACAAACGCTTAGAACGGCGCAGCTAATTTTTGCTGGCCGTGAAGGTATTCAATTGTAATAAAATGTGCGGGTAAGTTCCCGAAGCTAATCGCCATTTGCGGAACTATTTTATCCACTCTTTACGATCATATTTTTTGGCGGCAACAAAAGAGGCATTCCGGTAAATGCGGATCATTGAAGTGCAGGCAACAATTCATCTTCTACTTCCCCGCTCTTTTCATCTGAAGGCTCAGTTTCGCCAAGTCGTTCCATTAGTGTGGTATTAACTAGATTGGCTTGTTTGCTGCCGAGTTTATACGTGAAGGCACGATCCTTCCGTCCCTGCGAACATCGAAATCCGGCTTACCGAAAAGCAAATACACACTTGAGCAGTAGCGGTTAAAGACTTACGTCTTTTTCTGGCATGCCTCTGATTTCTCGAACGACTCACGCGTTTCTTCAATAGCATCATTCAAGTTTTGCTTGCCATTGAGCACACGCTTGAAGAGATCGCCTCGTTCGGATAAACGCTTGTGCATATTCTTGATCGTGAAATCTTGGGGCGTAATCTTTTTGCGCTCAACTTCTCGCCAATCGAGCGGCACGGAAACAGTAGCTCCGGCGCGCGGTCGTACGGAGTAAGGCGCGACAACGGATTTACCTCCGGCGTTTTGCATATGGTCAACGTATATCTGCCCCTTCTTGCGTTTACTCAAAGCGCGTTCGATGGTCGCGGTCGCGGAATTTTCTCTGGCGACGACAGTGGCAATCTGCTCGGCAAATTCGGCCACATCATCGTAGTTGTAAATAGGCTTGACCGGCACGTAGATGTGCATTCCTCTTGAGCCGGATGTCTTCGGGTAACATTCGAGTTTGATTCGCCCCAGTACGTCTCTAACTTTCAAAGCCAGTTCGCAGATTGTGCGATACTCAATGCCTTCGCTTGGATCGAGAATCTCTTTTCGCGTGGTAAGTTTCGAGTCCCATTTCCCACCTCAATCTGTTAGATTTAATGACTGCTCCGGCGAATGCAATTTTATCTTACTGAGGCTTGCGTTTAGAACCCTTATGCGCTTTCAAGACTTTACTAAATATCTTGGGAAACTAGAACAGACTTCAGGCCGAAACGAGATGTACCGTCTTCTCGGTGAACTATTCGAGAAAGCTAACACAGAGGAAACGGCGCAACTCGCGTATCTTTGCGAAGGACGGCTGCTCCCCGCTTTCGCTGGCGTCGAAACCGGCATGGGCGAACGCACTATCACAGCGGCGATCATGTCAGCGACGAAGCGCAGCGATGCGGAAGTCGCTCTCGCCTCACAGCAGCTCGGCGATCTTGGATTGGTTGTAGAAAGTTTTTTACCTAAGACAAAGCGCAGTCGCCTGACTGTCTCTGATGTCTATGAAGCGCTGCTCGGCATCGCTCGCACGGGCGGTCAAGGAAGCACCGATTCCAAGCGAGAACAACTAGCTTCGCTGCTCGCAATGGCAACGCCACTTGAAGCGCGCTACATCGTCCGCTTTACTCAAGGACGACTCCGTCTCGGGCTAGCTTCTCCGACGATCATCGAAGCAATCGCGCGAAACTATGAGAACCCTAAGAGCGCACGGCAGACTATTGAACGCGCTTTCAATTTGTGCTCTGATCTCGGTCTCGTGTTGGCGACGTTAAAGGAGCGTGGACTCGGCGCACTCGCTTCATTCAAGGTACGGGTCGGCAATCCCGTGCGCCCGATGCTTGCTGAACGTTTGCCAAGCGTAGAGAAGATTATTAACAAGATCGGGCGCTGTGCGGTCGAAGCCAAGCTTGATGGCTTTCGCTGTCAGGTACATCTGAAAGGCGGGCGGGTCGAGATGTTTTCCCGTAACCTTGAGAGAACCACGGATATGTTTCCTGACATCGCCCGCGCGATTCAGAAAGAGATTAAAGCCAAGAGCGCGATTATTGACGGTGAAGCTCTCGCTATTAACGAAGAAACAGGAGAGTCTCATCCGTTTCAGGTGACCGTGCAGCGCAAGCGCAAACACAAAGTCACGGAGATGGCAGAAGAGTTCCCGCTTGTGCTCGTCGCCTTTGATCTGCTGTACGTTGATGGGAAAGATTTAACCGGCGCAAGCTACGAAGCACGTCATGCACGTTTACAAAAAATCTTAAGTTCGGGCGGGCGCATACGCCTTTCCCAAGCAGTCATTACAGAAAGCACGCTAGAGTTGCAAACTTTCTTTGACACTGAGGTGGCGCTAGGACACGAGGGCATTGTCGCCAAACGTCTTGATTCCGGTTATGAACCGGGAGCGAGAAATTATAATTGGATTAAACTCAAGCGCGCTTACCGCAGTGAACTGAGCGATACAATTGATGTGGTGCTGGTTGGTTATCTTCGTGGGCGCGGCGCGCGGACTCGTCTGGGCATCGGTTCATTGCTCGGCGCAGTTTATGACGCGCGCACAGATACTTTTCAGACCATCGGCAAGATCGGGAGCGGTCTGAGCGATGAGAATTGGATGAAGCTGAAAAGGCTGCTCGATGAAGTGCAAGTTGATGAGAAGCCCGCGCGCGTAGATTCGCGCATGAAGCCGGACGTGTGGATTGAGCCGAAGGTTGTGGTCAATGTGCTTGCCGACGAGATCACGCGTTCGCCTGTGCATACGGCGGGGCGCGATAAGGATGGGCGTGGACTCGCTTTACGGTTTCCGCGTGTCGTCGGATTTGTGCGCGACGATAAATCGGCAGAAGACGCGACGACCACTGTCGAGATTGAAAAGATGTTCGTTCAGCAGCGAAGTTCAAAAAAGACTACCGCTAAGTAACAGGCGAAACTTTATGCTCCCAACACTTCCAATCTCATGGCGTCCGCCGCTTGCTGAAGAATTAAGCAAACCATACTTTCGCAAGCTGGAGCAGTTTCTCGAAAAAGAGCGGCAGACCTTTTCGATCTGTCCTCTCGAAAAGGACATTTTTTCTGCACTGAAGTTGACGCCATACAAAAACGTCAACGTACTCCTGCTCGGTCAAGACCCGTATCCGGGCGAAGGTCAGGCTCATGGTTTGTGTTTTTCCGTGCGACCCGGCATCACGCCTCCCGCTTCTTTGAGAAACATCTACAAAGAATTGGAAACGGATGTCGGCTTTCATATCCCGAACAACGGTTACTTAGCGCCATGGGCAAAGCAAGGAGTGTTGATGCTCAACGCCGTGCTGACCGTCCGTGCGGGCGAAACTAATTCGCATCAGGGCAAGGGATGGGAAACCTTCACCGATTGCGTTATCAGTAGCGTCAATGAAAAGGAAGACCCCGTAGTCTTTGTGCTCTGGGGAGCTTATGCACAGAAAAAGATCGCGTTGATTGATACTGACAAGCACACGATTATCAAGTCCGCGCATCCTTCGCCACTTTCGGCGCGCAACGGCTTCTTCGGGAGTCGCCCGTTTTCGCAGATCAACGAGGCGTTGCGCGCCGCTAACAAGCCACAGATTGAATGGCAGATTCCTAACATCTAAGCATCCAGCACCACGACGCCTCGCGTTGCGCCGCGCCATCCACAACCGGGCGGTCAGCGATCAATTTCCGGCACTGCCTATGTCTTGCTCCATCTTTTGTCCGCCGCCGTTGAGGTGGTCACGGATTGACGGACACAAGTGTTGCTTGGAACAATAAATCCAATGAACACGAAAGTGAAAGGCCAACCAAGACGCAAGTACGACGACTCGGTTCAAGCGCCAAGCCTTACAACTGATCGCTAACGGGCAAGCGGTGCGGTCTGTCGCCCAGAGTTTAGGCATCGGCGAGAATCTCTTGCATAAATGGAAACATTCTGCACGCGCCCATCAATCCTCAGATGATCGAGAAGTCTTTGAGTTGCGGGCGCGACTGCGGCAAGTCGAGCAGGAGCGCGACATTCTAAAAAAAGCCTTGAGCATTTTCTCCCGGCAGACGTGGCCGAACGCTACCAAGCCATCGAAATGACGGCAGCCGAACACACAGTTGAAGCCGTCTGCCGTGCAGTCAGAGTTTCACGCAGCGGTTTTTACCAGTGGCAAAGTCGGCAGATACGTGGCAAACCGGAGACGTAGGTCGAATTAGCGACGAGTGTCGAAGCAATCTTTTGGCGACATTCACGCCGTTACGGTTTCACGCCGCGTTTCTGGGAGATAGGGGCAGCGTGCTGCTCGCATCAGGAACAACGGATTACCCAAACTCCTTCAGCGTGACGGTTCCTCCTAGCTTTAGATACATCACCGTGCAGGCAGCACGTGCTGATGTCCTGCTGGATAGCTTGTCGGCACCGAGAACATCACCCACGCCGACTCCAGAACCAGCGACGATGGTTCTACTCGGCACCGGCTTAGCTGGAGTCGCCGCCAAAATGCGGAAGCGACGAAAAGCTGATTGCATAGAAGCATAGTGCCATCCACTTTCCAACTCCGAAGCACCCGCGAGCATTGAGTCTCGCGGGTGCTTTACTATATCAAGCAGGATAATTTGCATATCATTCACCGGCACTTCTGAGCAAGCTAATGATGTTCGTAAGATTCACTGTCGCATCTAAAACTAATTCTTGCGACATAGCTCCAACTTCTTCGAACGCTGGG
>JAABUR0100005427.1_pt1 | contig 16315 bp, 14 predicted proteins | sample 5560091 | NCBI WGS metagenome assembly JAABUR01 (sample SAMN10711879, study PRJNA513375) | rock metagenome | isolation source: Antarctica rocks | place: Antarctica: Victoria Land, University Valley sud | reverse complement strand
CCGTCCTCCATCGTCTGGTGGTCGACGGTGATCCCCCACGGGGTGCCGATCTCGTCCTGGCGCCGGTAGCGCTTTCCGATCGATCCGCCGGTGTCGAACTCCGCGCTCATGCGCGTGCGCAGCTCCTCGTAGATCGCGCGGGCCTTCTCGGGCTGGCCATCCTTGTTGACCAGCGGCAGGACGGCGGCCTTGACCGGAGCCAGGCGGGGATGCAGGCGCAGCAGCACGCGCTCGCGGCCCTCGATCTCCTCCTCGTCGTAGGCGTCGACCATGAAGGCCAGCGTGCCGCGATCCGCGCCGGCGGAGGGCTCGATCACGTGGGGCACGTAGCGCTCGCCGGTGCCCGGGTCGACGAAGTCGAGCTTCTGGCCCGAGTACTCGGCGTGGCGGGAGAGGTCGAAGTCGCCGCGATTGGCGATTCCCTCCAGCTCGGACCAGCCCATCGGGAACAGGTACTCGATGTCCGAGGTGGCGCTGGAGTAGTGGGAGAGTTCCTCGGGGCCGTGGGCGCGCAGCTGCAGGTGGTCGGCGCGCAGCCCCAGGTCGGTGTACCAGCGCATGCGCGCGTCCATCCACTTCTCGTGCCACTCCGCGGCCTGGTCCGGGGGCACGAAGAACTCGATCTCCATCTGCTCGAACTCGCGCGTGCGGAAGATGAAGTTGCCGGGGGTGATCTCGTTGCGGAAGGACTTGCCCACCTGGGCGATGCCGAACGGCGGCTTCTTGCGCGCGAACTGCATCACGTTCTTGAAGTTCACGAAGATGCCCTGGGCGGTCTCGGGGCGCAGGAAGACCTGCGATCCCTCGTCCTGCACCGGACCCATGTGGGTCTCGAACATCAGGTTGAAGTTGCGCGGCGCGGACAGCTCGCCGCCGCAGTTGGGGCAGTGCAGCGTTGCGTCCGCATCGCCGCCCTCGGCCTCCACCGCCTCGCGCAGGTGGTCCTCGCGCCAGCGCCGCTTGCACTCGCCGAGGCACTGGACGAGGGGGTCGGTGAAGCCCTCGAGGTGCCCGCTGGCCTCCCAGGTGCGCGGGTGCATGAGGATGGCCGCGTCCAGGGCCACCATGTCTTCGCGCTCCTGCACGTTCGCGCGCCACCACTCGGCCTTGACGTTGCTCTTGAGCAGCACGCCGTAGTGGCCGTAGTCGTAGGTCGAGGCCAGTCCGCCGTAGATCTCGGAGGACTGGAAGATGAAGCCGCGCCGTTTGCACAGCGCGACGACCTTCTCCATGGTGGCGGTATCGGCGGCCATGCAGCGGCCAACCCTAGATGGTCGGGGTGTCGCGCCGGGCGACCTCAGGCGGTCGCCGCGCTCGAGCCACGCGCCGCGAGCACGCCCCCGACAGCCCCCAGCACGACGCCGCCGATGAGCATCGAGACGAAGGCCGATCCCGCGTCCACCTGGCCGAAGACCGGCTTGTCGATCAGCGCGTTGAGCACCGCCACGATGACCGCCCAGAGCGGGCCGACCGCGGCCCCCCAAGCCGCCCCCCGCGCCGGATCGCTCAGCGCCCGCCCACGAGCGACCGAGAAGCCGGCGTACAGCGCGGCGAGCGCGGTGATGGCGATGACGGCCAGCAGCAGCGGTAGGAAGAGGTAGGCGGGAACGGCGTCCTTGTAGGCGAACGCCTGGAAGGAGTCTCCGGTGCTCACCTCACGTGGCGAAGCGGCTGGGGTCGGCAAGCCGAGGGCTCCCGCGTTGCCCGGCGCGTCGAAGCTGGCCAGGGCGCCGAGCTCGACCAGGTGGACGCCGTGCTCGGCGGCATAGAGGCCGTTCTCCACCACGGCCAGCGTGGCCGAGCGACCCGCGCGCGTGTTGCTCGTCCCGTCGGCCGTGGCGTAGAGCCACAGGCCGCTCCCCAGCACGGCGGAGATCACCAGCAGCGCGACCAGGGGGCGCAGTGCCCGGCCGGCGGCCTCCAACAGCGGGGTCGCCCGCCCCGCTCCCCAGGTCCGGGAGCCTCCCAGCGTGGATGCGGCGCCCGCGAGTCCGCCGAGCAGGCCCCAGAGCAGGCCGAGAACGAACGCGCCTCCGACGGAGGGCTGGACGCCCACTCCGCTGCCGGCGGCGATGGCGGCGAAGGCCATCGCCAGCCCGAACGGCAGGGCGGTCGCCGCGCCCCAGGTCATTCGGGCCAGCGGGCGCATGCCCGCCGTGTGGGAGGCCGCCAGGCGCGCGCCCAGTGCGCAGCCGGCGAGAGGCACGAGCACCAGCATCGCCGGTCCGAGGCGCGCGACGCCGGAGGACTGCAGCGGGTCGTACACGCCGGCGAGCAGCACCTGCACCATCTGGCGGAAGGTCTCGGTCAGGAGCCCGCTGCCCGCCCCTACCGAGCCGATCAGGGAGTTGTCGGGGAAGGCGATCGCCAGGACCAGCCCGGCCGCGAGCATCGCCACCGTGCCCGCGACCCCAGCCTGGACCGCGGCCACGATGCCCGGGGTGCGCAGGCCGGCGGCCAGCTGGCCGGCCAGCTCGCCGGCTTCTGCGGTCGGCGGCGGGGGGGTGCCCGGCGCCGGTGGCGGCGTGCCCGGCGGCGGTGGGCGGTGATCCGATGCCGGTGGGACGGGGCCCGGAGCCGGACTCTGCGGCGAGGCCGGGCTCTGGGGCTCGGGCTCGGGCACGGGCTGGGGCTCGGGCTCGGGCGGGGGCTCCGGCTCGGACTCCGGCTCGGGGTCCGGCTGCCCGACCACGAACGCGCTCTGCTCCGCGCCGCAGGCCGGGCAGAAGCGGGCGGCGTCGGAGATCAGCGCGCCGCAGTTGGCGCAGTAGCGCGTCTCGCTCACGGGCTACCCGACCCCTGGCCGGGCGTTTCCTTCGCCGCTGGCCGTATGGGCAGGTCCGACACCGGGCCGGGGAGGGTATAAGTCTCCGCGGTGCGATCAAGGTGCGACTCGCGGCCGGGGACGGCTCTGGCGCTTCTCCTGGCTCTCGGACTGGCCGGATCCTCTGCGGCGGTGGCCCAGAGCCCCAAGCCGCCGGAGCCCGAGCCCCCCGCCTCGGTGGAGCTGCTGATGGACTCGTCCGGGTCGATGGCCAAGGACGACGGGGGCGGTACCAAGAAGATCGACGCCGCCAAGCGCGCCGTCAACGAGCTGGTCCGGGGCCTGCCCCGCGACACCCGGGTCGGTCTGCGCGTGTTCGGCGGGCGCCTGCCCAACAAGGACAAGGCACGCGGCTGCCGCGACACCCGCCAGATCTTCTCCGTCGAGCGTCAGGATCCCGCCGAGGTAAGTCGCCGGATCGAGGGCTACCGGCCCACGGGCTTCACTCCGATCGCGCTGTCGCTGGAGCGCGCGGCCGACGACCTGCCGCCGACGGGCAAGCGCACGATCGTCCTGGTCTCTGACGGAGAGGACACCTGCAAGCCCCCGTCGCCGTGCAAGGTGGCCGCCCGGGTGGCCCGCCGCGGGGTGAACATAAAGATCGAGGCGGTGGGCTTCCGCGTCGGAGCCAAGGCCCGCCGGGAGCTGAAGTGCATCGCCCGGGTGGGCCGCGGCAGCTACCGGGATGCCGAGAACGCGGAGGAGTTGGGGCAGGAGCTGAGGGCCATCTCCACCCGGGCGGTGCGCACCTTCAGGCCCGAGGGTCAGCGCGTGCGCTGCGGGGCGAGCGCGCGCCAGGCCCGCGAGCTGCAGCCCGGCCAGTACGTGGACAGCATGCGCCCGCAAGAGAGCTGCTGGTACAAGGTCCGCCTGGAGCGGGGAGAGACGCTGACGGCGGCCGCCTCGCTGGTCTCGCCCAAGCCCGGCATCCGCGCGATCGGAAGCAGCTTCGGCATCCAGATCCTCAACCCCGTGTTCGAGGAGCAGACGAGCCCGGGCTCGGTCACCAATGCCAATCTCTTCCTGTCCACGGGCAACCGCCGCAGCGAGTCACTGGGGGTGTACGGGCTGCCCGCCGGCTCCCAGCAGGATCAGAGCGCCGAGTACGCGCGCTCGGACAAGTACGGACGCGCCGGCTTCTACTACCTCGGGGTGAAGTTCGAGGACGCCAACGATCGCTCGCTGCGCGACGAGTCAGACGACCGGCCGTTTCCCGTAGAGCTGCTGATCGACGTCCTGGGCCGCGAGCCCGCGGCTTCGCGGCCGGCGGGGACGCCCGCGGGTGCGCCCGTCCCGGCGGCCGCGAGCTCATCTCAGGGACCGGGCTCATCCGGCTTGGTGGCCGCGATCGCCGCGGCGGCGGCGCTGATGCTCGGGGGCCTTCTCGGCGTGTTGACGAGCAGGCGACGGGCGGCCTGATGCGGCGGCGCCTGTGGCCTTTGGCGGTCGCGCTCGCCGGCCTGCTGGCGCCGACCCAGGCCGCGGCCCAGGCCCCCGACGGGCGGCCGGTGGTGGGCGGAGGGTCCTTCAACACCGCTCCCCTGCTCAAGCCGGGCAGCTACACCGACACGATCGTCACCACGGGGGAGACCACCTACTACCGCGTGGCGATCAAGAAGGGCCAGCGGCTGTCCGCCAGCGCGGTCTTCGACGCCAGCGGCTTCGAGACCGACGTCAACAGCCCGGGGTACGTGAGGGGCATCGGGCTGGTGCAGTACGACGTGAAGATCTACAGCCCTCTGCGCCAGGCGCTGATCGACGACGAGGACGAGCAGACCGGCGGTACCGACGTCAAGCGTGAGTCGGTGCGGGGCAAGCTCGCCCTGGGCTACGAGGACGTGCTATCCGCGTACACCGACGACGACTTCAACGGCCCCGGGGTCTATTACCTGGGCGTCTCGACCGACCCCCTGTTCGAGGACGACGAGACCGCGGCGGTCCAGATCCCCGTGTCGCTGCGAATCGACGTCGGCGGGCGGGCGCAGCCCTCCTCGCGCGACTACACGGGGCGGCTGATTCCCGAGGGTAGCGCGAGCTCTGACGACCCCCCTCCCGCAGGGGAGGCCCCGGCTCGGCTCGGCGGGGTGGATCTCGCGTCCCGTGGCGAGGGCTCGGTCAGCGCGGGCCTGCCCTGGGCGACGGTGGTGGCTCTGGCCGCCTTCGCCCTTCTCGGCGGCCTTGCCCTGGGTAGCCTGGCGCGCCTGGGCCGCCGGGCTGCCTGAGACCGCCCAGCGCCGTTCGTATACTCGCAAGCCGTGCCGATCTACGAGTACCGCCGCGCCGACGGCTCCACTTTCGACGTGATGCAGTCCATCTTCGAGGACGCGCTCACCAAAGATCCCCAGAGCGGTGTCCCGGTGACGCGCGTGCTGCACGCCCCCGCGATCCACTTCAAGGGCTCGGGCTTCTACAACACCGACTACGGCAAGCAGAAGGCCAATCGCCAGAAGGCGGAGAGCGAAAGCGCAAACTCCGGCTCGGGCTCGGACTCGGGCTCGGACTCCAGCTCATCGAGCTCCAGCTCATCGGACTCGAGCTCCTCGGAGTCAGGCTCCAAGTCCTCGTCCGAGAGCTCGAGCTCCTCATCGGAGAAGTCCGGCTCGAAGTCGTCTTCGGACGGCGCGGCCAAGACGCCGGCCAAGTCCGACGGCTGACCCGGCTCACCGCCCCTCCAGCCGCTTCACCGAAGCCCGCTTCTCCTCGTCGGAGACCACCAGGCTCCCGCCGGGCCCGCAGCCCAGGCACGACGGCTTGAGCACGTTGGTCTCGTCCGAGTTGCCCGTCACCAGGTCCGTGAACAGCCCCAGCAGGCCGGGGCCGTGCATGTCTGACTTGATCGCCTTGGGCGCCCGCCAGGAGATCGCGGGCAGGCGAACGAAGGACACCGGCGAGAGCAGGCTGCCGCGCATGCCCGAGACGACCTGCTGCTGGCGGGCCGCCCGGTCCAGGTCGTTCTCGCCCGGAGCGCAGGGGTTCTTGCGTACGCGGGCAAAGCCCAGTGCCTTGCGCCCGTCGAGCTTCTGCTCGCCCTTGCCCAGGTTGAAGCCCTTGTAGAAGTTGTCGAACTCGGGCGCGCAGATACGCGTCTTGTTCTCCACCGTGACCCCGCCCAGGGCGTCGATCAGGTCGGGAAAGTCCTGGAAGTCGACCTCCACCACGTGGTTGACCCGGATGTCGTTGCCCAGAAAGGACTCGACCGTGTCGACCATCAGGGCGGTGCCGCCCAGGGCGTAGGCCGCGTTGATCTTCTGGGCGTCGTGGCCCGGGATCTGGGCCAGCGAGTCGCGCGGGATGGAGAGCTTGCGCACGCTTCCGAAGGCGGCGTGCAGCACCAGGATGCTGTCGGCCCGGCCCGGTCCCGCCTGGCTCTTGTCAATCGAGGCGCCGGCGCGGCTGTCGGAGCCCAGCACCAGGATGTTGCTGCCGGTCATCAGGCTGTTGCCCCCGCCCGAGAGGGCCTCCTTCGCGTTGTCGGACACTCCGGTCTGGGTCTGGGCGCTGACGATGAAGACCAGGAACGAGAAGAGCAGCCAGGCCATCACGGCCAGGGCGATCCACTTGAAGACCCGGCCGGGCGTGAGCCCGCCCCGCCGGCGCCCGGGAGCCGGGCCGTGGTCGGGATCCTTGTCCGGGCGCACTCGCTCGCGCAGGGCCTCGAGCCCTGACGCGCCGCCTCCGCCGCCCAGCCCGCGGCGCGAGCGGTAGACCTTGTACTCGGGTCGGTCCCCCTGCTGGCCTGAGTCGCTCACGGCCCTCTGTATATCGTCCGGCAATGTCGTCTGGGCGCGTGATCGGGATCGACGCCGGGGGCACCAAGCTGCTCGGCGGCGTGGTCGACGACGAGCTGGGGGTTCATCACCGGGTGCGCCGCACCTGGCAGGAGTCGGGCCCCGACAGCGCCCTCGACGTGATCGCGGACGCGGTTCAGGAGGTCCGGGCGGCGGCTCCCGACGTCGAAGCGGTGGGCTTCGGCCTACCTTCGCTGGTCGAGTGGGAGACCGGCGTCTCGCGCTGGTCTAACCACCTGGCCCTGGACGATGTGGGCTTCCGCGCGGCCATGGCCGACCGCCTGGGCATGGCTGTGGTGGTCGACAACGACGCGAACGTCGCCGCGCTGGCCGAGCACCGCCTGGGCGCGGCCCGCGGCTGCGATCACGCTGTCCTGGTCGCGCTGGGTACGGGGATCGGGGGCGCGCTGGTGCTCGACGGCCGGCTCTACCGGGGCGCGCGTGGCTTCGCGGGCGAGATCGGCCACGTGGTGGTCGACCACGACGGGGCGGACTGCCCGGGCGCCTGTCCGGGCCGCGGGTGCCTGGAGGCGCTGGCCTCGGGCCGGGCGATCGGCGTGGCTGCCGAGCGGGTGGCCCGCGCTCAGCCCGACTCGGTGCTCGGGCGCCGCATGGCCGACGCCGGAGCGCTCCTGGGAGTCGCCGTCACCGAGCTCGCGCACGCGGGCGACGAGCAGGCCCTCGCGGTCCTGGCCGAGGTCGGCGAGCGGCTGGGGGCAGGGCTGACCGGCCTGGTCAACGCGCTGGACCCCGAGGTCGTGGTGATCGGCGGCGGGGCCGTGGCCGCCGGAGATCTGCTGCTCGAGCCGGCGCGCAGGGTGGTGGCGGCGCGGGCGCTGCCGCCGGTGGCCGCGGCGGTGCGGGTCGTGCCGGCCCGCTTCGGCGAGGAGGCGGGCATGCTCGGCGCGGCCCTGCTGGCGATGGAGGAGCTCGGCTGATGTCCCTCGTGGTGTGTCCGACCCCGATCGGCAACCTGGAGGACGTGACGCTTCGGGTGCTCTCCGCTCTGCGTGAGGCCGACGTGGTGGCCTGCGAGGACACCCGCCGCACCCGCACTCTGCTCGACCGTTACGGCGTCAAGGCCCGCCTGGTGAGCTACCACGAGCACAACGAGGAGAGCCGGTCGGCGGAGCTCGTGGAGCGGATGCAGGAGGGGGACACCGTCGCCCTGGTTTCTGACGCGGGCATGCCCCTGGTCTCCGACCCCGGCTACCTGCTCGTCCGCGCCTGCGCCGCCGCGGGCATCGGTGTGGAGGTGCTGCCGGGGCCCTCCGCCGTGCTGGCGGCGCTCGTGGCCTCGGCGCTTCCGGCCGACCGCTGGCGCTTCGCGGGCTTTCTGCCGCGCAAGAAGGGCGAGCTTCGCCGGGTGCTGTCCGAGCCCGGCGGGACGCTGGTCGCGTTCGAGTCGCCGCGCCGCGCCCCGGCCACGCTGGCCCTGCTCGCCGAGCTGGACGCCGGTCGCGGGGTGGCCGTCTGCCGGGAGCTGACCAAGGCGCACGAGGAGGTGGCGCGCGGAACGGCGCGCGAGCTGGCCGACCGCTTCTCCGACGCTCCTCTCAAGGGGGAGGTGGTCCTGGTCATCGGGCCGGCGACCGAGGAGGCGGTCGGGGCAGGCGACCCCGAGGGACTCGAGCAGCTGCGGCGCCTGGTCGAGGCGGGAGCCAAGCCGCGTCCGGCGGCCGCGGCGGTCGCCGAGCTCACCGGTGCCGGCGCCAACGAGCTGTATCGCGCGTTGACCGGGTGACGCCTCGGTCTCCGTGGGTGACGCTATGGCACTGATCGTCACGCTTCTCACCGGCCGGTCACGGTTATCGCACGGCTTGGCCCACGACCAGGCGCGCCGGTCTAGCTTCGCCGCATGCCATTCCGCGTCGCGATCCTGTCCCTGGTCCTACTGGCCTGCCTGCCCGGTGTCGCCACGGCCGCCGAGGGGTGGCAGTGGCCGCTGCGGGGCGAGCTGATCACGGCGTATCGCAACGGAAGCGACCCCTACGCGGGCGCCCAGCACCGCGGGATAGACATCGCCGCAGAGACGGGGGCCGAGGTCGTTGCCGCCACGCCCGGCACGGTGCGCTTCGCGGGTGTCGCGGGGAGCTCGGGACTCACGGTCTCGGTGCGCACGGCCGACGGCCGCTACGACACCTCGTACCTGCACCTCTCCTCCACCTCCGTGCGGGAGGGCCAGCGCGTGGCGGGCGGCCAGCGGGTCGGCGCGGTGGGCACCAGCGGCAGGCGATCGGCGACCGCGCCCCACCTGCACTTCGGCGTGCGAGAGGCGGGGAGCCGCCACGCCTACCACGACCCGATGGACTTCCTGCCCCCACCACCCACCACGCCCCGGGAGGCTCCGCGGGGCGCGCCGGTGCCCGTCACGGTCCCGCGACCGGTGGCGGTGGCGCCCAAGCCCGTGCGAGCGCCCGGGCGCGTCCGGGTCCCCGGTCGCGCCCGGGTTCGCGGCCGTGTGCCCGCCTTTCGCCCCCTGCGCGTGCCGGTCGCTCGCCGCGTGCGCGTCCCCGCCGGTCGCCGCGCCGGCCGTCCGGCGCTCGTGCGACCGGCGGGGGCGCCGGTGGCAGTCCGCCCGCTGGTTCCCACGGCGCGGCTGCGGGCGCGTGGATCGCAGGGGGCGCGTGGCGCAGAGGGGGCGCGCGTGCCGGAGGCCGGCCCCCGGGCCGCTTCACTGCCCCACCCGGCGTCGGCCCAGCCCAGCCCGCAGGCGGCCGAGCCCCGGGCGAGCGGTTCGAGCTCCGGCCCCGATCTGGGATGGGCGCTCGCCTGCCTCGGGCTGCTGGCGGCAGCCGCTTGCCTGGGGCGACCGGGGGGCGGGAAGTCGACGAGCGCCCGAGGAACGCTGGACCTGCGCGCGCTGGTGCGGCCTCTGCTGACGCGCAGCGCACGCAAGTAGCATCGACGGGGCGCCGGCCCTCGACCGGCACGCGCCGACCGTCGAAGCTCCTGGCTGCCAGTCGTGTCCTACTACCTGACCACGCCCATCTACTACGTCAACGGCGAGCCCCACCTGGGGCACGTCTACACCACGGTCGCCGCCGACGTGCTGGCCCGCCACATGCGACAGCGCGGGGAGGATGTCTTCTTCCTCACCGGCACCGACGAGCACGGCGAGCCGGTCGCCCAGGCGGCCGAGCGCCAGGGCGTCACCCCACGCGAGCTGGCCGACAAGAACGCCGAGCGCTTCCGGCGAGTCGCCGAGCGCGTGAACGCCACCAACGACTTCTTCATCCGCACCAGCGACCCCGAGCACGGCGCCGTGGTTGCCGAGGTGGTCACCCGGCTCAAGGACAACGGCTTCGTCTATGAGGGCACCTACGAAGGCTGGTACTGCCCGCGCTGCGCCGACTTCAAGACCGACGCCGAGCTGCTGGAGGGCGATCGCTGCGCGATCCACCTGATCGTGTTGGAGAAGGAGAAGGAGGACAACTGGTTCTTCCGCCTCTCGGCCTTCCAGGAGAAGCTCGAGCAGCTGTACGCCGAGCAACCCGAGTTCGTGGGCCCCCCCGAGCGCCACAACGAGGCGCTGGCCTTCATCAAGAGCGGTCTGCGCGACTTCTCGCTCAGCCGAGCCCGCATCTCCTGGGGCGTCCCGGTCCCGTGGGATCCCGAGCAGGTCGTCTACGTGTGGGTGGACGCGCTCTTCAACTACTACTCCGCTCTGTCCTACGCCCGGGAGGGAGAGGACTTGACCGAGCGCTACTGGCCGGCCTCGGTGCACCTGATCGCCAAGGACATCCTCAAGTTCCACGCCGTGTTCTGGCCGGCGCTGTTGATGGCCGCCGGCCTCGAGCTCCCCCGACGGGTCTTCAGCCACGGCTACCTCCTGATGGACGAGCACAAGATGTCCAAGTCGCTGGGCAACGTGCTCGATCCGTTCGAGGTCATGGACGTCTACGGCACCGATGCCCTGCGCTACTACCTGTTGCGCGAAGTGGCCTTCGGCCAGGACGGATCGATCTCGCCCGAGGGCTTCGAGAAGCGTTACACCACCGAGCTGGCCAACGAGTACGGCAACCTGGCCAGCCGCACGCTGGCCATGATCGGCCGCTACCGCGACGGTCGCATCCCGCAGGCCGAGCCGCCCGCCGAGCTGGGCGAGGCATTCGAGGGCCTGGCCGAGAGCGTGGCCTCCTGCCTGGACCGGGTCGAGGTCAGCGCGGCGCTGGAGCAGATCTGGCGGCGCGTGCGAGCGCTCAACCGCTTCGTGCAGGACCACGAGCCGTGGAAGCTGGCCAAGCAGGAGGGCACCGAGGCCGAACTGGACCAGATCCTGTATGGCGTGGCGGAGGGCCTGCGGGTGGTCAGCGTGCTGGTGCTGCCATGGATGCCCGACACCGCCGAGCGCCTGTTGACCGCGCTGGGCAGCGAGGACCGGTCGCTTCACTGCGCCCGCCTTGGGGCCCACCGGGGCGGCACGCCGGTAAGCGAGCTCGGGCAGCTGTTTCCGAGGATCGAGCCTCCGGTCGAGGCCGCGTAGGCGGCGCCCGGGACATGGTCGACACCCACTGCCACCTCGGCTCCTGCCGGGACTCCGACTCGGACCTCGTGCAGCGAGCGGTGGCGGCGGGGGTCACCCGCCTGGCCACGATCGGCATGGACGGCCCCACTACCCGGGCGGCGCTTGCCACGGCGCGCGCGCACGAGGAGGTCGTCGTGGTGGCGGGGCGCCATCCGCACGAGGCCGGGGGCTTCGGCCCGGCCGGGGCCGAGGAGATCGAGCGCGCAGCGGCGGACCCGCTCGTGCGCGCGATCGGCGAGACCGGGCTGGACTACTTTCGCGACCACGCCCCCCGCGACGACCAGCGCAATGCATTCGAGGCCCAGCTGGACATCGCTGAGCGGACGGGCCTGCCGGTGGTCATCCACACCCGGGCGGCCGAGGAGGACACCTTCGCGATCCTGGCCGAGCGCGCCGCTTCGCTGACCGTCATCCTGCACTGCTTCTCTGCGCCCGACCGCGCCGCCGAGTGCGTCGAGCGCGGCTACTGCTGCTCGTTCGCCGGAAACGTGACCTACCCCAAGAACCAGGACCTGCAGGACGCGGCGCGCGAGCTGCCGGCCGACCGCATCCTGGTGGAGACCGATGCGCCCTACCTGAGCCCGCAGCCCGTGCGCGGCAAGCCCAACGAGCCGGCCAACGTGGTCAAGACCGCCGAGCTCGTCGCCGGCCTGCGCGGGGTGACCTATGCGGAGCTCGAGCGCGTGGTGGAGGAGAACGCCCGACGCCTGTTTCGGTGGTGAGCGCGCCGGACGGGCTGCCGCGCCAGGCCAGCCTCAACCGCCTGCGCCGGTTCGGCGTACGCCCCAACCGCGAGCTGGGCCAGAGCTTCCTGATCGACGACAACGTCCTGGGGGTGATCGCCCGGGCGGCGGACCTGGGCCCCGGCGACGTGGTGCTGGAGGTCGGCGGAGGGCTGGGGGTCCTGTCCGAGCACCTGGCCCCCCGCGTCGGGCACCTGCACGTGGTGGAGATCGATCCCAAGCTCGAGGAGCCCCTGCGCGAGGCGCTGGAGCCCTTCGCCAACGCGACGCTGCATCTGGCCGACGCCGTGCGGATCGATCTGGAGGCACTCGACCCGCCTCCGACGAAGGTCGTGGCCAACCTGCCCTACGGGGTCGCGGCCAAGGTGCTCCTGCGCACGCTGGAGGAGCTGCCCGCGGCCATGCGCTGGGTGGCCATGGTCCAGCGCGAGGTTGCCGGTCGCTTGGCGGCCTCGCCCGGGTCGAAGGTCTACGGGGCCACCTCGGTGCTCGCACAGCTGGCCGGCGACGTCAGCTTCCTGCGCCGGGTGCCGCGGACGGTCTTTCATCCTGCGCCCAACGTCGAGTCCGCCCTCGTCGCGATCACGCGGACCGGTCCCGCGGCCTCGCCTGCCCTCTCTGCGCTCGTGCACGCAGCGTTCGCCCATCGGCGCAAGGCACTGGCGGGGTCGCTGGCCCTGGCCCCGGGCGCCCCGGCCGGCATCCGCGACCGGATCCGGTCGGCGCTCACCGAGCTCGGCCAGCCGGCCGACGCCCGCGCCGAGCGCCTGAGCCCCGACGGGTTCCGGGCGCTGGCCGAGCTGATCGGCGAGGAGGACCTCGTCGCGCTTCGCCCGAGCGGGAGCCCGCTGTGAGCATCACCGAGACGGCACCCGCCAAGGTCAACCTGGTGCTTCGCGTGGGCGAGCCCGGTCCCGGCGGCCTGCATCCGCTGTGCTCGCTGTTCGCACGCATCGCGCTGGCCGACGAGGTCACGGTGGCCGAGGCGGCGCGCGACGAGGTGGTCTGTCCCGGCGTGGAGGGCGACAACCTGGCGGGCCGGGCGGTACGCGCCCTGCGCGCCGCCGCCGGGGCGGAGGTGATACCCCCCTTGCGGGTGAGGATCGTCAAGCGGATACCCGTGGCCGCCGGCCTGGGTGGGGGCAGCGCCGACGCCGCCGCCGCCCTACGGGCCGCCAACGCCCTGGCCGGGGAGCCGCTGGACCGCTGCGCCCTCCACGAGCTCGCCCGCAACCTGGGAAGCGACGTCCCCAGCCAGCTGGCCCCCGGCCACGCGGTGGTCTCGGGAGCGGGCGAGCGCGTGGAGCCGGTCGAACTTGACCCGATGGCCGTCGTCCTAGTCCCGGACACCGAGGGGCTCTCCACCGGCGCCGTCTACGCCCAACTGGACCGGATGCGCGCAGGCGGGGAGGCTCCCGCGCCGGCCGGGCTTGACCCGGGCCCGCTTCGGCGCCTGGCCGGCCGTCCGCCGGCCCACCTGGCCACGCGGTTGGAGAACGACCTGCAACTGCCGGCGCTGTCGCTGCGCCCCGGCCTGGCGAAGCGACTCGACGCCGTCCGCGAGCGGGGCGCCCTGGGGGCGCTCGTCTCGGGCTCGGGGCCGACCGTGCTCGGCCTGTTCGAGGACTCAGAGCGTGCTGTGGCCGCCGCGCAGGAGATCTCCGGTGCCCTGGTCACCGACGTCCTATGAGGGTGGTCAAGCGTCACCGCACGACGATCGCCGCCGCGATCGCGGTGCTCATGGTGGCCGCGCTCTATGTGGCCGGGGTGATTCCGCGGATTCCCGATCCCAAGAAGGCGATCGAGGGCCTGGCGAGCACGCTGGGGCCGTGGACCTACGCGCTGGTCGGCCTGCTCGCCTTCTTGGAGACCGGCGCGTTTGTTGGGTTGATCGCGCCCGGCGAGACCTCGGTGATGGTGGGCGGAGTGATCGCGGGACAGGGCGAGATCTCGCTCATGCCTCTGATCGGCCTGGTGTGGATCTGTGCCGTAGCCGGCGACACCATGAGCTTCTTCATCGGCCGCCGGCTGGGGCGCGAGTTCGTCCTGCGCCACGGGCCGAAGGTCAAGATCACCGAGGAGCGGCTCTCATCCGTGGAGGCCTACTTCGAGCGTCACGGCGGCAAGACGATCCTGATCGGCCGGTTCGTCGGGCTGATCCGCGCCCTGGCTCCGTTCGTGGCCGGCTCGTCGGGCTTCCCGTACCGCCGCTTCATCCCCTTCAGCATCATCGGGTGCGGGCTGTGGGGCACGCTGTACTGCGTGCTCGGCTACATCTTCTGGCGTTCGTTCGACCAGGTGGCCTCCATAGCGGGCAAGGCGACGCTCGCCTTCGCGATCGTCGTCTTCGTGCTGGCGGGCGTGGTGCTCGCCTACCGGCGCCTGCGCCGGCCCGAGGAACGCCGCCGCCTGGCCGGATGGATCGAGCGGCAAGGTCGGCGCCCGGCCCTGCACCCCTTCTACGCAGGGGCAGGAAAGGCCTGGCGCGGCATCGGCAGGCCGGTGGTCGGTGCCTTCGCCCCCCGGCTGCGCTTCCTGTGGGGGCGGCTGGTCCCCGGCGACTTCGGCCTGGAGCTCGTCACCACGGCGGCGGTGGCGGGCGTCGGGCTCTACGCCTTCACGCTCTACACCGATGTGATCCGTAGCGGCACCCCCTTCACGCCCGGCGACCAAGGCCTGCTGGACCTGGCCGATCGGCTCCATGCGCCGGTGGCGGTGGACGTGCTGAAGGTCGTGACAGAGCTCGGTGCATCCCCGATCGTGGCCGCCCTGCTGATGATCACGTGCATCGCGCTCGCGGCGCGTGGGCACTTCACCGAGCTCTCGGCGCTCGTGATGGGGGCGCTGCTCCTCTTCGTGGGCGTCCAGCTGGCCAAGGCGGGGGTGGACCGGCCACGTCCGCCGATGCCCCTGGTCGCGGCGCAGGCCTCGAGCTTTCCCAGCGGCCATGCCGCCTACTCAACCGTCTGGGTCGCGGTCGCCGTGGTGGCGGCCCGCGCGCTGCCGGGCCTGGCCGGCCGGGCGGTCCTGGTCGGCGCGGGCCTGATGGTCTGCGCGGTCGTCGGCTTGTCGCGCATCTACCTGCACGTTCACTACTGGTCGGATGTGGCCGCCGGCTGGGCACTGGGGGCCGGCGCACTGGGCGCGTGCGCGGCGATCGCCCTGATCGTCGACCACATACGCAACAATGGGTCCGAGCACGGATCCCCGAGCCAAGCCACGTGACCTTCGACCTCACCACCACCGAAGTGGCGATCGCCGTCGCGGCCGGCATCGTCGGCGCGGGCTATATCGCCTTCATCCTCGTGCCCGCCATCGCCGCCTACGGGCGCCTGTGGGAGCGCCTCGCCGCGGGCTTTCTGACCCTGTTCATCCTCGGGACGCTGGTCGGGACCGGGGCGGCGCTGGGCCTGGCCGTGGTCTGGTCCTACGACCGCTACGGGTAGCGCGGGCAGCTTGGCCCCGGCCAGGCGGGTTTGGGGTGCGACCGTAGAATCCGTGCCATGGCTGCCGCGCACCCCAAGCAGGACCCGGTGGCCGCGAGCCCGCTGCTGAGCGCCTTCGAAGAGGTCTCCGAGGCCGTCGAATCCGGCTCCGGCCTGCCCGCGGTGGCCCGCGCGGCGGCCCATGCGCTGGAGGCGAGCGTGGTCGTCCTCGACGGCCGCTCGAGCATTCTCGCCGTCGCCTGCCAGTCCCCCGAGGACGAGCGGGCGGTGCTCGCCGGCGAGGGCTCCGCCGGGGTTGCGGTGCTGCGAGTGGCCGACGCGCCGGTGGGTGAGCTGCGCTGGCGCCCGCGGGGAACGCCGCCCGCTCCCGTGCTGTTGCGGATGGTGACCACGCTGATCGCCCAGGAGGTCGACAGAGCCCGCGCCCCGGAGCGCGCCAGCGAAGCCGCGGTGGCCGACTTCGTGGGCGACCTGCTGGGCCGGCGGGTGACCGACCGCGCCAATATCGTCGCGCGCGCAGAGGAGCTGGGCTGCGACCTGACCGCGGGCGCCAGCGTGATCGTGGCCCGCGCCCGCCCCCGCCAGGCCGAGGAGGGCGACTGGCGCGCCCGCGCGCTGACCGTGGCCCAGCGGGGGGCCCGGGCCGTCGATCGCACCTGCCTGGCGGCGGCGGTCGAGCTGGGCCCCGCCCGCCCACGCGGCAGCGGCGCAGAGGCCCGCACCCTGCGCCCCGAGCGCGAGCTGACGATCCTGGTCCCCGGCTCGGGGCCCGACGTGGTCGCCCGGGCGGCCGAGGCGGTGCACGACGAGCTCGAGCTCGGGCTGGCCCATTTCGGGCTGGTGGTCGCCTCGAGCCGCCCGGCCGCGGATCCGGGCGACCTGCACCGCGCCGGCGCCGAGGCGCTGCTGGCCGCAAACGTGGCGGAGGCCCGCGGCGTCGACCGCCTGTCCTTCGACGAGACGGGCGCCTACCGGCTGCTGCTGCC
>JAABUR0100005423.1_pt1 | contig 16322 bp, 21 predicted proteins | sample 5560091 | NCBI WGS metagenome assembly JAABUR01 (sample SAMN10711879, study PRJNA513375) | rock metagenome | isolation source: Antarctica rocks | place: Antarctica: Victoria Land, University Valley sud | reverse complement strand
TTTGCAGGGAGGCCCCAGGCAACCCAGAACACACTTACCAAGCAGACCATGCTTTCTACGCAAACGCACACCTACCCACACTCTCACAACTTTAACGGCCTCTCACACGAGCGCTGCGCGCTGCAAAGCTGCATCTACGCCTAAACAGACAACCGACTGTGCGCCGCCTCACACTCTGGACTCCTATGCTGCCTCTGTCCCTGCCCCAACAAGTACACACGCCTCGGCAGCAGGTGCCCGGCGCAGTCGCCCCGGCACTGGGTCCAGCCGCGGGCCCTTGCTGGTCGCAGCCACCGGGCGCCGAACAAGGCACGCGTTCGGGCGCACAGTGAACGTGGTCACCGAGGCGACCAGGCGCGCCGCCCGGCGCCCGTGGCCAGCCGCCCTCAGCGGCTGCCGCCTGTGGGGAAGTGCGAACTGCCAAAGCCCGGGCCCGGCAAGTAGGGCCCCGGCACAAAGCCGGCCATGCTGTCCTGGCCTGGCCGCCGCGCGACCGCGTGGATGAAGTGGCGGTCCGCCAGCGGGTGCTCCGCGTGGCCAAAGGCCGGCGCGGCCGCCGGCGCAGAGCACTGCGTCTCCGCCAGGTCCACGCCCTGCAGGCAGTGCCAGGCGCGACTGAGTGCAAAGCAGCCGTCACGCAAAGCAGCCGGCGCGGTGGCAGGGGCAGGTGCCAGGAGGCTGGCTCTGAGCCTGCCGCGCGCCGGCGTGGGGTCGCGCAGGCACGCGCGGCGCTGGAGCAGCGCGCCAGCGCAGTGGCGCGCCTGCAGCTCCTGGCGCAAGAAGCTGAGCAGCACGCTCGTCGGGATGCTCGCAGAGTTGCCATACTCGCGCACCACCCAGTTGACCTGGCGCTCCTGCGCAGCGGCACGCAGGTCGCGTATGCAAGACCGGCTCTGTCTGCAGGCAGAGCGGTGCAGGGTCGCGGCAGCATGGCGTGCCAAGGACCCCTCAGATGTCAGCAAGGAGCAGACTTGCACGCGCTTGAGCAGGTGCACAGGCGTATCCACGCCCCTTGTAACAGGGGCAGGCATGGGCTCGCAGGACGCGAGGCAGGGCCTGCACAGCGTGCACTGCAGCTGTCGCAGGGTGTCCACTTGGCCTGCAGGGGCGAAAACCCCTGCGCCGTCTGCCTGTGCGCTGCAGTTCTGGCGCAAGCTTGGCAGCGGCGCACCAGCACTTGGCGCGCGCCGTCCACGTGTGCGCGCTTGTGCTGGTGCGTCAGCGCGTGCGTGTAGAGCTGGCTCACAGCGTTTGCGGCGTGCACGAAAGACTGGTGCAGCGAGCGCTCCGCCTCCAGGGCCAGGCCGTCGGGGTCCGGCTTGCGCTTCTTGCAGTTCATGCTGCCCCTGTGTACGCAGCTGCAGCCCTCCTCACTGACCAACAGGGCCGGGCAACGCGTGCTCCTAGCTCACCTTGGGCAGTGCTCCTTGGGCAGTGCACCGGCCGGTCCGCCCCTCCCTCTACCCTAGGGTCTGCACTCTATTTAGACTTGAATCTATACAGGCCTGGGTGTACACGCCTGGGAGTGTGCATGACATGTAGACTTGCATGCACCTGTCGCAACATTTAAGTCTCACTTTCGACTGGGTGTTCTCAACTTCCTGTATGACCCATCGACGCCTGAAGGATACGGCGCAGCGTTCCTGCCAGTGTTGCGACCAAGGCGCTAGGGGTACAGAAAACCACACTCTTTTCAATTGCCTTGGCACTTAAGACTGTCTGTGCGCTGCTTCCACATATATTTCCGCACGGGCGCTCCATGCGTCAATCCATACAGCACCAGGACACGGAAAGCGGTGGCCTGCTGCATCCTAGCTACACGTGAGTTGCTATGCCAGAACTAGCATGCTGCGCGGCCCTGCATAGGCCTGCCGCCATACACGGCCACCATTGGCTGAGACACAAATTAGGACATCCGTTCACGACGCTGGAAAGCAAAGGTCATGCGGTCGCAAGCTGAGCGCCTGGTGATCTTACACATACAAGGCATCCCAAGTCAACAGAGTCGCCATCACTGGGCGAAGGGCCGCCCGGTGCGGTTGACGCGGTCGTCGCTGAGCACGCTCAGCTTGGGCGCGAGCAGGCGCGTGTAGCGGTCAAAGTACAGCATCTGCTTCAGCAGCAGGCCGAACTCGCGCGGGAAGCGGATGCCGTTCTCGTCGGCCACCCGCACGAGCTGCGCGCGCGCCGCGCGCTCAGCAGCGCTCCTGCCCGGTGAGCGGCTGCTCCCACCACGGCAGCTGATGACCCAGGGTCTACGCGCACTCCCAAGCCACGCTGACATAAAGCAGATTGATCCAACCATGCTCAGAGCAAGACCTCTCCAGGACGGCAGGGCAGCAGGACACAGGCAACGCGCCCCGGCGCAGGGCAGCGCCTGCGCGCCAGGCGGAGCGGCCGCGGCGCGGGCCGCGCCTGCAGGATGAGCCGGTTGATGCGCGAGTCGTCCAGCAAGACTCTGGCGGCCGCGGCCTCGCCGCCGGCGCCGGCGACCACCATCAGCTCGGGCTCCATCTGCTCCAGCTCGCCGAACAGGCGCTCCAGGTCCGCCGCAAACGCCTGCCGCGCGGCAGCCGGGGCCCACGCTCGGCCCGGCTCGTCCCCCGTCTGCTCGTGCAGGCCGCTGCCCCGGGCTGACCCAGGCAGGCTTCAGGAGTCCCCCAGCAACGCGTGAGGCGCACGGTCCAGGCACACCGCAAAGCTCTGAGCGACGCGCGGGGGTGCGCCCCCGAGCAAGGGCCACTTGGCCACTTTGCATGCACGTATGGTCACAGGCTGTGACTGGTGCTGGCGGGCGCGAGGCCAAGCAGGCCGAGAAGCGTTTGCAGAATGCTTCATCCAAGCGTGCGCCACAGACTCCCGCACCAAAGCGCATCGCCGCCTGCTGCGCGCCCGCGCAGGCAGGCATGGAGGCGGGGCGCGCACGGGGATGTCCACGTCTGTGGCGGTGACGCCCAGCGTGCACAGCGCGCGCGCCATGGTGAGGTAGTCGCCGGCGGCCGCGCTGCCCAGCAGCGCCTGCACGGCCGTCCACAGGCTGGGCGCCACGCGGCCGACGATGCCAAAGTCGATGTAGCCGACGCGCCCGTCGCGCAGCACCAGCAGGTTGCCTGCCGCGCGGAGCGCGTTAGGGGTGAGGTGCAGCGCGGGCGGCCTGCCGCCCAGGGCGTGGCAGAATCTGTTGGGCCGATGCTGGGATAGTTGGCGGGGGCACAGTCCGTCGGCGCTTGGTCTCACACATGCAGTGGGGGCATGGGTGCAAAGGTGTTGCTGCTGAGGAGGCCGCATGGTGGCTCAGGACATGCGCCCCTGCTCCCAACATCCAGCCTGGTGCAAGTGATGCAGATGCCTGTACCACACCCGCCGCCTTTCTTACGCAGAGCGAGCCGGCAGAGCTCGTGCTCACAGCTGTGGATATGCGTGTCAGCCAAGGCGCGCGTGCGCTGGCTGCCACAGGCGCGCTGCAGCGCGCAGCTGCAAGCGCCGGCGCCCCCCGCAGACGCCGCAGCACAGCGCGGGGCCGGCGCGCACCCGCGTGCACGTCCGCGTGGAAGCTGGGGCAGGCCAGCACGGAGCCGAACCAGGTGTTGAGCGCGTTGATGAGGATGCGCTCCGGGTCCTCCGCCGTCACGGCGCGGATGGCCGCCAGGTCGGTGAGCGGCGCGCCGTGCAGGCGCTCCATCGTCAGCACCCTGCGCGCCTTGATCGCTCCACGTCACCAGCGTCCGTCTTGTCGCCTCTGCGGACCTGCAACGCTGCAGCAAGCTGCCGCTACTGGGACCCTTCGCGCATGCCCTGTGGCTGTTTTCACTGTCCACCTCCATGCCTGCGCATGAACCATGCCCAGCACAGCATGAAATATTGACGACCGGGGTCCTCTGGAGTTCACGGCTGGCAACCCTGGGCGGAGATCCGGGTGGAGCGCGCCGCTGGGTGGACAGCGCCTTGTACACAAAGGGGCACGTGGCCACGGCGCGCATGCCGGACGTATCCAGGTACGTGCTGAACTCCTGGATGTGTCGCGCTTCCTTCCGGAAGTCTACCTGCGCGGCCCTCGCACGCAGCCCTCAGCGCTGCCAATCTGTAGTTGATGCCACATACGTACTAAGATAGTGATATGAGCAAGCAACGCGATTATCACAGAATTGTGTGTTTTCACCGCAAAGGACACTCCCTGACCACCAAGCCCCCACACTCGCCCCGCCACTGTAAGACGCTGCCGGGGTACGTCAGCCACTTGCTCAGCACCAGGCAGCACCCTTCCCTAGACCCAAGCGCCTTATACGATTCAGTGGCTCCTACTCTTGGCATGCCACCCGAGCGAAGGCAGCCCACACATTGGAAGCACCGCCAGTGAAGCGCCAGCGCGGTATCACCCCCTGCATTGACCCCCGCCACCCCGGCCCCAGACCCACGCGCCTCGTCCAGCATGGACGCGCGGATGTCGCCGATGATGCCCGCCAGCGACGTGCGCTCCAGCTCGGGGTTGAGGAACTCCAGCACGCGCGAGGTCAGGTACAGGAAGGACAGGTCGGTGGTCAGCACGTCCTCCACGCCCGGCTTCAGCACCTTGACCACCACCTCCTTGTCGCTCCCGCGCAGCACTGCGCGCCGGGCGCCCACGGCCCGGGCTCACTCAGGGCGTGCACAACATGCCCTCCATTGTGACGCAGCAGGGCTCCCATGCAAACAAAGGCGCTCCGCTGCTTTCCAAGGCAAGACACGTTGTGTGAGCGCTGCTGCGTGCCCATAAGCGCTGGGGGCCCTGCCGTCATTGACTCTCATGCCAGCATGAAGCAAGGAGGCAGTTCCGGCGTGGACGACTGAAGCCCGCCCCGCCGGCGGGCAAGCAGCCGGCGCACCCGCGGCGTGGACCTGCGCGACCGAGGCGGTCGCCAGGGGCACCGGGTCGATAGACGCGAACGCCTCCTCCAGCGGCACGCCCAGGTCCGCCGCGATGGTCCGCCGCACGACCTCCCAGGGCACAGGCTCTGTCCGGTCCAGACACTTTTGGAACTCCAGCACATACTCCGCGGGGAACCTGCGCGCGCCGCAGCCGTTGCGGGGCGCCTGCATAACGCAGTGCTCACAGGCTAACCAGGCAGCGAGCTCTCTCAAGGCTCGCTAGCATAGTCTATTTTTTGTGACTCCAAGACAGCTGCATGCATCTGGTACGCAGGTTGGCAGCAGGGAGGCCGGCAGGGCGGGCCGGGGCCGCACAGGGTGGGCGACGATGCTATGAACTGGCCGAGCTTGATGTACGTGCTGCCTAGCCGTTCGAAGAGCTGCCGCAAGACTACCTGTGCCGGGCAGCAGCCCCCCTTCAGCCCGGCACTTGTGCTGAACAGCCTACACAGCGTTCCCGCAAGTGTACCACAGTGAAGCACGCATAGACTCTTGGCCTGTACCCGTACATATTTGTGAGCAACAGCGCAATGCTTAAGCAAAAACACCCGGCTGCTTGAAGGTTGTATGCTCACATTCTGACTCAGAAGCTCCGAACACGTGCGCCAAGGTTGGCGGCAGGCCGATACAGCCAAACCACCCCGCTAGCTCAGGAGTACCTGAGGGGGCTCCTGGCGGCCGCGCTGCAGACCCAGCACATAGTCCCGGCTGACTGACAGCAGCGCCTGCGCCGCCTGCAGCGCGCGCGCGGCGCCCCGCGGCCCAGAGGCCTGCACGGTCGCGCCAATCTCCGCCAGCAGCTCCTGCAGCGCGGCCGCGCGCCGGGCCGGGTCCTGCGCCCTGCACGCCGCAGCGCTTAATCCAGCGGCACTTTATACTGCGTGTGCCGGCAGGTGAACACTGTCAATAAGCAGATACGCTTGCATCCCTGGTCCAGCAGTGCCAGCAGTGCTGCAGCTTATAGAGCGCGCACTGGTCCGAGGCGCCCATCAGGGCTGCTCACGATATACCACAAGGCCCTTCAGCAGTGTAGGCGTTGCACACAGGCTGAACAAGTGCTCGCCTTGTTGCTTAAACATACCCGAGGGCAGATATAGTGTTTATGTTGCAACCAATCCGGGCGGCAGGCAAGTTGTCGGTCTACTAAGAGCATGAGCACACAGCTCGACAACAGCGAGCCACGCGAACCTGGCGCTGCGGCCACGGCCCTGTGCGGGCGCGGCATACGCAGCCGGTGCCGGCGAGCTGGTCGCACTGCACAGCAGCCTCTGCCCACGATGTGGACGCAGCGCGGGCTGCCTGCCTGTGCGCATGGGTGCCGTGCAGGCCCGCCGCGGCCATGGTGGGGGTGCATGGCTGAGCTGGCAGCGCAGGGCGCGTGCGGCCGCAGCCACCAACGATCTTGCGCTCAGCTCCCGCATCGTAGATAGCTTGTGACTCCCAGGAGTGACGAGCCACAGAGGTCGGTCTAGGGCCCCAGAGTTTAAAACTGCCTTTGACAGCTTGTAGTCGTTGCGTGGCTGGATTGGACAATGCGCTACCCAACATCGTTGCTGCGGTTTGCAGTGCGAACACCTGTTGTATATCTATTTTCTGCTGAAGAGTCGAAGCGCAGCATAGCTTGCTTGCAGCCAACGTGCAGTGGCGCAAGTGCTGCAAATCCTTTCCCGCAGACTGGAAACCTTGGTGGGCTTAAGCAGCACAATTGCAGCACAGCAGAGGCATCAGCGCACTTTGCAGCGCCGGAGCAGCGAATCAAGCGCAACGCTTCCTCTCTGAGCACTCAGCAGACGTATGGGCCCACAAAAGCGGGCATCAACACGCCTCTACAGACGCAGAAGTGAAGCATCTGTCTCAGAATGACCTCGCTCAACACGCGCACGACTCGAGACGTTTGGGGAGGGCTAGGGTTCAACGTCCCGGGACCACGCCCAAGCCAAGCCACTGTATCATTAGATGCAGGGAGGTCGACGGGATACCATCGACTGAGTGCCAACTGGGCAGGTATAGAGGAAGCAACACATACAAATCAACACACATAGCGTGTGTGCTGTGTGAGCATTGAGGCAGAGATGGGCCTGCTGGGGTCGCCCTTCAGCAGGCTGCTGGGCCTGGCGTCTATCTTGGCGCTGTATGCCGCGGCCACGGGCAGCTTCCTGAGCTCGGCCGCGCTGTCCAGCACGGCCGCGCGCGCACTGTACCTGCTCGCGCTGTGCCTCTTCATTGGTGCGTCCGTGCTTGCGCTCCTGCCTGCGTGGGCTGCACCTCGTACAGCCTGCGTTCTGCTGCTTGGCAAACAGCACACCTGTGCGCACAAAAGCAGCCGCGCTCTGTGCAGGAGTCGGCGACTGGACCACCTTCGTGTTTGGGCTGGTGCGGGCGGCGCTTTTGCGCACCGCGACTGCTTTTGCTTTTTCCAGCTGCCTCGATGGGAGGCCTGTCTTGAGGTAGCACTTCTAATGGATGGAGTGTTCACGCGCCGTCAGACGGCAGGCTGCCTCTGCGCGCCCTGCACAGCACTACTCACGCTGCGCGCCCGCGCAGGTCGCCTTCAAAAACCTGCCGCGCCTGACGTTCGGCAACCTGCAGGCGAAGCTGTTCCCCATCTACTTCAAGGTGCTGACGGTGTCGGCGGCCACTGCGATGGTCATATACGCGGCCAGGCATACCGGCGGCGTGCTGCGCACAAAGCCAAGCAGGGAGGCGCAGTACCAGCTTGCCCTTCTCGGCGGTGCTCTTGTGTTCACGCTCGCCAACCTCTTGGTTCTGGGTGCGCGCCACGTGCTCGGCGGGCCAGTGAGTTAGCTTGAGGCTCTGCAGAGGTCTGGTGCCAGCTGCAGCCAGCCTGTGTGCTGGGCTCCCCCCTGCACGTGCACGTGTTGAGCCTTTAAGAAGCCAGGAGAATGCGGATAGGCTGTAGTCTGCAAGACAGGTTCCCTTGGCCAGCTCGTGCGTGTCTAGCCATTTGAACTCATATTTGGGCGCGGTGTGTGGCATGCACAGCATGTGAATGAGTCGAGAGTTGTGTCGCACATCGCACGAGCGGCCAAAGCACTCGCTCATGCCGCCTGCATGCTGCGCGCGCAGAGCCCAAGACGACGGCGACAATGCGGGAGCGCCATAAGGCGGAGCGGGAGAACAAGGAGGAGGCTGTCATGAAGAGCCTGAACAAGCGGTTTGGCATGCTACATGGCCTGTCTTCGCTGGCCAATCTGCTGGGCCTGGGCTTGGCACACTGCCACCTGTGGCACCTAGCTAGCAGGCTGCATTGAGTTGTCAGCAACTGTTTGCTTTTTGGTGGGTCGTAGCATGCAGCACTAACAAGGCTCCCGTGGCTGCCTACATCCGTGTCTGGCATGCGGGGCAGGCTTTGGTAAAAGTGCCTGGTATGTAAACTAGGGAATGCTGCTGCCCATGCTCCAAGCTTAAGCTCTGCAGAGCTGTCAGAGAGCCTTAAGGCCTCTCTGACAGAGAGTCTCTGTTATGTGCTGTCCAAGACAGGCTAGTAGTGAACTGTGAAAGCTTACAATACTAGCCTGCTGTGAAGCACTAATGTACTTACACGAAGCTGAGCTGCTCACCTGATGCGCCTGGAGAGTGACTCCAGCTGATGCCAAGAGCGCTACTGTTGTATGCGTTCTGTTCCAAACAAGTGTTGTTGCAGCACTTCAGAGCAGGCATGGTGACCAGGGCGTCTGCCAACAGGCTCGCGCTCGCCGCAGACGCTCCTACGCTTACGGATGAGCCTTCAAAACGGTACATTGTGTCAGCAGCCTTGTGCACTCCTGTTTTGGAGCAGTAGGAACAGCTGGGAAGCCACTTTACGTGTTTGCGCCAGGCTCAAGCCAGAGAGGGCCAAGAGCGCGCCTGCGAATCTGCGCAGCGACGACACAGCAAGAGCGCGGACAGGTGAAGGGAGCGAGCACGCCAGTGAGCCACTCCCAAGCAATGGGCGGCGGCGGCGGCAAGGGAGCATACGCGCAGACGTCAGAGCAGCGGCGCCGGCGGTCGTAAGCGCACGAGTGACAGACGCCACAGCGGCAGAGGCTGTGGCCGTAGCTACGGCGCCAGCACGGAAGCGCTTGAGACAGGGCGCTGCGGCATTGCACGACGGCGCCGTGCGTGCAGCGCAGGGCGCGGTCGCGGTGGCAGAGGCAGAGGCCAAGTTGGTGAGCGGACGCGCCAAGACGCGCACGAGGCGCGTCGCAGCGTCGCACGGCGCTGCCGCGCCTGCAGCGGGGGCCGCCGGCGCGGCGATGAAGTCCGAGGCAGCGGGGCCCGCAGACGCAGCAGCGAGGGCGGAGGCGGCGGGTGCGGCGGCGGGGGCGGCGGCGGGGGCGGCGGCCCCAGCCCCGGCCGCCCTGAGCCGGAAGCGGTCGCGGCCGCGGCAGAGCGCGGCGGCGCCGTCGCTGGCCGAGGCCGACCTGCCCGCGCTGCGCGCCAAGGCGCAGCGCATCTACGACCTGCTCGTGGCGCTGTACGCGGACCCGCCGTGCCCGCTGGCGCGCCGCGCGGAGCAGGGGTAGGGCTAGGGCTAGGGCTCCTGTCGCGGCGTGTGACTGTGTGCAGGCGCCGCGCACAGAAGGGCAGCAGCGCATGCGGCCCTCCATTGCCCCATGCGGGCAGGAGCGCGCGGCGTATGCATCAGACCAGATGTATGGTTTTTGCGCACCCGAAACATGGGTGTGCGTGCAAGTCATGAGCGCCTGCCAGCTGCGGCCCGCGCCCCGCAGGACCACGGGTCCACCTTCCAGCTGCTGGTCGCTGTCATCCTGAGCGCGCAGACGACCGACAAGAAGGTCAACGAGGTCACGCCCGCGCTGTTCGCGGCGGCGGGCGATGCCGCGGGCATGGCGGCGCTCGAGGCGCGCCTGACCCGCGCCTGAACCTCAGCACGCCCTCCAGAATCGCTGCAGCCTCTCGGTCCGCGTGCGGCTGGTATGGCACCTAGAACTCAGCTGTTATGCCTGCCCCCGCTAAGGCTTGGCAGGTACCTGGGATGGCCAGCATGAAGCTGTCTCAGGCGCTGCGCCCTGCGGCCCTGCAGCCAACACGGGGCGCGGAGCGTGTCGCCCCTTTGCCCAGCGCGGCCGCGCCGGCTGCGCAGGTGCCCGTGATCGAGGCGCACATCCGCACGGTGGGCCTGGCGCCCACCAAGGCGCGCAATCTGCGCGCCATGAGCCAGGCGCGCCCTGCGCCCGCATGCACGAGCCGAACGGCGCGCTCCGCAGGGCCGCCCCCAGCCCCGCCTGCGTCCGCCGGCCGCCGCCGCGCCGGGGCCCCCGGTCGAAGGGCCGGGCTGCGCGGCGCGCGCAGAAACTGCCGGCGCACGGCGATGTAGGGATGGGGCGCATGGCAGCGTGATGAGGGCTAGGGTAGGATAGGCGCACGGTGGCGAGCGCAAGCGGTGCTGTGGCGCGCAGATGCTGCTGGAGGCGCACGGCGGCGACGTGCCCGCCAGCTTTGCGGCGCTGGAGGCGCTGCAGGGCGTGGGCCACAAGACCGCGTCGGTCGTGCTGGCGGTCGCCTTCCGGCTGCCCACATTCCCGGTGGACACGCACATCCACCGGCGCGCGCCCTGACCCTGCCCTGACGCCACGCCCTGACCCTGCCGTGACGCCATGGCCTGACCCTGCCCGGCCCTGCCCGGGCAACACCTGCCCTGACGCCGCGCGCGCTGCGCGCGCCTGCCCGGATGCCCAGGCCGTGCACGCTCGCCAGGGCCCCGGCCCAGCGAGCTCAAGCTTCCCAGCGTGGCACGGTAGCTTGGCTGCACCCTCCCACGTTGTGATGGCGACGCCACACGCGGTCAAAGCAGTTGGTGCGGAGCAGCAGTCCGTGCTGGACAGCCCTGTTGGGAGAGGTGCGGCCGTGGCACCTGCAGCAGGCCCCGGGCGCCGGCGCGTGACCGCCCGTGACGCGCGCGACGCGCGCGCGCGCGTCAGGCTGGCGCAGCGCTGGGGCCTCACCAGCGGCCGCACGGTGGAGCAGACGGAGGCCGACCTCAAGCTCCTGTGGCCCGAGGCGCGGACCCCCCCCGAAGCGCACGCCCCGGAGGCCGCACTGCGCCGGCGCGCGCCCGGCGTGCCTCTCAGAGGCGCTCAATGCGCCGTGTCCTGCCTGCTCGGAGCGAGGGCGGCTCGGTGCGCAGCGGCGCGGGAGCGCGCGCACGCGCCCCGCCACGCCGCCTGCGCGAGACCTGTCGTCCATTGCTGCCGAGGCCTGGGGCGCGGGGGTCAGGGGTAACATCAGGGTTAGGGCAGGTGCAGCGCGTTCCAGCGCGCCTGCGGCGCCCTCAGGGGCGCGGGGGTAGGGCGTAAGGTTGGAAAACAGGGCAGGTGCTGCACGTTGCAGCGCGCTCGCCCCCGCGCCTCGGGCCGCAGGCGCGCTGGGATGCGCAGCACCTGCCCTAACCCTAATCATACCCCCTACCTTACCCCCTACCCCTGTGGCCCGGGCGCCGCACGCGCGCTGGAACGCGATGCATCGGCCTTAACCCTAACTTTACCCCCTACCCCCACGCCCCGGGCGCCGCAGGCGCTGGAACGCGCTGCACCTGCCCCAACCCTAACCATACCCCCTACCCAAGCGCCCCGGGCGGCAGGCGCGCTGGAACGCGCTGCACCTGCGCCTCATCTACTTTGGCCGCGAGCACTGCCCGGCGCCGCGCCACGACCCGGCGGCCTGCCCCGTCTGCGCCTGGGCCGCCGTGCCGCCGTTCGACAGGCGCGCGCGCGCCCCGGCCTCCCGCTCCGCGAGCGCGCCCTACGCCATGCCCTCGCGGCACCTGGGGCTGCATGTATCCTCGGGCCTGCCAGATATCTTTTTGTTGTCAAGTGCACGTTCTGCTGCGCGTGCTGGCACTGCCGCACTGGGTGCAATCCAGCCTGTCCGCCATCTGCTCAGTGGCGGGTGGCTCCCATTCCTGTGCCATACCTGATAGATGCCCTCTGTACGGCGGCGCGACGCCTTTGGCGGGCACCTTGCTGCAGAGCTGCTGGCCCGCCGCGCGCCTGCCTCACCCGCTGCGCCGCCCTGCAGGCCGGGCGCGTCGCCGCTGAAGGCGGGCGCGCCGCGCCCGCGCGCGCCAAAGCTGGGCGCGGCCTCGGCGCCGGCGCCCGTGGATGCTCTGGAGGCAGGCTGACATGCGGGCGTCTCAGCACTAACCACTGCAAATCAGCGTGCTGAAAGGTCAGCGCAGGCGGCGCGACGAGAATGTGGCTGTGTGCGCAGGGCTGCTGGCCTGTCGTCTATTATCTGCATCTGGTAAACAATACTGCATCCTGCGGTCAACACTGCACTTGGCAAAGTCGGCAACGTCCGCTATACTACAACTGCAGCGTATGACTCAATCAGAAGATGGCAAGCTGAGCGACAGGCAACAGAACTAGCGGCTTCAAAACTTCACGTGCCCCTTGACTCCCAAGCTCGCGGTGCATACTGTCATCTCAGTCACTGAAATTGCAAGGAGTATGCACACCGCAGCCAGACGTCTTTTGCCCCGCTGCACAGGCGTCGGACGCCTTGGCTCACTGCCAGCTTCAGCTTGGCACTTGCTGCGTCCCCACTACATGCCTCCGCCCAAGTCTCGCCAACATGGCGCCAGAACATGCGGCCCCTCCCGCAGCGCGGCGGTCACGCCTCGGCTGGCCCCAGCAGGTGCCGGGAGAACAGCTTCATGAAGCCGAACGCCTTGAAGCGGCGCTCGCCGGTCAGCGCGGCCAGCGCGTCGTCCGCCAGCACCTCCTGCTTGTTGGCCGGGTTCTGCGCGAACAAGTGCAGATAGGGTAGGCTATCATTTAGGATACCATAGGTAGGTTACCGTCATAGGGAAGGGTGTCACTATTCTGTACATGTTCACCCTTCAATTCCAGCACCACTCGATGCTGCGTGGCAGCTGAGCGGACGCGCCGCACGGTATGCGGCACAATCAAGGGATGCGCTCCCAGCAGAGCTGGGGGGGCTGGCGCGCGCGCGCGGGCGGGCGCCCGTGCCTGCAGCCCGCGCTCCTTGATGTACGCCCAGAAGCGCCGCGTGAGCTCTGGCCGGCTGACGGTCTTGCGCTCAAGCCACGCGGAGAGCTCTGGCGTCACGTTGAGCTCGCGCGTGAAGCCATTTGGCTTGGCCGGCGTCCCGTCGGCGCTCTCTCGCCGCTTTTTCCTGGGCTTGGCGCCCGACTCGCCGTTGGCTGCCGCGCGCTTCGGCTTGGGCGTTGCCGCGGCGTCCCCATCCTCGTCGTCCGCGTCGTCCCGATCTGGCGCCCGCGCGCGCACGGTGATTTGCCTCGTCGCTGGCAGCTTCTGTCACGCATGCCTTCTGGCCGCGCCCTGTCGACGGCCTCTCGACGTCGGCGGCATCAGCCCTTGAAATGACCGGGGCGCTGCAGCAGCCTCCCCAGGTCCACGTGCCCGCGCAGTGCTGCGCTGGCCAAACGCACTCAGGGCGCAGCTCACGTACCGGCGAGTGGCTCGGGCGGCGCGCGTGTCAGCGCAGCAGCAGCGGCGCGGCCGAGCGCGTGGGCGCCAGGCTTCCCCCCCGCCCGAGTCCCTGCTGCTGCGGCGAGGCAACCGGGCACCCTGCCCTGACACCCGCGGACACCTCACTGCGGCTGCACACCGCAGCACCGCAGCCCGCGCAGGCGCAGGCGCCCGCGCACCGCCGCACCTTCCACGTACACGTGGCGCGAGAGCTGCTTGTTCATGTTGAACATGTTGAGCGGCGGCTTGAACAGGCGGCCCAGCGCGTCGTCCAGCACGATTTTCCGCTTGTCCTTGGGGTTTTGCAGCTCGTGCTCCTTTATGTACACCCACAGCTGCTTCACCACCTGGCGGCGCGCCCCGCCGCCGCGTCGGCGGCGGGCGCCGCAGGGTCCCTTTGTGCACGCGCGCCCGGCCCGCCTCCGCCTGCCCCAGCAGCGCCAGCGGCCGGGCCGGGACTGACCGCCGCAGGCGCATCAATAGCCAGAACCAAGCTCGGAATGCCCCCTCCTGGGTCACTGCTTAGGCTGCTGGTCATCGGCGGGCAGACCACACGCGGGGGGCAGCGTTGGAGCCGCTGCCAGGGGGCCGGGCGGCGCGCCTCGGTGCGCGACATCGCGTCGACGCCCAGAAACGCCGCCATCTCTGCCGACAGCCGGCTGCCAAAGCCGGAGCGTTTGCCGCGCCTCCGCCTGCACCGGCGCAGCGCTGCGTTGCGGCGCGCTTGCTTGCGCATCACCCAGGTTGTGCGCGACAACGTGTGTCTATGCGCAGGCCGCCTTGTCCACCATGCCCGCCGGGCATACGCGACCCTCGGCGGCGCGGCCCGCCCCCTTTTGAGGTCTGCAGCGTGCTGGCAATGCAGCCGCAGCCTGTGTGATGGCGCAGGCTGCCTGGTAATGGCGCAGCAGACGGGGGTCGGGTATCACAGGGGCGGCTGCGGAGGCGCCTCGCCCCCGTCTCTGCACCTGGCAGCCCAGCCCACAGACAGGCGCCCGAGCGACACCAGCCACCTCAAGCGGGCGGCGGCGCACGAGGTGTCTGCCGCGTCGTCCGCGTCGTCGCCGTGGCCGGCGGCGCCAGGCTCGTCGCCCGCGCTGTCGGCTGCGCCGTCCTCGTCCGCGCCGCCGGGCTGTGTGGCCAGGTAGCGCTCCACCTACGCGATGTCCTCGGCCCCTAAGCTCGCGCCTCACAGGAACCCCCTACCCCCCGCCCGCGCGCGGGGCACCCCTTTGCTACGCCCTTGCCATCATCAACTCCGAGTAGCTGCTGCCTCACAGTGTGTTCCCAGCTCTTCACCAGACTCCTAACCTGCACGCTGAAGCCCCCTTGCGTGCCTCCTGCTGGGGTCCGCCCGCCGCCAACAACCCCCCTCGTGCTGCCACAAGCACCTGCAACACGCACTCCCTCGCAACCACCCAGCCCCGTCTGCCGGCTGCAGGTTACGTGGACGGCCTGTCAACTGCGAACCCCTTTGTGGCCCAGGGCCTTGCCACGTATGCAGGGGCCTGCAGCCTCGCTGCTTGCTGGGACGTCCACCCGCCCCTGCCAGGAGGTGCGCCTGCGCTGCACGACTTCTAGCGCCCCACAGGCAGCCTCGCGGCTGCTGTCCGGCTGCCACCCGGGCGCGCTTGCAGGGTCGGGTGTGCGCCCCCCACGTCTGCATCGCCAGCCCCGAGGTCTTGCACGACGGTGGGAGCAGGCAGCAGCCGCACAAGCAGCGTGCTCTAAATGGCAGGGCCCATGTAGTGCAGCGTGGGGCGGCGGTGACTGGCCTCGCGGTGCAACCCCCTTGAGCCCCACTCGTGGCAGGAGCATATGCAGGTATACAGGTGGCTGCACGAACACACCCATGCGGCGCAAACCAGCCCGCGGCGGCCTGGCCAAGCTGCCTGGGAGCGCGCTCCAGGGGCAGTGGCCGCACCTCCTCGCGCAGGACGCCCTTGCGATCGGACAGGTCCACGCCGAACTCCGCCTCCAGCTTCTTGCGCAGCTGGCGCTCTGCGGCGACCGGGCCGCTCAGTGCTGGGCCTGTGCCTGAGTCAGAGCAGCGGGTAGCCTCACGCACAAGTGCGTCACGCAGGCGGGACGCGCGGGGCGAGCCTGTGGTGGTCTCATTGTCCGCGTCGACCAGCAGCTCGCGCAGGCGCACAACGACCTGCTCATCTGACACCATGCCGGGCTGGTGGGGCCAGCGCCAGTTCCCCCTTTACTGTGCTGACAACGTTGGGAGCACGGCCGCTAGACAGCCAGTCCCGAGCATGAGGAGGATGAGTGGGTCACCGTCACTTGTCAAAGCTTCATCCACAGTGACTCGCTACTTGGGGGCATCTTTGCTGTGCCAAATCAAGCTTTGCTTGAGGACTGGCATGGCCTGTCTCTTTGATCATAGGCCTGTACTCGCATACATACATCCTGCATACAGATGAGCATGCGCATGTCTGCTGGCGTCAAATTGGGATTGCTCTCTGGTTCTGCTCTCTTCTCGGCACACCATCAGGCAGCGAGGTAATAAACGTCGGCTCTTTTCTTCGTGCAGTGCCCTCACGTACAATCTGCCAGCCGACACGCCTGGCAGACGGCATGCACCGCGCGGGCGTACGTGGCGCCAAACAGTACGGCTGCGGTCACCCGCCCACAGCCGCCCTCACACGCCTCGCACAGAGTGCGGGACGCGCGCCCGGACCGCGCGAGCGAACCCGCTCAGGCCCGCCGCAGCACAAACGCGTCCAGCGGCCCCACGCGCGCGCCGCGGCCTGCGCCCGGCCGCATGCGCTTGCGCGGCGGGCCGGGCTGCGCGGCGGGCGGGCCCGCGGCGCGCCCAGCAACCACGCGCAGTGGCGGGGCTGCCCACGCCTGCGCCACGCCCGGCGCCGCGCCCGGCGTTGGGCCCTCAGCCGCGGCATCCTCCAGGCCGCCCCAGAAGTCGGGTTCATCATC
>JAABUR0100005422.1_pt1 | contig 16324 bp, 13 predicted proteins | sample 5560091 | NCBI WGS metagenome assembly JAABUR01 (sample SAMN10711879, study PRJNA513375) | rock metagenome | isolation source: Antarctica rocks | place: Antarctica: Victoria Land, University Valley sud | reverse complement strand
ACGCCCTCGGCGGGGGCGCCGCCGACGTGACCGCCGAGCGGGCGGTGCTCGCCCTCCAGGGCCCGCAGGCCCGGGCTCGTCTGCACCGGCTCAGCCCCGAGGCCGCCGCCGTCGGACGGTTCCGGATCGCCCCTGTCCGCTGGCGGGGAGCGAGGTGCCTCGTCTCGGGGACCGGCTACACCGGCGAGGACGGGGTGGAGGTGGCCGTCCCCGCCGACCGTGCCGTGGAGCTGTGGGATGCCGTGCTCCACGCCGGGTTCGAACCGGCCGGCCTCGGTGCCCGCGACACCCTCCGGTTGGAGGCGGGGCTGCCCCTGCACGGCCACGAGCTGGGCCCGGGCATCACGCCGCTCCAGGCGGGGCTGGGCTGGGTGGTGAGCTGGACCAAGGGCCCGTTCCGGGGTCGGGAACCGCTGGCTGCCGAGCGCGAACGGGGCGTGGCCCGACGGCTGCGGGGCCTCGCCGTCCAGGGCCGACGGCCCCCCCGCGAGCACCAACCGGTGGTGGCCGGCGACGACGTCGTGGGCGAGGTCACGAGCGGCAACTTCTCGCCGGTCCTGGGCCACGGCATCGCCCTCGCCCTGCTGGCTCCCGACGTCGAGGAGGGCACCGACCTGGCCGTCGACGCCCGGGGGACACGGCTTCCGGCCCGGGTCGTCCCCACGCCCTTCGTCAGCGCTCGGCCAGATCCTCCGGCGGCGGGCAGCTGCACATGAGGTTGCGGTCGCCGTAGCCGCCGTCGATGCGGCGCACCGGCGGCCAGTACTTGTCCCGGCGCAGCGCAGGCACGGGGTAGGCGGCCTCCTCCCGGGAGTAGGGGTGGGGCCAGTCGTCGGCCAGCAGCATGGACGCGGTGTGGGGGGCGTTGCGCAGCAGGTCGGGCGAGCGGTCGATCTCGGCCCGGATGGCGATCATGCCCGTGCAGAACCGGTCGAGCTCGGCCAGGTCCTCGGACTCGGTGGGCTCCACCATCAGCGTGCCCGCCACCGGGAAGCTCACGGTGGGGGCGTGGAACCCGTAGTCGACCAGCCGCTTGGCGACATCGTCGACGGTGATCCCCGTGGCCCGGGTGATCGCCCGCAGGTCGAGGATGCACTCGTGGGCGATGAGGCCGGACCGCCCGGCGTAGAGCACCGGGTAGTGGTCGCCGAGCCGGCGGGCCAGGTAGTTGGCGTTGAGGATGGCGACCTCGGTGGCCCGCGTGAGCCCGTCGGGTCCCATCATCTTCAGGTACGCCCACGGGATGGGGAGGATCCCGGCTGACCCCCACGGCGCGGCCGACACCGGCCCCGGCCCGGTGGCCGGCCCGGCCTCGGCCACCAGCGGGTGGTTGGGCAGGAACGGCGCCAGGTGGGCCCGCACCCCGATCGGACCGACGCCCGGGCCGCCGCCCCCGTGGGGGATGCAGAACGTCTTGTGCAGGTTGAGGTGGGACACGTCGGCGCCGAACCGGCCGGGGCGGGCCAGGCCCACCATGGCGTTGAGGTTGGCGCCGTCGAGGTACACCTGGCCGCCGGCGCCGTGCACGAGGTCGCAGATCTCCCGGATCTGCTCCTCGAACACCCCGTGGGTCGACGGGTAGGTCACCATCAGCGCCGCCAACCGATCACCGACCGCCGACACCTGCTCCTCCAGCGGCCCGACGTCGACGTTGCCGTCGTCGTCGCACGCCACCACGACCACCCGCATGCCGGCCATGACCGCCGAGGCGGCGTTCGTGCCGTGGGCCGAGGAGGGGATGAGGCAGACGTCCCGGCCGGCTTCCCCTCGACTGTGGTGGTAGGAGCGGATGGCCAGCAGACCGGCCAGCTCGCCCTGGGACCCGGCGTTGGGCTGGACCGAGACGGCGTCGTAGCCGGTGATCTCGGCCAGCCAGCCCTCGAGGTCGGTGATGAGCTGGTGGTAGCCCTCGGCCTGGTCGAGCGGGGCGAAGGGGTGGATGGCGGCGAAGCCGGGCCAGCTGATCGGCTCCATCTCGGCGGTGGCGTTCAGCTTCATGGTGCAGGAGCCGAGCGGGATCATGGAACGGTCCAGGGCGATGTCGCGGTCGCTCAGCCGGCGCAGGTGGCGCAGCATGGCCGTCTCGGACCGGTGCGCCGAGAACACGGGGTGGGTGAGGAACGCCGAGGCCCGCCGCAGGGGAGCGGGGATGGCCTCGGCGGCCTCGCCCTCGAGGGCGATGGCGTCGGGATCGCCGTCGACGCCGAACGCCGACCAGACCGCCACCAGGTGGGCGGCCGTGGTGGTCTCGTCGCACGAGATCCCCACCGTGTCGGCGTCGATGCGGCGGAGGTTCACGCCGTGCGCCAGGGCGGCGGCGACGATGTCATCGGCCCGACCCGGCACCCGGGCGGCGACGGTGTCGAAGAACGCGCGATGGACCAGCTCCACGCCCGCTCCGGCCAATCCGGCGGCCAGGGTGACGGCCCGTCGGTGGACGCTCCGGGCGATGGCGGTGAGGCCTTCGGGGCCGTGGTAGGTGGCGTACATGGCGGCCACCACCGCCAGCAGCACCTGGGCGGTGCAGATGTTGCTCGTGGCCTTCTCCCGGCGGATGTGCTGCTCCCGGGTCTGCAGGGCGAGGCGGTAGGCGGGATGGCCGTCGGCGTCGACCGAGACGCCCACCAGCCGACCGGGCAGGGAGCGCTGGAGACCCTCGCGCACGGCCATGAACCCGGCGTGGGGACCGCCGTAGCTGAGGGGCACGCCGAAGCGCTGGCTGGAGCCGACCACCACGTCGGCGCCGGCCTCGCCCGGGGGGCGGACCAGGCAGAGGGCCAGCAGGTCGGCGGCCACCGCCACCAGGGCGTCACGCTCGTGGGCGGCGGCGATCAGGGGAGCGGTGTCGCGCACCAGGCCGGTGGACGACGGTTCCTGGACGAGCACACCGAAGATGTCGCCGTCGGGCAGGTCGCCTGCCTCGCCGGTCCCCAGGTCGACGACGACCACGTCGATGCCGAGCGGTTCGGCCCGGGTGCGCACCACCGCCACCGTCTGGGGGTGGCAGCCGGCGTCCACCACGAACGAGGCGCCGTCGGGCGCCTTGGAGACCCGCCGGCAGAGGGTCATGGCCTCGGCGGCGGCGGTGGACTCGTCGAGCAGGGAGGCGTTGGCCAAGGCCAGCCCGGCCAGGTCGGCCACCATGGTCTGGAACGTGACCAGCGCCTCCAGCCGGCCCTGGGAGATCTCGGGTTGGTACGGCGTGTAGGCCGTGTACCAGCCGGGGTCCTCGAGGACGTTGCGCCGGATGACGGGTGGGGTGACCGTGCCGGCGTAGCCGAGACCGATCATGGAGGTGACGACCCGGTTGCGGGTGGCCAGGGCGCCGAGCTCGGCCAGCACGTCGGCCTCCGAAGCCGGGGCGGGGAGCGCGAGCTCGCTGGGCTGACGGATCCCGGCGGGCACGGCGTCGGCCACGAGGTCGTCGAGGCCGGCGTAGCCGAGGTAGGCCAGCATCTTGTCGACCTCGGCCGGCCGCGGGCCGATGTGGCGCTCGGCGAAGGGAGCTGCGACCTCCGGCCCGGGGCCGGGAGGCTCAGTCGCCGGCGGCGGCATCGGCTGTTGTCGCCTGCTCGGCGTCCTCGGCCATCTCGGCCATCTCGGCGTGGTGCTTGGAGATGGCGTCCATGATCGCCCCGCCGGCGGCGCCGATGAACTCGGGCCGGCGCTCCACCGCCCAGTCCCGCGAGCGGGTGAGGGACGCGGCCGAGTCCTGGAAGCGGGGGAAGACCTCGCGGGCCAGGAGCGTGTAGGAGCGGGAGGTGGCGGCCCGGTCGGCCCAGTCGTGGCCCATGCAGAGGAAGGTCCCGAACCCTCCCGACTGCTCCTGGAGCCGGGTGATCTGGTCGGCGACGTCGTCGGTTGTGCCCACGACCGCGAACCCCGACCCGTTCATGGCGTCGGCCAGCTCGGTGGTGTCACTGGTGTCGGGGGCCAGGGGCAGCGCCGCCACCCGTTGGAAGTAGTCGACCCAGTCGGCAAGGCCGTACTCCACGTCCCGGTAAGCCTGCTCCCGGGTCTCGGCCACGTGCACGGGTGCGACGAGGCGCCAAGCGCTGCGGTCGACGGTGGTGCCGAACTGGGACGCGCGCTCCTCCATCACCTCCCAGTGCGAGCCGAGGAGGTCGAAGCCGCCGGTGGTGGTGGCGCCGATGGACAGCAAGGAGCAGCCGAACCGCCCGGCGGCACGGGGACCGGCGGGGGAGATCTGGGCGGCGACGGCCACCTCGAACCGCGGAGCGGTGTAGGGCAGGAGCTGGAGGCGGGCGTCGCGGAGGGTGAACCAGTCGGTGGAGCGGTTGACGACCTCGCCGGCCAGCAGGTCGAGGATCACCTCGAGCGACTCCTCCATCATGTCCCGCTGGCGGGCGATGTCGATGCCCATCATGAACGCGTCCGAGGGCAGGGCGCCGGGGCCGCACCCGAGCATGACCCGACCCCGGGTGAGGTGGTCGAGCAGGACCATGCGGTCGGCCAGCATCAGCGGCTGGTGGTAGGGGAGCGAGCTGACGCCGGTGCCGAAGCGGATGCGCGAGGTGCGCTCGGCGGCAGTGGCGATGAACACCTCCGGCGAGGTGATGATCTCGAAGCCGGCCGAGTGGTGCTCGCCGATCCAGGCCTCGTCGTAGCCCAGCCGATCGAGGTGGGCGATCAGCCCCAGGTCGTCGTGCAGGGCGAGGGTGGGGTTCTGGCCGACCGGGTGGAAGGGGGCCAGGAAGATGCCGAACTTCACGCTCGGGCGGCCACCGTCTCGGTGACGAGGGTGGTGCCGGCCAGCAGATCGGGCTCGGTGGCCAGGATCCAGTCGAACAGCGGCTGCGCGCTGAACCACCCGGCCAGGTGGGAGCCGACCTGGGTCGAGGTGTGGCGGGCCATCTCGTCGTCGATGACGATGGGTTCGCCGGCGGCCCGGGCCAGGAGCTCGGCCTGGCAGCTGCGCTCCATGGTGACGAACCAGTAGAGGGCCTCGTCGACGCTGTGGCCCACGGTGAGCAGCCCGTGGTTGCGGAGGATGGCGGCCTTGTGCTCGCCGAGGGCGTGGGCGATGCGCTTGCCCTCCTCGGTGTCGACCACCACGCCGGTGTAGTCGTCGAACAGGCCGTGGTCGCCGTGGAAGATGCAGGCGTCCTGGGTGAGCGGATCGAGCAGCTTCCCGAGGCTGGAGAACGCCTTGCCGTTGACCGAGTGGGAGTGGGCGGCGGCGATGACGTCGGGCCGCGCCGCGTGGACCTGGGAGTGGATGGCGAAGGCGGCCACGTTCACCGACCAGTCACCCTCGACCACCTCGCCCTGGTGGTTGACGAGGATGAGGTCGTCGACGGTGATCATCTTGAAGTTGAGCCCGAACGGGTTGACCCAGAAGTGGTCGGCCCGCTCCGGGTCCCGGGCGGTGATGTGGCCGGCCACACCCTCGTCGAAGCCGAACCGGCCGAAGATCCGGAACGCGGCCGCCAACCGCTGCTTGAGGTGGAGGCGCTCCTCGTCCTTGTCGGCGAACCGGAGGAAGGGGTCGTGCGGCGTGCGGATCAGGGCCATGGGGTCGCTCCTCGGGGGGCCGGCGCTGGTGCCGAGTCTAGGAGGACGGATCGCCGGGGGGCCCCTTCCGTCATGCCACGGTGAGCGGGGTGGCGGGCGCAGCACCCGTTACCAGAGCCCCGGGAGGAGTCGCGCCCGTGACGCGGCGAACGTCTCGTAGCGTTCGCCGAGGCCGGCCGCGAGCGCCCGCTCCTCGACCGTGATCCGCCGGACGAGAGCCAGCGGCGGCAGAGTCCAAGCCACCGCCGTCGGCCCCGTGGAGAGGGCGGCGGCGACGCCGAGGCAGATCATCGTGCTCCCCAGATACATCGGGTGGCGCACGAGGGTGTAGGGGCCGCCGTCGACGACCTCGTGACCCTCCACGATGGTGACCAGCGGACGGTAGTTCCGCGCCAGGGCGTTCCGGGCCCAGCGGTTCAGGCCGATCCCGGCCCAGACGACGAGCAGCCCTCCCCAGAACCCCGCGCGGGAGCGGGGGAGGGGTCGGCCGCCGCGGCGAAGGAGCGACGCGCTTCCGGTGGCGACGGCGACAGCCATCCCTCCGGTGAACAGGCGTGCCGTCCCCTCATCGTGCACGTCGTCGCCGGCGGCGGGACGCGTCACCACGTCGCTGGCCTCCATGGCGATGAGGGCGGTCAGCGTGGCCAGCCCAGCCGCCGCGCTGACGCGGTCGCGAAAGACGGTGCGTCCCGCGATCAGCATGCCGGACGGACCAGTCGGGGTCGATCGAAGTCGGTGTTGTCCACGAGGACCTCGGCGAAGGAGCACGGATCGACCTCCTCGATGTAGATCCGCTCAGCGGCCAGGTACCGGTGGCGCATGAGCGCCTCGGCCTCGCTCGCGCTGCCTTCTCTCACGGCGTCACGTTCCGTACCTCGCCGGACGGACAGCTCGGTGTCGATCTCGACCCACATCCGGAGGTCCCAGAAAGAGTTGATCTCGGGCCGGCAGGCGAACATCCCGTCGACGATGCACACCGTCGGGAGCCATGGCCGTCGTGACCTCGGAGTGGTCGATCTGAGTGAGGGGGTCGATGCTGCACAAGGCGACCAGCCCGTCAGCGGTCTGGCCCGAGGGTTCCAGCAGCAGTCGGCGAGCCGCCTCCGGATCGAACGCGTTCCGGTAGTAGCCCTCTCCCGACTCCCGGTCGTACAGGTGCCTCTCGCGCCATGGTCGCTTGAAGTCGTCGAGCGATGCCCTCAACGCGTGTCGACCTCGGCCGGCGAGGCCGTAGGCAAGCTCGTGGCCGAGGCTCGTCTTGCCGCCTGCGGTCAGGCCGTCGATCGCCACTCGCAACCGGTGATCGCCGAGCGAGTCGATCATCTCGATCAGCCGGTCGAGCACCGCCGCCCGCTCGGCGGTGGGTGGCGGCGGCGTCGGCTGCCTCCAGGTCGACACCGAGAGCGAGACGAGATCGACCGGCACGGCGTCATCGTCCCATGGCCTGGAGCGCGCTAGTTTCGTCACGTGACGGAATCCGCCGGGGGTGAGCGGTGCCGGTGGTGCGGGCGGAGGTTCGCCCCCAGGGCGGGCCCGGGCCGGCCCCGGCGGTACTGCCGGCAGGGTTGCCGCCAGCAGGCCCACCTGGCCCGCAAGCTGGCCGGAGCCCACGGCCTGGGCGACGACGACGTCATCGTGTCCCGGGCGGTGGTCGATGACGTGCAGGGCGCGCTGTACTGCCTGCAAGCGGCCATCGAGGACGTCGACCGCGACCTGGCCGAGCTCTCCGAGCCCGAGGAGGTCGCAGAGGCCCTGCGATGGCTGCTGGAGAACGCCCGGCCGGCAGCCGCCTGCTGGATCGAACCTCGGACCCTCGACCCGTAACTTGACAGAACGTGGATTATGGGCGATCGGCCTGGTCGACCAGGGGGCGGACCTCGGCGGTGAAGCGGTCGACCAACGCTCTCGCCCGCTCGGGGGTGTCGAAGCACGGGATGATGAACTCGTCGACGCCGGCGTCGGCATAGGCGGCCATGTGCTCGGCGATCTGTGCCGGCGTGCCCCGCAGGGCCGGGCGGGCTCCCTTCGGAGGGTCGGACGGTTCGTCGGTGATCCGCACCAGGGCCTGGGCGCTGCGGGCGATGGTGGCGGGATCGCGGCCCTGGTCGGCGCAGTGGCGGTCGAGCACGGTGCCCTTGTGGGCCAGGGTGTCGGGCGTGCCCCACACGTTCCACTCGTCGGCATGGCGAGCGGCGATGGCCAGCGTGCGTCGCTCGCCGCCCCCGCCGATGAGCAGGGGCAGGCGATCCCCCACCGGCTTCGGATCGCACGGGGCGTCGGTCACGGTGTAGTGGCGCCCGTCCACGGTCGTGCGCCGGTCGGCGAGGAGGCCGGTGACCACCGCGCACGCCTCCTCCAGGCGGTCGAGGCGGTCTCCCACCGGCGGAAGGCCGATCCCGTAGGCGTCGTGCTCGTTCTGCTGCCAGCCGGCACCCAGGCCGAGGACGAGGCGGCCGCCGCTGAGGTGGTCGACCGAGGCCGCGATGTTGGCCAGCACGGCCGGGTGCCGGTACGTGTTGCCGCACACGAGGGACCCCAGCCGCACCCGGGGCACGGCCACGGCCAGGCCGGCCAACGTGGCCCAGCACTCGAGCACGGGCCCGTCGGCGGGGGTGCCCTCGTCGGTGTTGGGCATGAAGTGGTCGGCGAACCAGATCCCGTCCCAGCCGTCCTCCTCGACATGGAGGGCGAGGTCGAGGACCTGGTCCCACCCCCAGCCCGGGTTGGGCCACACGCTGAATCGCATTGACGGCACAGGGTAGGTTGGCGCCCCATGTCCCGCAGGATCGACATCGAGCTCACGAGCACCCGCGATGACGGTACGTGGACGTGGCGGGCGGCGGGTGCTCGCCAGCCGAAGGGAGTGGTGGCGGCGTCGGTCCTTCCCGGGCCGGCGGCGGTGGGCGACGTGCTGCGGGCCGAGGTGGAGACCGGTCTGGACGGCACCGAGGTCCTCAGCGTGATCGCTCCCAAGGGGGCCCGGACCGAACCGGCGCGGCTGGAGCTCTTCGGGCGGGATGAGCCCGAGACCCTCGTGACGACCACCCTCGCTCCCCGCCGGGGCCGCCGTGACGACCGGGACCGCGGCGACCGCGGCGACCGGGGTGACCGCGGGAGCCGGCCCGGAGGCAAGCGCCCTGACCGGGCCCCGAAGGACCGCGCCGAGCGTCCTGCGCGCCCGGCCGCCGACGGCGGCGGAAGTCCGCGGCCCGAGCGGGCCCGCGGTGAGACCCGCCCCCGCCGCCCGGCCCCCGAGGCCGACACCCGCCCCCGTCCCAAGCGGCTCCGCCCGGGGCGGGCCCACCGCTCGGCCGTCCTCGACACGTTGGCGGTCGAGGAGCGCCCGGTCGCCGAACAGGTGCTGCGGGGCGGGATCCCCGCCGTGCGCCAGGCCGTCGACAAGCAGAACGAGCAGGCCCGGGCCGAGGGGCGCCCCGAGATCAGATCGGACTCGCTGGTCGACCTGGCCGAGCAGCTGCTCCCCCGCCTTCGGGCCGCGGAATGGCGCGACCGGGCCGAAGCGGCGCGGGCCGACCTCGCCGAGCTGGACCTCCGCGACCTGCGCTCGGTGATCGCCGCCGCCGAAACCGCGGCACGTGACGACGACGCACGGGCCCTGGCCACCGAGCTGCGCAGCGCCCTGGCCCGGCGGGTCGAGGAGGAGCAGTCGGCCTGGCTGAAGGAGATCGCCGACACCCTGGCCGAGGGGCGGGTGGTGCGGGCCCTGCGGCTCAGTTCCCGGCCTCCCAAGGCGGGGGCGCTCATGCCTCCCGATCTCACCGCCCGGCTGGTGGACGCGGCCTCGGCCGCCCTCACCGCCGACACCCCTCAGGAGCGGTGGGCCACGGTGCTGGACGCGCTGTCCTTCTCCCCCATCCACCTCAAGGTGGTGCCGCCGTCGGTGCCGACGTCTCCCGGCGACGCCCTGCTGGCGGCGGTGCGCAAGGCCGCCGCCCCGTTGCCCCAGATCGCTGCCGCCTTCGGGTTGGAACCCCCCGCGACTCCGGCGCGGCGCCGCTCGGGGCCCGGCGGCTCGGCCCGGTCCCGTGCGGCCTTGCCCGTCCCCCCGCCACCACCGCTACCCCCTACGGTCGCCCCCTCGGCCCCCGAGGCCTCACCGGCGCCGCCCGATCCGCCGGACCCTGTTCCCGACGAGCTGGGCCAGGCCGAGATGACCTCGCCGACGCCCCCCGCTCCCCCGCCGGCCGACGTCCCCCCCGCCTCGGACTGACCCCGGCGCTCAGCTCCAGCCCGAGAGCGCCGGCTCGCGCTCGCGATCGTCGTGGCCGGGGTCAGGGACGGCATCGGCGTGGCCCTCGACGTCGACCTTGGGCAGGATCCGCTCTAGCCAGCGCGGCAGCCACCAGTTCTTGTCACCGAGGAGCTCCATGGTGGCGGGCACGAGGAGCATCCGGACGATGGTGGCGTCCAACAGGATGGCGGTGGCCAGGCCGGTGCCCATGAGCTTGATGACCCGGTCGTTCTCGAGGAGGAAGCTCCCGAAGACGAACACCATGATGGCGGCGGCGGCGGTGATGACCTTGGCGGTGGAGGCCAGGCCGTCGGCCACCGACGTGCGGCTGTCGCCGGTCCGGACCCACTCCTCCCGCACCCTCGAGAGCAGGAACACCTCGTAGTCCATCGACAGGCCGAACACGATGGCGAACAACATCATGGGCACCCACGGCTCGATGGGAGCGGGCTGCACGCCGGTGAGGTCGCTCAGCCAGCCCCACTGGAACAGGGCGACCACGATCCCGTAGGCGGCGCCGATCGACAGCAGGTTCATGACCACCGCCTTCAGCGGCACCAGGAGGGACCGGAAGACCACCATGAGCAGGAGGAACGACACCGCCAGGACCACGGCGAAGAAGTAGGGCAGCCGCGACGACAGGTAGGTGGAGAAGTCGGTGCTGACGGCCACGTTCCCGGTGACCGCCACGTCGACGCCGGCGGCCTCCTCAGCGGCCGGCAGCACGTCCGTGCGGAGCCGCTCCACCAGGTCGGTGGTGGCCCGGTCCTGAGGCCCGCTGGTGGGGACCAGGTTCCACATCGCCGCCGTGGGCTTCTCCGGGTCGTTGGGCCGGGCCGGGGAGACGAAGGCCACGCCGGGGTCGGCACCGGCGGCGTCGGTGATGGCATCGAGGCCGGCGCGGTCGGTGCCCTCGGGGAGCTCGGCCACGAGGAGCAACGGGCCGTTGAAGCCGGGCCCGAAGCCGTCGACGAGCAGGTCGTAGGCCTGCTTGGTGGTGGTGTCCTGCGCGAAGTTGCTCTCGTCGGAGAACCCGAGCCGGAGGCCGAGGACGGGCACGGCCAGCACGAGCAGCACCACCGCCCCGACGATGACCGCGACCCACGGGCGGTGCTGGATGACGCGGCTCCACCGGTAGGCCGCCGTCTCCCGCAGCGGGCGCTGGGCCCGGCGGGGAGCTTCCCGCTTCAGTGGGCCGACGAAGAAGCCGGCGATGAGCACGATCACCGCCAGCGGCAGCCCGATGATGAGCGGGGTGATCTTGAGCCCGACGCCGACGAGGGCGATGGCGGCCAGGCCGGCGGCGATGAGGCCACGCCAGCGGGTGAGCTCGATGCGGGGGCCGGCGAAGCCGAGCAGCGCCGGGAGAAGGGTCAGCGATGCGGCGACGGTGACGGCGACGACCGAGGCGGCGGCCATCGCCAGGCCCTGCACGAAGTTCACGCCCATCACCAACATGCCGAGCAGCGAGATCACCACGGTGGTGCCGGCGAACAGGACCGAACGGCCGGCGGTGTCGATCGAGGTCGTCACCGCGTCCCGGCCGGTGTGCCCCGCGTGGAGCTGCTCCCGGTAGCGGGTCACGATCAGGAGGGCGTAGTCGATGCCGACGCCGAGGCCGATCATGATGCCGAGGAAGGTGGCGAAGTCGGGGATGGCGAGGACGTTGCTCAACAACGTGACGATGGTCGTGCCGATGCCGATGCCGAAGAGGGCCACCCCGACGGGCAGGCCCATGGCCAGGACCGACCCGAAGGCGAGGATGAGGATGACGATGGCGAAGGCCAGGCCGAGCACCTCGGACGACGGTTGGTCGAACTCGGCGAAGATGTAGCCGCCGAGCTCGATGCGCACGCCGTCGATGGCCGGGGCCTCCTTCAGGATCCGGTCGCGGATCTCCCCGGCCCGGGTCACGTCGATGGTGTCGGGCATCTCCACGTTGGCGAACGCGATCTTGCCGGCGCTGGCACCCTGCGACGCGATCTGCCGCCGACCCTCCTCCGCATAGGGGCTCTCCACCCGGGTGACGTCTTTGGTGGCCGCCACCTTGGTGAACAGCGCCTGCATGGCCCGCCGGACGGCGGGGTCGTCGACGCCCTGGTCGGCCCGGAACACGATGGTGCCGGTCATGCCCGTGCCCTGTCCGCCGAACCGCTCGTCGAGGATGTCGAGGCCGGTCTTGGACTCCACGTCGGGCAGGTTGAACTCGTCCCGGAAACCGCTCCCCACCGCACCGGAGAGGGCGCCGCCGAGCACGAGGGCGGCGAACCAGAGGCCCAGGACGAGCCGGCGGTGGTCGTGGCACCAGGGACCGAGTCGCGCGAACAAAGGGGCCTCCTTCAGGCTGGACGGGTGATGGTCTCACACCGTCCGACGGATCGTCCCCCGCAAACTCATCGACCGTGCTCTCGAGGCGTCAGGACCGAGTCGGGGCTGGCCCGCCCCCGGTATGCACCGCTGCGGGGCTCCTCGTCCCACCGGGCACCGCAGCTGTGGCACTCACAGGAGTCGAGCCGGACCGACGCCAGGTACAGCCGGGCCACGGTGTAGGCGTCACAGAAGGGGCACCGGAGGTGGGCGGTGTCCGGGCTCATGCAATGGTGGGTGGGGTGGCGGGCACCGGCCCCGACCCTACCGAGCGGTGGCTCCCGGAAACCTGACCCTCCGGTCAAGGTGACTAGGGTTCGGCCATGGTCTCCTACGAGCGCGACGGCCACGTCGCCGTCATCACCATCAACCGGCCCGAGGCCCGCAACGCCGTGAACGGTGAGGTCGCACGGGGCATCGAGGAGGCGGTCGACCAGCTCGAGGCCGACGACGACGCCTGGGTGGGCATCCTCACCGGGGCTCGTACCGCGAAGGGCTACATCTTCTGCGCCGGGGCCGACCTCAAGGCCATGACCTCCGATCCCGGGGGCATGGCCACCAGCCGGGGCGGCTTCGGCGGCTTCGTGCAACGGGACCGCACCAAGCCGGTGATCGCCGCGGTCGACGGCCCCGCCCTGGCCGGGGGCACCGAGCTGGTGCTGGCGTGTGACCTCGTGGTGGCGTCGCGCACGGCCGTGTTCGGCGTGCCCGAGGTGAAGCGCAACCTGGTGGCGGCGGCCGGCGGGCTGTTCCGCCTGCCCCGCAAGCTTCCCCGCAACATCGCCATGGAGCTCGTCCTCACCGGCCGGCTCGACTTCCCCGCCGAGCGGGCCCACCACTTCGGGCTGGTGAACGAGCTGTGCGACGAGGGGGAGGCGCTGGCCACGGCCCGGGCCCTCGCCGACCGCATCTGCGAGAACGCCCCGTTGGCGGTGCGGGAGAGCCGGCGCATCGTCATCGAGGCCACCGACCAGCCCGACGAGGTGGGCTGGAAGATGTCCGGTGAGGGGATCGTGGCCATGTTCGCCACCGAGGACTTCAACGAGGGCATCACCGCCTTCGTCGAGAAGCGGGCGCCGTCGTGGAAGGGCCGCTGACCGGCTCGTCGGCGTCCTAACCGAACGCGGCGATGACGCCGTGGTCGCTCAACAGCTCGGCCACCCCGGGCGCCAGGCGGTGGTCGGTGACCTCGGCGAGGGGCACCCAGGACGCCTCGACGGCGTCGTCTCCGGCCCGAGGCGTATCCGCACCGAGCAGGTGGGCCCGGAAGGTGAGGATCACGGCGTGGTCACCGCCCTCGATCACCTCGGTCCAGCCGACCAGCTCCCCGCACACCGCCTCGAGGCCCGTCTCCTCGGCCAGCTCCCGCACCACCGCCTCGGCCAGCAGCTCGCCGCCCTCCACCCGGCCGCCCGGCAGGGCCCAGGTGCCCGCCGCCGGTCCCCGGCCCCGTCGAACCATCAGCAGCCGCTCGCCCTCGACCACGAGCCCGCTGACGCACAGCGCCGGCCGGGTCACGGGTCGGCGGCCCCGCCGGCGGCGAGGCGGCGGTGGACGACGATGGCCCGGGCGGTGAGCCCGAAGCGCTCGAAGAAGTTCTTGGTGGCCCGGTTGCCGGGCAGCGCGAGCGCGTCCACCCCGACGCAGCCCCGAGCCTCGCACCACGCCAGCAGGGCGTCCATCACCGCCTCCCCCACCCCCACACCGCGGGCGTCGGGCTCGACGTAGATGTCCTCGACCACGCCCAGGCGGGCCCCGTCCCGCAGCGCCTCCTCCGACACCACCCCGTAGCCGACGATCACGTCGTCCAGCGTGCCGACGACGACGAACGTGGCACCCCGGGGTCGCTCCGCCTCGGCCAGGGCGGCGTCGATGGACGCCCCGAGGGGTTCGGGCCTGGCCTCGCGCCGCCGCCACACCTCCCCACCGCGGGTGGGGGCCAGCTCGGCGAGGGCCCGGCCGGCCAGGGCCACGATCGGGTCCCGATCAGCCGCAGTGGCGGGCCGCGCCGCTTCCTCGGGGGCGCTCACCGGTCCGTCCCGGGCGCCGGGATCACGCCTGCAGCTGGGCGATCTTGTTCAGGATCGTCTTGCGACCCCGCTTGGCCCGCTCGTAGGCCCGCACCGCGTCGAGCTCCGCGCCGGCCAGGCCGGCCAACCGGGGGATCACCTGGGAGGCGGCCAGGCTGTCGTAGTCGGGGATGGCGAGGGTGACGTCGTCCAGGACGACGACGTCCGCCTCGGCCGGCGCCGCGGTCGCCTCAGCGGGAGGGGACGGCTCGGCGGGGGCGGCCGCCGGCGAGGACGGCCTGGGTTCGGTGCGCTCGGGCCGGGCCGGTTGGGGCTCGTCGCGAGGCAGCAGGCCCAGGTCGGCCAGGACGGCCAAGGTCTGCTCCTGCACCTTGGTGAGCTGCTTGCCGGCCTCGGACTGGCCCTGGCGCACGGCGAACTGGCCCACCATGCGGGCCATGGTGACCTGTCCGTCCACCTGCTGGCGTCCACGGTCGACGAGCTTCGGAACCAGGGTGCGGGCCTCGAGGGCGAAGCCGAGCGGCGCGAAGACGAGCAGGTCGAGAGCCTGGTCGACCGGGCCCTTGGGTTCGGGCGCCGCCGTGGATCCTTCGGGTTCGGTCATCGGCCCACCATGTTGGCCGACCGCCCCCCGCCGGCGAAATCTCAGGCTGGGCGCAAACGCTCGAGGTCGTCGCGCACCGGGTCGAGCACCGCCAACGGCCAGTGGTCGAAGCGGCGGACCACGTCGGTCAGCGCGCTGACCGCTCGAACCGGATCACCCTCGGCGACGGCGACGGCCGCCTCGGCCCGTGCCACCGCCACCGCCACCCTCACCCCTTCGCCGGTACCGTCGGCCGCCAGCGAGGTGTGGCCGGCGGCCGCCGCCGGGTCGCCCCGGGCGACGAGCACCGCGGCGAGGGCGGCGTTCGCCTGCCGCCAGGTGTCGGTGGGCGGCCCTTCCCCGGAGAGGCCGACGGCCTCCTCCAGGAGCAGCTGGGCGCCGGCCAGGTCCCCGGCCCGACGGCTCAGCTCGGCCAGCACGAGGAGGGCCCGGAGGCCGGTGTCATGGTCGCCGATGCCGGCCCTGACCATGGCCAGAGCAGCCCGGCCCCGGCGCATCGCCCCCTCGTCGTCGCCGGCGTCGGCTTCCACCAGGGCGAGCTCGGCCAGCAGGCGCGCGTCCTCGCCCACGTAGGTGGCTCGTTGCGACGTGGCCAGGCCGTCGAGGAGGTGGCGGCGAGCGGTGGTGTGGTCGCCCCGGAGCCGCGCCGCCGTTCCGAGCACGAGGCGGCTCATCACCGAACCCCAGGCGTCACCGAGCTCGTCGAAGCGACGCACGGCCTCGATGGCCAGGCGCTCACCCTCAACCACGTCACCCTGGTAGGTCACGCACACGGCCAGCAGGACGGTGCAGGTGGCCTCCGACCAGGGGTCGCCCTCCACGCGGGCGTGCTCGAGCAGGGCGGTGGCGCCCTCGGCCGCCTGGCGTAGCCGTCCGAGCTGGAGGAAGGTGAAGCACAGGATCCCGAAGCACCACGCCACCGCGCCGGGGTCACCGGCGGCGAAGTGGTGCGCGGCGGCGGCCCAGAGGTGCTCCTGCGCGGCGTTCGTGTCGCCCACCAGGAACTCCGACCACCCCAGCGCCTCGAGGGTCTCGCCGCGGGGGCCGACCCCGGCCTGGCGCTCCAGGTCGGCGGCCCGGCGCAACCGGGGCTGGGCGGCGCGGGCCCGGCCGGCGGTGAGCTCGCTCCAACCCTGCAGGCGGAGGGTGTCCGCCTCACCGGCAAGGTCCCCGGCCTCCCCCCACGCCTTCTGGGCCTCCTCGAAGAGGTCCCGGGCGGTGTCGCCGTCGCCGCTCAGCCTGGCGGTGGCCGCCTGCCAGGCGGTGGCGGTGCGGCCCAGGTCGGGGCGAGGCGGCACTACGTCAGCGGCGCCGGCGCGACGGCGGACGAGCTCGAAGGCGGCCCGGGCGTCCTCGAAGCGGCGCAGGTTGGCCAGCACCACGCCGTGGGCCAGGGTGACCTCCAGGGCGGCCTGCGGATCGAAGGTGCCCAGCTCCCGCGCCCGGGTGTACCACTGCTCGGCCTCGCGGAGGGCGTCGTGGCGCTCGGCCTCGCGCGCCGCCCGGACGAGGGCGGTGTAGGCGGCGCCGGCCAGT
>JAABUR0100005421.1_pt1 | contig 16325 bp, 16 predicted proteins | sample 5560091 | NCBI WGS metagenome assembly JAABUR01 (sample SAMN10711879, study PRJNA513375) | rock metagenome | isolation source: Antarctica rocks | place: Antarctica: Victoria Land, University Valley sud | reverse complement strand
ATCCAGAGCGCTATTCCCCATCCTGGATTGGACGCTTCATCCAGGCTAATCTTCGCTTCACTTAATGCAAAGGGGATAGTGCTGGAATCGAAGAGAACAAAATCGGGGGTGTCGAATCGGGAATCCACCCCCAGGCCCAACGTCTCTGTGTAAAACGCGCGCGAAGTAAAGAAGTCGCGCACCTGCAAGCTAATGAAATCGGGACCCAGAAGTCTAGCCATAGGATTTCCTTCCTTTCACACTCCATGAATAGCAACCCAGGTTGAGTCTACGGGTCTCTTCGCGCCCTTCCAATAGGAAACTGAAGGCTAGTGTTGTAAGTGACGGATGGAGCGCATTCTACTCGCAGCACTCCACGATCCACAGCGTCTACTCCCGCGAGGCTTCGCCCCTGGTCCCCGTGAGTATCCTCCGGTGTAGCGCCACGTTCTCTTCCCGATCCGTGCGTACCTCGATGATTGCGGACTCTCCACTGGAGCAGGCCGCCCGGTACGCTTCCAGAAATTCATCAGCCGTGCGTGGTTGCTCGTAGCCGAGGCCGAACATCTTCGCCGCGTCCCCGAAACGGACACCCTGCGGCGTCCCGAAGTACGGCTCGAAGAACGCTTTCTGAGAGGACACAGGAAGGAAGTTGAAGATGCCGCCGCCGTCGTTATTTATGACGACGACGACCACGGGCGTCTCGCGCAGGAGGGCGAGGGAGTTCAGGTCATGGAGGAGCGCGAGGTCCCCGATCAGGAGCGTCACAGGACTTTCGAGACCCCGCGCGAACCCGGCTGCCGTGGCGACGGTCCCATCAATGCCGCTCGCACCCCGATTGGCGGCAACCGGGACGGAGCACCCATCCACCGCCGCGAAGGTATCCACGTCGCGCACCGGCATGCTGCTCGCCAGCACGAGACCGTGATCCTCCGGTACACGACGGGTGACCATCCGCGCCACGAACGGCTCGCTCAATCCCTCTTGGAGAAGCGCACCATCCAGATACCGTCCAGCCTTATCAGAAGCCTCACGCCAGCCCGAAGCCCAGGCATCGTCTCCGGCAGACGGGCGCTCTTCGGCAGCTTCCACGATAGCCGCGCAGAAGCGCACGATGTCCGTTTCGACGCTGTGCGTGACCTTGTGACCCGGATCGAGCCGGAACGGGTTATCGCGCACCACGACATACGGGTTGGGACGGAAACGGGCGATGAACTGTTCCAACCGCTTGGAGAGCGGACGGCCCCCGATCTGAACGACTGCTTCGGGCGCGTGCCCGTCCGCGAACATCTCGTCCGCCAACAGAGCATCGTAGTACGGTGTGATCTTCCCGGAACTCGCGCCGAGGCGCACCTGTGAACCGATGTCAGGCAGCAACGGCCATCCAAGCGCATCGGCCAGCCGCGCGACGGCCTCGCCCTGCTTCCGGGAATCCAGCCGCCCCGCAACTACGAGGCCACGTTTCACAGGCTTGATCGCATCCAGAAGAACTTCGATGCCTGCCCGGTCAACAGCTGATTTGGTGGTGGTGTACTGGGTGTACGGTCCGCCGCTTGAGCGCCACGAATCGGGGATGGAATCGTTCGCGTCCCACGCTTCCTCTGTTTCGGGGAAGAACGGCTCGCGGAACATCAGGTTGAGATGGACCGGGCCTCGGGGTGCGCGGGCCGCGCGGTACGCGGCCTGATCCACGGTCGTCAGAATCATCGCGGGGTCCACCGACAGATCAGGGGCTGGGAGATCGAAGCGCCAGCGGACGAAGTCGCCGAAGATACCGGGCTGATCTATGGTCTGGTTTGCGCCGGTCTGGCGAAGTTCCGGTGGCCGGTCCGCAGTCAGCAGGATCATTGGCACGCCGTCCACGGAAGCCTCTACGACGGCTGGCAATCCGTTGGCGACGGCGGTGCCGGAAGTGGTGATCCAGGCCGCAGGCCGCCCCGTGGCCCTCGCGTATCCCAGCGCGGCGAATGAGGCGCCGCGCTCGTCGAAGTGGATGAGGCTTTTGGCCTTCTGGTTCTCGGCGATGGCGGCGGCGAGGGGTGTCGAGCGGGAGCCGGGTGCGATGCAGAAGAAATCTATCCCGTTGCGGACGAGTTCCTCGACTACGAGACCGGCCCAGAGCCGGTTAGCTTGCGGTGTGTCCCGGCTCAACGCCGAAGATCCTGGTGAAGTCGCCGATCTTCTGTTCTATCTCGGCCCATTCATCTTCCGGCATGGACCCGGCGACGATCCCCGCCCCCGAGAATAGCCGGAGCGTGCGTCCGCCAACGAGGCCGCTACGGATGCCGACCGCGAACTCCGCAGCGTCGGCCGAGATCCAACCTATCGGGCCAGCGTACCAGCCTCGGTCGAACGGCTCTGAGGTCCGTATCTCGGCCAGCGCCTTCTCCCTCGGATGCCCGCCAACAGCGGGCGTCGGATGCAGAGCTTCGAGCACATCCCAGTCCGTCACGCCTTCGCGCAGCGTTCCCCGCACCCCGGATACGAGGTGCCGTCCTCGCGCAAGCTTCATCTCGGAGAGCCGCTCTTCGACCTCCAGGCTCTCGCACAGGTTCCCGAGCGACTCGCGGATGCTGTCCCGAACGTAGGCGTGCTCCGAGAGATCCTTCGCGCTACCGAGAAGCTGGTCGCGCAGCTCGTCATCGTCCATCGCGGAGTCGCCCCTGGGACGGGTTCCGGCTACGGCTTCGGTGCGGACCTCGCGCCCTTCGCGCCTGAATAGCCGCTCCGGTGACGCCCCGACGAACGCTGTGCCCTCCTCCGGTTCAACGTAGAAGTGGAAGCAATCCGGCGTGGCCGCCTTCAGGCTCTGCGCGAGCAATGCTGGATCGAGCTCCCCATCGAACTCCAGGTCAGCCCGCCGGGCGAGCACCACTTTGCCCAGACGGCCCTCTTCGAAGGCAGCCAGCGCGCGTTCGATGTTGTTCTTCCAACCAGGCCAGTCAGGGGTATCAGTGCGCGAGAGGGGCTCTGGCAAGGCGCCGGCGGGATCTTTATCGAAAGAGAGGTCTTCGATCTCGTCCAGAATCCCATCGGTCCGCTCTATATCCCAGGGGAGCACCAGGTTGCACACCAGCTTCGAGATCCCATCTTCCACTAGCATCTCGAACCTCGGCAGCACGAACCTGTACCCGCCGAACGCGGCCCAGTCTTCGTCTGGTTCGCTGCGGGGATCGAAGCGAAGCCCACCGTAGTAGCGGGTTCGCGGATCGTCGGAGATCAGGGCGAACCGCTTGCGCAGCGCAGCCGTGTCAGGCGCACCATCCCCCTCCACGATATCCGCGATGCCGAGCGCCGCCGCCTGAAAGGCTCTCTCGTCCCTGTCCCGCCCAGACCAGAACAGCTTCGGCGGGGTTTTCTGGGCCTGGAGCCACGCGAAGGGGTCCATGCGTCCCACCCGCGCTTCAACCCTGACTACCCGCTCGTCAGCCAGGCCAACGGGTTCGGCGGCTGCATCAGAGAGCGTCCTGTCCACGCCTTCTGCCAGGGTCCACCGGATACGCTCCGGTCCCGGCTCCAGTCCCCGCATCAAACCCCTGCGTTCTCCGCTCAACAAAGCCCTTGCAACTCCCTCGTGTGAACCTGCCGCCTCGCCTTCATGTGACCATAGTGTAGCAAGCCGCGACAAGCTGCCCTGCGGCACCTCTCACAATCCGCCAGGATTTTCGCCTATTCACCCGTACAACCTGGGATAAAGTTCCTTGAACCTTGCGTACGTATCCACATAAGTTCCACCGTCTACTCCTGGACTTATGGATCTCTGAACGTCCGGGGTGAGATCCCTGACGTCTCCCGCCTCGAATGCGCCGGAGGCGAGGCCGGCCAGGATCGCCGCCCCCCTGGCTGACGCCGAAGCGGCTACCGAATCTGGCAGCAGCAGGAGCTGACGTTCCAGCACGTCCGCCAGGAGCTGCCGCCAGGGTTCCTCGATGGCGCCGCCACCAGCAAGGCGCAACTCCGTGGCGGAGACGCCCGCAGCCTCCAGCGCCTCCAGCCCCTCGCGCAACGCGAAGGCCACGCCTTCCAGGGCGGCGCGCAGGAGGTGACCCCTGCCATGTTCGAGGCCGAGACCGACCCATGCGCCACGGGCGTCAGGGTCGAGATGTGGCGTACGTTCCCCGCTGAGGTAAGGCAGGAACAATAGGTCATCGGAGCCGGAGGGGACTTCGAACGCTTCACGGTATACGTCATCCCAGGATGCGCCAAGCACCTTGCGCGCCCACTCCAGGGCGAGGCCAGCGTTCTGGATCGCGGCCATCGAGTAGAAGCGCCCTGGCGCTTCCCACGCGGTCCTGTAGAGATGGATGCGCCCTTCTGGGTCGGGCACTGGCTCTTCCCTGAGGGCCACGATCTGGCCCCCCGTACCCACCGTGAGCTGCGGCGTGCCCGGTCCCGGCAGACCAGCGCCGAGGATCGCGGCAGCCGTGTCTGCCGCCCCTGCCGCGACGGGCAAACCGGCTTTCAGCCCCAGATGCTCCGCAGCCTCCCTGGTTAGCGTGCCAGCGACGGAGTGCGAGCCCACGAGCGGCGCGAGCCAGTCCGTCCTCAGCCCGAGGGCGTCGGATATTTCCCGGGACCAGCCTCCATCTTCGAGGTCGTAGAGCAGGGTGGCGGAAGCGTCGGAATGTTCGGCGGATGCCTCTCCCGTGAGGCGCAGCCGCAGCCAGTCTTTGGGTTGCAGCGCCCAACGGGCGGCTTCGTAGGCTTCTGGCTCGTGGTCGCGCAGCCAGAGGAGGCTAGGCCCGGCCATGCCGGCGGCAGGCGGGTTGGCGAGCTTCCATCGCAGTTCCGGGGCGAGATCCCGATATGCCGCAAGCTGCTCGCGGGAGCGGGTGTCGGCCCAGAGTACGGCGGGACGCAATGGAAGGCCCGAGGCATTGGAGAGCACGACGCCGTGCATCTGGCCCGATAGTCCGATGGCCCCAACCCCCGCGCCTCGCTGGCCGACGGCTTCCCTCACAGCCCCGGCCACGGCATCCCACCAGTTTTCTGGCGCGGTTTCGGCCCATCCCGGCATCGGTGATTCGACTGCGTAGGCTGCGGAAGCCTCGCCGAGGACGACGCCGGTCTCGGAGATCAGTATCGCTTTTACGGAGCCGGTGCCGAGGTCGAGTCCAAGGAGCATCGAAGTACTTTACCCATTTCGGCCTTCGAAGAAAGAGGGCCGGAGTCCAATTACGCGCCGACCCTCTTTCCTTGGATCTCTGATTCGCTGGTTTTCTGGCTTACGTTTCCTGCACGTCCTTGAGCTCGGCCTGGTAGACGACCCGATCCTTGTAATCAGGCAGGGTGCAGGTCTGGAGGCTTAGGATGCTTTTGCCCTTGACCGGCCTGAGTACCGACAAGTCTGTGGGCTTGACGATCTTCTTGACGAAGACTACATAGGTGTACTTCGTTCCGTTGGCGTCGGTCACGTAGACTTTATCGCCTTTCTCGAGGACTTCCAGGTCGTGGAAGGCAAGCCAGCTATCCGTGTTCTCGAACCCGAGGCGATGGCCGGCGATGTAGACGTTGCCCTGCTTCCTCCAGGGGAAGTCCGTGCCAGCGAGATGCACCCCGGCGTAGTCGTGGAAGAGCTTCATGCGGGTGCCCGTGCCGGTCGGTATGGTGTCTTTGTCTATACGCTTCATCTTGGGGACGGTGAGCTTGAGGGTTCTGTCCTCCGGCCTCTTGGCTACCAGTTTCTTCTCTTTGTTCTTTTTCTCCTTGAGACCATTGTCCGGCGCGATCTGCTTTTTCGGCGCCTCCTTCTTGGGCGGCTCCTGCTTGTCAGCACTTCCCTGCCCGGACGAACCACAGGCCGTCAGGGACGCAACCATTGCCAGGGACGCCAGCAATAAGACCAAATTCTTCCAGTTCATCACGCCCACCTCTTCCGACTGAATACCATCCACGGGACCAACAGGCCCCCATTTTTACCATCAGCAGTTTACCGGCGAAATATAACAAGATGATTACGGTTGGATCAGGCATAGATTACACTCACGAACGGCCTACGTAGTCACGAGTTCCTAGACCACTATCACAAGCGATCCAACGTCGAAGCAACCTTCTCTATGATAAAGGGTAAGTTCGAGGCAGCAGTCAAGTCCAAGAGCGACAACGGGCAGGTCAACGAGGCACTTTGCAAGCTGCTCTGCCACAACATCTGCGTACTGGTTCGGGCGATGCACGATCTCGGGATGGAGCCTCTATTTGATAGCACTACGTGAGCGTAGAGAGTTACCTTTGGCTTCCGAAATAGTATCCCACCGCGCTACCTACTAAGCCCAACACCCCAGCGAATGTTACCTGCATGAACTCTTGGCCCCTTTGCCATATGGGGTGCGGCATAAATGCAGTTACCGCAAAGAAGGCAATCTGTAAGAAGAGTATGCTGAGCAACGCGTAAGCTACTCTTCTACGCGCTTTCTCTCTGGTCCATGCAACAGGATCTTGTCTCGGCGGATTTGGATTGTCTACAGGCCGCTCATATGGAGGAACCCCGCCCTGAATAGGGGCGGGGTCATGTTCTGCGGGTGGATTATCTTGGTCGGACAACTAAAGACCCAGTTCGTACCTGTCTCTAAGCCCTTTACGCACCACAACGTGCTCGCCTTTATCCTTGACACTTACAGCCCACTGCTTCAACCCGAGCGCATCTTCCAAAACTTCGTCAAGGGTTTTGTTCTCATGTCTAGCGATCTTTTGCAAGTCCGCAAGAGCCTTGCCCTCGAAAACGAAGCTCATCTTTTCGGGATTTTTGGGGTCGTGTGCCTGCTTACGATCCTTAAGCATGGCTTCCCTCGTTTTCTCCTGGTAGCTGGCTGCCTTTTCCTTGCCCGACCGATTCTACCTCAACTTTTGGTGCAGAATCCATAGTTGCACCAAAAGTATCTGGGTTAATGGACTTTTGGTGCAAAGCCTTCTCCCCGCTTGACAAGTCGGAATATATATGTAGACTGCACATACTGGAAATCGGAGAAACAGAGGAGGCAAGGCTAATGGATTACATGGAGAAGAGCGGCAAGATGACCGAGCGGATGGGTCAGGAAACGGCTAAGGCTTACAAGACGGTCTTTGATCACGCGGTGGCCGCCGGGGAGCGCAACGTGCGTTTCGCCCAGGGCGTGACGGATAACTACATCAAGGAGCTTCGCCATCAGGCCGAGGCCAATCGCTCCCTCACCTACGAGATGGTGGAGCGTGCCGAGGGGCAGCGCAGCACATTCCAGGCTGTTGCCAACGAGACCCTCGACGCGTACATGGACTTTCTCTACGCCCCCCTTTCCTACTACAAGGAAGGGCTGAGGCTGGTCGAGAAAGAGGTCCCCGTTGGCGGACTACCGCTCGCCAACTACGACGAGATGAACATGGATGAGATCTCCAAGGAGACCAACGATCTTTCCGCGGCGGAGATCCGGGAGCTTCGTGCCTACGAGAAGCAGAGCAAGAACCGTGAGACCCTGATCGAGCAGTTCGACCGCAAGCTGAAGGCCGCTTCCGCCTAACGAGCGGACACAAGCCGCAACAACGCAGAGGGCCGGGACGAAATGTCCCGGCCCTCTTTTTCGTCCTCCAGGGTTTTCGCTACTTGAGAAGACCCTTCAGGCGGCCTTTCTTACCCCGTTGCGCCCGGCGGAACACCCTCAAAGCTGGAAATATTTCGGGGAAGCGAGTACGGTGCTCGATGGTTCGTCTACTAGAAAGGGAGGGGTTGAGCGCGTATACGATCACGCGTGTGGCGCTGATGGCGGCCGTCACGGCCGTGGCGGCCCAGATCTCCATCCCGCTGCCGTTCTCACCTGTTCCTTTCACCTTCCAGGTTCTTGCGGTTGTGCTATCCGGGCTTTTGCTCGGGCCGTATCAGGGGGCCATGTCTCAGGTGGTGTACGTCCTGATCGGGGCCGTCGGCGCACCGGTCTTCGCCGGGTTCTCGGGCGGTCTTGGACAGATCGCAGGCCCCACAGGCGGATACCTCGTCTCCTATCCCGTGGCGGCGGCCCTCGCCGGCCTCGCCGCACGGTCCATGCGGGAAGCCCCGCGCCGGAGGGCTTTGTTGTCTGGCTTCCTCTGGGGATGCGCGGCCCTGGCCTTCATCTACACGCTCGGGGTGGCCTGGCTCTCCGTGGTTGCGGGGTTGCCGCCCGTAGTTGCCGTGGCGCAGGGCGTGGCGCCGTTCGTGGTCTTCGACGTGGTGAAGGTCGGGCTGGCCGCGCTCGTTGCAGTGGGCGCCGCCCCGGCCATCGCCCCTTCACGCGCTTGAGGATTCGCGCCTCAGCCGCGCCTGGCGGCACGACGGGCGATGTAGCGGCGCATCTTCTCGTTGGTTCCGCACACCTCCATCGTGCACCAGCGGCGGCTACGGTTCTTGCTCTCGTCCACGAATAGCCAGTGGCAACCGGCACACGTCTTGACTCGATGCAGAGGACCCGAAGTCAGTAGCTCCACAGCCGCATGCACGACGGGCCAAAGCACGCTTCCCACCTCGCCATCCGGCCACCCCCAGCCGTAGCCATCGCCTTTCGGCGCCAACGTGGCCTGGTCCAGGGCTTCACACTCCCCTTTTCGCAGCGCTTCCAGGCTGCTCTCCGGCGGATTCTCCCCCAGCGCGATCGCGCCGAAGATCCCACGCAAATCATCGCGCAGCGCCAACGCCCTACCGTGTGCTGCCTCGGCATCGGGAACAGGAGGCTTCCGGATCAACCGCAAAACAGATTCCTCCGAAAGCAGCCCGACGTGCCCGCCCCAGGCTACGAGCCCCGCGTAGTCCCGAAGATGGTCGAACGCAGGCTCCCCATCAACGGTGTTCACGAAGTCGAGGGCCAGGTTCCCCCCGACCACGCGTAACGTCGCGATTTGCTTCGTAGTTTCCATCAAAACATATTTTAGCGGTTTCGATCTCACCCGGTAGCGGGTATTGTTACCACCATGAAGTTTTTTGACGGTAACAAACGTGCTGCGGGTCGCTCTGGTACATCGCGCTGGCCGACACTGGTGTTATTGTGCGTGGCGCAGTTCGTGGTAGTTTTGGACGCCACCATCGTCGCGATCGCGCTACCTTCTATACAGCGGGATCTCGGTTTCTCGCAGGCGAGTCTTCAGTGGGTGATCTCAGCTTATACGCTCGTCTTCGGGGGATTTCTGATGCTCGCGGGAAGGGCGGCTGATCTGTACGGAAGGCGAAAGTTGTTCATGGTTGGGCTCGCGCTGTTTTCGGCGGCGTCTGTGGCGTGCGGCCTGGCGGCTTCACCCCTCGCGCTCGTGGCGTTCCGGGTGGCGCAGGGGTTGGGGGCGGCGATAGTGTCCCCGTCTGCACTCTCGATACTGACCACTACGTTCTCGGAAGAAAAGGAACGGAATCGGGCGTTGGGAGTATGGACTGCGGCAGCGGCTGGCGGCGGTGCGGCTGGATGGGTGCTCGGCGGCGTCATCACCCAGGGGTTGGGGTGGGCCTAGATCTTCTTCATCAACATCCCAGTCGGGATTCTCGGGCTCGTGCTTGCTCCAAAGCTGCTCGGAGAAAGCCGCGACCGAACCGCTCCTCCTCGACTCGACGTGGCTGGAGCGGCCACCATCACGCTGGGGCTGACGCTCCTGATCTACGGTCTCACGCGGGCTGAAGAGGCTGGCTTCGGTTCTCCCGAAACACTGGTGTTATTGTGCCTCTCGATGGCATTCGTCGCCGCGTTCGTCGTGATCGAAAACCGGGTCGAGCATCCGCTCGTTCCGCTGGGCATCTTGGGCTCCCGGCGTCTGGCGGGAGCCAACCTCGTCGCGCTCGCGCTGACCGCCTCGACCACTCCGGCCATGCTGGTGTGCGTGCTCTACGTACAGCGCGTGCTGGGGCATGGGCCCGCCGAAGCCGGGCTGGCGTTCCCGCCTTTCAACGTGGCGGTGATCGCCGGTTCACTTCTCGGTCCCCGGTTCGCCGGTAAGGTGGGCGCCCGAACGGCGATGGTCTCCGGCCTGTTCGCCATAGCAGCCAGCATCCTGCTTCTTACCGGCATCTCACCCGAAAGCAGCTATACAACCCATCTTCTGCCAGGCTTCGTGTTGATGGGCTGCGGCCTCGGAATCGCATCGGTAGCCTCGACAGCTTCCGGCGCTTCGGCCATAGGCAAAGACATGCAAGGTCTCGCCTCAGGGCTGCTGAATACATCCGCCCAGTTCGGCACAGCCCTCGGTCTCGCCGTGCTCATCCCGCTCTCCGCAGCCCGCACGGACCTGCTCATTGGGTCCGGCGTTCAGCCGGACGATGCGCTCATCGGCGGGTTCAGAGTAGCTTTCTTCGGCGCCGCAGGCATCGCGGTCCTCGGCGCTATCGTCGCACTATCCCTGCTCGCGCAGGGAAAAGCCCGGAAGCGGGAAAGGTAGCCTCCGGGCTCTTCCAACAACTTTCCGATACTACGGAGTCCACGGCGTTGACCTCCGGTATACTTCCGTTTAAGACGAGCCAACCACTGGAGATCTCTGTGCTGGCAAGAAAACTGTTCACGGTCCACGAATACCATCGCATGGGAGAAGCCGGGATACTCCACGAGGACGACCGGGTGGAGCTGATCGAGGGGGAGATCGTCGAGATGTCACCTGTTGGCGGAAGGCACGTAAGCTGCGTCGGCCGTCTCACACGCATCATCTCGCGGGTTGCTGGCGAACGCTACCTGGTAAACGTCCAGAGTCCGATACGGCTCAACGATCACTGGGAACCACAGCCGGATCTGGCAGTTGTCCGGGATCGTGACTACGGCGACACGCTCCCCGGACCAGAGGACATCCTGTTCCTGATCGAGGTAGCCGACACCTCCCTCGCACACGACAAAAACGTCAAATTACCGTTCTACGCCCGGTCGGGAATCCCAGAAGTTTGGATTGTGGACCTCACCACCGACACCATCGAGCGACACATGGAGCCCTCCGGCAGCGACTACCGCCTCACGGAGAAAGTGCGACAGGGAGACACCTTTAAGTCCACCGCACTCACTGGCCTGTCTCTCCGCGCCGACGCCGTGCTCGGCTGATCTTCTCAGTCCCCGGATTGTTCAAAGTCTTCGTCGGGGTGTTTCATCCCGACATCTTCATCGCTCCACCCGTATTTCTCGTACCTGCTCGGAACAGTTTCGATTTCGTCATCGCTCGACTCCCAGATCCAGTGTTCCTGCTTGAGAGCAGCGACTATCCGCGGCAGATCGTTTTCGAGGAAGTCCTCCCAGTTCTTTCGGATTTCCCATTCACGTTCGGCTTCGATGGCGGTTTCGCAGAACTCCGGTGTCAGGAAAGTTCTACTGTAGAATTTTGGGTACTTGTTGTCTTCAGGATTTTGGGGGTTCTCGAATAATGACTCGTGCTTTAAGCACATTTCGTACAATTTTTGTCTTGTTTCCCGATCTCCGAGACTAGCTTCCAAGAATAAGGTGATCCTATCCAGATGGTTGTGAAACACAAAGCGCAGGAATCCAAAGACATCACTACTGTTGTTATTCAAAGACGAGACGTTCCACTCTTCAGGATAGAAGGAAATGTAATTCCCACCGCTACGCTTGTTCGTGAGTTGCGGTTCGTCGTCTATCAACCTTTCAAGTAGCTTTTTAGCGTCTTTTCTCAGCCTATCACGATCCTCTCTATGTCCTTGCCCAGGGTCCGGGCGATGCTGATAAATCAAATTGATCGCTCGCCGGTGCTTCTCGTAGATTTGCCGACTCAGCCTGGCTATTTCGGAGTCGCCCACGATGTGCCTCCTCAGCATCTCTGTGTAGTGTGTGATGAGTACCCGTGCGTCTGGCTCGACGATGGAAGCCCGGATCTCCGCAAGCTCGTCGAGTATCCCGCACACCACACGGTAATCCACCGGAAGGTACTCCGGATGCGAGGGTTCGTCACCGCCCGGTGTCAGGTAGAGGGCAAGAAGTTTGTGTTCCGGGTACTCCTTTTTTACGGCTGCATGGTAGCGGTTGAGCTGGTCGCTGTGTTCTCCGGTCCCAATCTTGTTCTCGATGATCACCGCCAGCTTCTCCCGCTCATCGAGCAGGAATATGTCTATGTGTTGCCATTCCCGCCTGACTTCCATCTGCCCGAGATCCCACAGACTCAACTCGATAGGCGTAACGGACGCAGGAATATTCGGGGAATCCATGACGGCCCGTTGCAGCAGCCGCTTCACGAAAGCATCGCCTATTCCGTGAGACTCGTTCGGGTCGAGCAGGAAAGCGAGAAATCTGGAGTGCCGGATCTCTTGCCGCTCCATCCCCACCGCCTCGAAGATGTTGAAACGGTCGAGCAACGCTTCAAGCCGTTCGAGATCCGGATTGTTTACGATGAAGCGTTCAAGTTCTCTGAGATCCGATGCGTAATAATCGGCTTCACCCACCGGCTCACCCCCTCAAGTGAAATACGGGCCGCGCACTGCGACCCGTACCATTCTAGCCGGATGAGTTGTGGTGCGTCAGGCCACCGAATCCACGGCGCGGGCCATGATCGCAAGTCCCTCGTCGAGCTGGTCTTCAGTGATGGTGAGCGGCATGAGGACCCGGATGACGTTGCCGTACTGGCCGGCGGTGAGGAGCAGGAGCCCCTCTTGCAGCGCGGCCTCAACTATCTGGCCGGTGCGCTTCTTGTCTGGTGTCCTCGTCTCCGCGTCGGTGACAAGCTCCATCGCCGCCATCGGTCCTTTGCCCCGCACATCGCCGACGAAGTCGGGGTGCTTCTCCTGAATGTCGCGCATGGCGCCCATTACGCGGTCTCCTAGCTCGTTCGCCTTGCCGAGCAGGTCGTCCTCCTCGAAGGTTTCGAGGACGGCGAGGCCGGCGGCAAGGGCGAGCGGATTGCCGCCGTAGGTGGTACCGAGGCCGCCGGGATGGACGGTGTCCATGATCTCCGCCTTCCCCGTCACGCCGCCGAGCGGGAGGCCCCCGGCCATGCTCTTGGCCGTAGTCACGATGTCGGGGATGACACCCGAGTGTTCGATGGCGAACATCTTGCCCGTCCGCCCGAAGCCGGTCTGGACTTCGTCCACGATCAGGACGATGCCATGCTCGTCGCAGATCTCCCGCAGCCGCTCAAGGTAAAAATCGGGGAACGGCAGGAAACCGCCCTCACCCGAGACCGGCTCCACCACGATCGCTGCCAGGCTCCCCGGATCTACGACGCCCGTGAACGCCCGCTCCAGCAGGTTGATGCAATCTCCCTGACAACCACCCGAGCAATCCTGCCGTGCGGGACAGTGGTACGGGTATGGCGCCGGGACCCGGTAGACCTCCGTGGCGAACGGCCCGAAGCCCTTCTTGTACGGGTCCACCTTGCTGGTCATGGTCATCCCGAGCAGCGTGCGGCCGTGGAAGGCGTTCTCGAACACCATGATGCCGTTCCGGCCCGTGTGGTAGCGTGCGATCTTGACAGCGTTCTCCACCGCTTCGGCCCCGGAGTTGACGAACATCGTCCGCTTCTCGAAGTCGCCGGGGACCAGCGCGTTTAGCTTCTCCGCCAGCTCGATGTACGGCTCGTAGGGGACTACCGCGAAGCACGTGTGCGTCAGGCGCTCGACCTGCTCCTTGACCCGCTCGACAAGCCGCGCATCCGTGTGACCCACGTTCAAAACCCCGATGCCGCCCGTGAAGTCCACAAACGTGTTGCCGTCCGCGTCCGTCAACAGAGCGCCGTGCGCCTCAGAGGCGTAGATAGGAAGAGCGTTCAACACGCCTGGGGGCGTCGCAGCCTTGCGGCGCTCCATTAGGGCTTTGCTCTTCGGGCCCGGTATCTCCGTCTTGATCCGCTTCGACTCCAGCATGGCGGCACCTTCTTCCTGTCGTCCTGACTTTTTCCAGTATACCCGCGATGACGGCGCCGGGGAACCGGACAGGTTATCCGGCGTTCTTCCTCCGCAGTGCGATTAGGCTGAGGAAGTCGTGAGCGATGTTGGCGGCTAGCAGGGCCGTGATACCGGCCGGATCATAAGCCGGATACACCTCCACCACGTCGAACCCGACGATGTCGAGGCCGACTAATCCCCGCGCGAACTCCTGCGCCTCGCGGCTGGTGTAGCCCCCGATCTCGGGCGTCCCGGTACCAGGAGCGAAAGCCGGGTCCACGAAGTCCACGTCGAAAGAGACGTACGCCTTCGCGTCGCCGACTCGCTCCCTGATGCGCTCGATGACGGCAGGGATACCGAGTTCGCGCACCTCGTCCGTGGGGACCAGATCGAAGCCCATCTCCTTCGCGTCGTCCCAGTCCCCGGCGTCGTAGATGGAGCCACGCATCCCGACCTGGATGGAGCGCGACGGGTCGAGCAAACCTTCTTCCACGGCACGGCGGAACGGGGTGCCATGCGTGTGCTTCTCCCCGAAGTAAGCGTCCCAGGTATCTGGATGCGAGTCGAACTGCACGAGCGCGAGTGGACCGTGAATCGCGGCGGCGGCCCGAAGCTCTGGCAGGGCGATAGAGTGGTCGCCACCTAGCACTATCGGAACTAAGCCAGCGCGATGGATGGGTTCGAGGCCCTTGGCTATCCGCTCGTAGCTGGACTCGATGTAGCCGGGAACGACGGGCACGTCGCCGTAGTCGATCACCGAGATGTAGTCGAAAATTGGAACTTTCAGGCTCGGGTTGTAGCGGCGGAGGAGGTGCGAGGCGCTTCGAATCCCCTCGGGGCCGAAGCGGGCTCCGGATCGGAAGGTGGCGCCCGTGTCGAACGGTGCCCCGACGATGGCGGCGTCGGCGTTATCGAGATCCTGGTTGTGGGGCAGGCGCATGAACGTGCGCACGCCGGAGAAGCGCGGGGTCTCGAAAGAATCCGCCGGCTCGTAGCGGGTCAGGGGTTACTCACCTCTCTTCGGGAATCAAGATCCAGCCTCCGACTCCCTCCCGGTCTCCGACTCCCTCCTGGTCTCGGACTCGCTTATCACCTCGGAGGGATCCCTCTGCGGGGGTCCGAACGTCTTGCGTAGCATGTAGGCTATCAGCATCACGCCGAGGCTTATAAGGCTCGCTATCAGGAGAGGGCGCAGGTCGGAGATGACGGCCATCCCGATGAGCACCGCCACGATGCATGCTATCGACAGGTACGTCAGCCACGGATAGAACCACATCTTCAGCTCCAGCTTCTCGGGCGCCTCGCGCTCCAGGCGCCGGCGCATCACGAGCTGCGAGACGGCGATCAGGAGGTAGACGAAGAGCGCGATGGCGCCGGACGCGTTGATCAGCCACGTGAATATCTCTTCGGGGAAGAAGTAGAAGATCCCGACGGAGACGTACGCGAAGATCGTACCCGTGAGGATCGCCCAGATCGGCACGCCACGCCTCGTCGTGTTGGTCATGAAGCTGGGCGCGTCGTTGTGACGGGTGAGCGCGAAGAGCATCCGAGAAGTCGTGTAGAGGCTGGAGTTCAGGACGGAGAGGACGGCGGTCAGGACCACGAAGTTCATGAGGGTGCCCGAACCGGGGATGCCTATTTTCTCGAACGCCAGGGTGAACGGGCTCTTGATAATGTCCTCGGTGAACCCCGTGTTCCACGGCACGATCGCCGCGACGAAGAAGACCGAGACCACGTAGAAGAGCAGGACCCTGTAGATGACCGCGTTTGTCGCCCTGGCGACGTTTCTGCCCGGCTCGTTGGATTCGGCAGCGGCGATGGTGACGATCTCAGCCCCGACGAACGCGAAGATCACGGTCGCCACGCCGCTGAACATCGCCAGAGGACCGTTCGGGAAGAACCCGCCCTTGGCGTAGAGGTTCGAGAAACCGGGCGAGTTTCCCGGAAGCAGACCGATCAGGAACAATATGGCGAGCAAGATAAAGATGACGATCGCCACGACCTTTATGCCGGCGAACCAGAACTCGAACTCGCCGTAGGAGCCGACGGAGTAGAGATTAGTAGCCGTGAGCAACAACACGAGGGCCAGGGCTATGAGCCAGGGCGGCACGCTGGGCACGTACTGTCCTAGGATGGACGCCGCCACCGTAGCCTCGAAGCCGACCACGATCGCCCAGAAGTACCAGTACAGCCACCCAATAGAGAACCCCGCCCAGTTGCCCAGGGCCATCCGACCGTAGTCGGAGAAGGAGCCCACTGAAGGCTGGGCCACCGCCATCTCCCCGAGCATCCGCATGATCAGGATCAGGAGCGTACCCGTCAGCAGATACGTCAGTATGGTCGCCGGACCCGCCGCGTTGAGAATCGGCCCGGTCCCCACGAACAGGCCCGCCCCGATGATCCCGCCCAGCGAGATCATGGTCATGTGACGCCTCTTCAAGCCAGGTTGCAGTTTGCCTTCCTGACTAGCTGTGCCCTGCCGCTCCGCGCTCGCCTCGGCCATGCCTCTCCTTCCTCGACGCTACGACCCTGCAACGCAGCTTACAGGTTATGCGCCGTTTCT
>JAABUR0100005420.1_pt1 | contig 16327 bp, 15 predicted proteins | sample 5560091 | NCBI WGS metagenome assembly JAABUR01 (sample SAMN10711879, study PRJNA513375) | rock metagenome | isolation source: Antarctica rocks | place: Antarctica: Victoria Land, University Valley sud | reverse complement strand
TGACGAACTCCGGGTAGATGGTCAGCCGTTCGGCCAGGGTGAAACCGGCGTCCGCGGTGCGCGCAGTGAGCTCGTCGATCTGCGGCCAGGGCCGTTCGGGGTTGACGTGGTCCGGTGTCAGGGGGGAGACACCGCCCCAATCATCGATCCCGGCGGCGAGCACCCGGGAGAACTGGTCGTCGATCAGGTTGGGCGGGGCCTGCAGCCGAACAGCGGGCCCCAGCACGAGTCTGGCCACCGCGACGGTGGCGATGAGCTCGTCCATCTCGGCGTCGGGTCGGCGGGCCATCGCGGTGTCCGGCTTGGCCCGGAAGTTCTGCACGATGACCTCCTGGATTCCGCGATAGGCCCTGGAGGTCCGGCGGATGGCGAACAGCGTGTCCGCCCGGTCGGCCAACGTCTCGCCGATGCCGATGAGAACGCCGGTGGTGAAAGGGATGGACGAGCGGCCGGCGTCCTCGAGCACCCGCAGGCGGACCTCGGGATCCTTGTCGGGAGAACCGAAGTGGGCACCGGACCTGTCTTCGAAGATCTCCCGGGAGGTGGTCTCCAGCATCATGCCCATCGAGGGCGACAACGGCTTCAGTCGGGCCATCTCCTGCCAACTCATCACTCCGGGATTGTGGTGGGGGAGCAGCCCGGTCGCTCCGAGCACCCGGATGGACACGGCGCGGACGTAGTCGAGGGTGGAGTCGTAGCCCGCTTCCTCCAGCCACTGCTTCGCGGCGTCCCACCGGTCCTCGGGCCGGTCGCCGAGGGTGAAGAGTGCCTCCTTGCAACCCAGAGCCCTTCCGGCTTCGGCGATCTCGAGGACCTCGTCGATCGACAGGAACGGAGCGGGCACCCGGCCGGGGGTGGTCGCGAACGTGCAGTAGTGGCAGCGGTCCCGGCAGAGCCTGGTCAGCGGGATGAATACCTTCTTGGAATACGTGATGACGCCGGGCCGGCCGGCAGCGGCGAGTCCCTGGTCGCGCACCCGCGCGGCGCTCGCGCACAGATCGATCAGATCGGCGTCCCTGGCCTGCAGCAGGACAGCGGCCTCCACCTCGTCGAGCGCGACACCGTCCCTGGCCCGACGCAATGCACGGCGCATCGCACTCGGCGAGGGTGGGGGCGTCGAAGTGGTCCATGTCGCTGGATGAACACCGGCGGCCGGGGCCAGGAGGGACGGAACAGACGGGTGCGGAAGATCGGTCACGGAAGGGTCCTTTGCGGCAGGAGTTCTGATGGTGATGCAGGTTCTGCCGAACTTCTCGGCCAACGGCTGGTCTTGAGAAGACCGCCACCTACTCGACTCGTGGGCCCGAAGGCCCACTGGAGGAAGCTTCGAGGAACACCGCCGCTGGACTCTGTCCTTGCCGGGAGATCCCCGGACCGCGCCACCGTGCCTCGTTGCGCCCGCAACTACCAGACGCAGGTTCCACGATAGCCACCGATGGTTCGGCTCTCGACGGCGCTATCGTAGTTGCGACTACCGATAGGAGCGTTCGCTCTCCGGCCACCACAGGATGGTGACGAGCAGCAGCAGGGTGAGGACGTGGACGCCCGTGCACCACAGGCAGATTGCGTCGACCTTGAAGATCTCCACGTAGACGAGCCACAGCACCATCACCATGCCGGCGACCACCCCGATGAGCCGGAGCAGAGCCGTGTCGCGTGCCCACCGGGTCGGGGCACATAGCAGCGTCATGGCCAGGAAGAAGGCGAGACCGGCCACGGCCACCGGTACCCCGGCGATCACCGACCATTGGCTGGTGGTCACCTTGAGACAGTTCACCGTGCCGCTGTCCGAGCACGCCAGTGTGGTGGAGTCGGTGAAGTGTTCGTACGTCAGGTAGGCCGAGATCAGTACCCCCACGATGCAGAGGCCGAACGCCACCAACGCCGGGACCGATCTTTTGGCCGGCTGTGTCCCGATCGTCATGACGGCAGGGTCTGCGACGTCACAGCCGACGAGGTGCAGACCGCGGCGGGCTGACCGTTCGTCATCTTGCACAGGACCGCGCTGGTCATGTTGGCCGCACCCACCACGTTCTGCGCGACGGCCGAGGTGGGCTTCAACATTTTGGCGGCGATCTGGCTCTGCGGCAGCCCTTTGAGTGAATCGGGCAGATAGGAGGAACCGACGACCATGTATTTGTTGCCGAAGTCCACGAACGGGATGCTCTGCTGGGTGTCGTACTTGGTCAGCAGAGCGGCGTCGGCGGCAGCCACCGTGTCAAGGGGCGTGTAACCGCCGATCCCGTTGGAGATGTTGGTGGTCTGCTCGACGCCGGTGAACGAGAGCAGGGTGCTGGTGTACGTCGCGCCGTGGAACGAAAGGGTCGCCGTGCTCGGGTAGACATCCGTCGACGAAGACGTGGTGACCCGAGATTGGTGAAGGTCCCGAACCGGACAGCGCTGTGATCATGGCCCAGCGTTCGGCCGCGCAGTACGGACAGAACTCCGCACCGATGTAGAGCACTCTTGGCTTGCCGTTCGCGGTCAGGGCAGCGCCGCTGATCACCGTCGGCGGGTTGACGCCGGTGCCCTTGCCGCCGGCGTCGAAGGTCGAGGCCGGGACGTTCTTGATCGAGTTCTCCAGGGTGCTGCCGGCCGGCGCGGATGGGGCTCCGGTGGCCACTGCCGGCTTCTGGTTGGCCTTGATCACCAGGAAGGCGGCGATCACCAGGACCACGACGAGCACCGGCGCACCGATCATGATCATCGCCCTCACCGTCCCGGAAATCCGGCGACTCCTGATCCAACTGATCTGGACCGATCCCCTGGACCCGGACGCAACTCTCACCCGCTCCAAGTGGCGACGCCGAGGACCCCGCTCAGCGCAATCGTCGTCGATGAGGAGGATTTCGTCCGGATCGTGTAATACTCGATCCATGACTCAAAGCCCCCAAAATCCTGTCGCCGTGATCGGGGCCACCGGCCAGCAGGGTGGTGCCGTAGTGGACGAACTGCTGCGTCGCGGCGCTGCCGTCCGGGCGATCGTTCGCGATCCCGGCTCCGAGAAAAGCAGAGCACTGGCTGCACGCGGCGTGATCCTGGTCTTGGGCGACCAGGATGCGCCGGAGGGAATGACCGACGCTCTCGCAGAAGTGCGAAGCTTGTTCTTCATGACCACCTACGACCCCAGCACGGGTGGCCCCGAGGGTGAGGCCAACCGCGGACAGGCGGTAGCCGCCGCAGCCGCTAGGGCCGGCGTCCCCCACGTCGTTTACTCCTCGGTCGGCGGAGCTGAGCGGGAAAGCGGCATCCCGCATTTCGAGAGCAAGCGCGTGGTTGAGATCGCTCTCGCCGAGTCTGTACCCTCATCGTTCATCCGACCAACATTTTTCATGGAAAACCTCAAAAGGGCGATGGAACCGAGTTCCGAACGCGAGTTTGTACTTCGGCTCCCGATGCGCGGAGATGTCCCACTGCAAATGGTCGCCGTGCGCGACATCGGCATTGTGTCAGCTGCAACTCTGCTTGATCCGGGCGTCCTACCGGGCGGAAGCATCGAGATCGCAGGCTATCAGGGGTCGGGCGACGAGATCGCCCGACAGATCGGGGAACACTTGGGGAAACCAGGCAGATTCGAAGCTGCGCCGCTCAGCGTCCTCGGCGACGACACCGACCGACAGGCTATGTTCCGATGGTTCGTGGATACCCCCGCCTACCAAGCAGATTTTGAGGCCACCAAGCGCGTCGACCCAGAAGTCTTGGACCTCACGGCATGGTTGCGATCTACCACCGTGTAAGGCTGCCTTCCCGCAATTCTCACCAACACCGCCATGAGCCCCTCCGACCAGGAACTGCCACACCCCGACAACCTGAACCCCGACCTGCGCACCGGCGTCTGCGCTCCGAGGCTCGAGTCGAGCAACTTCGGTCGCGAGTCCGCCACCGTTCAAAGTTAGTTAAGGAGTCATCCATGTCCATACTCGTAATTGGCAGCACCGGGACCGTTGGAACCCAGGTGGTGCAGGAAATCGTCAGGCGCGGCGTGCAAGTCCACGCGCTCGTTCACAAGACACACGCCAACCACATGGACAACGTCGTTCAGGTGAAGGGCGACACCAACGACATAGATTCGATGCGCGAGGCACTGACGGGTATCGATACCCTTTTCCTCCTCAATCCCGTTGTCGCCGACGAGCTCACGCGCGCGCTGCTCATGCTCGATCTCGCGATAGAGGTAGGCATTCAGCGCGTCGTCTACTTCTCGATGTTCAATGCCGACAGCTTCTTCGACTGTCCGCACGCCTGCGCCAAGTATGGCGCCGAGCTGATGATCGGTAAGTTTGGGATCCCGGCCACGATCCTGCGACCAAACTACTTCTTCCAGAACGACGGCCAGCCGGTCATCAAGACGCATGTCTACCCGATGCCGATCGGCAGTATCGGAACCTCCATGGCCGATGTCCGCGACATCGCCGAAGTCGCCGCGATCGAGCTGATCAGGAGGGATGAGTCGCCTGTGCCGCTTCCGACGGAGATCATCGAGATCCACGGACCCGAGGTGATCACCGCGCAGTCCGCAGTCCGGATGTGGACGGACGTCCTAGAGAAGGAGGTCACGTATCCCGGAGATGACCTCCGAGCTTTCGAGAAAAGGTTTAAGAAGATGATGTCGTCGAGCGTCACCGCCTACGACGTCGCCGGAATGTTCCGCGGCTTTCAGCGGGAGGGCATGGTTGCGCCCGCTGGAGCGTCGGAGAAGATCGCCACGATGCTTGGCCGTCCGCTTCGTACCTACCGGGCCTACGCTGAGGAGACAGCGGCCAAGGCCTAGGAGCGCGCTGAACAAGAGGTGTTGCTGAGTTGGCGATCGGCCGCCAGAGCAGGCTGCGGCGGCGGTATCCGGGGCGACGTCTTGGAACAGGACCCGGCTTACACACCAACTCGGAGGCTCGTGGTGGGCAGTTCCTGCTACTGCTGGCCGATCAGGTCAGGGCCCATCCTGTGGTGGTGGTGTTCAGGCCGAGTTGGGTGAGTTTGCGGAGGTTGATCGCTGCTGCTCGCAGTTGCCACCGGGCGTCGTTTTTCCTGACGCCGACGTACCGTAGTCGGCGGGCTCCGCGGGTCATCCAGGCGATGGATCGTTCGACCATGGGGCGGTGCCGGCGGTAGTCGGCGCGCAGCGGCTGATCGGTGGCCCAGCGTTTGCGGTTGGCCCGCTGCAGCTGGTCGTGGATCCCAAGCTTGACGATGTGACCTTGAGATGCGTTGGTGCACAACGCTGCCAGCGGGCAGTCGGTGCACAGTTTCCCGAACACTGCGGCTCGCTTCGCGGCGGTGAACCCGAGGTGTTCCCGGCCGGGCAGGTCACGGTACGGGCGTCGTGGTCGACGGTGAAGTCGTCGGTGGTGAACCCGTCGGGTACGTTCCGGCGGATCGGCCACAGCTTCACCGCGTTGGTGTGGTCGCTGGCCTCGAGTTTGGTGACCATGTCGCCGGTGCCGTAGGCAGAGTCGCCCAGGATCTGCTCGGTGCCGGTCATGCTGTCGTCGGCGTCCAACAGTTCCGCCCCAACGGCGGCGTCGTGGGAACCCTCGCCCGATGCCTGGGTCAGCTTCGCGGTGGCCCACGATAACAATGGAACCGCGCTGAAGTACAAGAGCGAAGGCGCGCAACTGCACCGGCTGCGCCTACTCCCCGACGCTTCTCGCATCACGCTTTCCAGACTTTGGCGGCGCCCTCGTACAGGAACTGAAGCGCGCCCGAGCTGAACATCGCGCTAACCGTCTCGGTGCGCGCTTTCTGGCCGTCGGGGTTGCGGTCTAGCCTTTCCTGGTGCCGAAGCAACGCACCACCGCGCCGGCCGACTCGATCTCGGCCCTCCTGCAAACTGCCATGCAAGCACCCACTCTCAAGATCGGAGGCCTACGTGTCACTCACCATCGGCCCGGGCCCTTTTTCCACCGACAGCCGCGGCGTGCTGTCCACCGGCGAACTTCCGCGCGGCGCGGCCTACGCCGAGCCCTACCCGCGGCGCGTACGTGCCTTGCTCGACGGCCGGGCCCTGCTGGACACAGACAAGGCCTGGATGGTCCACGGACCCGGATTCGGGGCCGAACTGTGGTTCCCGCGGGACGAGGTCGACGCATCCGGCCTGGCGAGCACCGCCCTGACGGAGTTCGAGCAGGCCGATGACCCGTTGTCCAGTGCTCTGGCCGGCTTCGTGAAGCTGGACTTCGCGATCGCCGACCGCTGGTTCGTCGAAGACGAGCCCGTGTACGCCGAGCTGCGCGACCCCTACCATCGAGTGGACGTCCTGAGCTCCCACCGGCACGTCACCGTCGAGCTCGACGGATGCATTCTCGCCGACACCCACCGCCCGAAGTTGTTGTTCGAGACTGGTCTGCCCGTGCGGCACTACATACCCTGGTCAGACGTCCGACTCGACCTGCTCGAGCTTAGCGACACCGTTTCCGAGTGCCCCTACAAGGGCGATGGCCAGCACTGGAACCTCGTCAAAGATGGCACCGTGATCGTGCGCGACGCGGCCTGGAGCCTGCCACACCCGCTACCGGAAGGTGCTCCCGCCGCAGAGCACGTCTGCTTCTACTCCGACAGGGTCGCCGTCACGGTCGACGGCATCCGGACGTGACCGGATTCGCTGGTGGGGACCGGCAGGGCAGGATGTTCGCGGTCGTCGGTACAACACCGTTTTTTCATTGAGATCAACCGCCGAAGTCCGGGCGGCGGAGCCGTAGCCCGCCGCCCGGACAACCCACGTCCGCGCACCAACCACGCGACTGAGGCCCGGGGCGGTGCCAGACTTGGCCATCGGTCGACGATCATCGGCGGAGCCCGGGCGGTATAACCCATGCGAACTGCCCGTGGCGGCGTCGGCAAACTCAGTCCAGGCCGGTCCTATCGGTCGTGAGCTCGTCCAGTTGCATCGAACAGTTACTCGCCGCCCGGGATCTGACATCAGGCTGAGCAGATCGTCGCTGATCGACAAATATCTGAGACGATGAGGTGGTGGCCTACGTTCGCCGCGTCCTCACTGTCGTCGGTTCCGCGGTGCCGGTCCCGGCGCTGATCGTCAGCCTCGGCGTGCCACGTCAGATGCCGGCCATGGAACAGTTCTTCCAGCTGATGCGCAACCTCGGCTGGGCCCGCGGAGGCCCCGTTATCGGTCGCGACCCAGGTTGCTCAGGCAAATGTCGCCACCCTGAACATCACGCCAACCGGGATACAACTGCTCACGCACACCGACGTCAACAACGGCATCCTCACCGACCAGGACGACGGACCACAGGACCTCCCGGAAGATTGGTGGGAAACCGTTCCAACGTGCAGACAACCACTGCACCGTCATCCTGGTCGACGTCATCGACCTACACCGGCCCGAAAGATCCAGCAAGAGTCATTGACAGTGTTCATCATAAATCGAGCGATTATTATATGAATGGCGTTCACCTGAAGAGCTCGGAACTAGCAGGTGCCACTTGCACGTCCTGATCGGACGGCTCCGTGCTTGAGGATCACGTCTCCTCACGTGCTCGTCGTGATCGGCGTCCGGTCGACCGGCAGGAGTAGCTGAACGTGGCGAAGCGGTAGCGCTCGACGCGGCCGCGGCCCGAGCGACCGTGCTTGCTCAACGCCCCAGGCAATGGCACCTGCGACGCAGAGGCCTTCACGGGTGGTAGGGCCAACCTCGGCGCGACCCAATCGCCAGCCAGTTGCGCGCCGGGCACGAAGGCCGACAAGCCGAAACGTAGCGTAATCCACTGGGCACCCAGGTCCAGCCGAGTCCTCGACTGGCGAAGTCGGGGCCGAGTTGCATGATCAATCGGGCTGCGTGTTTTCGTGATCTTGACCTTTTCGTTGTGTCACCATCGGATGGGCAAGGCTGTGACTCCGCGATTCAATACAAGATGAGCACCGTCGTACACTTTAGGGTAGGAGTCCGTCGCGGTCGAGAAAGATCGGTGCTGGCGGGTGCGGCGCGTCAACCAGGAAAAACCTCGTGATGGTGCGGTTCGATGAAGCCGGGGTTGTTGACAGTTTTTCAGGTGCAGTGCCCCGGCAGTCTGGCGGCGCGTGAGCAAGCACGCCGGCCCGATGCGCGGAGCGGCTGATCCTCACCCAGCCCTGGCGGCGTCGACGAAACGCTCGATGACGCTGAGCTGGGCGTCGCTGCCAGGCCCGCAGTCCCAGGTCTCGTCGCTGCAAAGCGCGCCGCGGGCTGCGCGGGATGTGCGTGCGCAACGGTGCCGATGACACCCGACGGCGGTGACCCCGTCAGGGATGTCGTGGAACCAATGCCGGCGCACTTGACTCCAGCGGGGTACCGGTGCTCGGGGTGTTTGAACTCATGCTGGGTGATGCGGTTGCGGTGGAGCAGTCCTTCATCGGAAGGAGAAGTGTTCGAAGTGCAGGTATTCGCGGGGGGTGCCGCGGCGGCGTAGGTCACGGGCGAGGTCTTCGACCATGGCCGTGGGTCCGCAGAGGAAGACGTGCTCGGTGCCGTCGAGTGGTTCGACCGAGGCGGCTATGACAGCGCCGGTGAGGTGACCCTGGTCGTGAGTGTAGAAGGGGTGAATGCGGACCGCCGGTAGGCGCTCGCTGGCTTTGTTCAGTTCGGGGAGGTAGAGTGCGTCGGCTTCGGCGCGGACGCTGTAGAACAGGTCGATGGAGTGTCCGTCGTCGGGCGTCATGGTTTGCAGCCAGCTCAGGAAGGGAGCGACGCCGATGCCGCCGGCGATCCAGAGTTGGCGGACGCCGCCCAGGGTGAGGTCGAACATGCCGTAGGGGCCGGTGACAATGGCCGGCAGGCCTGGTTCCAGGCGGGCGTGCATGCGGCGGGTGTCACGGCCCAACGCCCGGATGGACAGCCGCAGGCCACCGCCGGGGGTGGTGCCGGCGACCGTGAAGGGGTGTTCGCGCCAGGCGTCGTCGCCGCCGATGCTCAGGAAGATGAACTGGCCGGCGTGCGGGCGGACGCCAGGCCCGGCCGGGGTCAGGGCGAGTTCGACGATGTCCTGGGCAGGGCGGTCGACCGTGGCGATGGTGTAGTCGGCTCTCGGGATCCGGTGACGCATGAACAGTTCGGAGTAGGCGTAGGAGCCGATCCCGATGGCGCCGATGATGCTGTACACGACTGAGAGGGGCAGCGACGCGCCGATGATCTGATCGATGATGAGTCCGTGGAGGACGCCGATGACCACGAACAGGCCCGTCAGGCGGTGCAGGAACAGCCACCGCTCATACGGCAGCCGCAGGATGCGCCCAGCCCGGGGGATGGACACGATGATCAGGAGCAGTAGCCCGAACAGTGACACCACTCCTAGGGCAACGCCGGTCTGGTTCGCAGTCTGGTGCGGTGCGGCACCGGTGATCAACGCGTGCGGGACCAGCAGCAGTGTTGCCGCGACGGCGGATCGTTTGTGCCAGAGGTACATGCGGTCCAGGCCGCCGAACAGGGGTTCCAGCCAGCGGGCGCGGGTGGCCAGCAGCAGCGTCCAGCTGAACAGATAGACCGACATGACGCCGGCGAGCTCTCCCCAGAAGTAACTGCTGCTGAACCCGGACGGGCGCTGGTCCCACCACAGGGTCAGCACGCCGGCGGCGCCGAAGCCGAGCGCAAACTCCCCGACGTAGCGGCGTTTGAGACGGGCATCCATCGGGCGACGAAGAATCCTGATCCAATACAAAATCGCCGCGATGATCGGCATCGACGTGACCTTTCCTCTGAAGTTTCAACCAGAACACGCAGGGTGGGGTGGACGCATTCCCCTCTACCGCCTTGAGAAGCAGCAGATCTTCCGAGACGCCGCCACGCCAACCCAGGCATGAGGTGCCGGGGTTCCTCCGCTCAGCTCGCGAGGGATGACCGAGGTCAACGTGGGGGCCCGCGTCCTACCCAACCGGCATCGGATGAAGCCGCCACCGGAGCGTCGATGAAGAGTTCGTGTGTTCTAGGGCGCTGCGCCGTGAACGGGCAGTCGCACGTTGACATCTTTTCGCCGACCGCGGGGTCCGGATGAAGGTGCCGTCCAGGTGAGCGGTGGCTGTTGCGCGGCGACGCAGCGGCCGGGGATGTGCAGGGAGCTGGGCCTTGCCGCGAGAGGGGCTGCCGACGGGTGAAGCGTCGGGGTCCGCTCGCTGACCAACGGCATCGTGGACATCACCACCGCGCACGGAAGCTTCGTCTTCGGCATCTTCGCCCTGATGGCAGATAAACGAAGCCGCCCTGATCAAGGAGCGCACCCAGGCGGGGCTCATCGCCGCCCGCGCCCGCGGCCGCACCGGCGGCCGCAAACCCAAGATGACCCCCGCCCTGATCAGCAAGGCCCAACGCATGTACAACGCCCGCCAATTCACCATGGCTGAGATCGCCCAGTCCTGCGGCGTCACCGCCCATGACCATCTACCGCCACATCCAAACCAGCGATAGTGCACACCAGTCTTGTTGAGCACCTGAACCGTTGCTCCACGCCCTCCGGATTATCCCCATGACGGCAGCCAGGTCTCCATCTGCAGGTGCTCGGACGTAATCGGATAGCCGTTGAGGATGGGCAACAGCCAGATGAAGTTGGCCACTACCAACCCGACGTACACCGAAACGACGCCGAGCGATAGCAGGCGCCTTCCTACGCCGAATCGTCTGCTGCCCAGCACATCTCCGAGGATCAGCACGATGCCGAGTACCAAGAACGGAGCGATCGGGGTGGCGTAGAAGAAGTACATCTGTCGGTCCAGGTTCGCAAACCAGGGCAGGTAGCCGGCGCTGTAGCCGACCAGCACCGCCGCGTACCGCCAGTCCAGTCGGCCGATCGCCCGCCACAGCGCCCAGCCGGCGACGAACAGGGAGATCCACCACAGCATCGGGGTGCCGATGAGGAAGATCCGCTGGACGCAGTTCTGCACGCCGTCGCCGCAGCCGGTTGCTGGCTTGTCGGGTGGTGCGTAGTACAGCACCGGTCGGGTGCCCATCGGCTAGGTCCACGGCTTGGACTCCCACGGGTGACGGTTCGCCGGATTGGGGTCATCCGCCCCTGGGGACCCGGGCGAGAGCAGGGTGGAGTGGAAGTCCAACATCCGCCAGGTCCATTGCCAGAAGGCATTGTCCCAGAGGTTGGCGAGCTTGTGCCAGATGCCTCCACTCGGCACGCCGCTGTCGCCCTTCCAGGTTGCCTCCGTCTGGCCAATCAGGACGTGCCGCGGCCACGCGGATTCGCTGCGGAACCAGGCCCACCAGGTGGCCATGTAGGTGCCGATGCCGATCACCACGTATGACCACAGCGAGGGCAGCAGGTCTCGGCGCACCGTCCCGAGCAGCGGGCGCCGGACGCCCGCCTAGCACGAAAACTTCGGTAAAGACGTCCAGCAGCGCCGTTCGCGCGTTGACATGGCTTACCCCGTCACAGATCAGGAGAATGCCGGCGATCCCGCCGAGGAGCGTTGACCCGGTCAGCCTTCGCGCAATCCGGATGATGAGCAGGATGCACAGCGTGCCGGCGATCGCCGACGCGAACCGCCAGCCGAAGCTGTTGTAGCCGAACAACCATTCGCCGATCGCGATCAGCTGCTTGCCCAACGGGGGGTGCACCACCACGCCGAAGGCAGGATTCTCCTCGATGCCGCCGAGGCGGAGCATCTCGGCGGCATTCAGCGCGTAGTACTTCTCGTCGAAGATCGGCGTGCCGCCGTCGGACGCGTAGCCCAGGTCCCAGAATCGGACGACCGCCCCGATCGCGGTGACGATCATCGTTACGATCCAGCCGCGGCGGGTGTCAAGGTCTGGTCGAGGTGCTCGGAGAGACCGTGGAACGACTGGCTTGGTGATCGGCGGAAGTTCGCCAGGCCGTACTACATCGTCGCCGTTCTCGCGCTCGTCCGCATCCCAGTCACTGCGGGATGCCCGGCGTAGCAGCAACACCCCGCTGCCGGTCGTGGATGTCGGCTGTTCGATGCTCGACGGCGACGCTGGGTGGCTGGGCACGTGCTGTTCCCCAGCGTCGTCGAGTTCCATGAACGAGAGGTTAGTTGTGCGCCGCGTTCTCGCCCCCTTGGGTTTGTTCAGGACAGGGGGCGATTATAAATCGTGCCTCCGCTAGTGGACTGGGATTGATATCCCCAGCTTCCGACGCTACCTGTGCCGCCCGGGCAGGAAGCGGTACTCGTTCCTGACGGTATCCACTTCGGGCCGTAGGCGCCTCCGCCTGCCGGGCCGTTGCAGACGTCAATCCACGCTCGCACGTGAGTTGAAGTGCATGTGCCTTGCGGCCGGATAGAGATGCTGGTGTTACCACTGCTACATTTGGGTGTCAACGCCTATAGAGCCGCTCCTCTCGCGTAGGCGGTGGCCGCCGGCAACACTGACGGCCTTGGTAGCTGTGGCGGTTCGGCATCGTCGCGGGGTCCGCGCACTGGCCCCGTCGAGGTACGTCGAGGCTGGCACCATCCGCCCCAGCCGAATACTGTCGGAGTTCCAAGTGCCTACTCGGGGTTCCCTTAGCAGCGGAGCGAATCTGGTCCCTTGGTCGCCGGGTTTCTACTTACCTCGATGAGGTGACGCCGCGGCTTCCGGTGCTCTACACTTGAGCCTGTCCGTGGCAGTAGCTGCGGAAAGTGAGCCCGAGAGCCGGCCGGACGACCGTGGCGCTCGGGCTTCGCGCTTGTTCGGGCTCGGTCAGACTTCTCGGACGTGCGTGACGACGGGTTGGATGCGTCGTCGCCAGTCTCCGCCCTTGGCCCAGCACCAGGCGATCGCGTCCGGCAGCGCGGATAGCTGCTCAAACGGCTGCCCGGCGGTGCGCGTAGCGCAGATCTGGACAGCCGGCCTCACGCGTGGCGCGGTAGAGCAGCTTGCGGTCGGAGACGATGAGCGTGTCGTCTTGCTCGAGTACCAGCATCGCGTGGTCGCGGATGGCTGCGTCGGCCACGGGCGCGGTCAAGCAGCCGAGTCCGGTCGGCGCGGGGTGTCGTGGCGTTCGTGGGTCGCGACCTGAGATCCGCGGCGCAGGTCGGTGACAATATGTCAGGCATGGTGATTCATCCTTTCTGGGTGGCCGGCTGACGGGTGCTGAGAGTGGTGTAACCGCCGCCTGGCCATGACCAGGCACCGGCGATGGTGTTGCCGTCGGCGCTGAGGGTGCCGGTGTAGAGGTTGTCCGAGCCGCGCGTTCCGCCCCAGATGGTGAGGGTGTCGTCGACGAGTTCGTACACGTAGTCGAGGGTGTCGCCCTCGCTGGTGTAGGTACGGGACTTGATGTCCGCGCTGGGTACACCGCCGAACGGCTTTTCCCGGCCGATGACCTCGGTGAACCGGTTGCGGTGCCCGTAGAGCGTGAGCTCGCCGGTCTGGACCAGGAACCATCCGCCCTCCATCCACTGGTAGCTGACGGTGCCGGTGGCGTCCCCAGTGATCTCCCAGGTGCCGACCAAGCGGTCGAGCCCGCGAAGTGCCCCGTCCGGCTGCGGCGAGCTGTCACCTGCTGCGTCGGTCGTGTTCTCGCTCATCTCGTGTTTCCTTCCTTCTTGTATGGGTTGCTGCGCAGTCCGCGACGGGCGTCGCAGACGTCGTAGCCGGTTGATTTGAGGCGTGTGGCAAAGCGGCGAGGTGCGGCGTGCGGCCGCGCTCACGGCAGGGGGCGAAGCAGACATGGGGTCGGTGGTTAGTCTTGGCCGAGGAGGGCGTCGAGCTGGTCGTAGCTGTCGACGACTCCTGCTTCCATCCCGCTGCGGATGATGGCGTCGCGGATCTCTAGACTCTCGACCACCGACAGCGTGGTGACGCGCGTCCGGCCGTCGTCGAGGTCGTCGAAGGTCACCGTCTCGAGGCTGACCCCGTCGGGTTCGCCGAGGAAGGTGAACGTCTGCACCAACCGCTGGCTGGGCCGTACCTCGTGGAAGGAACCGTAGAACGACGCGACCTGCTCGTCGCCGCGCCAGATGGAGTAGCGGTAGCCGCCGCCGGTGCGCGCGTCCCAGCTCTCGATCTTCGTGGCGGTGCCGTTCGGGCCGAGCCAGCGGCTGACGAGGTTCGCCTCGGTCCACGCCTGAAACACGCGCTCCCGCGCGGCGTTGAACTCGCGCGTGATCCGCACTGTCGGCAGGTCAGGGTTGGCCTCGATGCTGGTCTGGTTACGCGGTGACGGGGCGGTGGGTGGTGTCGGGGTCATCGGGTTTCTCCTCGCTCGCTGGTGTCGTCTTCGGTGAGGGCCGGTTCGTCGGTGTTCATCGCAGCCAGTACGGCATCGAGGCGCCGGAACCGCTCCTCGGCCTGGCGGCGGTAACGCTCGATCCACGCGGTCATGAGGTCGAGCACCTCCGCCTCGAGGTGACGCGGCCGGCGCTGAGCGTCCCGGCTGCCGCTGACGAGCCCCGCGTCTTCAAGGACCTTGAGATGCTTGGAGATTGCCTGCACTGACATCTCATATGGGGCGGCCAGTTCGCCCACGGTCGCGTCTCCGACGGCAAGCCGCGCAACGATCCCGCGGCGAGTCGGATCCGCCAGTGCCGCGAACACCCGGGACAGCTCGACATCGGTCACGACTCCTCCCTCTGTCCACAACCAATCGGTTGCGAATGACTGTAGAGGGAAGTTCGACTGTTGTCAACCATTCGGTTGCAGACTAGACCACGCTGGCTCTACTGCCTGTCGAGCGGCCGGCGGCGCGAATGGGAGCCGCCAGGGGGCCTGGACGATCGCCGCAAGAGGATCGGCTTGCGGATGACTACGTCGTCCGCGCTCGGCCCGCGGCAGCTCCGTAGCCGTACAAGATGACGGCCCCGATCGCCGCTGCTGTCGCACCGGCCCGGCACACCCGCGAGACAGGGACGCGAGTCAGGGTTGTGCACTGGCTTCCGTGCGCGCGACCGGCTGTGGCGCGGTTGTCGAGGTGGTTGATCGCAGAGCCCGTGTGCGTGTTCATCGTGATGTCTCCTTCGCTGTGGCGGGCGCCGGGTCGGCCCTCGATCATCACTTGGTCGGAGCCACTACCTCGGGCCTCGACATCGACGACGAACCAATCGGCACGTATTTCTTCCGATCGGTCATCGAAAGCGCAGCCGGGATTGTTCGGGCGCCATCCCGCCCTACGGACCGCGAGACGGCTATGTGCGCGACCGGGGAGCGCTCGACCTTCTCGTAACGCGAACGGCTACTGCGACACCGCTGGAGTGCGTCACAGTGTTGGGCACCGGCCTCGCTAATGGCGAGGCCGGTGCCGGAGCGGGATCAGGCGCCGTGTTGCCGCGCGTGGGCGACGAGGGCCGTGGCGTGGCCGTGGCCAAGTCCGTGTTCCTTTTTGAGCCAGGTCACGAGTTCGCCGTGTCGGGTCGGAGTGGAGTTGGTGTTGATGAGCTCGATCCAGTACGAGATCGGATGACCGTATTTCTTCTCGATCGAGGGGAAGTAGGAGGCGGGCCCTTTGCCGTCCATGGTCAGCTCCTCGGAGGCTTGCGGTCGGTGCTGCGGGCGACGCGGGCCGCGGTGGCGGAGATCCAGCTCCACGCGATGACCACGCCGAGGAAAAGGATGAGCGCGCCGTCCGCTCCGCCGGTATAGCACCATACGAGGCCGACGCTGAACAACGCGCCGCAGAGGCGGCCCGTCTTTGCCCAAAGCCCGATGAATCGGCGGGCGAGGACGAAGCACGCGGCGATCATGGCGAGGAAGGCGATCGTGCCGGCCAGGTTATGCACGATGGAGTGCCAGCTCATCGTGGTGGGCGTCCCTGCCGGGGTGCCTTTCGGGAATCCTTCGGCGGGGTCGAGCCGGAAGATGCCGGCGACGATCAGGCCGGCGCCTTGGATTGCGAGCAGCCGCGGACCCCAGGTATGACCGGCGCCGAAGCGCATTGTCCGGCGCGCGCCGAGCGCGCCGACGAGCATCACGGCGCCACAGACGAGGAAGGTAGTGACCTGCACCCAGCCGAAGTTGCCATTCGCGAGCATGCTCGCGGGGTGCCGGGTGATGTCGTACCCGTCGCGCGCCGCTGCTTGCGACACGACGGCCGTGGCGAACACTGGGGCGCCGGTGGTTGCGGTGGCCAGCAGCACGGCCGGGGAGACTGTTCGGGTTCTCCGGGCTGCCTTGCGTCGAATTGCGGGGATGTGGTCGGCGGTCGTTGTCATGATCGGGCTCCTTCGCTGAACGAGTTCGGTTCGATACCAGTGGCGTTGAGGGTGCGGCGTCTTGTGGCCGTGGCAAAGCGTGGTGCGGTCAGGTCGGTGCGCGCATCGGATGACGTCAGGTGCCGGCGTGAGCCGCCCCACTTCTTCCGGACAGTGGCCCCAAGTAGCCTTGGGCATCACTGATCGGAGAAGAGAGTGTCTACCAAACGGGCGAAGTATTCGACGGAGTTCAAGCGTGCAGCGGTCCAGGAGG
>JAABUR0100005415.1_pt1 | contig 16333 bp, 9 predicted proteins | sample 5560091 | NCBI WGS metagenome assembly JAABUR01 (sample SAMN10711879, study PRJNA513375) | rock metagenome | isolation source: Antarctica rocks | place: Antarctica: Victoria Land, University Valley sud | reverse complement strand
GAGCGCGGCTTCGTGGTCGAGCGCCGCGAGGCGGACCAGATGTCCGACCGCGAGCGGGACGCGTACAAGAAGTCGCTCAAGGCCGAGGCCGAGGAGCGGCGTCGATTGCGTCGCGAGGCGTGGCAGGCCTACAAGTCCGCCCACATCGTCCACCTCGGCGAGGGGGTTTATTGGACCGACGGGCGCGAGCCCGACAAGTGGGACCTCCCCAACGCCGAGGCACGCGCCGCCGAGAACGAGCTGCCCCCGCTCGACTCGCCGAAGGGACTGGCCGAGGCCCTCGGCCTGACCGTCCCCGAGCTGCGATGGCTGGCCTACCATCGCGACGCGGCGACGACGATCCACTACCGACGCTTCACCATCCCGAAGCGCGACGGTACGGCCCGGGCGATCTGGGCCCCGCTGCCGAAGCTCAAGGACGCCCAGCGCTGGATCCTCCGCAATATCGTCGAGAAGTTGCTCGTGCACGGGTCCGTCCACGGCTTCCTGCCCGGTCGATCGACGCTCACGAACGCCGCCGCGCACGCGAGCCCGACGATCGTGGTGAAGGTGGACATCAAGGACTTCTTCCCCACCGTCACCCTCCCGCGCGTCAAGGGCGTCTTCCGGAGGGCCGGCTACCGCGAAGGGGTCGCTTCCCTGCTGGCGCTCCTGTGCACCGAGTCGCCCCGCGAGATCGTCGAGCACGACGGCAAGACCTACTATGTCGCCCTCGGCCCGCGCTGCCTTCCCCAGGGCGCGCCCACGAGCCCCGCGCTGACCAACACGCTGGGCCTCCGACTGGACAGGCGCCTCAGCGGCCTGGCGAAGGCACTCGGCTTCCGGTACACCCGCTACGCCGATGACCTGACCTTCAGCCTGCCCTCCGACCACCAGGGCCCTCCTCGCGTCGGCGCGCTGCTCGGATCCGTCCGGAGGATCGTCGAGGACGAGGGGTTCTCGATCCACCCGGACAAGACCTCCGTCTCCCGCTCGGGCGGTCGGCAGCGGGTCACCGGCCTCGTGGTCAACGGCGATCTCCCGCCCCGCGCCCCCCGCGAGCTCAGGCGTCGCCTCCGCGCGGCCATCCACAACAGGACCCAGGGCAGGCCGTCCCCGGTCGGCGACTCGCACACCACGCTGATGGGACGTGCGGCCTATCTCTACATGACCGACCCCACGCTGGGCGGAAAGTACCTGGCCGCGCTGGGGCAAGGGATCGAGCCGGAGTCCACCTTGCGAGCGAACGTCGACGATGCCACCGACTCCAATTCGCCCCGGCCATGAGCGGCCGAAGTCGGTAGCGAGGAGTTGTGGCCCGGTCCCACCCGCGTCTCTCCGGAGGGTCGAACGGCCCCCCGTCAACGACTGCGTGCGAATCCTCCGGCCCAGTTCGGTATGGCCTTGACAACAATCACGCCATCGAAGAATTTAACAAGGGTTGAATGACGATCGGGTCGCGTGGCCCGTGACATGCTCGAACCGCACCGGCCGGCCGACGTTACCGGTCGGGAAGGGTGAGCGGAAGACTCGTCGGGTCTTCTCAGGGCGTAGCATTCCTTACGCCCCCCGCGCCACGCCGAGGGAGATCACGATGGACGTCTTGCGTCTGGCGATTCCCGCGATCTTCATCCTGATCTTCGCCCCCGCGGCGGCACGGGCCGCGGACCTCCTTCCGCCGGATCGGCCGATCGAGGAGGTCGTGGACCACTACCTCGACGTGCGACTTGCCCAGGAGGGGCTCCGGGCGGCACCGACGGCGGACGACGCCGCCCTGATCCGTCGGCTCACCCTCGACCTCAACGGCCGCATCCCGACGGTGGCCGAGACGGCGCTCTACGTCGAGTCCACCGAGCCCGAGAAGCGGGCGAGGCTCGTTGATCGCCTCATGACCTCGCCCGGGTTTGTCCGGCATCAGGCCGACGGCTTCGAGGCGATGCTCATGGCAGGGACCCGGGGCGAGCTCCGCGCGTATCTCGGCCTCGCCTTCGCCGAGAATCGCCCCTGGGACGCGGTCTTCCGCGACCTCTTGCTCGGCGATGAGTCGGACCCCGGCCGCAAGGGGGCCTCGGGGTTCCTCAAGGCGCGGGTGAAGGACGTCGACCGCCTGACCAGCGACGTCAGCTCGGTCTTCTTCGGCGTGGACGTCAGTTGCGCCAAGTGCCACGACCACCCGAAGGTCGACGACTGGAAGCAGGACCATTACTACGGGATGAAGTCGTTCCTCGACCGCACGGTCGAGGTCGGCAAATTCGTGGGCGAGCGCGAGTACGGCTCGGTCAAATTCGAGACGACCGACGGCGAGGAGAAACGGGCCAAGTTCATGTTCCTCACCGGTCGGGTCGTCGAGATGGCCGGCGCGGAGGAACCCTCGAAGGAGGCGAAGCAGGAGGAGAAGCGCCGGCTCGACGAGGCGAAAAAGAAGAAAGAAGCGCCCCCCGCGCCGAAGGTCAGCGCCCGGGCCAAGCTGGTCGAGCTCGCGCTGGAACCCGGCGAGCGGGACTTTTTCGCCCGGTCGATCGCCAACCGCCTCTGGGATCGCTTCTTGGGGGTCGGGTTGGTAATCCCGCTCGACCAGATGCACTCGGAGAACCCGCCGAGCCACCCGGACCTGCTCGCGTGGCTCGCCCGCGACACGATCGAGCATCGATATGACCTGCGCCGCCTGATCCGGGGCCTGGTCCTGAGCCAGGCCTACGCCCGCGTGAGCCTCTGGGAATCGGCCGAGGCCCCCGATCGTCGCCTCTTCGCCGCCGCCGCGGTACGCCCCCTGACCCCCCTGCAACTGTCGGCCTCGATGTGGGTGGCGACGACCGACCCGGCGGCCCTCCCCGACGACCCGACTCGCGACGAGCACGCCAAGAAGGTCGAAGACCTGTCGGGCCGCGGGCGGACCCTCGCCTCGGCCTTCGCCCGGCCCGGCGAGGACTACCAGATCGGCGTCTCCGAGGCGCTGCTGATGAGCAACAGTGACCGCCTGAAAGAACTCCTCGCCGACGGCAACGACCGCCTGGTCGGCCGCCTCGCGAAGATCGCCGACCGGCGCGAGCGGATCGACCTGGCCGTCCGCTCAATTCTGTCGCGTCCGGCCGACGACGACGAGATTTCTCTACTCGGCGAGTTCCTCGCGCGCCACGAAGACCGGCCCGTCGAAGGTTGCCGCCAACTTGTCTGGGCGCTCTTGACGGGTGCCGAGTTCCGCTTCAATCACTGACCTGACCTGACCACGCCTCGAATCGAACGGGAGCCTGCCCGATGCCGGCAAAGTCGCGACGCGACACTTTCTGCGGATCGCCCGAGCACGCCCTCGACCGTCGCCGGTTCCTCGGCGCGATGGCCGCCGGGGCGGCCGCGCTGGCGGCCGACATGACCGCGCTCGACGTCCTGACATCGCCCGCGCTCGCCGGCGAGTTGAAGTCGGGACAGAAGCGCGTGATCCTGCTCTGGCTGGCCGGCGGTTCGAGCCAGCTGGAGACGTGGGACCCCAAGCCGGGGGCGTCCACCGGCGGGCCCTTCCGCGCGATCCCGACGTCCGTGCCCGGCATCCACATCTCCGAGCTGATGCCCAAGATGGCGCAGCGGATGGAGCACACCTGCATCATCCGCTCGCTGAACACCAAGAACGGCGACCACGGCGGCGGCGCCCGCCTGATGATGCGCGGCCGGATGGACGACCCGAGCCTGCGCTACCCGGACCTCGGCGCCGTCCTGGCCCGCGAGCTCGGCCAGGCGCACAGCGCGGTGCCCGACTACGTGTCGTTCTACACGGCGACCGAGGGCCGCGACTTCGCCCCCGGCTCGGCCGGCTTCCTCGGCTCGCGCTATGCGCCGATGGAATTGACCGCGGGCCTGATGCCCGAGAATATCCGCCGCGCCGAGTCGCTCTCCGAGTCCGACCACGTCGCGAGGGCCGATTTGCGCGAGCTGATGAGCCGGAGGTTCGCCCGCGGCCGGGCCTCGACGGACCTGGGCGCCCACAACGAAGCCTATCAGCGCGTCCGCGGCATCATGGCGAGTGACAAGCTCTTCGACCTGGCCCAAGAGCCGCAGTATATCCGCGACGAGTACGGCCCGACCCAGTTCGGCGAGCAGGCGCTGGTCGCCCGCCGCCTGGCCGAGGCCGGCGTGCCGTTCATCCGCGTCGGCCGCGCCTGGTGGGACAGCCACGGGCAGAATTTCGAGACGCACCAGGAGATGGTCCCCGAGCTCGACCACGTCATGGCCACGCTCCTGGACGACCTCCAGCGGCGCGGGATGCTGGAGAGCACCCTGGTGATCACCCTGGCCGAGTTCGGCCGCACGCCGACGATCAACCCGAGCCTGGGCCGCGACCACTTCGCCTCCGCCTGGAGCGCCACGCTCTCGGGCTGCGGCATCCAGGGCGGCTCGGTCTTCGGCAAGACGGACGAGAAGGGGCAAGCCGTCGTCGACGGCGAGGTCGGGGCCCCCGAGCTGTTCGCCACCATCTTCCAGGCCCTGGGCATCAACCACCAGAAAAACTACCGGGTCGGCTCGCGCCCCGTCCCCCTGACCGAGCCCGGGACCGAGCCGATCACCAGCGTCCTGGCCTGACTCGCTCCCTCGAGCCCAACGCACCGAGGTCCACGCCATGGCCGAAACGCTCAAGCTCGTCAAGGAACTCCCCCGCAAGGAGATGATCTTCGCCCTCGCGCACGTCCCCGGGGGGCAGCGGGTGGTCTTCGGCGGCTCCGACTTCGGGGTGTACGACGTGGACCTGGCCGGGGAGAAGCCGGAGCCACGCAAGCTGGGCGGCCATGAAAGCTACGTCAGCGGGATGGCGGTCGCGGGCCGCAAGGCCGTATCGGGCGGCTATGACGGCCGCCTGATCTGGTGGGACCTGGAGGCCGGCGGACCGATCCGGAAGGTCGAGGCCCACGCGAAATGGATCCGCGACGTGGCCGCAACCCGCGACGGCTCGGTCGTCGCGAGCGTCGCCGACGACATGGTCTGTCGGCTCTGGGACGGGGAGACCGCGGAAAAGCGTCACGAGCTGAGCGGACATGCCGTCCAGACGCCGCACCATTTCCCCTCGATGCTCTACGCCTGCGCCTTCTCGCCCGACGGCCGCCATGTCGCGACCGGCGACAAGGTCGGCCACGTCGTCATCTGGGAGGTCGAAACGGGCCGGGAGGCCGCCACGCTGGAGGCCCCCACCATGTACACCTGGGACCCGAAGCAACGCCGGCACTCGATCGGCGGCATCCGCTCGCTGGCCTTCTCGCCCGACGGCACCCGACTCGCCATCGGCGGGATGGGCCAGGTCGGCAATATCGACCACCTGGAGGGCCTGGCCCGCGTCGAGGTCTTCGACTGGCGGGACGCGAAACGCACCTTCGAGTTCCCCGGCGAGACGTTCAAAGGCCTGGTCGAGCGCCTCGTGTTCCTCCCGGACGGCGACCGACTCCTGGCCGTCGGTGGCGCGAATGACGGCTTCCTGATGCTGCTCGACCTGACGACCAAGGCCGTCACGCTCCAGGAGAAGGCCCCTGCGCACGTCCACGACCTCGCGCTCGGCGATACGCCCGACCTGATCTTCTCGGGCGGGCACGGCCGGCTCGTGGCCCACGAATTGACGCGATGAAGCCCCGCCAGGCAGGATCGTCGAGATCGCCGAGTTAGGGTGTCCGATAGGCGGAGTTGTCGAGGGAGACGACGTGTCCGGTGTCGGCAGCCTGTTGGGCCTTGATGGCAATCTCGGTGATGCGGCAGGCCTCGTGTAGCGTCAGTGGAGGCGGCACCTCGCCGCGCAAGGACCGGGCGAACTGCGTGAAGATGTCCTTCAAGGGGCTCAAGGTCAGGGTCCGTGACGGGCCGGCGCCGTTGACGAGTGTCACTTTCCGCTCGACCAGTGCGGCCTCGATGACGCCCCGGGAACCGGCGATCCTCAGGCGTTCGTCGCCGTGCGAGGGCGCGGCTTCCGGGAGCAGATAGTCGAGCGTGACCGCGGCCACGCCTCCGTTCCGCATCGTGAACACGTAGGCCGCCTGGCTGGCGCAGGCCGGGAAGTCCGGGTGCGCCGTCGTTCCTTCTCGCCCCTGCACCTCGGTGAATACATCGCCGAGGATCCAGTGCAACCAGTCGAAGGCGTGGATGCCGATATAAGGCGCGACGCCGGGGAACGTCTCGCGGCTCCGAAACGAGTCCGGGCGGGACTTGCCCCACTTGTAGCTCTTCTGGCTGAAACTCATCATGGGATCGCCGATCTCGCCCGCGCGGACCGCCTGCCGGACCGCCTCCAACTCCGGCACGCTCCGCATCGTGTGCATGGGGACCAGGGCCGCTCCGGTCTTCCGTGCGGCATGGAACAGCCCTCCCAGCGTGGGCAAGTCCATCGCCAGCGGCTTCTCCGCCATGACCGGCAGTCCACGTTCCAGGCAGATGAGCATCCAGCGCGGGATTCGGTCGCTCCGGCAGCAGACCTGCACCACGTCCAGGCGCTCCGTCTCCAGCATTCTCCGAGCATCGTCGTAGCGGCGCGTCTCCACCGTCAGGCCGGGGGCATGGTCGAACGCGCCGGTCGTCTCCTCCGGCCCGGCGGCGGCGACCGCGACGAGCGTGAGGCCTCGAACGCGCCCCAGCGCGGGCGCGTAGTTATGCCAGTGCCCCGTGGAGCCGATCAATCCGAGACGCATCGTGTCCGCCTCCCCAGAAATCATTGGATCTAATAAATTTTGACATGTTCAAATGTAAAATGAAGTCAGACTCGCCGTCCTACAGATCGTGGCGATTCGGGTTTCGTAACCCCCAGATGCGGCGATGATCGGTTACTTGCAAGTTTGTAACCCCCCAGACCGGCTCTGGCCGGTTACGAATCGGCCCGCCGCCTCCGTTGGGATGCCGAGCAGCCTCTCACACCCGGGCGAGACGGGAAAGGACTCCTCGTCCGTTTCGAGGGAGCGGACGTCGGTCGCGAATCGCGCTCGAGCCAGGAATTCGATCGGGGACCTTCGCGACCGGCGCGGGACCAGGCTACGACTCCACGGGAGGACCTCGGCCGGAGGAAGCGGGGACGAGGATGCGGTGACCGGGCACACTTCTGGCAAAGTCCTCGGGGGGTGACCATAATCGTTCGTGTAGGAATGTTCTCGTCCCGGGCTCGGGTCGATCGACTTCGCGGGACGACTCGCGGTACTTCGCGGGCTCCGTCGGGTTAGATCCTCGCGGAGTCGACGCAGACCACCACCGGGTTGAGCCCGGGTCTTTCGCCCGCCGACGCCTCTACGGATGGAAGGGTTCCATGGACTCACCCGCGGAGCGACGAGGACTCTCGACGGATCATCGGGCGTGGCAACGAGGTTCCGTGCTCATTCGGTGGGCGGTCGCCGGGATATTTGTCGGCCTCGCGAGTTCCCATGCGGCCGTTGCCGCCGACCTCGAGGAGGTGGCGAACCTCTATCGCACCGGACGGTATGAGGAGTGCGCGAAGCGGACGGCGGAGGAGATCGCCGGAGGCGCGCTGGGCGAGCGTTGGGACGCGCTGAGGATCCAGTCCGAGCTGGCGCGGGGCGAGTATCGGGCGGCCCTGGCCGCGCTCGAGATCGGGATGCGCCGCTATCCATCGAGCGTGATGCTCTTCCTCATCGGCCGCGACGCGCGCCGGTTCGGAGGCCGCGGCGACGGCGAGATTGCCGCGATGGCCGCGGTCGAGCGTCGAGTCCTCCAGGCCCCGCACCGGTATGCCACGCCGGAGGGACAGGTCGCCCTCGGGCGGTTCCTCCTCCTCCGGGGCGCCGACCCGAAACAGGTCCTCGACCGGTTCTACGACGCGGTGATCGCGCGGGACCCCGACTTCGTCGAGGCCTTCCTCGCCTCGGCCGAACTCGCGCTCGATAAGCAAGACTATGGCCTCGCGGTGGAGACACTCCGGAAGGCCCCCCCGAAGGCCGCGGAGAGTCCGCGATTCCACTACTTGAAGGCCCTGGCCCTCTCCGAGGACGATCGTCCGCAATCCGACAGGTCGCTGGCCCAGGCGCTGGAGATCAACCCCCGCCACCTCGACAGCCTCTTGCTGAAGGTCGACGGCCTGATCGACGCCGAGAAGTATGTGGACGCGGCGGACGTCCTCGGCCGGGTGATCGAGGTCAACCCGTCGGAGCCCCGCGCCTGGGCGTACCGGGCGGTGCTGGCCCACTTGCTCGGCGATCGAGAAAAGGAGGCCGAGGCGCGTCGATCTGCCCTCGCGCCCTGGGCCGGCAATCCCGAGGTCGACTCGCTCATCGGCCGGAAGCTCGCGCAGAAGTACCGGTTCGCCGAGGGGGCGGCGTTCCAGAGGGACGCGCTAGCGCTGGATTCCGACTATCTCCCCGCCAAGATTCAGCTCTCGCAGGCCCTGCTGCGGCTCGGCGAGGAGTCGGAGGGCTGGAAGCTCGTCGACGAGATCTTCGCGAAGGACGGCTACAACGTGGTCGCCTATAACCTGATCGAGCTCCGCGATCGCCTCTCCAAGTTCCGGACGCTCCAGGGCGACGGGTTGCTCGTGAAGATGGACCCGCGCGAAGCCGACCTGTATGGCCCCCGGGTCCTGGCGCTGCTGAAGCGGGCGAAGGCGACCCTGGGCGAGAAGTACGGCGTGGCGCTGCCGAGCCCGGTGATCGTCGAGATTTTCCCTCGCAAGAAGGAATTCGCCGTCAGGACGTTCGGGCTCCCCGGGGCCGACGGGCTGCTGGGCGTCTGCTTCGGGCGAGTCATCACGGCGAACAGCCCCGCCTCGCAGGGTGAGCACCCCTCGAACTGGGAAGCCGTGCTCTGGCACGAACTTTGCCATACCGTCACGCTGACCAAGACGCGCAACAAGATGCCGCGTTGGCTGAGCGAGGGCATCTCCGTCTACGAAGAAGGGCAGCAGGACCCTTCCTGGAGAGGTGCGCTGAGCCCTCGTTTTCGCGAGATGATCCGGGGCGATGAGTTGACGGCGCTCAGTCGCCTGAGCGGGGCGTTCCTCGCCCCCAAGTCGGCGGTCCACCTCCAGTTCGCCTATTACGAGTCGGCCCTGGCGGTCGAATTCCTCGTGCAGACCGCCGGCCTTCCCGTGCTGAAAGGGATCCTGGAGGATCTTGGGGACGGGGTAACGATCAACGATTCGCTCGCCTCCCGGACGCACAGGTCGTTGGATGAGCTGGATCTGGCCTTCGCCGAGTTCGCGCGAGCGAAGGCGACTGGCGCGGCCCCGGGGGCGACCTGGGACGCGCTCGACCTGCCGGGCGACGCGAATTCAGAGGCCCTGACGAGGTGGCTCGAGGCGCATCCGGAGAACTTCTGGGGGAGCCAACGCCTGGCGGCCCGGCTCGTGGCCGAGGAGAAGTGGCCGCAAGCCAAGGCGGCCCTGCTCAAGTTCAAGGCATTGGACCCGAGCTATGTCGGGGCGGACAACGCCTACGAGGGGCTGGCCGCCGTCCACAAGCGATTGTCCGAACCGGCCGAAGAACGTGCGGTCCTGGAAGACCTGGCCTCTCGCGACGGCGACGCCTCCCCCGCGTACCTTCGGCTGATGGAGCTATCCGAGGCGGCCGGGGACTGGGAGGCAGTCGCCAGGAACGCGGATCGCCTGCTGGCGGTCAACCCGCTCATCCCCGTGCCACACCGCCAGCGCGCCCGCGCCTCGGAGCAGATGGGCAGGCGCGATGAGGCGATCTCCGCGTACCGGGCCCTCTCCTTGCTGGATGAGACCGACCCGGCCGAGATTCATTTCCGACTGGCGAAACTCTTGCACCAGGCCGGCAAGGCGGATGAGTCGCGTCGCGAGGTGCTCAAGTCGCTGGAGGAGGCCCCTCGCTTCCTCGATGCGCACCGGCTCCTCCTGGAGCTGATCGGGCCCGATGGGGCGAAGTGAGGATTCCGCGGCCGTCGAGGTTCCGCAGCCGAGGAGGCCCGTTCATGACGCGGAGACGACTGATCCTGGCCGCGGTCCCGTGCGTGCTCGCGATCGCCTGCGGCGTGGGCCTCGCACAGCGCGGGGGATGGCGGCGCCAGTCCCCCCTCGACGGGATCCCCGCCGACCGCGCCGGGGTCCCGGACTGGAAGGTCGACGAGCGATTCAAGGACGACGTCTTCACCTTCGTCCGGGTCCAGTACGACTCGTTCCGGGGCGGGGGCGGTCGTGGACGGGGGCGGGGCCGGGGGTGGGGCGGGGGCTGGACGACCGACTGGCCCGACAGCGACCTGAACTTCTCGTACCGGCTCCAGCAGCTCACGTCGTTGAAGGTCAACCCGGAACCGATCACGCTGCGGCTCACCGACCCGGTCCTCTTCGATTACCCCTTCCTCTACATGATCGAGCCCGGCGCCCTCATGTTCTCGGAGGAGGAGGTGACCGCCCTGCGACGCTACCTGCTCAACGGCGGATTCCTGATGGTGGACGACTTCTGGGGCGACGCACAGTACGAGAATTTCTACCGGGAGATCAAGCGCGTCTTCCCCGACCGCGAGCCGGAGGAATTGCCGATCACGCACGAGATCTTCCAGTGCGTGTACCGGCTGAAGGAGAAGCCGCAGGTCCCGAGCATCAACCACACCTGGCAGCACGACCCGACCATGACCTGGGAGCCGGAACACGGCGGCAACACGCGCGAGGTCCATTACCGGGGAATCTCCGACGACCAGGGGCGGCTCATGGCGATCATCTGCCACAACACCGACCTCGGCGACGGCTGGGAGCGAGAGGGCGAGGATCCCTGGTACTTCAACGAGTTCTCCCAGAAGAAGTCCTACCCGATGGGGATCAACATCGTGACCTACGCGATGACCCACTGACCGGATCGCAAGCCTCCCGGGCTCCGAAGGCGATTCCCCGAACAAGGAGCAGTCGTGACGGCAGTCGTTGACACCTACGAGAACGAGCGGAGGGTGGTCGAGAAGGTCCACGAGAGTCGAGGCCGGATCGAGCGCGAACTCGGCAAGGTGATCGTCGGTCAGAGGGAGGCGACCCATCAGCTCCTGATCAGCCTCTTCGCCGGCGGCCACTGCCTGATCACGGGCGCGCCGGGCCTGGCGAAGACGCTCTTGGTCCGCACCATCGCCCAGGTCTTCCACCTGAAGTTCCAGAGGATCCAGTTCACCCCCGACCTGATGCCGGCGGACATCACCGGCACGGAGATCCTCGAGGAGTCGGGCGAGGGCAGGCGTCGCCTTCAATTCGTCAAGGGGCCGATCTTCGCCAACGTGATCCTCGCCGACGAGATCAACCGGACCCCGCCCAAGACCCAGGCCGCCCTGCTCGAAGCCATGCAGGAGCACCAGGTGACGGCGGCGGGAGTCCGCTACCCCCTGGAGGAGCCCTTCTTCGTCCTGGCCACCCAGAACCCGATCGAGATGGAGGGGACGTACCCCCTGCCGGAGGCGCAGCTCGACCGGTTTATGTTCAACGTGGTCGTCGACTACCTCCCCGAGGACGACGAGGTGGCGGTCGTCCAGCAGACGACCTCGCGCCGGCCGGAGAAGGTCGAGCCGCTCTTCGACGGCCGCGACGTCATCGAGTTCCACGAGGTCGTCCGCAAGGTCCCCGTCGCCGAGGAGCTCGTCCGCTATGCCGTGCGGCTGGCCGCGGCGAGCCGGCCCGGCCCCGAGGCGCCGAGCTTCGTGACCGATTGGGTGAGCTGGGGGGCGGGCCTCCGTGCGGCACAGTCGCTGGTCCTCGGGGCGAAGGCCCGTGCCCTGCTCGCGGGGAGGTTCCACGTCTCGCCCGAAGACATCCTCGCGCTGGCGCATCCGACCCTGCGCCATCGCGTCCTGCTCGGCTACCGGGCCGAGGCCGACGGGGTGGGCGTCGACGGCGTGATCGATCGCCTGCTGGAACACGTCAAGGGGCCCAAGCGCTGATGCCCACCCCCGGCCGCCCGAGTCCCCCCGCACGCGCCCCCGCACGGCCCGGATCGCCCATCGATCCGGGGTCATTGATGCGCCTGAAGGGTTTGCAACTGAGGGCCAGGGCCGCGGTCGAGGGGTTCATCAAGGGGATTCACCGGAGCCCCTACCACGGCTTCTCGGTCGAGTTCAGCGAGTACCGCCAGTACACCCCCGGCGACGACCCTCGCTACCTCGACTGGCGCCTCTTCGCGCGTTCGGATCGCTATTACGTGAAGCGGTTCGAGGATGAGACGAACCTCCGCTGCCACCTCGTGCTCGACACGAGCCGGTCGATGAACTACCACTCGGGTGATTACACCAAGGGTGATTATGCCCGGACCGCGGCGGCGACGATCGCCTACTACCTCACCATGCAACGCGACGCGGTGGGCCTGCTCACGTTCGACGACCGGGTCACCGATTACCTCCCCCCCCGCCACCGCCCGGGCCATCTCCATCGCCTCATGGGGATGCTCGACCGCGAGCCTCAAGGGCTCGCGACGGACCTCTCCGGGCCGCTGGAGGAGGTCGCGGCGACCGTGAAGAAGCGCGGCCTGATCGTCCTGATCTCGGACCTCCTGGCCCCCGCCGATGCGCTCCGCTCCCGCCTCGGCTACCTGCGATCCCGGGGCCATGAGGTGATCGTCCTGCGCATCCTCGACCCGGCGGAGGTCGCCTTCGACTTCGCCACGCCGGCGGTGTTCCGGGACTCCGAATCGGGGCGGGAGCTCTACATCGACCCCGACGCCGCACGCGCCGGCTACGTCGGCAAGTTCGCCGCGCACGCGGCCGAAATCCAGGGCGCCTGCACCGACCTGGGGATCGAGTTCCAGGCGATCACCACCGATTCCCCGCTGGGAGTGATGCTCTTCGACCTCCTGAAGGCGCGGATGAGGCGCGCCCGAGGGGCCGGGCGGCGCGCGCCTTCGGGGAGAGGGGCGGGACGATGAGCTTCCTGACCCCGCTCTTCATCCTGGGGGCGCTGAGCGTCGCGGCGCCGCTCCTGTTCCACCTGATCCGCCGCACGACCCGGGGCGAGGTCCCCTTCAGTTCGCTGATCTTCCTCTCCCCATCGCCCCCGCGCCTGACGCGGCGGAGCCGCCTGGACAACTGGTTCCTGCTCCTGCTGAGGGCGACCGCCCTGACCCTGCTGGCCCTGGCGTTCGCCCGGCCGTTCCTCCGCCAGGCGGCCGGCCTGGGCCTCGGCGCGGGGGAGCGGAGCCGGGTCGCGATCCTGATCGACACGAGCGCCAGCATGCGTCGAGGGGACCTCTGGGCCCGCGCAAAGGCGAAGGCCATCGAGGCGATCACGTCCTGCCGGCCCGAGGATCAACTCGCGGTCTTCGCATTCGACGCCGCCACGCGCCCCGTCCTCGGATTCGACGAATCGGCGACGCTCGACCCGATGCGTCGGCAGGCCGTGGCGCGGGCGCTCGTCGACCGCCTCTCCCCGAGCTGGGGCGAGACGCAGCTAGGCCAGGCACTCGTCGACGCCGCCGGGGCGATCGAGGACGTCGGGGATGCCGCTCGCAAGTCGACGGGCACGGGGATGAAGCGCCGGATCGTCCTGATCGGCGACCTCCAGCAGGGGAGCCATCTGGATGTCCTGGGCGGCTTCGAATGGCCCAAGGACGTGGAGGTCGACCCGAGGACGGTCGCCGCCGAAGGCTCCAACGCCAGCCTCCGGTGGGTCGCCGGGCCGGACGAGGACGAAACCCTCGCCGGAGAAGAGGACCTCCTCCGCGTGGCGGTCTCCAATGACCCGGCCTCGAAGCGGGAGGAGTTCGCCCTCGCCTGGGCCGGAGAGGAGGCGTCGCCGACGTCCGCGTACGTCCCCCCCGGCGAAACCCGCGTGGTGCGCGTGCGCCGTCCGCTCGGCACCTCGCCGGGGCATTCGCTCCGGCTCTCGGGGGACGCTCAGGAGTTCGATAACGCCCTGTACCTCGCGGCCCACCTCAGGGAGGACGCCACGATCCTCTACGTCGGCCCCGACGCCCCCGACGATCCCGACGGCCTGCTCTACTACCTCGGCCGCGTGTTCGAGGCGACTCCCCGGCGGGGCGTGAAGGTCGAGGCGCGGTCACCCGCGGCCCCCCTGACGATCGAGCCTGGTCGCGCCGTGCCCCTGGTCGTCCTGGCGGCCGAGACCTCGCCCGCGAATGTCGCCTCTCTCCGGCGATTCGCCGACGGGGGCGGGACCGTGCTGGTCGTCGTGACGGCGCCGGGGAGGGCGACGAGCCTCGCGGCCCTGGCGGGCACGCCCGCCCCGGACGTCGAGGCCGCAGCCCCCCGGGGCGACGTGATGCTCGGGGAGATCGCCTTCGATCACCCCCTCTTCGCGCCCTTTTCGGGGCCCCAATTTAACGACTTCACGAAGATCAAATTCTGGAAATATCGGCGCATCCCGACGGCCGCGCTCGGCGAGGCCCGCGTCCTCGCCCGCTTCGAGAACGGAGACCCCGCCGTGATCGAAAAGACCCTGGGGAAGGGCCGGCTCGTCATCCTGGCCAGCGGCTGGAGCCCCGCCGACAGCCAGCTCGCCCGTTCGACGAAGTTCATGCCCTTGATGTCGGGCTTGCTGGCGGGCCCGAGCTCGAATGCCGATGTCTCGGCGAATGTCCTCGTCCACGACGACGTGCCGCTCCCCGAGGGGGCCGTCGCGGTCCGGAAGCCGGACGGCTCGGCGACCACGCTTGCGCCCGGGAGCCGGGCGTTTTCCGGGGCGGACGCACCGGGCCTCTATTCCATCGACACTTCCCGAGGCCCTCGCGCGTTCGCCGTCAACCTCGGGCCGTCGGAGAGCAAGACGGCCCCCCTGGAACCCGAGGCCCTGGAGCAATTCGGCTGCCGCCTCGTGAAGGGCGCGACGCGGGTCGAGGCCGAGCGCGAGAGGGAGAGGCAGATGAAGAACGCGGAGCTGGAAGGTCGCCAGAAGCTCTGGCGACCGCTGATCCTGGCGGCGATGGCGACCCTCATCGTGGAAACCTGGCTGGCGGGGTGGCTCGGCCGTACCCGCCCGACCCGAGCGGAGGCCCCGGCGTCATGAGAGAGGAATTGAGAGAGGCGTTGGAACGGGTCGCTCGCCGGGTCCGCCGGGCGAACCTCTGGGGAAGCCTGGCCCTCTGCTGGTCGGCCTGGGCCTCCATCGGCCTCGGGCTCGCCGCGGTCGGGCCGAGGACCGGCGGTCCCCTGGCCGTGTTCGTGGGCCTGGCATTACTGTCGGGACTGGCATGCGTCCTGCTTTCTCTGCGCTCGGCGCGAGATTCCCGTCAGGTCGCCCGCCGGATCGAGGCGAAGCACCCCGATCTGAACGCAGGGCTCATCACGGCCGTCGAAGAGGACATGGCCGCGCCCCCGGGACGGCGGGGCTTCTTGCAGGACGCCGTGATCGCCCAGGCCCTCTCCCACCGTCGCTCGCACGACTGGGGAGAGGCGGTCTCTCCCGTGGTCCTTCTCGGCGCGAAGATCGCCCACGCCGCGGCCCTGGCGGGATTGATCCTCGTCTCCGCCACGCTCGCGATCGGGGCCCGCTCGGGCGCGAATGGCCTCGCAGCCTCCGACCCCTCCTCCATCCAGGTCGCGCCCGGCGATACCGAGGTCGAACGCGGGAGTTCCCTGCTCGTCGTCGCCCGATTCGGGGGAGACGTCCCCCCCGAGGCGAAGCTCGTCGTCGACGGGACAAACCCGACCTCGGCGTCCCACACGATGACCCGGAGCCTCGAAGACCCGACCTTCGCCGGCCGCGTCGAATCGGTAGGCGCCGACCTGTCGTATCGCGTCGAGTTCGGGGGCCGGAGCAGTCCGACGTACCGCGTCCGGGTGTTCGAGAACCCCGAGTTGATGCGGACCGACGCGAAGCTCGTCTACCCGGGCTACACCTCCCTCGAACCCAGGGCCGCCGAGGATGTTCGCCACGTCACGGCCGTCGAAGGGACCGAGGTCACCCTGCTCTGCCGGCTCAACAAGGAGGTCACCTCGGCGAAGCTGGTCGACGAGAAAGGGCAGGAGATCGCGCTTTCCCCCCCGACCGGAGATGCACTGCTCTACAGCACGAAGCTCACGCTCGCCGATCCCCATCGCTACAAGCTCCAACTCGTGGACCGCGACGGGCGGAGGAACAAGCTCGCCGCCGAGCTCGGCATCAACGTGACGAGGAACCGGCCGCCGAACATCGCCATGACCCAGCCCGCGCACGACGTCCGGGTCTCGCCGGTGGAAGAACTTCGCCTGAAGTCCCAGGTCGACGACGACTTCGGTGTCGCACGACACGGCGTGAGCTTCACCACGGCGGGAGGGTCGCCGCGGGACCTCGTGCTGGGCGAGGGGCCCCAGTCGCAGGCCAGGAAGGTCCAGGTCGATCACCTGATCGACTTCGAGGGACTCAAGGCCGCCCCCGACCAGCTCGTCACCTATTTCGTCTGGGCGGAGGACGTGGGCCCCGACGGCAAGCCCCGGAGGACCGACGGCGACATGTTCTTCGCCGAGGTCCGTC